>Ga0335075_10009942_pt1 | contig 14462 bp, 14 predicted proteins | sample Lox_Sample_24_FD_206723 | JGI IMG/M metagenome (GOLD analysis project Ga0335075, IMG submission 206723) | Soil microbial communities from Loxahatchee National Wildlife Refuge, Florida, United States - Lox_Sample_2.4 | ecosystem: Environmental > Terrestrial > Soil > Wetlands | place: USA...
CATGGCCAGCGCGCCGAGCGTGAGCTTGGCGATGAGCACAGCGCCGGATGCGTCGAGGCGCTGGACCACGGTCGCGTCCTGATCGATTTCCTGGTGCTCGAAGCCGCCTGCGCCCCAGGTGGTGGGATAGCCCTTCACCGCCAGCAGGTCCTTTGCGCCCCAGGGCAGGCCGTGGAGCGGGCCGCGATACTTGCCGGCGGCGATTTCCGCGTCGGCGGCTTTGGCCTGGGCGAGGGCGCGCTCCTCGGTGATGGTGATTCCGAAATGCAGAAGGGGATCGTATTTGCGCAGACGCGCGATGTACATCTGAGTCAGGTCGAGCGAGGAGACCTTTCTGCGGCGAACCAGATCGGCGAGCTCGGGGACGGTTGCGAAGGCTAGAGCTTCAATGTCCGGGGGCATGGCAGCGACGGTCCTGCTATAGATCGGCTTGTGCTTCTCCGTGTCTACCTTTGCGCCGGGCGGCAGGGGATCGAAGATGAAGGCGGGAGGGACGCTGTTGGGCAGATTCAGCTTGCGGATCTTGTCGTAGGTGCTGCGCCGGTGGTTCAGCGTTTCGAGCATCATCTGCGCCTGCGCGGCGGTGACGGTGATGCCGGCGATGACGGCAGCCTGGTCGATCATCTCCGCAGTGACGGCTGGTTTCGCGGCGGCCTTGCCGGTTGCATCGGTCTGCTGGGCCTGTGCGGCGAGCGTGTAGAGGGCCCCGGGAAAGAGTGTCGATGCGAGGCCGAAGCGGCCAGAAATAGCAAGAAATCCCCGGCGATCGAGCGTCATGCAGTTCCTCTTACTCCGATGAAGATGATGAGACGGAGTATACATTTGAAATCGCGCTTCCATGTGTTCCACACGCGCCGGGTCCAATCGGCTTCTCGACGACTCTGCCATCGAAGAGCTGCCGGGCGATTCCCGTTCAGGCTGGCCGCGATGGCCGGAGGGGTCAGAAGCTGTGCAAGAGGAAGTCGCGTGCGCTTGCCAGCACTTTTTCGCGCATCGCGGGCTCGGGGAGCATGCGAGCGATTTCAACGGCCCCGATCATGGTTGAAAAGATCGAGAAGAAGGCGCGCTCTTTGTCGGCAACACGCCGGCCGGGCATATAGGGAAGCATGCGGTCCTTGTAGTTCACCAGCTCGGCAATGATCTGGCCTCTCATTTTCCTGTCGACCCGCGCCATCTCCGGCGCAAGCGCCGGCAATGGGCAGCCGCGCTCAACGTGATCGCAGTATTCCAGGCTCAGATAGGTTTTCACGATCGCCTTCCACCCTGCACCAGGAGGCGATTGTGCGGCGGCGCGAGCCAGAGTGTCGGCAATCTCGCCGAAGGCCTCGCGGAGCGACTCCAGGAGCAACTCGTCCTTGTTCTCGAAGTGCTTGTAAAAGCCTCCGTGGGTGAGGCCGGTGTCGCGCATTACGGCGGCCACGGCTGCGCCGTTCAGGCCCTCGGAGCGTACTCGCCGCGAGGCGTCTTTCACAATCTTCTGATGGACTTCGGCTTTGTGTTCGGGTCGGTAACGCATTGCTCATTGTAGGATGCTCGGGGTCATCCCACGATGCAGGCAGCGGAAGGCGCGCGAAAAACTCCGAATCCATAGGATGATTATTATCATCCTATGCAGGCAAAGGAGAACTTCCCATGTCACACCCGATTCTGATTACAGGGGCGGCCGGCGGCACGCAGGGATCAACCGGACGCCTGGTTGCCGGCCTGCTGCTGGAGCAGCGGATTCCGGTTCGCGCTTTCGTCCACAAACTCGATGCCCGGTCCGAGGAGCTGCGCCGGCAAGGTGCGGAAGTCGTCGCCGGCGATCTGCTCGATCCGGCCTCGGTCCGGGCGGCGATGAAAGAGGTGAAGCGGGCTTATTTTACCTATCCTGTGGCCGATGGGCTGCTCGAGGCTACCACCATCTTTGCGGTTGCGGCTCGCGATGCGGGCGTGGAGCTGGTGGTGAACAATTCGCAGTTCCAGGGCACGCCTGGTGATCCCGCGTTTCGGGATCTCGAGGATGCTCCGTCATTCCGGAACCTGCAGCATCGGCTGGCCGATCGCATTTTCGACTGGGCACAGGTCGGCGCTGTGCATCTGCAGACGCCTCCTTACTACGAAAACGTGCGTGCGCTGGTCAGCCGCAGTGTGGCGGAGCAGAATGCCGCGTTGCTGCCCTGGGGCGATGGCGACGCGGTGATTCCGCTCACTGGCGGAGAAGATGTGGCGCGCGTGGCGGCGGCGCTGCTGGCCGCCAGCGGCATGCCGTTGCGAAATGTGTATCCGCTGGTGAGCGAAACTCTCACCGTGCGGCAGATTGTCGATACCATCGGTAGAGCGATTGGGCGGCCGATTCGTTATGTGCCCATCACTGACGAGCAGTGGGCGGATGCGGCGAAGGAGCGAATCAATCCTCACGCGCTCGATCATCTCAGCCATCTCTGGCGGTACTTCCGGGATAGCAAGGAACAGCGCCAGGCGACCGATGCCATCCGCGAGGTCACGGGCCGGAATCCGCAGACGCTGGAAGAGTTCTTTCGCCTCAATGCCAAGTTTATCGGCGCCGCAGCGCAGTGAAACATACGTTGGGCGCGGTATAAAAAATTGCACACGTAGGATGACGCTTGTCATCCTATAGAAACAGGAGAATCCGTATGTCACCCGAAACCCTCTTTCGCATCCATCTCGTTTTAGGTTACGTCGCCTGGCTGCTCTGCTTCGGGGTGTACATCCTGCCCAGACTCAGGGCGATGGGGCGGTTCGAAGCGCACCGCGCGATTGCGACTCTGCATAGCTTTCGCTTCTTCGGACTGGTCTTTCTGCTTCCGGGCGTGGTTGGCGCCAGTCTTCCCGCGAGCTTCACCGTGTTCGCCGCTTACGGCGATTTTGCAACCGGACTGCTGGCCTTGCTGGCGCTGGCCACGGCGAGGGTGCGTCCGCTCTTCTGGCTGTTCGTCGTGGCCTTCAATCTGATGGGGACGGCGGATATCCTTATCGACTACTACCACGCCGTGCAGGCAGGGCTTCCGGCGATGGCCGGGCAGCTGGGCTCGACCTACGTTATCCCGGTGATCTACGTGCCGTTGCTGATGATCACCCACGCCGTGGCGCTCTACTGGCTGGTGCGCCGGCAAGCGCCGGTAGCCGTTGCCGCCGCTGCTTAATTTGTATCAATCATGGGTATAAATAACGCAACTGGAGAAATGCGATGACTGATATCAGCAGCAAGGTGCGGGAGCACTACGGTCCTACGGACCTCACCGGCCGGATCAAGGCGGCACTCGGGGCGATCGCTCGCGAAGAGCAGGTCCTGACGGCCGCTCAACTGGCTCCGCTCGACCAGTTCCATATCCGGGGCATGCTCGCGACGGCTGAGCTGGCAGGGGCGGCGGGGATCGAGCAATCTACCTGCGTGCTGGATCTTGGCTGCGGCATCGGCGGGCCGGCCCGCTACCTGGCCGACACATTCGGCTGCAGGGTGACGGGGGTCGACCTGAGCCCGGCCTTCATCGATGCGGCGGCTTATCTGACGGAGCGGTGCGGGCTGTCCGATCGGGTTGAGTTCGAAGCTGGGGATGCGCTGCATCTGCCCTTCGAGGATGGAGCCTTCGATACGGTCTTCCTGCAACATGTGGCGATGAACGTTGAGCAGCGGAGCGTGCTCTATGCCGAGGTTCACCGCATCCTGGCGCCGGGCGGGCGGTTCGCAACCTATGATGTGGTGCTTCGCGATGGCGATGTCATGTACCCGGTGCCGTGGGCCCGTGACGAGTCGACCAGCTTTCTGCTCAGCGAGAGCGATACGCGCGCGGCGCTTGAACAGGCGGGGTTCCGAGCGGCGCTCTGGCGCGACGACACGCAGACCGCAATTGAATGGTTCAAGACGACGATGGCCGGGCCGCCGCCGAGCGGACTGAACCTGGGTGTGGTGATGGGCGCGAATTTCGCGGCGGTCACCGGCAACCTGGCGCGCAATCTTCGCGAGAACCGGCTGGGCGTGCTGTTCGCGGTGCTGACCAGGGGATGAGTTTCAGGGGCTGAGCTTTACCGGGTCGGCAGGGGAGGCCTTGCGAAGGGCGCGGGCTCGAGTTAATGCGGCCGCGGCGAGATTTTCTATGCCGCGGACAACTGGCCCGGGACTCTTACCAGAGTTCCCGGGCCAGTGATGCAGGTTTGCGATCGGATGCCAGTAGCCCGGGTGCAAGGGCGGCGTGGCTAGATGTCGAGATTTTTTACGTCGAGCGCGTTGTCCTCGATGAACTTGCGGCGAGCTTCGACGTCTTCGCCCATGAGGGTGGTGAAGATGGTCTCGGTTTCGGCGATGTCTTCGAGCTTGACGGAGAGCAGGGTGCGGCGTTCGGGGTCCATCGTGGTTTCCCAGAGCTGGGCGGAGGTCATCTCGCCGAGGCCCTTATAGCGCTGGACCTGATACTCGCGGCGTCCCTGCTCGATGACATACTCGAAGAGCTCCTGCGGCGTCTGTTTCTCGACCGGATCGAGGGAGACGCGGCTGGAGCGCTTGGGCGCGGGCTTGCCGGCCTCGGCTTCGCCGGTGGTTTCGCCTTCGCTCTCTTCGGGGTCGGGAGTTGCGGCCGATGCCTTCGAGGCGTATTCGATCAAGAACGGCGGTTGGAGCGAGTCTTTGATGAGCGCGTACTTGGTCATCATCTGGCGGTATTCGGGAGTCGAGGCGAGGTTCCAGTCGATGCGGCGTTCCGAGCCCTGGGCGTCGACGAAGCTCATCGACCAGGTCTGGTGCTCTTCATCGCGGACCGGCTTGTTGAGCGCCTTGAACTGATATTTCTTGTGAATCTTCGCCAGCTCGGCGTGCAGAGATTCGAGTTTGGCGGGAACCGCATCGCCTTCGAAGTCGCTGCGGCGCATCAGTTCGAGGCGAGCCAGCAGGGTGGTGGCTTCTTCGTTGCGCAGCCGCTTGTTCAGCTTCTCGAAGAAGCCGAGGTACTCGTTGAGCTGGCCCATGAAGCGGGTGAGCGCGGCGCCTTCGAGCTTGTGGGCGCCTTCGCCGTGGCGGACGATCATGCCGTCGGAAGCGCGCTTGACCATGACCTTGACGAACTCGCGCTCATCCTTGATGTACTGCTCGAATTTGCCCTTCTTGATCTTGAAGAGCGGGGGCTGGGCGATGTAGACGTGGCCGCGCTTGATGAGCTCGTTCATGTGGCGGAAGAAGAAGGTCAGCAGCAGGGTGCGGATGTGCGAACCGTCCACGTCGGCGTCGGTCATGAGGATGATCTTGCCGTAGCGCAGTTTGGCGGGATCGAAGTCATCTTTGCCGATGCCGCAGCCGAGGGCGGTGATCATGGCGCGGATTTCTTCGTGGCCCAGCATTTTGTCGTAGCGGGCCTTCTCGACGTTGAGGATTTTGCCTTTGAGCGGGAGGATGGCCTGGAAGCGGCGATCGCGGCCCTGCTTGGCGGTTCCGCCGGCGGACTCGCCCTCGACGAGGTAGAGCTCGCAGCGGTCGGGCTGGCGCTCGCTGCAGTCGGCCAGCTTGCCGGGCAGCCCACCGCCATCGAGCGCGCCTTTGCGGCGGGTGAGATCGCGAGCTTTGCGGGCGGCCTCGCGGGCGCGGGCGGCTTCGATCGCCTTGTTGATGATGCGCTTGGCGACGGGCGGATTCTGCTCGAGGAACATGCCGAGCTTCTCGTTGACCAGGGCCTGCACGGTGCCGGCGATGTCAGAGTTGAGCTTGCCCTTGGTCTGGCCTTCGAACTGCGGCTGGGGCAGCTTGACGCTGATGACGGCCACCAGTCCTTCGCGCACGTCGTCGCCGGAGAGGTTCTCCTTCACGTCCTTGAAGAGGCCCAACTGCTGCCCGGCCCAGTTGATGGTGCGAGTGAGGGCGGTCTTGAATCCGGAGAGGTGGGTGCCGCCGTCGACGGTGTTGATGTTGTTGGCGAAGCAGAAGACGGTGTCGGAGTAGCTGTCGTTGTACTGGAGGGCGATCTCCATGTCCACGCCGTCGCGCAGGCCTTCCATGAGGATGGGCTTGTCGTGCAGGACCTGCTTGCCGCGATTGATGTGCTTGATGAACTCGGCAATTCCGCCGGCATAGCGGAACTCGGCGCGTTTGGCTTCTCCGGTTTTGGGATCGGTGGTGCGCTCGTCGGTGAGGGTGATCTCCAGGCCTTTGTTCAGGAAGGCGAGCTCGCGCAGGCGCTGGGCGAGGGTGTCGTAGTTGTATTCGGTGGTGGTGAAGATCGACTTGTCGGGGAGGAAGTGGATCTTGGTGCCGCGGCGCCTGGTGGTGCCGGTCTGGCGGAGCTTGGAGATGGGGACGCCCTTGGCGTAGTCCTGCTCGTAAGTATGATCGCGCCAGATTTCGACGTCGAAGGCTTCGCTGAGGGCGTTGACGCAGGAGACGCCGACGCCGTGCAATCCGCCGGAGACCTTGTACGTGGAGGAGTCGAACTTGCCGCCGGCGTGCAGTTTGGTGAGCACGACCTGCACGGCGGGCATGCGCTCGCCGGTATCGAGTGTCATCTCGTCAACAGGAATGCCGCGGCCGTCGTCGATGACGGTGATCGAGTTGTCGACGTGAATGGTGACGTCGACTTTTTTGGCGTAGCCGGCAAGCGCTTCGTCGACGGAGTTGTCGACCACCTCGTAGACGAGGTGATGGAGGCCCATTTCGCCGGTGGAGCCGATGTACATGGCGGGGCGCAGCCGGACGGCCTCCAGTCCTTCGAGGACCTTGATGTTGTCGCTGGTATAGGTGCCGTTTTGCTTGCCATTCAGGGAAGGATCACCCTCTGCGATGGCGACAGGGGACGAGGATTCTAGCTCTTTTTGAGGCATGGAACTCCGATGGCTTGACCCTTTTTGGGCTTTCTGGACCAGGAGGGTCCGCAATGGGAATAAAACCTTGAAAGCGAACGGGTTTCAGCCTTTATTTCTATGCTTGATTATAGCACGCGGGGAGGCGGTTTTAGCGCTCTTGAGGGGTGTTGCGGGGACGGTTTGGGGGCGGGTGCGGGCGGAGTGGGGAGATTACCAGGATGATAGTAATGTTACCTGAGTAATTTACTGAGTTATATAGTATCTATATACATTCAAATTGTTATAGTTCCGCTATCTTCCGACTATACTACGGGGTGTCAAGGGATGATTACCAAAAAATTGTTTCCAAGCAAAGGGGTTACTACATTATGAAGAACATTGTTCGCGCGTTCGCACTCGTCCTCGCTCTTTCCGGAGCGGTTGCCGGAATTGCCACCAGCCACTCGGCCAAAGCAGAGCAGGTTGCCATCCTGAGCCACCAGGTCGTTTCGGCGATGCCGGCGGCGCCCTGCACGCCTTCGAACTGCGGTAGCATCCGGGGCGGAAAATAGGGGCCGAAAATAAACAGTTTCATCCCCCAAATGTTGTAGTAGAAAAAGGCATTTGGCCCTTTCGGCAGGCCGCCCTTTCGAGCTATGCTTGTAGCTCGACAGGGTGAATCTCGATGGGATGGGTTGCTCCACTACTGCACGGGCTGGTTTTTGTTGAGCCCTGGCTTAACCTGATTGCTTTGCTGGCCGCGCTCAAGGCGGGTATGGCGAAGCGATTCCCGGCCCTTACGTTCTACCTGTCCCTGCGTTTCTTCGGCGGCGTGATTCTGCTGGGTATCCTGAATGCCCACCACTTCACGGCCATCAGCGAGCGGGAGCAGACGCTGGCCTACATCTACTGCTACTGGGTGGCTTATCTTGCGGGTGTGGTCGCGATCTTCTTCGTAGTGCAGGAGATATTCAGCAACCTGATGAGCCCGGTCCAGGGTCTGCGGCGAATCGGCATCATTGCTTTTCGCTGCGTCAGCATTGCGTCGGTGATCATCGCGGTGGGGACGGTTTTGCCGGCGCGCGAGGGCAGCAGCGTCTTCACTTCGGTATGCCTGCAAGTGATGAAATGCGCCAGCGTGATGGAGGTTTGCCTGCTGGCATTCCTGGCGCTTGCCGTTCACAGTCTCGGTCGCTCGTTCCGGAGCACGATCTTCGGTATCGGCCTGGGCTTCGGCATGGAAGCCGCCTCCCAGCTGATCGCGTCGGCCCTGCTGGCGAGGCATCCGGCGATTTTCTCGATCGGTAACCTGGTTCTCGAGATGGTGACGCTGGTTACGTTCATTACCTGGAGCGTGTACTTCCTGCTCCCGGAACCTGCGGCTGAGCGCGGGGCGGCTACGCTGCCGGTTTCCTCGCCACTGATTCGCTGGAATGAGATCGCAAAGGCTTTGGGCCACAGCGCGCCCCACGTGGCGCTGGGCGGCCAGTCGCAGGCCTTCTTCCTGCAGGATGTCGAGAAGGTGGTGGACAAGATCCTCACCAAGAATTCGATCGGTTAAGAGCGTTCATCGCAGCTTTTCGAGCCCCGGAACATGTCCGGGGTTTTTTCATGCGCGCGGACGGCGTCGCTGCATCCAGGGCTCAATCTGTCAGGCGTTTTTTTTGCGTTTTATGAGATGTTTTTGAGCGTTGGCGCGGCGGTTACGTCCCAGTGAGTGGATACGGTGGGGTATCAATGGGCAGCTTTCCGCGTTTGTTTCGCCATAGCCCGGCTGCGCGCGGCGCAGGCGCTGGGATCTGGCTCGAGCGGCTGATGCAGGATCTGCGATTCAGTCTTCGCCAATTGATCAAGAGTCCGGGCTTTACCCTGACGGCCCTGATTTCCCTGGCGCTGGGGATCGGCGCCACGGCCGCGGTGTTCAGCGTAATTTACGCGGCGTTGATGAACCCTTTCCCGTACAAGGACGCCAACCGGATTGTCCGGCTGGTGGTGAAGGACAAGGCGGCCCATAAGGAATGGATCAGCCTGAACAGTCCGCAGATCCAGCAGCTGCGGAAGTCTCCGGCGCTGGAGGACCTGGTTGCCATGGACAGCTGGTCCCTGACGTTGACCGGGCACGATCTTCCACAGAATGTGGATGCGATCTATATCACCTCGAACGGCTTCAATTTCCTGGGCATGCCGCCGCTGCTCGGCCGGGGGATTGTTCCCTCGGATGCGATCGATGGGCGCGATCCGCAGCCGGTGGTGGTGTTGTCGTACAAGTTCTGGCAGCGGCACTTCAACTCCAACCCGGCGGTGCTGGGACAGGTGCTGCAGCTGGACCGCAAGGACTATACGGTGGTGGGGGTAGCGGGGCCGCGCTTTACCTGGTACAGCGGCGATGTTTTTCTGCCTCTCAAGCTGGATCAGGACCCGGTGCCGATCTACATGGTCGACCTTCGGCTGCCGCGCGGCGAGTCTCACGCGGCGGCGGACGCGGCGATTCAGCCGCTGATGGAGCAGTTCGCCAAGGATACGCCAAAGCATTTTCCGGAACATTTCCGGGTGCGTCTCGAAGGCCTGAACGAGTGGGTGACGGAGAGCGTGGGAGGCACGCTGTACCTGCTGCTGGCGGCGGTGGGGATGCTGCTGATCATCGGCTGCGGGAATGTGTCGATTCTGCTGCTGGCGCGGGGTACGGCGCGGCAGCAGGAGTTTGCGGTGCGGGCGGCGATCGGGGCAAGCCGCGGGCGGATGGTCCGGCAGCTGCTTACCGAGTCGCTGCTGCTGGCGGTTACCGGCGCGGGGCTGGGCATTCTATTTGCGTACCGCGCTGTGGCGCTGCTCAAGATTCTGCTGCCGCGATACGCGTTTGCGCCGGAGGTGGCGATCAAGGTGAATCTACCCGTGCTCGTGTTCAGCGCGGCGGTTGCGGTGCTGACAGGCGTGCTCTTCGGACTGTGGCCGGCGCTGCAGCTTTCGCGGCCCCAGCTGAGCCAGGTGATGCAGTCAAGCACGCGCAGGATTGCCGGGGGCGTGAACGGGCGCCGCATGCATGGCGGGCTGATTGCTGCGCAGATTGCGCTGACGCTGTTGCTGCTGGCCGGGGCGGGCGCGGCGATGGAGGGGTTTTTGCGTCTTACCCACGCCAGCCTCGGCTACGATCCGCATAACGTGATGTCGGTGTGGATTCCGCTGCACGATAACACCTACACCACGTGGGCCGAGCGGGCCAATTATTTCGCGCAGCTGCGGGCGAAGCTGGAGAGCGTGCCGGGGGTGAGCATGGCGGCGATCTCGAGCAACGCGACTCCGCCGTCGAATGGGTGGAGGATGAAGATCGAGATTCTGGGGCGGCGAACGGTGGAAGAGCAGGATACGCTGATGAACCTGGTGAGCGCGGGGTATTTTGCGACGCTGCGCGTGCCGCTGCTACGCGGCCGCCTGTGGAGTGCGACCGAGGAACACGACGGGGCTCCGGTGGCGGTGATCAACCAGACGATGGCGCGTCTTTACTTTCCCAACGGAGACGCGATTGGGCATTCGATCAAGACATCGGCTTTCGAGAACCGTCCGCCGATCATTGTTTCGGCGAGCGAAGCGGGCGCATGGATACAGATCGTGGGCGTTGTGGCCGATGACCGCGACGCGGGGCTGAGCAATCCCATCAAGCCCGAGACGTTTGTGCCGTACACGCTTTCCATGTGGCCGAGCACGCAGATTCTGGTGAGAAGCGAGGTGCCGCCGCTGTCTCTGCTGCACACGGTCCGGGAGCAGCTGGCGACGGTGAATCCCAATCAGCAGACAAGCGATGAGGTTGACGATCTGGAAACGTGGATCAAGGACGAGCCGGATTGGCAACGGGAGCATCTGACGGCGTGGCTTTTCGGCGCATTTTCGGTGCTGGCGCTGGCGCTGGCGGCGGTCGGGCTGTACAGCGTGGTGTCGTATTCGGTGGCGCAGCGGACCAACGAGTTCGGCATCCGCATGGCGTTGGGGGCGCAGCGGGGACATGTGATGCGGCTGGTCTTCGCTTCGACACTGGTGAGCGTGGGCAGCGGGATCGCGGCGGGGCTGGTGCTATCCGTGGCGCTGGACAGGATTCTTGCGCAGTGGGCGGCGGGGAGCGCGCGGGATCCATTGATCCTGCTGGGGGCGGTTGGGGTGCTATCGGTGGTGGCCGGGGTGGCGTGCGCATTGCCGGCGCGGCGGGCTTCCGTGATCGATCCTATGAGCGCTCTGCGGATCGAGTAGGCGGCCGGCGCATGATGAAAAGCAAAAGCGGCCGGAGGGGATCCGGCCGCTTTACTTTTCTGAAGGGATGGCGCGGTTACTCGGCGGCGACCGGCTCGATGGCTACGAAGCGGCCGGTGCGTCCGCGATCGATGAATCGTACGCGGCCGTCAATTTTGGCGAAGAGGGTGTCGTCGCTGCCGATGCCGACGTTGAGGCCGGGCTTGAGGCGGGTTCCGCGCTGGCGGACGATGATGGAGCCGCCGGTGACGAGCTCGCCGCCGAACTTCTTTACGCCGAGGCGCTGAGCGTTCGAGTCGCGGCCGTTTTTTGAACTGCCTAATCCTTTTTTATGTGCCATTGCTTCATCCTTTGCTCAATCTGTTGGCGGCCCGAGGCCGGCCGCGCCGCTTACTTCGAGGCGCTGTAGCTGTTGCCGTCGACTTCGATGGAGTCGATGCGAACGGCGGTGTAATCCTGACGGTGCCCCTGCATCTTCTTGTACTGCTTCTTGCGCTTGTAGTGGAAGACGAGAATCTTGTCGCCGCGGCCTTCGCCGATTACGGTGGCGAGGACCTTCGCGGACGAGGGGTGGGTGATGCCGTTGTCGCCGGAGAAGGCGAGGACTTCGCTGAACTCGACGGAGCCATTCTCACCGGCTGCCGCTTTTTCAATCTTGACCACATCGCCCGGGGCGACGCGGTATTGCTTTCCACCAGTGCGGATGACCGCGTACATAGTTCCTCCAGCGTCCGACGGTGCGAACGCGATTGCAAATCTCAAGGCTGGGCAGATACGTGCTTGCTCGGTTTTGGCTCAAAACTCTCGATGCGGCGGGAGTGAGCCGGCTACGCGTCAGACGAAACGGGACGGGTGAGCCACGGAGCGAAAGGCAGAATCGCCAAACCATTTGATTTTACCGGTGGGGGCGGTGGAGGTCAATGCTTTTAGGGTCGATTTCGGGGGATTCAGTTGATGGAAGGCAATACATAGGCTAAACTGGAGATTCGGCGCCGGGGTGGTAATTCCATCCATTGATCCGCGTGCTTTCTCCTGAGCAGTCAGCCTGTACGGGGAGGCCTGAACGGACCTGGTCGGCGCGAACAATTCAGGATTTGGAGTTTGTCATGGCTCAGGTTTGTGAAATCTGCGGCAAGGGTCCGCAGTTCGGCAACAACATCTCGCATGCGCACAATGTGACCCGTCGGCGCTGGAACGTAAATCTGCGCCCGGTGAAGGCCAAGCTGGACAACGGCGGCAATCGGAAGATTCGCGTCTGCACCAGCTGCATCAAGAGCGGCAAGGTCGTCAAGGCGTAGGATCGCGGGAAACATCGAGCCCGGGGCCGTGAGGTCTCCGGGCTTTTCTCTGTGCGGCTCAGGGCGCTCGTTCAGTGCGGCGGGGCGGTAATTGCCCGGCGAATTGCGGCCAACGGAGCCTGGTCGTCGAAGCGCACGCCATCCTCAGTCTTCTGAACACCTAGTTCCTTCCAGAGCGCATCGAGATCGATGGCCTTGGGTGCGTCGCGCATCTGGTTGTAGAGATCCATCAAAACATGCGTGCCGGTGGCCTGGTCGCCGATGGTGAAGGCCTTGGTGATAGGCCATTCCTGATCGATGGTGCCGCCGGCGCCGACGATGGCGCGGAGCGCATCCTGCAGGCCTTTCCGGTTGTTGGTCTGCTTGCGGATCTGGACATCGGCCATGAGGCAGAACTGCGCCCCGCCCCAGTAGGTGCGGCCCCAGGTGTGGGTGTTGTCGAGCCCCTGATCGCCATCCTGGGGATTGCCCTTCGGCATATCGCGCACCATGTCATTCCAGATCTTTTCCGGCTTGAGCAGGCCGGCCTGCACGCGGGCGACGGGCTCGACGTAGACGGAGATGCCCTCCTCGATCCAGTGGTGATCGTCGTTCATGGAAGGGAAGGCGCTGTGGATGAGCTCATGGGTCATCATCCAGTCGGAGTCGAGATCCTGCTGGGTGCTTTGCTGTCCGACGTGAATGCGGGTGAAGGAGGGGAAGCCTCCCACATCTCCCCAGGTGGTGCCGTGCCCCACGCCGCTGTCACCGGGGACGAACTCGACGAGGACGCGGTCGCGGGGAACGGGGAAGCGGCCGTAGTAGGTGACGACGGCGTGCACGGCGTTATCGATCCACTGCAGGATGGCTGCCTGAGGAAGGGCGGTGCTGCCGGGGCCGAAGTCGATCTGGATGGCGGCTCCGCCGGCGTGGATGGTTCGTGTGGAGGCAACAGGCGCGGCCCAGGGCGGTCCGTGATCGCGGAACTGCGCGAGCGCGATGGCTGCCGCGGCCAAGATGATAACGGCCAGCGACAGAAGAGCGCTGGCCGGGAGTTTTGCTGGTTTGGCGCCGGAACTCACGAGGTGGACTTTTCGAAGTTCAGGGCTGCGGAGTTGATGCAGAAGCGTTCGCCGGTGGGCTTGGGCCCGTCCGGGAAGACATGGCCAAGATGGGCTCCACAACGGGCGCAGGTGACCTCGACGCGACGCATGCCGTAGCTATTGTCCTCGTGCTCTTCGACGGCGGCGGGGCTTACGGGCTGGTAGAAGCTGGGCCAGCCACTGCCGGACTCGAACTTGGTGTCTGAGGTAAAGAGCTCGGCGTTGCAGGCGACGCAGCGGTAGATGCCGTCCTCATGGTTGCGGTAGAGCGCGCCGGAGAAGGCCGGCTCGGTGCCCTTCTGCCGGGTGACGTAGAACTGCTCGGGCGTGAGCTGCTGCTTCCACTCCTCTTCGGTCTTGTGAATCTTCTCGACTTTGGTTTCGGTCATGGTTGTTCCCTCTGCCTGTAGATTGGATGGTTTTTGCGGGGATTTGTTTCAGGCCTGGCGATCAGAGGCTGGCGATAACTTCGATTTCGACCAGCGCATCTTTGGGCAGGCGGGCGACTTCGACGGTGGAGCGGGCTGGAGCCACGGCGCCCTGAGGGGCGAGATATTGGCCGTAGATCGCGTTCATGGCAGCGAAGTCATTCATGTCTTTGAGGAAGACGGTAGTTTTGACGACCTTGGCTAGCGTTGAGCCGGCGGCTTCTACAACGGCTTTGAGGTTTTCGAGGACCTGGGTTGTCTGCTCGGCGATGGCGCCGGGGACGATCTGTCCGGTGGCCGGGTCGAGGGCTACCTGGCCGGAGGTGTAAAGGAGATCGCCGATCTTGACGGCCTGGGAATAGGGACCGATGGCGGCTGGGGCTTTGGTGGTGGCTACGGGGGTCTTCATGGGTTGATTGTGCTGCCTGGCGGCGGGCGGAGGCAAATGGCGGGACGGAGGCAGGAAGTCGCGGGGCTAAAGTTTTTGCGAACGCTGGACGTCTCTTACGCCGGGAACACGGCGGAGGCCCTGGACGAGGCGATTCAGGTGGCGGACGTCTTCGGCTTCGACGACAAACTCGACGATCGCGTCGTCATTCGGGCCGGGCCTGGAGTCGACGGTGCGGATGTTGGTGTCTTCGTCGCTGATGACG
>Ga0335075_10009943_pt1 | contig 14462 bp, 12 predicted proteins | sample Lox_Sample_24_FD_206723 | JGI IMG/M metagenome (GOLD analysis project Ga0335075, IMG submission 206723) | Soil microbial communities from Loxahatchee National Wildlife Refuge, Florida, United States - Lox_Sample_2.4 | ecosystem: Environmental > Terrestrial > Soil > Wetlands | place: USA...
CCGGCGCCACGTCGGCCTTCGTCACCGAGAACCCCGGCCTGTTCAAGGCGCCCGGGTTCGCCGTGCATCCCTACTCGTTCACCTCGCTGCCCCCGAACGTCCGGATCCCCAACGAGCCCGACTTCGCCGAGCTGGCGGCCATGCCCACCTTCGAGGCGACCCTCGATCGCCTGCAGCGGGCCTACGGGTCAAGCAAGAAGTTCCCGGTCTGGTCCACGGAGTTCGGCTACATCACCAACCCGCCCAACCCCCAGTACACGATCACCCCGACCCAGGCCGCCTACTACCTCAACTGGGCCGAGTACATGACGTGGTCTGATCCTCGCCTGAAGTCCTTTGACCAGTTCCTGATCACCGATCCGGTGGGCAGCACAGTGTTCGCCACGGGGATCGAGACCTCGGCCGGCCTGGCCAAGCCGGGCCTCTACGCCTACCGGATGCCGCTGTACCTGCCGGTCACCACGGGCGCCGCCAAGCAGCCGCTGCTCGTCTGGGGCGAGGTGCGGCCGGCCCCCGATGCCGCGCGGGCCACGCACCGGCCCCAGAAGGTGCAGCTGCAGTTCAAGGCGAGTTCCGGCAAGGCCTTCAGCACGCTCCAGACCGTGACGGTGACCAATCCGCACGGCTATTTCGAGGTCCGGCGGGCGTTCCCGTCCAGCGGCTCGGTCCGCCTGCGCTGGACCTATCCACACAGCGAGACGCACGGCGTGACCATCTTCAGTCGCACCGTCGACATCACGCTGCACTAGCGCGATCTTGACGCCGTACCAACACGGCGTTTCGCTAGGCTCGGCGCGGTAGCGTGCGGGCGCTCCCCTTTGTAGAGCGACCGCCGCATCGGACCGGGCGCAGGGCCCGGATTCTCTGCCCTTCGATCACGGACACCGCCGCCCATATCCGGCCGCAACTCCGTCCGCCTGGAGCTGTTATCGACACCATGCGCCCTCATCTCCCCGCCGCCAAAGATCTCGTCCGCCGCTGGAGCCGGGTCGGCCTCGGTGCGACCGTCGCCCTCGCCGCCGCCGCTGCGCTGCCGGCGACCGCAGCCGCCAGCCACACGCAGCTGGTCATGATCCAGGACGGGAGTGATCTGAGCGATCCCAATGCGGCGATGACGGAGTTCCGTCAGCTGGGCGCCAACGCGGTACGGGTCGTCGTCCCGTGGTTTGAGATCGCTCCGAACGCGAGCGCCAAGAAGAAGCCGTCGTTCAACGCCACCAATCCGAACGCCTATCCCGCCGCGAATTGGCAGATCTTCGACGCGATCGACCGCGCCGCCGCCGCGAACGGGATCACCGTCGACTTCACGCTGTCGGGCGGGGCTCCGACATGGGCGCAGTCCGTCGCTCCCAAGTCTCCCGGCGTCAACCGGCTGTTCCTCGCCTGGAAGCCCAACGCGGCCGACTACGGCCAGTGGGTCAAGGCGATGGGCACCCGCTACAGCGGCCATTTCAAGCCCACGGGCGCCACCTCAGCGCTCCCCGCGGTCCATTTCTGGGCGCTGTTCAACGAGCCCAACTTCGGCCAGGACCTCGGGCCGCAGGGCAACTCGAACGGGTTGACCGCGACGATGTACTACCGCAGTCTCGTCAACCAGGGCTACAACGCCCTCAAGGCCACCGGCCACGCGGGCAACACCATCGTCATCGGTGAGCTCGCCGACCAGGGGTCCGAGCCCGGCCCCAACCCCAAGAGGACCGGCGGCACGCCCGGCAATTACGGCCAGACGCGCCCGTTGCTGTTCATCCGCCAGCTCTACTGCGTCGACACCAAGTTCAACGAGCTGCGCGGCAGCGCCGCCAAGGCGATCGGCTGCCCCACCACCGCCTCGGCAAGCCGGAAGTTCCGGAGCCAGAACCCCGGGCTGTTCAACGTCAATGGCCTGTCCATGCACCCCTACGGGCAGAGCCAGTCACCGGTGAGCAAGGCGGGCAACAAGGTCGACTACGGCCTCTTCCAGGACTTCCCGCAGGTCGAGGCCACCATCGACCACGTCAACAAGGTCTACGGCTCCAAGAAGCACTTGTCGATCTACAACACCGAGTACGGCTACATCACCAACCCGCCCCAGAGCACGCACAGGCCGTCGTACGTGTCGCCGGCGACCGCGGCCTACTACATCAACTGGGCCGAGTACCTGTCGTGGAAGCAGAGCCGCGTGCAGAGCTACATGCAGTACCTGCTGGCCGATCCGCCTCCCACGGCCGGTCCCTACCAGGGCTTCGCCAGCGGCCTGGAGTTCCCCAACGGGACCCACAAGCCCAGCTACGACGCCTTCCGGCTGCCCGTCTACATGCCGAAGACCTCCATCTCGCACACCACCAACGCCGAGATCTGGGGCGCGGCCCGCCCTGGAGCCTTCATGCAGAAGGACGGCAACGGCACGCCGACCATCGCCATCCAGCTCAACGGCACCACGATCAAGACGCTGAGCGTCAGCAGCTCGGGGGCCTACTTCGACACCAAGCTGAAGTTCCCCAAGAGCGGGACGGTGCGCCTGGCCTACACCTATCCCTCCAGCGATCCGTTCCTCCCGGTGACCGACGAGGGCCAGACCGTGTTCAGCCGGAGTTTCAAGATCACGGTGCATTGAGGCTCGCGGCCCTGGAGGCCCCGGAAGCGCGATACTGACGGGGATGCCGCCCGGCTCGCCCGCAGTGATCTCGCGTCTGCAGGAGGTATGCGGCCGTGAGTTCGTGCTCACCAACCAGCACGAGCTCGCGACCTACCGTTCCGACGGCCTGCTGCACTATCGCGAGGTCCCGGTCGCCGCCGTCCTGCCCGGCACCGCCGAGGAGGTCCGCCAGGTCGTGAAGACCTGTTATGAGGCGCGCATCCCCTGGGTGGCGCGCGGCTCGGGCACCGGCCTATCGGGCGGCGCTCTGCCGGTGGCCGAAGGGGTGCTGATCGTGCTCAGCCGCCTGCGCCGGATCCTCTCCGTCGACCTCGACAACGGCCGCGTCGTGGTGGAGCCCGGCGTGACCAACGTCAGCGTCACCCGCGCCGTCTCTCCCACGCACTTCTACCCGCCGGACCCTTCGAGCCAGATCGTGTGCTCGATCGGCGGCAACGTGGCTGAGAACTCGGGCGGGGCGCACTGCTTCAAGTACGGCTTCACCACCAACTACGTCATCGGACTGGAGGTGGTGCTGTCAGACGGGACGGTGGTCACGCTCGACCGCGACGCCCCGGGCTATGACCTGCTGGGCGCCTTCGTCGGCTCGGAGGGCACGCTCGGCGTCACCACCAAGATCACGCTGCGGATCATCCCCGCGCCAGAGAGCGTGAGCACCATGCTGGCCTTCTTCGACGACACCGGAGCCGCGGGCGATGCGGTCACCGCCATCGTCGACGCGGGGATCGTCCCTGGTGCCATCGAGATGATGGACCGCCTGTCCATCGAGGCGGCTGAGCAGGCCACCGGCGCCGGCTATCGCCTCGACGCCGGGGCGGCGCTCGTCATCGAGCTTGACGGGCCCCGTGAGGAGTGCCTGGTCGGCCTGGAGCAACTGACCGAGCTGTGTACGCAAGCCGGAGCCCTGGACGTGCGCATCGCCCAGTCCGAGGCCGAGCGTGACCTCATCTGGCGCACGCGCAAGGCGGCCTTCGCCGCGATGGGCCGCATTGCCCCCGCCTACTACGTCCAGGACGGAGTCATCCCGCGCACCCGGCTCTCGGAGGTGCTGCGCGAGATCGACGGACTGGCTCGCGAGTACAGCCTGCGCGTGGCCAATGTCTTCCACGCCGGCGACGGCAACCTGCACCCCCTCGTCTGCTACGACTCGGGCGTCGAGGGCGAGGCGGCCAAGGCTGAGGAACTGGCCGGCCTCATCATCAAGGCCTGCGTCGAGGCGGGCGGTTCGATCACCGGCGAGCATGGCGTCGGTGTCGACAAGAAGGCCTACATGCCCTCGATGTTCTCCGAGCCCGACCTCGACGCCTTCCAGCGCCTGCGCTGCGCCTTTGATCCGCACGGGCTGGCCAACCCGGGCAAGGTCATGCCCACGCCGCGATTGTGCGGCGAGGTGCCGGGCCCCTACCGCCAGCACCCGCTCGAGCGCGCCGGCGTGGCCGAGCGGTTCTAGGACCCGTCGGAATGGCCACCGCGAGCACCCTGGCCCCCGGCACCTTCGAGGACGCCGCGGCGGCGCTGGCGGCGGCAACCGAGGAGGGGCGGACGGTGCGGATCGTCGGCGCGGGCACCAAGCTCGGCTGGGGCAGCAGCGAGGCCGCCGCCGACATCGAACTGCACACCACCGCCCTGGATGAGGTGGTGGCCCACGACGCGGGCGACCTCACGGCGACCCTGCAGGCCGGGGTGCCGCTGGAGCTCGCCCAGCGCACCTTCGCCGCCGCCGGGCAGATGCTCGCGCTCGACCCGCCGCTGGGCGCCGACGCCGGCCCGACGATCGGGGGCGTGGTGGCCACCGGCGACGCTGGCCCGTTGCGCCACCGCTACGGCGGCCCACGGGACCTCGTCATCGGCGCGACGGTCGCCCTCAGCGATGGGACCATCGCCCAGACGGGCGGCAAGGTGATCAAGAACGTCGCCGGCTATGACCTGGCCAAGCTCTTCAGCGGGGCGTTCGGGACACTGGGGCTGATCCTGTCCGTCAACGTCCGCCTGCACCCATTGCACGAGACCAGCGTGACCGCGCTGGGGGCGGCACCGGATCCGGCCGCGCTGGGAGCGGCGGCGGTGGCGCTCTCCCGGGCCCCACTCGAGTTCGAGGCCCTCGACGTGGCCTGGAAGGGCGGCCGTGGCGGGGTGCTGGCACGCTGCGCCGGTCGTGAGGCCACGCGACGTGCGCACCGCGCCGCGAGGCTGATGGACGAGCTGGGTCTGGCCGACGTGGACGTCACCGCCGAGGACGGCCAGTTGTGGGAGCGCCAGCGCGCCGGTCAGCGCTCCGCTGACCAGGCCCTGGTGCGGGTGGCGGCGCTCCCGACCGAGCTCGCAGACGTGGTGCGGGCGACCGCGGAGTGCGACGGGACGCTCGTCGGGCGGGCCGCGCTGGGCGCGAGCTTCGTGGAGATCGCCCCCGATGCCGTCGCGCGCCTGCGGGCGACGTTGCCGGGCACCGCCCGCACGGTCCTGCTGGATGCCCCAGCCGGGCTACGGACCGGCGGGGAATCGTGGACGGCCGCCGAGGGCCCCGAGCTCGAGCTCATGCGGCGCGTCAAGGTGCGCTTTGATCCAGCCCGCACCTGCAACCCCGGCCTGTTCGTGGGAGGAATCTGATTTGACGGCCTTTGACCTGCACCGCCCGCCCGAGCAGGATGTCGTCGACGACTGCGTCCACTGCGGGTTCTGCCTCGAGACCTGCCCCACCTACGTCCTGTGGGGGGCGGAGGCCGACTCGCCGCGGGGGCGGATCGTCCTGGTCAACGACGGGCTGAACGCCGAGGGGCCGATGTCGGATGAGATGGCCACTCACTTTGACCGGTGCCTGGGTTGCATGGCGTGCGTCACCGCCTGTCCCTCCGGCGTGCGGTATGACCATCTCATCGAGCGGGTCCGCCCGCAGGTCGAACGCCACCACCGCCGCCCGCCCGCCGAGCGCGCGTTGCGCAAGCTGCTGTTCGAGACCCTCCCCCACCCCAAGCGGCTGCGTGTCCTGGCGCCCCTGCTGGCGGCCAGCCGGCGGGTGGGCGCCGAGCGGGCGCTGCCCGATCGCCTGGCGGCGGTGGCCAAGGTCGCGCCGCAGGCGCCGGTGGGGCGGGCCGCCAAGGCCCGCGTACCGGAGGTGACCCCCGCGATGGGAACCGCGCGTGGCCGCGTCGGGTTGCTGCTGGGCTGCGTCCAGCGCGTCTTCTATCCGGGCGTGCACCGCGCCACCGCCCACGTGCTCAGCGCCGAGGGGTTCGAGGTCGTCGCCCCGGCGCTCCCGGACTGCTGCGGCGCCCTGGAGTTCCACAGCGGCGCGGAGGCCGGCGGGATCCGCCGCGCGCAGGAGACGATCGCCGCCTTCACCGCCGCCCAGGTCGACCATGTGGTGGTCAACGCGGCGGGCTGTGGCTCGGCGATGAAGGAGTACGGCGAGCTGCTGGAGACCGCCGAGGCGCGCGCCTTCTCTGAGAAGGTCCGCGACGTGACCGAGCTGCTGGCCTCGGTGCCTGCGCGTGCGCCGCGCGGGCCGGTCCCGTTGCGCGTGGCCTATCACGACGCCTGCCATCTCGCCCACGCGCAGGGGGTGCGCAGCGCGCCGCGCGAGCTGCTGCGCGCCATCCCGGGCCTGGAGCTCGTGGAGGTGACCACCGAACGCGACGTGTGCTGCGGCTCGGCGGGGATCTACAACCTGGTGCAGGCCGAGGCGGCCGCTCAGCTGGGCGCGCGCAAGGCGCGGAACCTGCTCGATACCGGCGCCCAGGCGATCGCCGCGGGCAACCCGGGCTGTGCCGCGCAGCTGGACCTGCACCTGCGCGAGCTCGGCTGCCCGTTGCCCATCCACCATCCCGTGGAGCTGGTCAGCCGCTCCATCACGGCGGCTCGCTCGCGGTAACCGTGCGCCGGACCGTTGTGGCGGCCGCCGGGCTGCTGTTGATGCTCGCGCCGGCTGCGTGCGGCGTCGGCTCCAAGCCGTCCGCGGGGAGCTCAGCCACCGCCCCGCGGTCGGCGGCGGCCGGCTCGACGGGCACCGGGACCGCGGGCACGGGGACCGGTGCCGGTGCTGCCACCGGTACCACAACGTCGTCCAGCTCGACGACGGCCGCCGCCACGAGTTCGGGCCGCGCCGCGCACGGCCGCGGCAAGCACGGCGCCGGTGGCCGGCCCGCCGCGCCGGCCGGGCTGTCCCAGACCGCCGGCTATGCCACCTACGAGCGCTGCCAGGGCACCTGCACCGGGGCGGTGCCGGCGTCACTGCGCCGCCCGCTGAAGCTTCCCGCGGCGGACGGCGGCCCGTGTCCTGTCACGCTGCATCCCCAGCCGGCGTCGACCGGCAGGGCGTCGGCCGGCGTCGGGTTTCGCGCCGTCAGTGGCAGCCAGTGGGCCATTGCAGAGGCCACCTGGACGGTCCCCGCCTCCTACACCGGACCGCTGCTCATCCGCGGCGCGATGCTGGGCGGGGGCGCGATTGGCTTCGGCACCGGCGCCGTGCCCTACGACGAGCTCCAGCTGCTGGATGGCGGAAAAGGCGCCCCGGGTGTCGAGGGGGGCGGGCGGGCCTGGATCACCTACACCCGGGTGCGCAGCGGGGGCTGCTACGCCTATCAGGTCGACGGCACCGGTTTCTCGGAGGTCGTCGTCTTCCGCGCCGTCACCTGATCCGCGCGCCCGCTGCGGACCCGCTCCGCCCCCACCTCAGGTCGCCTCCACCGCCCGCTCGCTAGAGCGCTCTATCCAGGCGACCGGCCCGCGCGCCGGCGGCCCATTGCTGTCCAGGCTCGACTTGACCCCGTGGACCTGCATGTAGATGGCGTAGCCGGCGTCCATGGCCAGGAGGGCCAGCACCGCGGCCACGGCCAGCCGCCGCCGAGCGCGCAGCGTGTAGGCAGCCGCCACGTAGATCACGGGGGCCGCGAAGAAGATCATCCGGCCCCAGTCCAGTGCGAACGTCATCGCACAGGCGGACAGCGCCACCAGCACCAGGCCGCGGCGCGTGAAGCGCACGCGCAGGATGGAGAACGGCGCCGCCAGCCACAGCGGGCCGAAGCTCAGGGCGATCCGCCGCAACTCCTCATGCCAGGCACCGTGCTCCAGTCCGGTCTTGAGCACGTCGATGCGCGCGGGGATGAACGCGCCCTGGTACCCGGGCTGGTACTGCTCGCCCACCGCGACGATCGTGGCGCGCAGGATGATGTAGCCGATGATCGGCACCGCGGCCACCACGGCCAGGTCGCGGGCCGCTGACCGATCGAACCATCGGTCGGCCCACACCGCGTAGGCGAGTGGGATGAGGAACAGACAGGCCTCGTGGATGGTGGCCCCGACCAGCAGCGTCACCGCGAGCGGTACGAGGCGTCGCCGCACGATGAAATAGGAGCCCAGCATGAGGATGAGGATGGCCGCCGCATCCACCTCGCGCCCGTTGCGCAGGAACACCACCAGCAGCGGCGGCGACACGGTCAGACCGACGGCCAGCCCCAGCGCGAGCGGGGCAGGGACATCGAACTCGCCCAGCAGCGCGAACAGCGCCCCACCGGCCGCGCCCGCGCACACCAGCGCCAGCGCCTCCCACGAGAACGATTGGGCCAAGGGCAGAACATGGACCAGGTAGGGCAGCCCGATCCGGAAGGCGTAGGGGAAGTTGTGGGGCCCGCTGGGATGGGCGGCGATGCGCGAGTAGTAGGGCTCGTCGCCTGAGAAGCCGACCTGGTGGCGCAGCAACGCGTTGAGCACGAGCGCCACCGCCAGGCACAGGATGCCCACCGACAGGGGCGTCGTCTCCCGCAGGCCCGCCAACCGTGGGCCTGAGCGGGCCGAGGCGACCAGCGCGCTACCCCCGACCGTACATACGCTCGATCGCGTCGGCGTACTTGGCCGCGATCGGCTTGCGCTTGAGCTTGATCGTCGGGGTGAGCTCGTCGCCGCCCGGCAGCCAGTCGCCGCGCACGATGGTGAACTTCTTGATCTGCTCCACCCGGGCCAGGCGCTCGTTGGCGGCATCGATGCCGGCCTGGACCGCCGCCTCCATCTCGGGGACGTCAGCGAGGTCCTCGAGCGCACGCTCGCCCAGCCCGTTCTGCTGTGCCCAGGCGGGCGCGAAATCGGCGTCGAGCACGATCAGCGCGGTGTTGTAGGGGCGGGCGTCGCCGATCACGCACGCCTGGCCGATGAGCGGGCTGCTCGTCTTGATCGCCGCCTCGATGTTGGCCGGGGACATGTTCTTCCCCGCCGCGTTGATGATGATCTCCTTCTTGCGGTCGACGATCGTGAGGTAGCCGTCGGCGTCGAGGGTGCCGATGTCGCCCGTGTGCAGCCAACCGTCGGCGTCGATGGTCTCGGCGGTCTTCTCGGGCTGGTTGCGGTAGCTGCTCATCAGGAACTCACCACGGCACAGGACCTCGCCGTCGTCGGCGAGCATGATCTCGACGCCCGGAGAGGCCGGGCCGACGCTGCCGATCCTGACCTCGCCGGGCCGGTTGCACGTCCCGGTCCCGCACGTCTCCGACATGCCCCACAGCTCGGCCAGCTCGATCCCGATCGCGTGGAAGAACTCCACCACCTCCACCGGCGTGGGCGCCGCGCCCACGTTGACGGCCACCAACTGGTCCAGGCCGAGCATCTGGCGCAGCTTGGAGAACAGCTCCTCGTCGGCCTTGGCCACCTGGGCCTCGAGCTCGGGCGGCACCGGCTTGCCCTGCTGGCGCAGCCGCACCCGCTCGGTGGCCGCGGCCAGGGCGTCCTGCACCGGCTTGCGCTGCTCCTCGGGCTGCGCGGCCTGCATCGTCTCCAGGCCGGCCTTGAGCTTCTCCCAGATCCGCGGCACGGCGAAGAACCAGTTGGGCCGGACGCCCGGCAGGTAGGACAGGACCTCGCGGGGGTTGGGGGCGCAGGTCACGTTGCCGGCGTAGATCACCGGGATGTAGTGGTGGGCCATCCGCTCGGCGATATGTGCCGCCGGCAGCCACGAGATCACGCGCGCGCCGACCGGGAAGTCGATCACCTCGCGCACTCCCTGGGCGGTGAACATCACCGCGTGATGGGTCAGCTGGACGCCCTTGGGGTGCCCCGTGGTCCCTGAGGTGTAGATGAGGGTCGCCAGATCGTCGCCGCTGACCTCCGCGCAGGCCGCGGCCCCGTCGAAGTCCGGATCAGAACCCTCGACGTCATCCAGGGCGAGGACCCCGTCACCCCCGTCGCCGTCCACCACGATCACGTGCTCGAGGTCAGGCAGGCTCTTGCGCGCCTCCAGCATCACCGGGAGGAACGCCTGCTCGACGATCGCCACTCGCGCACCGGAGTCGGTGATGAGGAACTCGATCTCGTTGGCCGGATAGGTGACGTAGATCGAAAACGGCGTGGCGCCCAGGGTGACGACGGCCAGGTCGGAGATGTGAAACTCGGGCCGGTTGGAGAGCATGATGGCGACGCAGTCGCCCCGTCTGACGCCGAGCCCAGCCAGTCCACCGGCCAGCGCGTCGACGCGCTCCAGCAGGGCTGACCAGGTCAGCGTGACGCCGTCATCGGGCGTGCGGATGGCCACCTGGTCGGGGTAGGCGGCCGCGGTGCGGCGCGCCGCCTCGGCCACCGTGGCGGCCTCAACGGCAGACTGCGGCGTGGTGGCGCTGGTGCTGCTCTCCATCGTCTCCTCCTGGTGCCCGCTTGGCGTCCGTCAGCGCGGCTAAAGCTAGCGCAGGGGGGCGGGTGGGGACAGATTCAGTGGATGTTGAACCCGGGCCCGCTCAGCGTCGAGATGTCGTTGGAAAGCCCGATGACGAAGAGCAGGACGATGAGGGCGAAGCCGATGACGCTGGCGCGCTCCATCACCCTGAAGGGGATCCGCCGCCCGCGCACCTTCTCGGCCACCGCCCAGAACACGTGGCCGCCGTCGAGCGGCAGGAACGGGAACAGGTTGATGACGCCCAGCGACAGTGAGATGAGCGCCAGGACCTGCAGGGCCAGGGTCGCGCTGGAGGCGAACGCCTCCTGGGTGACGGTGTAGCCGCCGACCACGCTGTTGAGCTGCTTGCGCTCCTTGGGCTCGAAGATCCGTCCGATCGTGGACACCGTCTCGGTGGTCACCGTCCACAGCTTCGAGACGGCCGTTCCGGCGGCGCCGGTCACGCTCGGGTAGACGGTGCCCGTGACGCGAGTGCCGAAGTCAAAGCCCAGCTCCGGGTGGCCTTGGGCCACTTGGGGCCGGACGTGAAAGGTGAGCAGGTGGCCGCCGCGTCGCAACACGACGGTGACCGGTGTGGCCGCCCGGCAGCCGTCGCTCTGGGTCCCGGCGCACCGGTGATCGAGGATCTGCCGGCGCAGCGCCGCCGGCGAGCCGCTCACCCCGTCGATGGAGACGATCTGGTCCCCGGGTTTCATGAACGTCGCCGCGGGCGTGTTCTTGACCACGGCGGCGACCTGCTTGACGGGCACCACCACCTGCTGGCCCTGTGAGTAGAGCAGCGCCCACACGATGGCGAAGGCGATGAAGATGTTGACCGCGGGGCCGGCGAGGATCGTCACCACGCGCTTCCAGACCGCCTGGTTGTAGTAGGCCCGCGCTTCCACCTCGGGTGCGAGCTCCTCGTTCGGGTTCATCCCGGTGATGCGGACGTAGCCGCCCAGCGGGATGACGCCGATCCCGTACTCGGTCTCGCCCCAGGTCCGTTTGATCGGCATCGGGCCGAAGAACAGTGAGAAGCGCTCCACGCGCATGCCCACCGCCTTGGCGGCCACGAAGTGGCCGGCCTCGTGCAGGAAGATGAGAACGGCAAAGCCGAGGAATGCGAGAACGTACGACATGCGCGCGGTGCCCGAGTGTGCCAGGCGCGCCTAAGAGGCGATGAAGGTGTCGACGAGCTGGGTGGCCAGGCGCCGCGCCTGGGCGTCGGCGTGGGCCAGCGAATCAAACGAGTGCACCGGCTCCTCGGGCAGGCGGCTGAGCGTCTCCTCGATCACCTCGGCGATCTGCAGGAAGCGCAGGCGCCCACCCAGGAAGGCATGCACCGCGATCTCGTTGGCGGCGTTCAGCGTGCAGGGCGCGGTCCCGCCCGCCAGCCCGGCCTCGCGGGCCAGGCGGAGACAGGCGAAGGTGTCGGTGTCGACGGGCTCGAAGGTCAAGGCGCCCAGCTCGGCCAGGTCGAGCGGTCGCACCGGGACGTCAACGCGCTCGGGGTAGTGCAGCCCGTAGGCGATGGGCACCCGCATGTCCGGATAGCCGAGGTGCGCCAGGGTGGCACCGTCGCAGAGCTGGATGAGGCTGTGCACGATGGATTGCGGATGGACGACGACGTCGATGTCGCGGTAGGGCGTGCCGAACAGGTGGTGGGCTTCGATGAGCTCGAGCCCCTTGTTCATCAGCGTGGCCGAATCGATGGTGATCTTTCCGCCCATTGACCAGGTCGGGTGCGCGAGCGCCTGTTCGACGGTCACGGATTCCAGCTCCGGCGGCTTGCGCCCGCGGAACGGGCCCCCGGAGGCCGTGAGGATCAGCTTGAGCACGGTGCCGGGACGCTCGGCGGCCAGGAGCTGGTGCAGCGCCGAGTGCTCTGAGTCAACCGGGATGATGCCGGCCCCGGTGGCCTCGGACAGCTGCATCACCAGCTCTCCGCCCACCACCAGGGACTCCTTGTTGGCCAGCGCCACGTCGATGCCCTCGGTCAGCGCCGCCACCGTCGGCACCAACCCCGCCGAGCCCACGATGCCGTTGAGCACGAGGTCACAGGCCGCCTCGGTGATGAGGGCGACGATGCCGTTGGGCCCGGCCAGGACCTCGCCGTCGGTCCACGCCTCGGCGGCCAGGGCCGCCGCGTCGGGATCGGCGAGCGCCACGCGCTTGACCCCGTGGGCGCGAGCCTGCTCAAGCAGCGGCTCCCACGCGCTTCCGGCGCTCAGGCCCACGACATCCAGCTCGTCCTCGCCGCTGCGCGAGACGACATCGAGGGCCTGGACCCCGATCGAGCCGGTAGACCCCAGGATGACGAGCCGGCGCGCCACGGGCCGATTGTAGGCTCAGCCCGTCGGGCGCACGATGCCCTGCGCCGAGACGCGGATGAGCCCGCGCTCCGGGAAGCGCAGGGTGGCGATCGTCACCTCGGTGACGATCCGCGCATCCTCGGGCCCCACCGCGAACCGCAGGTCCGCGCGGCCCGGCGCGTACCGTGCCGCCAGGCCCAGGGTCGTCGTCGCCACCCGCGGCTGGCCCACCTCCCCCGCGAGGCCCAGCTCCCCGCTGGTCAGGTTGCGCACGTAGGTCTGGAGCGTGTCGCCAACGATCATGGTGTCGAGGCGGAACAGGTCCTCGGCGAGCAGGAGCATCGCCCGAACCCCGGGCTCGAGATCCTTGGAGCCGGAGAGCACCCGGCCGCGCCCGCCGCCGGGCAGGACCAGATCCCGGGTCAGCACGTGTCGGCCCCGATCGCCTGAGCGACCGCGATCGGCCCGTCGTCCGATGACTCGACGCCGACGCTGGCCATGACCACCCGGGACCGGGCCGGCGACAGCGCCTGGAGGTGGAGCCGAGGCTCGTCGGGCTCGGCGGGGACCGCCACTGCGGTGCTGCCGCCCGGAGGGATCGTGATGTCGCCGACCCCCTCGACGGCCAGCCTGAGCGGCGCTCCACTCGGGTTGTGCACGACGAGCTCTGACCCGGTCCCGCGATCGCCGATGGCCAGCTCGACGTCCTCTCCGACCGACAGCAGCGGGACCGGCGGCGCACCGCCCGCCGGCACGGCGGCGGCGCCCGAGATGACCACCGCATCGGTCACGGGCGGCGAGCCACCTCCGAGACGATCCAGTCGTGGGTCACGTGGCGGCGGCGCTCGACGAAGCCGCACACCTCGTAGCCCGCCATCACGAGATCCGCGTCCGCGGGCGCGAACCCGGAGAGCAGACCCACGCGGGGTTCGGGTCGGCCGCGCCAGCTGTCGGCAATGCCGGCGTGTACGGCCGGCGGGACGTTGGCCACGAACGACTCCGCGGTGGGCGCGGGCTCGCGACTCAGGTCCGCGACCGCGACCTGCATCGGCACCCCGGCCCGCGCCGCGTTGATCCGCGTCGCCTCGACGCTGGGCGGCTGGACGTCGACGGCGGTCAACGGCGAGAAGCCCAGCAGGCCGGCCAGGATGGCCAGCACGCCGCTGCCGCAGCCGAGGTCGGCGAACGATCCCTCGGCGGTCATGGCGAGCATGAGCTCCAGGCACTTGCGGGTCGTCGGGTGGGTGCCGGCGCCGAAGGCGCCCCCCTCCTCCAGGACGATGTCGAGCATCGCCTCGGGCGGGGGCGGCGCCCACGGGGCGCGGACCACGACCCGGCCGGCGATGGGGTCAGCGTGGTAATCGGCGAGGCGGCGTTCCCGCCAATCATCGGCGACCTCCCGCTCGGCGATCTGAAACGGGGTGGGGCGCATCGCCCGGGCGATGTCGCGTAGCGGGGGCAGGTGAGGGCCGAGCATGCGCAGCTCCACCTGGCCGCGTCGCGCCGGCGCCTCGCGGACGCCATCGGGCACGACGAGCAGGATCCGATCCAGCACCTCGTCGAGCGCGTACGAGGGAAACCGGACGATGACCTCGCGCATCAGTGCGGCAGCGAGACCCAGACGTAATAGCCCGCGACGACGGTGAAGATCACCGCGTCGAGGCGATCGAGGGCGCCGCCGTGGGCACCGAACACGTTGCCGGCGTCCTTGATGCCCGCGTCACGCTTGATCAGCGACTCGAACAGGTCCCCGATCGGCCCGATCACCGCCACCACGACGCCCAGCAGGAGGGCGTCGCCCTGGGTCAGCCACGTCTGCTGCAGACCGGCGATGAACACCGCGAGAATCGTGATCAGCATGCCGCAGAACAGGCCCTCCCACGTC
>Ga0335075_10009944_pt1 | contig 14462 bp, 5 predicted proteins | sample Lox_Sample_24_FD_206723 | JGI IMG/M metagenome (GOLD analysis project Ga0335075, IMG submission 206723) | Soil microbial communities from Loxahatchee National Wildlife Refuge, Florida, United States - Lox_Sample_2.4 | ecosystem: Environmental > Terrestrial > Soil > Wetlands | place: USA: Florida...
GCGCCAGGGTGACAGCAGCGCTCCCGGACTACATGACACCGGCGGCCTACGTTGTGCTCGACGAGATTCCGATCACCACACACGGCAAGATCGACCGCGCCGCGCTGCCCGAGCCGCAGATCGCGGCGGCCACCGAGTACCGCGACCCCACCACCGTGATCGAACGGCGGATCGCCGCGCTGTTCTCCGAGCTGCTCGGCCATGACCGGGTGGGCGTCGACGACTCGTTCTTCGATCTCGGTGGGCACTCGCTGGTCGCCACCAAGCTGGTGACCGCGATTCGAGCCGAATGCGATGTCGAATTGGGCATTCGGGACATCTTCGAGTTGGCAACCGTGGGCCGGCTCGCCGAGCGGGTCGACCAGCTGCGCAATGGCCAGGCGGCGCGGTCGCGACCCAAGCTGATCGCCACCGTGCACGACGAACCGCTGCCGTTGTCCGCCTCGCAACTGCGCACCTGGTTCGCTTACCGGGTCGAGGGTCCCAGCCCGGTCAACAACATTCCGTTCGCCGCGAAACTGACCGGACCGTGGGATGTCGAGGCAATGATCGCCGCGGTTTGCGACCTCGTCTCTCGCCATGAAATCCTGCACACCGGCTACCTCGAAATCGACGGCGTCCCTTACCAGGTGGTCACCCCGGTCACCGAGATCCCGGTCCGGCGTGCCGCCGGTGACGGCGATGACTGGTTGCAATCTCAGCTGGACATCGAGCGTCGGCACTGCTTCGAGCTGGACAGCGAATTGCCGTTCCGGGTCGCGTTGCTGCACAACGCGGATGCACCCGATGAGCAGGTGCTGTCGCTGGTGGTGCACCACATCGCAGCCGACCATTGGTCGGCCGGTGTACTTTTCGCCGACTTGCTGACCGCCTACCGCGCCCGTCGGGAGGGCGAGGCGCCGGCATGGGCACCGCTTCGCGTGCAGTACGCCGACTATGCGGCGTGGCAGGGCGAACTGCTTGGTGAGGGGGGTGTGGACTCACCGGTAGCCACCGCGCAGCGGGAGTACTGGATTCGGCAGCTGGCGGGGCTGCCGGAGGACACGGGGTTGCGGCCGGACTTGCCGCGGCCGCCGGTGCCCGGCCGCGCGGGCGAAGCCGTCGAATTCCGCATCGGCTCCGCTACCCGGGCCAAACTCGCCGAGCGATGCCGCGAACTGGGCATCACCGAATTCATGCTGCTGCAGGCCGCGGTGGCCGTGGTGCTGCACAAGGCCGGCGGGGGAGTGGACATCCCGCTCGGTACGCCGGTCGCCGGTCGCACCGAAGCCGAACTGGACCAACTGATCGGATTTTTCGTCAATATCCTGGTGCTGCGCAACGACTTACGTGGCAACCCGACGCTGCGCGAGGTGTGCAACCGGGCCCGCGAAACGGCATTGGGCGCCTACACACACCAAGACCTGCCGTTCGACCGCGTCGTCGACAGCGTCAACCCGGTGCGTTCGCTGGCACGCAACCCGCTGTTCCAGGTCGTCGTGCATGTCCGCGATCATCTGCCCGCCACCCGCGTCATCGCCTCAACCCCGGGCGACCAGGACACGGTATGCACGACGTTGGATCCTCCCTTCGACATGGCGCACGCCGACTTGAGCGTCAACTTCTTCGGCACCGACGGATCCGGGGATACCGGTTATAACGGCCAAATCATCTTCCGCAGCGAGCTTTACCGTCGCTCGACGATCGCGCGGTTGGCCGGCTGGCTCACCCAGGTCGTCAATGAATTCGCCGACAACCTCGATCAGACCTTGCGCGACGTCGGGTTGATCGACGCCGCCGAGCAACGCCGGATCCTGGACGGCTGGAGCCGCGGCGACCAGCCGCCGCCCGGCCGATCACGCACCATCCCGGAGCTGCTGGAGCCCAGTCGGCAATACGGACCTGATCGGATCGCAGTGCGCTGCGGCAGCGACGCGATTGATTACCCGTCGCTGCACCGTCGTTCGGACAACCTGGCGGCGCTGCTCGCCGATCGCGGGGTCGGGCCGGGGTCACTGGTCGGGCTGTCAACGCGGCGCAGCATCGACCTGGTGGTGGCGCTGGTGGCCATCATGAAGGCGGGCGCAGGGTATTTCCCGATCGATCCCGGCTACCCAGCGGCACGTAAGCAACTCATGCTCGACGACGTCGCGCCACCGGTCGTGGTGGTGACGGCCGAGGCGGTCGAGACGATGCCGCAAGCGCCCGACCTCCAGCTGCTCTGCCTGGAGGACGCGGAAGTAATTGCCGCACTGGAAGACTCGTCACGCCCGCCGACACTGCTGCCGCCGCATCCCGACGACCCGATGTTTCTGGTGTTCACCTCGGGTTCGACCGGCAAGCCGAAGGGGACAGTGGGCACCCATCGGTCGATGGCGGCCCGGCTGGATTGGCAACTGCGGCGTTACCCGCCCAGGGCCGAAGACATTCGGCTGGCGCAAGCGTCGATCACCTTCCTCGAAGGCGGCATGGAGCTGCTCGCCGGCTTGGCCGCGGGTGCAACGATGATCCTCGCCGACGACGCCGAGTACCGGAACCCCGAAGCCCTCGGCGCGCTGATGCAACGGCATTCGGTCGCCCAGGTGACCGCGGTGCCCAGCTTGGTGTCGGCGCTGGTGGACAGCAGCCCGGGAGCCCTGCGCGCACTGTCGCGCCTGGTTTGCGGCGGAGAGCCGGTGAGCACGTCGCTGCTACAGCGGCTGTTGGTGACGTGCACCGAGGATTCCGAGGTACTGAACAACATCGGCTCCACGGAGACTTCCGGCGCCGTGTCACGAGGGCCCCTGAGCTTGCCGGTCCCGTTGGTCGGTAAGCCGTTGCCGGGAGTCGATGCGTATCTGCTCGACGACGCTCTGCGACCGGTGCCGGTCGGTGTGGTCGGCGAACTTTATTACGCGGGCGATCAGTTGGCCCGCGGATACTGGAAGCGGCCCGACCTGACTGCCGCACGCTTTGTCGCCAATCCGTATGCCACCAAACCCGGCACGCGGTTGTATCGCAGTGGCGACCTGGCCCGGTGGACCGAGGACGGCGAACTTGAGTTCGTCGGACGTGCCGACCATCAGGTCAAGGTGCGCGGCTTTCGTGTTGAGCTCGCCGAGGTCGAGGCTGCGTTGGCGGCGGCCGACGGGGTCGGTGCCGCGGCGGCCCGCACCTGGGAGGTGCAGGGCAGCACCAGCCTGGCCGGATATGTTGTGCCGCAACAGCCGATCCTCGATGAGGCACAGAAAGCGGATTTCGCCGCGTCGGTTCGCGCCGCGGTCGCCGCGACGCTGCCCGGGTACATGGTGCCGTCGTCGCTGACCGTGCTCGACATGCTGCCGAAAACCGACTCGGGCAAACTTAATCGGCCCGGGCTGCCGCGGCCGGCGGTCAGCACCGGCGGCGAGACCGAACCGCCGCGCACCGACACTGAACGTGCGCTGGCCACGGTGTTCGCCGAGCTGTTGTCGACCGGGGAAGTCGGGCGCTTCGACGACTTCTTCACGCTCGGCGGCGACAGCATCCTGTCGGTGCAGTTGGCCGCGCGAGCACGGGCCGCCGGGCTTGCGATCAACCCGCGCATGGTGTTTGAGAACCCGACCGTGCAGCAGTTGGCCGCCGCGCTAGACGCGTTGGTCGAGGACGCCGATCTGGTCGAGCAGACCGCCGAGCCGGTCGACAGCAGCTTCGAGCCGATGAGCACCTCGGGGCTGTCAGCTGCCGATCTGGCCGCTGTGACACGGCTTTGGTCAACATCGCGTGACGGTGCGACATGACGACCGCCGACACCGTAACCGTCATCGACGACGTCATGGCGTTGAGCCCTCTGCAAGAGGGCTTGTATTCGCTCACCGCACTGGGCGAGTTCGTCGCCGACGATCCGTACGTGATCGGCATGGCCGCAGACATCTCCGGCGCGCTGGACGCCGAGCTGCTCCACGACTGCGCGGCGAAAATGTTGACCCGGCACCCGAACCTGCGAGCCAGCTTCTTCAGCCAAGGGATCGCGCGGCCGGTGCAGATTGTGCCGTCACGCGTCGAGCTGCCGTGGAGTCAGCGAGCCGCGGCGCCCGAAGAGGTCGAGCTGCTGGAGGCCGCGGAACGTCGCCGGCCGTTTGATCTCGAACGTGGGCCCGCCATGCGCTTCATGCTTATCGAATTACCCGGCGCACAATGGCGTTTGGTGATCACCGCCCACCACATCGTGATCGACGGTTGGTCGCTGCCGGTGTTTGTCAACGAGATGATGATCCTGTACCAGGCCGGCGGCGATGTTGAGGCGTTGCCGGGCAACCCGCGGCCGTACCGGGATTACATCGGCTGGCTGGCCGGCCGCGATCACGTTGCCAGTCAACAGATCTGGCGCCAACACCTGGCCGACATGCCCGGCCCGACCTTCCTGTCGGCCGCGCTGGGCGGTGACGGCTCGGTCGATTCGGGTTCCACCCGGCTGCCGTCGCGCACTGAACTGCGAATGGACCCACAGGCCACGGCGCAGTTGGTCGACGGTGCCCGCTCGCGTGGTGTCACGATCAACACGCTGCTGCAGATGGCGTGGGCGCTAGTGGTGTCGCGGTTGACCGACCGCGACGACGTGGTGTTCGGGGTCACGGTGTCGGGCAGGCCGGCGGAGTTGGCCGGCGTCGAAACCATGATCGGCCTGTTCATCAACACCGTACCGCTGCGGGTGCGGATCGACGGGCTGCGGACGGTCGGGACGCAATGCAAGGCCGTGCAACGTGATTCGGCGCTACTGCGCGAACATGGATACCTCGGCCACGCGCAACTGCGCGCGCTCGGCGGTGTCGGCGAGATGTTCGACACGCTGCTGGTATACGAGAACTTTCCGCTGGGCGCCATGGCCGGCGACGGCGAATTGAGCAGTGCCGGCGTCACGTTCCGGCCTGCCGCACTGGAAAGCCTGACCCACTTCCCGGTCGTGCTCGCCGCCCACATGGCCGGCAACGAACTCGTCGTGCAGGTCGAGGTGATCGACGGCGCTCTGGGCATCACCACGGCTGCGACGCTGGGTCGACGACTGCTCACCACCGCCGAGCGGCTGCTGCAGATGTGGGAACACCCGCTCGGTGAGGTCAGCGTGCTGCTCGACGACGAAGCCGCGCCACTGGGTGCCGTCGACGCGGTGACGCCGCCTGCGTCACTGGGCATTCACACGCGGTTCGCGGCGATCGCGGAGCGGGTGCCCAACAGCCTCGCTGTCAGCTGGGCGGGCGGCACGCTGAGCTACCGCGAGCTGAACAGGGCCGCTGACCGACTGGCGGCTAAGCTTGCCGGCCGAGGGGCAGGTCGGGAAACCCCCGTCGCGGTCAAGCTTCCCCGCGGTCCCCGGTACATCGTTGCGATGCTCGCGATCCTCAAGACCGGGGCCGTGTGTGTACCACTGGAGCCGGGTATGCCGCCGGAACGGGTGGATTCGATTCTGCGCCAAAGCGGTGCGACGGTCGTCGTCGACGAGCGGTTGCTGGCGACCCGTGGAGACGACGATGGTGGCTTCCACCCGGTCGATGCGGCGCCCGGGCAGGCCGCCTATGTCGTCTTCACGTCCGGGACGACGGGAGAACCCAAGGGCGTCATCGGGACTCACGCCGCGGTGGGTGCCTATGCGGACGATCACTTGGACCACGTGCTGCGGCCGGTCGGCGCGCGACTCGGGCGCCCGCTGCGCATCGCACACGCATGGTCGTTCGCGTTCGACGCGGCCTGGCAGCCGCTGGTCGCGCTGCTGGACGGCCACGCGGTACACGTCGTCGACGAGCACACCCAAACCGACGCCGAGGCGATGGTGCACGCCATCGCCGAACACCGCATCGACATGATCGACACCACCCCTTCGATGTTCATGCAGATGAAGGCGTTTGGACTACTGGACGAAATCCCGCTGGCGGTGCTGGCGATGGGCGGCGAAGCAGTCGGCAGCCGGTTGTGGGCGTTCATCCGCGATCACTGCGCCGGCGGCCCGCTGACCGCCTACAACTGCTACGGGCCCACCGAGACCACGGTCGAGGCGGTGGTGGCCGCGATCGCCGAGCACGACGAGCCGTCGATCGGGCGGCCGACGCGGTACACCTTCGGGCACGTGCTGGACTCGGGTTTGCGCGCGGTGCCCTGCGGAGCAATCGGCGAGCTGTATCTCGCCGGCCTGCAGCTGACCCGCGGATATCTGGGCCGCGCGGCGGAAACCAGCCAGCGCTTCGTCGCCAATCCGTTCGCCGCGGGGGAGCGGATGTACCGCACAGGCGATTTGGTGCGCCGCCAACCCGACGGCTCACTGCAGTACGTGGGGCGTGCGGATTCCCAGGTCAAGATCCGCGGCTACCGCGTCGAACCGGGCGAGATCGCCGCGACGCTCGAGTCGCTCGAACACGTCGGGCGTGCGGGCGTCGTGGTGCACCAACATCAGGGGGTGCCGCGGCTCACCGCCTACGTCGCGATGAACGACGCGCTGGGCCCGCCACCTTCGCCCGCCGAACTGCGCGGCATGCTCAGGTCACGACTGCCGCGCTACATGGTTCCGCAGCGCATCGTCGTCGTCGACGAAATCCCACTGACGCCCAACGGCAAGCTCGACGAAGCCGCACTGACCGCCGCCGATCCCGGCGCTGCAACGGCCACCGTGGTCGCCGGCGAATCCGAACCCAAAACTGCCACGGAATCCGCCCTCGCAGAAATAGTCTCAGCAACTCTTGGCATCCCCGGCACCGCACCGATCGACGTCACCGCCGACTTTCTGCAGCTCGGCCTCGACAGCATCATGGCGTTGTCGGTGGTGCAAGCCGCACGTGCACGCGGAATAGCGCTGCGCGCGAGGCTCATTCTGGAGTGCGCCTGCGTCCGCGAACTCGCCGCGGCGATCGACTCGGAAGCCGCCGACGTCACCCGCAATGTCGAAGACGGCAGCGGCCCGATTCCGCTGCTGCCCAACAGCCGCTGGCTATACGAACACGGCGAGCCACGCCGACTCGCCCAGACCGAAGCCATCCGGTTGCCTGAAACGGTCAGCCGCGAGCACCTCCAAGCCGCGCTCGCCCGCATCGTTGATGGACACGAAGTGCTGCATAGTCGCCTGGACCGGGCCAGCATGACGCTGCACCCCATCGCCCCTGCCGAATACCTCACCGAGGTCGAGGTCGCCGGCGATCTGCAAGCAGCGGTCACCGCGCACGCCACAGCACTCGTCGACCGCCTGGACCCCGAACGCGGAGTGCTGTTGGCCGCGGTGTGGCTGCGGCCTGCGGTCGGAGAGAGCGTGCTGCTGCTCGCCGCGCATGTCCTGGCGATGGACCCGGCGTCGTGGCGGGTGGTGCTCGGCGAATTGGCCACGGCGCTACAAGCATTGACCACGGGACACTCGCCCGCCGTTGCGCGCGAACACACCAGTTATCGACGCTGGGCGGTAGCGCTGACGCAGCGCGCCAACCAGTTGGACACGGCGGGGTTCTGGTCGGCTCAGCTGGCGGGCGACGATCCCGACCTGGGCGCGCGACGGGTACGCCCGGACCGAGACCGGGCCGGTGATCTGATCGTCCGGACGACGATCGGCGACCCCGAGGTGACAGCCCGGCTGCTTTCCTGCGGGGTGCCCCTGCCGGACCTACTGGTCGCCGCGGCCTCGGCGATGGTGACCCGCTGGCGACAAGCACGCGGCCAGACGACACCCGCGCCGCTGCTGGCGCTGGAAACCCACGGCCGCGCCGACACCGTGGTGCAAGGCGGCGCTGACACGTTAGACACCAGCGACACGGTGGGGCTGCTGAGCTCGATCTACCCGCTGCGGGTGGACTCAGCCGACCCGCAACGCGTCGGGGAGCTGCGGGCAGCGATCCCGGGCGACGGACTCGACTACGGACTGCTGCGCTACCTGCGCAGCGACACCGCCGAGCAACTCGGCGCATTCCCCGGGCCGCAATTGCTGCTGAATTATCTTGGCGCAGCGCACTCGTCCGGAACCGGACTGCGGCTGGACCGTAACCTACTCGCCGGGATGTCGCCGGTACCGGAGCCTGAGCTTGCCGTGCGCCACGAGCTGACAATCCTGGCCCTGGTTGTGCGTGCCGGTGATCAGCAGCTGCTGGGCACGCAGTGGCGGGCGCTGCCAGGCATTCTCGGCGACTCGGATATCACTGCATTGCAGAAGCTTTGGAATGAGGCGCTCGAGGAGATGGTGCGATGACCACGCTTGCGGTGCTGGGAGCCGGGGTCAAGGCGGTGGCTGTCGCCGCCAAGGCATACGTGCTGGGGCAGATGGGCGTCGACGCGCCCGAGGTGGTGACCGTCGAGCGGATCGGCGTGGGTGCCAACTGGCAGTCCAGCGGCGGCTGGACCGACGGGGCGCAGCGGCTGGGAACGAGCCCGGAGAAGGACGTCGGCTTCCCGTATCGGTCGTCGCTGGTGCCGCGCCGCAACGCCGAGCTCGACGAGCGGATGACCCAGTTCAGCTGGCAGTCATATCTGATCGGCACCGGCCAGTTCGCCCAGTGGATCGACCGTGGCCGACCGGCGCCCACCCACCGTCGGTGGAGCCAGTACCTGCGCTGGGTCGCCGAGCAGATCGACATGACCGTCGTCTCCGGCGACGTCGAGCAGCTCGCCGTCGACGGCGACCGCTGGGCGTTGCACACCGACGAAATCACCGTGCACGCCGACGGTTTGATGATCACCGGGCCAGGCCAGGCCGAACGGTCCCTGCTGCCTGGCAATCCGCGGGTGCTCTCGATCGCGCAGTTCTGGCATCGGGCCGGCCAGCACGAACGGATCAACGCCGAGCGGGTCGCGGTTATCGGTGGCGGCGAGACCGCCGCGGCGATGCTCAACGAGCTTTTCCGGCACCGGGTTTCGACCATCACCGTGATCTCGCCGCAGGTGACACTGTTCACCCGCGGCGAGAGCTTCTTCGAGAACACGCTGTTCTCCGACCCTACCGACTGGACGGCACTGACACTGGACGAACGCCGCGATGCGATCGCCCGCACCGACCGCGGGGTGTTCTCGTCGAACGTTCAGGACTCCTTGCTGGCCGACGACCGGATCCGTCACTTGCGCGGACGGGTTGCCCATGCGGTGGGTCGCGACGAGCAGATCCGGCTGACACTATCCACCAACCGGGGCAGTGAGAACGTCGAAACCGTACACGGTTTCGACCTGGTCATCGACGGATCTGGTGCCGACCCGCTGTGGTTCACCACGCTGTTCAGCCAGGACGCGCTCGACCTGCTCGAGCTCGGATTGGGCGGTCCGCTGACCGGAGACCGTCTCCAGGAGGCGATCGGTCACGACCTCGCCGTCGTCGACGTCGCCCCGAAGCTGTTCCTGCCCAACCTCGCCGGACTCAACCAGGGTCCGGGATTCCCCAACCTCAGCTGTCTGGGACTGCTGTCCGACCGGGTGCTGGGCGCCGAACTGGGCCCCGACACCGATCCCTCGACCAGGAGAGAAGATGAGCACCAATCCCTTCGATGACGACGCCGGAACATTCCTGGTGTTGGTCAACGACGAAGACCAGCACAGCCTCTGGCCGGCCTTCGCCGACATTCCGGTGGGGTGGCGGCAGGTCTTTGGCGAAGCCGGCCGAGCGGAGTGCCTGGCCTATGTCGAGGAGCACTGGACCGACATCCGGCCCAAGAGCCTCCGCGAGGCGTTGGACCGCTGATGGCACGCGGATTCCAGGGCGCGATGCTGCGGGGCTTCGGCGCTCGCGATCACACCGCGACGGTGATCGAAACCGTCGGGATTGCACCACATTTCGTGCGGGTACGGATGGAATCGCCGACGCTGTTCGACGAGGCGCAGGCCGAACCCGCGGCGTGGTTGCGCTTCTGGTTTCCCGACCCCGAAGGATCGAAGACCGAATTCCAGCGTGCCTACACGATTTCCGAGGCCGACGTGCCCGCCGGCCGCTTCGCGGTCGATATCGTGCTGCACGACCCCGCCGGCCCGGCGTCGTTGTGGGCGCGCACGGTAAAACCCGGAGCGACGATCGCCGTGATGTCGCTGATGGGCTCGTCGCGTTTCGATGTACTCGATGAGCAGCCCGCCGGCTATCTGCTGATCGGTGACTCGGCGTCGATCCCGGGGATGAACGGCATCGTCGGGGTCGTCCCCGACGATGTGCCGATCGAGATGTACCTCGAACAGCACGACGACAACGACACTGCGATCCCGCTCGCGCAGCATCCCCGGTTGCAACTGCACTGGGTCAGCCGTCGCGACGAGAAATCACTGGCCGCGGCGATCGAGAACCGGGACTGGTCGAACTGGTACGCGTGGGCGACGCCAGAGGCCACCACACTCAAGCACGTCCGGACCCGGCTGCGCGACGAATTCGGGTTTCCCAAATCCGAGATACACGCGCAGGCCTACTGGAGTGCCGGGCGCGCGATGGGTACCCGCCGCGGCGACGAGCCGGACGAAGCAGCGCCGCAAAGCCCAAAAAGCACTGTGGTACAGCAGGAACCGGTGGCTACCCAGGCGCCGGCATCGCGAGGCAACTGGCGCGCCCAGGCCGCCGGCCGGTTGCTCGCACCACTGCGCTCGGCACTGATCGCCTCCGGTGTACTGCAGGCGGTGATCACGCTGTTGCAGCTGGCGCCGTTCGTGCTTCTGGTCGAGCTGGCGCGTCAGCTGGCGGCCGGCGCCGAAGCGTCGCGGCTGCGGGAGATCGGAATTGCGGCGATCGCACTGCTGGGCATCGGCACGGTGCTCGGCGCCGCCCTGACACTGTGGCTGCACGTTGTCGACGCCCGGTTTGCCACCGGCCTGCGGTCGCGGCTGCTGAGCAAGCTGTCGCGGTTACCGCTGGGCTGGTTCACCGCTCGCGGGTCGGGCTCGATCAAACAGCTGGTGGCCGACGACACGCTGTCGCTGCATTATCTGGTCACCCATGCCATTCCGGACGCGGTTGCCGCGGTAATCGCGCCGGTGGCGGTGCTGGTCTACCTGTTCGTCGTCGACTGGCGGGTGGCGCTGGTGTTGTTCGTGCCGGTGCTGTTCTATCTAGTCCTGACGTCCTCGATCACGATTCAGTCCGGGCCGCGCATCCCACAATCGCAGCGCTGGGCCGAGACGATGAGCGGCGAGGCCGGCGCCTACCTCGAAGGACAGCCGGTGATCCGCGTCTTCGGCGGTGCCGCCGCGTCGAGCTTCCGGCGCCGTCTCGACGAGTACGTCCGTTTCCTGGTCGACTGGCAGCGTCCGCTGGCCGGCAAGAAAACCTTGATGGACCTGGCCACCCGCCCCTCGACTTTCCTCTGGCTCATCGCCGTCACCGGCACCCTACTGATCGTCACGAGCCGGATGAACCCGGTGAATCTGTTGCCGTTCTTGTTGTTGGGCACCACATTCGGCGCCCGGTTGCTCAATATCGCCTACGGGCTCGGGGGTATCCGCGTTGGAATGGCGGCCGCGCGGCGCCTGCAGATCACGCTCGACGAGCGGGACCTCGCGGTGGATGAACAGCCGCGGGCCGATGACACCTCGGCGACCGTCGTGTTCGATCAGGTCAGCTTCGGCTACCGCCCCGACGTACCGGTGATCAAGGATGTCTCTCTGATGCTGCGGCCGGGCACGGTTACCGCGCTGGTCGGACCGTCCGGGTCCGGAAAGTCGACGCTGGCCGCGCTGCTGGCCCGATTCCACGACGTGCAGCACGGCGCGATACGCGTTGGCGGAGAAGATATCCGGTCGATGACGGCCGACGAGCTCTACACCCGAGTCGGTTTCGTCCTGCAGGAAACCCAGCTCGTGCACGGTACCGTCACCGAGAACATCGCGCTGGCCGTACCGGATGCCACCGCCGCCCAGGTTCAGGCCGCCGCGCGAGAGGCGCAAATCCACGATCGGATCATGCGATTGCCGGACGGCTACGACACCGTGCTGGGCGCGGGCAGTGGACTCTCGGGAGGGGAGCGCCAACGGCTCACCATCGCCCGGGCCATCCTCGCCGACACCGCGGTGCTGATTCTCGACGAGGCCACCGCGTTTGCCGACCCGGAATCGGAATACCTTGTGCAGCAAGCGCTGAACCGGCTGACCCGTGATCGCACGGTGCTGGTGATCGCTCATCGACTGCACACCATCACCGGCGCCGACCAGATCGTCGTGCTCGACCACGGCCGGATCGCCGAGCAGGGCACCCACGACTTGCTCAGTGCGGGTGGACGATATCGACGCCTGTGGGAGAGCGGCCACCGTGGCCCGTTGGCCGCCACCACAGCTCAGGAGGCGACGCGGTGATCCGGACCTGGTTACAACTCGTCCCGGCCGACCGTCGCGCCAGGGTGATCGCCTACACCGTGCTGGCGTTGATCTCCGTGGTGGTGCGGGCGGTAGCCACCGTGCTGCTGGTCCCACTGGTGGCGGCGTTATTCAGCGACGCACCGCAACGTGCGCTGGTGTGGCTGGGCTGGCTTACCGCGGCGACGGTGACCGGATGGATGATCGACACCGCGACCGCGCGGATCGGTTTCAACTTGGGCTTCGCCGTGCTCGATCACACCCAACACGACGTGGCGGACCGGCTTCCCGACGTCCGGCTGGACTGGTTCAGTGCCGACCACACTGCGACGGCACGACAGGCGATCGCCGCAACGGGACCCGAACTCGTGGGTCTGGTGGTCAACCTGTTGACGCCGCTGCTCACCGCCGTCCTGCTGCCGGCAGCGATCGCGGTTGCCCTGCTGCCGGTCTCGTGGCAGCTCGGCGTCGCCGCAATGGGTGGCGTGCCGTTGCTGTTGGGGGCGTTGTGGGCGTCGGTCCGGCTCGCCCGCCGCGCCGACGCCGCGGCCGGTGAAGCCAACACCGCACTGACCGAGCGCATTATCGAATTCGCGCGTACACAGCAGGCATTGCGGGCCGCGCGGCGCGTCGAACCGGCGAGAAGCCTGGTCGGCGACGCACTGGCGGCCCAGCACGGCGCGACGATGCGGCTGCTGGGCATGCAGATTCCGGGCCAGCTGTTGTTCAGCATTGCCAGCCAGCTCGCACTCATCCTGCTTGCCGGGGCGACCACCGCGCTCACGGTGACGGACCGGCTGAGCGTGCCTGAAGCCACCGCGCTGATCGTGGTAATCGCCCGCTATCTCGAACCTTTCACCACCATCAGCGAATTGGCGCCGGCCCTGGAGAGCACGCGCGCCACGCTGGACCGCATTCGCGCCGTGCTCACCGCGCCGATCATGGCTGCCGGCACCGGGACGCTGCGCACGCACGCCGCGGCGCCACGTATCGGATTCGAGGACGTCACGTTCAGCTACGACGGTGCACGCGAGCCGGTGCTGGACGGCGTGAGTTTCGCGCTGCAGCCCGGAACTACGACCGCGATCGTCGGGCCGTCCGGTTCGGGCAAGAGCACGATCCTGGCGCTGATCGCCGGCTTGCACCAGCCGACACGCGGACGTGTCGTGGTCGACGGCGTCGACGCCGCGACACTCGATGCCGAAACCCGCCGCGCGGCAAGCAGCGTGGTGTTCCAGCATCCCTACCTTTTCCACGGGACCATCCGCGAGAACGTTTTTGCCGGTGACCCCGGCGCCGCCGACGACCAGTTCACCCGTGCGGTCGCGTTGGCGCGCGTCGACGAGCTCACCGACCGGCTGCCCGAAGGCGCCGAATCCATCGTCGGCGAGGCGGGTTCGGCGCTGTCGGGTGGCGAGCGGCAACGGGTCAGCATCGCCCGGGCCCTGCTCAAACCCGCGCCGATTTTGCTGGTTGACGAGGCGACCAGCGCGCTGGATACCGAGAACGAGGCCGCCGTGGTCGACGCGCTCACCGCCGATCCGCGACCGCGCACGCGGGTGATCGTCGCCCACCGGTTGGCCAGCATCCGACACGCCGACCGAGTTCTTTTTCTCGACAACGGTCGGGTGGTCGAGGACGGTTCGGTCGACGAGTTGCTCAGCGCGGGAGGACGTTTCGACGAATTCTGGCGACAGCAGCGCGATGCCGCCGAATGGCGGATACACGCCGGTTAGCTGTGCCGGTTCAGTCGCGGGGTCACGGGGTATGTTCAGACCCACCAGTGCTACGACGAAGGGACACTGATGACCGTGAAAAAGCTCGCCGCTGGAGCAGCAGCCGTCGCCGCAATCGGAGCCGGGGGCGTCGGCGTGACGTCGTTTGCCGCCGACACCACGTCCGCCATGCAGGTGCAGACCGTCGCATTGGGTGTCCCGTTTGCGCAGGACCCGCCGCCCGCGCCGGGTCTGCCGACCGCGGGCGACTTGTCCAGCCTGTGCACCAACCTCACCAACCCTGGCGTGAACTACCACAGCAAGACCGGTCTGGTTGCCGGCGGCATCAATGACAACGACGGGCGCGTTGCCGACCACGACCTGAGAGAGGCGTTCCGGGACGGGAAGTTCCCGCAGTCCTACGACGTGACGAACATCCAGCAGGGCGCCCCGAATACGGCCACCGCCGATGTGGCCATCTCAGGCCCGAAGTTCCCGACGCCGGTCACCCGCAACCTCACGTTCGTCAATCAGGGC
>Ga0335075_10009945_pt1 | contig 14461 bp, 12 predicted proteins | sample Lox_Sample_24_FD_206723 | JGI IMG/M metagenome (GOLD analysis project Ga0335075, IMG submission 206723) | Soil microbial communities from Loxahatchee National Wildlife Refuge, Florida, United States - Lox_Sample_2.4 | ecosystem: Environmental > Terrestrial > Soil > Wetlands | place: USA...
GTCCCGCGCGGCAGTCGCAGCGCCGGCCGCGTCCGCAGCTCCAACCCGACCCGCGACATAGATCATGGCCAAAAGAAATCCGGCGCGGCGCAACGCGGTTCGCAGTTTCGGCATGGTCTGCTCCCTTGCCGCGCCTCGTTAACGGGGAATTGTGACACTTCTGCAGCGGCCGCTTTGTTCACGGCCCAGGCTCTGCTAGAGTTGACGCCTTGGGGTAGCCCTGCTTAACTGACGGAATTCTGTACAATTGTGTCAACTTTTGGAACTCCAACATGCTTCGCCGGTCTGAGACGAAGCCTCGCTAGAGTTGACGCCTTGGGGTAGGCTCCGATGAAACGTCCGTTTTTCAGTCTATGCGCCGGCATGGTCGGCTGTGCAATGGTCCTGCAATTTCCGTCAACGGTGATCGCCAAGGAACAGGAGGCCGTCCTGCACTCCTTTGGCGGCGGAACGGATGGTTCGAACCCCGGCTCGGGTTTGATCGATGTGAAAGGCTTGCTGTACGGTACAACCCGCTCCGGCGGGAACACGGGCTGTGGTGGCGCGGGCTGCGGCACGGTGTTTGCGCTTGAGCCAAGTACCGGCGCAGAGACGGTATTGCATTCCTTCTGCGGCAAGAAAACGGAAGGGTGCGAGGACGGCGAAGGTCCCGGCGCAAGTCTGATCAATGTGAAGGGAAGGCTGTATGGAACAACAGAGGGAGGCGGCCGAGGGGCCGGCACAGTGTTTGCACTCCGTTCGAAGACCGGCAAGGAGAAGGTGCTCTATTCCTTTTGCGTATCCGATTGCGAGGACGGAGAAACCCCCGAGGCCGGTCTGCTCGATGTGAGCGGCATGCTTTACGGCACGACGTACGGCGGCGGCATCCACAATAATAAGGGCACGGTATTTGCGCTAGACCCGAGCACTGGCGTTGAGACGACGCTCTACTCTTTCGGCAGCAGCGTCACGGACGGCACGGGTCCTTCTGCGAGTTTGATCGATATGAACGAGACCCTGTATGGCACAACACTTAACGGTGGCGTCGAGGACATGGGTACAGTTTTTGCATTCGATCCGGAGACCGGCGAGGAGTGGGTGCTCTACTTTTTCAGCGGCGGCCGATCGGATGGTTCGCTCCCTTCCGCCAGTCTGATTGATGTGAACGGCACTCTGTACGGCACAACGGGGGAAGGCGGCACCTATGGCGAGGGCACGGTATTTGCGATCGATCCGAATACCGGCGCGGAGACCGTGGTGCATTCCTTCGGCTGCTCAGGCGAGAGGAACGTGTGCAAGGAGGGTGCGCATCCCGGTGCCAGCCTGATCGACGTGAAGGACAAGCTGTACGGCACGACGTACGGCGGCGGCGTCTATGGCGGCGGCACGGTGTTTGCGCTCGATCCAGGCACCCGCGCGGTAAAGGCGCTTTATTCCTTTTGCAGTCAGCAGAATTGCACCGACGGCGAGCGACCCATCGCCAGCCTGATCAATGTGAAGGACACGCTCTATGGCACGACGGAAGGGGGTGGCGCCTATGGGCTGGGCACGGTGTTTGCGGTTACGCGCTGAATCCCAGGGATATACCCAATAGTTCACGGGCGCGGGAGCCGCCGTGAGTGATCCAGAGGCGTGAAAAGCATGCGCAGGTTTCGGCCGCCACGTTCTGATGACGCCGGTCTGCACGATAGGTCTTATCGTTGGCGCTGCAGTCAGGCCGCGGTGCCGCCCACGGTGAGCCCGTCGAGCCTGAGCGTCGGCTGGCCCACGCCGACGGGCAGGGATTGCCCGTTCTTGCCACAGACGCCGATGCCGGAATCGAGTTTCATGTCGTTGCCGATCATCGCCACGCGGGTGAGCGCTTCGGGGCCGTTGCCGATGAGCGTCGCCCCTTTGATCGGCGCGCCTTTCTTTCCGTCCTCGATCAGATAGGCTTCGGTGCAGGAGAAGACGAATTTGCCCGAAGTAATATCCACCTGGCCGCCGCCGAAATTCACCGCATAGATTCCTTTCTTCACGCTCGCGAGAATTTCTTCCGGCGTCCTGTCGCCAGCCAGCATATAGGTATTGGTCATCCGGGGCATGACATTGTGGGCGTGGCCCTGGCGTCTGCCATTCCCGGTGGGCGCCATGCCCATCAGGCGCGCATTCTGCCGGTCCTGCATATAACCTTTGAGAATTCCGTCCTCGATCAGCACGGTGCGCGTGGTCGGCGTGCCTTCGTCGTCGATGGTGAGCGAGCCACGGCGGCCACCGATGGTGCCGTCGTCCACGACCGTCACGCCCGGCGCGGCAACACGTTCGCCGAGCAGTCCCGCGAACGCTGAAGTCCTTTTGCGGTTGAAATCGCCTTCAAGCCCGTGACCGATGGCTTCGTGCAGCAGGATGCCGGGCCAGCCGGGGCCGAGCACGACCGTCATCTCCCCAGCCGGCGCGGGAACGGATTCGAGATTCACAAGCGCCTGGCGCAAGGCTTCATCGACGGTATCTTTCCAGTAGCGCGGATCGAGATAGGATTCGTACCCGGAGCGCCCGCCACCACCGTAATAGCCGCTCTCCTGCCGTCCATTCTGCTCGACCACGACGGAGACGCCAATGCGCACCAGCGGGCGGACATCGCGCCATGTTTCACCACCGGTGCGGAGTATTTCGATCGTCTGATGCTCGCCCGAGAGCGAGCAGCTGACCTGGCAAACGCGCGGATCGCGGCAGCGCGCATACGCGTTCATTTCTTCGAGCACCCGGATCTTGGCTGCGAATTCGGCGCTGCCGAGGGGATCTGTGTCGGGATAGAGCTTTATGTTGGTGCGGCGGGGCGGGAGGGCAAGCGTGCCGGAATGGCCTTTGGCGACCGCTTTCACCGTGTCGGCCGCGCGGCGAATCGCGTCCTCGGACAGCTCATTGGCGTGCGCATAGCCGGTCGCTTCGCCGGCAACCGATCTGAGCCCGAAGCCCTGCGAGCTATCGAAGCTCGCCGCTTTCAGCCGGCCGTCGTCGAAGGTGAACGCCTCGCTGCGGCAATGTTCGAGGAACAGCTCACCGTCATCGGCGCCCGCAAGCGCATCGTCGACAATCGCCTGCACATTGTCGCGGTCGAGCCCCGCCTTGCCGAAAAACAGATCGCCGTCCATGGATTTTGCCTTCTCACTCAATTTGTGGTGGCGGGCTTATGCCCGTTTGCGCAGGCGCTTCATCGTCGCAGGGTCAGACATCAGGGTCAGACATAATGTTCCGTAAGGCGCTTTTCCACGCGCTTCGCAACCTCCTGATCGCACGTGCGGAACTTTACGTGGCATAAGGTCGCAATGACTTCAGAGGCTTGGGTCCCCTACACCTGCGGCCACTTGTGTTCATGACCGCCTAGGCTGCGGGCACCGCCCGCCAAACTCTTCGAGGTCGCTGGATGTTTCTGAGAAAATTGGGAAGTGCGGCCGGCCTGTGCTCTTTGCTGACACTGATTGCAAACAGCGCGCTTGCCGCGCCGCAGCCCTGGGAAATGTCCTTCCAGCCGGCGGCATCGCCTGTCATGGAGCGGATCGAGAGTTTCCACACTGGCGTCCTCTACATCATAACGCTGATCTGTCTGCTGGTTTTCGGACTGCTGCTGTGGATCATCATCCGCTATAACCACCGCAGGAATCCGGTGCCCGGAAAGGTGACGCACAACACGCTGCTTGAGGTCGCGTGGACGATCGTGCCGGTCGTCATTCTCGTGGTCATCGCCATTCCCTCGTTCAAGCTCCTTTATTTCGAAGCCGACGTGCCGCCCGCCGATGTCACGATCAAGGCAATCGGCCATCAATGGTTCTGGAGCTACCAGTACCCGGCGAGCAATTTCCAGTTCGATTCGCTTGGCCTTTCCGATGCTGATGCGTTGAAGAAAGGCGAGCCAAGGCTTCTCGGAGTGGACAACGTCGTCGTCGTGCCGGTGAACAAGGTGGTGAAGGTGCTCACCACCGGTGCCGACGTCATCCATTCCTGGGCGGTTCCGGCCTTTGGCGTGAAGATGGACGCCATACCCGGCCGGCTCAACGTGACCTGGTTCAAGGCGACGGCGGAAGGCACCTATTACGGAGAATGTTCGGAACTTTGCGGCGCCCGCCACGCCTATATGCCGATCGAAGTGCGGGTCGTTTCGCAGGACGCCTACAATGCGTGGCTGCTGGGGGCCAAAAAGAAATTTGCATCGATCAGCGGATCCGACAGCGGGCCGCAGGTCGCGAGCAGACAATAAAGAGGATCAAGGTCAATGGCTGAAGTCGCGCATGTGCATGCGGATCATCCGACGGGCTGGCGGCGGTACGTCTATTCGACGAACCACAAGGACATCGGCACGATGTACCTTATCTTCGCCATCTGCGCGGGGCTGGTGGGCGGCACGCTGTCGATGTTCATGCGCGCCGAGCTGATGTATCCCGGTCTCCAGGTCTTCAGCGAGCCGCATACCTACAACGTCTTCGTCACCGCGCACGGCCTTATCATGATTTTTTTCATGATCATGCCGGCGATGATCGGCGGATTCGGGAACTGGCTGGTGCCGCTCATGATCGGCGCGCCCGACATGGCGTTCCCCCGCATGAACAACATCTCGTTCTGGCTGCTGCCGTTCTCCTTCACGCTTCTCATTCTGTCAATGTTTGTTGAAGGCGATTCCGGTGGGATGGGCGTGGGCGGCGGCTGGACGATGTATGCGCCGCTTTCGACGACCGGCTCTCCGGGGCCGGCAATGGATTTCGCGATTTTCGCCATTCACATCGCCGGCGCGTCCTCGATCCTCGGCGCGATCAACTTCATTACGACCATCTTCAACATGCGCGCGCCGGGCATGACCCTGCACAAGATGCCGCTGTTCGTCTGGTCGATCCTCGTCACTGCTTTCCTGCTGCTGCTTTCGCTGCCGGTGCTGGCGGGCGCCATCACCATGCTGCTGACGGACCGCCATTTCGGCACGAGCTTCTTCAACGCGGCGGGCGGCGGCGATCCGATCCTCTTTCAGCACCTGTTCTGGTTCTTCGGCCATCCGGAAGTTTACATCCTGATCCTGCCTGGCTTCGGCATGATCAGCCACGTGATAGCGACGTTCTCGAAACGGCCGGTCTTTGGTTATCTCGGCATGGCCTATGCGATGGTGGCGATCGGGTTCATCGGCTTCATGGTATGGGCGCACCACATGTACACGGTGGGTCTCTCCGTCGACACCAAGGCCTATTTCGTCTTCGCCACCATGGTCATCGCGGTGCCCACGGGCATCAAGGTGTTCTCGTGGATCGCGACGATGTGGGGCGGCTCGATCGAGTTCAAGACCCCGATGTTGTGGGCGATGGGTTTCGTGTTGCTATTCACCATAGGCGGGGTTACCGGCGTGGTGCTTGCCAATGCGGGCGTCGATGTCGTGCTGCAGGACACCGACTACGTCGTGGCGCATTTTCACTACGTGCTGTCGCTCGGCGCCGTCTTCGCGATCTTTGCCGGTTGGTATTTCTGGTTTCCGAAAATCACCGGCTATACCTACAACGAGACGCTCGGCCAGATTCATTTCTGGGTGACGTTCATCGGCGTCAATGTCGCCTTCTTCCCGATGCATTTTCTCGGACTCGCCGGCATGCCGCGTCGCATCGCCGATTATCCCGACGCGTTTGCCGGCTGGAACTACGTGTCCTCGATCGGTGCCTTCATCGCGGGTTTCGGGACGATCGTGTTCCTGATCACCATGGCCGAGGCGTTCTTCGCCAAGAGACGGGCCGGGGACAATCCCTGGGGTGTGGGTGCCACGACGCTGGAGTGGCTTCTGCCGTCGCCACCGCCGTTCCACTCCTATAACGAGATACCGCGGATCAAATGACGACGGCTGCGGCGACGCTCGATTCCGGCTCGCGCTCTGCGAGCGTAGGAGACTATTTCGCGCTGCTGAAACCGCGCGTGATGTCGCTTGTTCTCTTTACCGCGATCGCGGGCATGCTCGAGGCGCCGGTCCACGTCGACCCGTTCACCGGCTTTACGGCGCTCTTGTGTATCGCCGTCGGTGCGGGTGCGGCCGGCGCGCTGAACATGGCGTATGATGCGGATATCGATCCGCTTATGGCGCGCACCGCGACGCGTCCCATCCCCATGGGCCGCATCGCGCGCGGCGATGCGCTGGGGTTCGGATGGACCCTGGCTGCGGGCGCGGTTGCTCTGATGGGCCTGTTCGTCAATCTGCTCGCTGCGCTCCTGCTGGCTTTCTCGATCGGCTTCTATGTGTTCGTCTACACGCTTTGGCTCAAGCGCCGGACGCCGCAGAACATCGTGATTGGCGGCCTCGCAGGTTCCTTGCCGCCTGCCATCGGCTGGGCCGCAGTCACAGGTAACCTTGGATTTGTTCCGCTTCTGCTGGTGCTCATCATCTTTCTGTGGACGCCGCCACATTTCTGGGCGCTGTCGCTCTATCGTTCGCAGGATTATGCGCGCGCCGGCGTACCAATGCTTCCTGTCGTCCGGGGCAAACGCAACACACGCTGGCAAATCCTTTTGTATACACTCCTCCTTGTGCCGCTTGGGCTTCTGCCCGCATTCATCGGGTTGGGCGGTCCACTTTACGTGGCGATGGCATTGGTTTTCGGAGGATGGTTTGCGATCGAAGCGGTATCTGTTCTGCGCGAGAAGGACGAGGTGCACGAACCCGCGGCGCATCGGCTGTTCGGCGTTTCGATCCTTTATCTTTTCGTGCTTTTTGGGGGACTTATCATCGAGCGCCTGATGGGGCTTCCGTCTCTCGTCGCGCTTCATTTCGGAGGCTGGGCGTGAGGCGATGGACAACGAGGGGCGCGAAGCTCGGGAGCGGCGGCGGCGCAGCATGGCGATCGCGCTCGTGCTCGCGGCCATGGTGGTGCTGTTCTTCGTGATGACGATGGTGCGCCTCAAGGGGCATGTGGTGAACTTCTTTCAGTGACAGAGGCGGAAATGGCGGACGCGCACGCAAAGCATCACGATTATCATCTGGTCGATCCCAGCCCGTGGCCGATTATCGGATCGATCGCCGCCTTCACCATGCTGATCGGCGCCATCCTCTGGTTGAACAGCGGATACAAGAATTTTGGCGTGCCGCTGAACGGTCAGCCCTGGATATTCATCGTTGGCGCGGCGCTCGTCATTTACACCATGGCGGGTTGGTGGCGCGATGTGATCCGCGAGTCCGTCGTGCTTGGCGATCACACGCCGGTCGTGAAGCTCGGCCTGCGCTTCGGCATGGTGCTATTCATCTGTTCCGAGGTGATGTTCTTCGTCGCCTGGTTCTGGGCCTTCTTCAACAGCGCACTGTTCCCTCACGATGTGGGGTTGAGCGGCTGGCCGCCGAGCGGCATCGTCACGTTGGATCCCTGGCATTTCCCGCTTCTCAACACGCTCATTCTCCTCACATCCAGCTGCACGGTGACCTGGGCGCACCATGCCGTGCAGCACGGTGATCGCAAGGGTTCGATCGAGGGCCTGATGGTCACAGTCGGCCTCGCCATGTGCTTCACCGGCGTTCAGGCATTCGAATACACGCACGCGCCATTCACCTTCGGATTCAATCATCTCGCCCTGCTGCCCTTTACCGACCCGGCACATATTTCGCTCGCCGCAGGCGTCGGCAATTTCGAGGCGATCTATGGTTCGACCTTCTTCATGGCGACCGGCTTCCATGGATGCCATGTGATCATCGGCACGATCTTTCTGGCCGTTTGTCTTGGGCGCGCGATTGCCGGCCAGTTTACTGCGGAACGTCATTTCGGGTTGGAGGCGGCCGCCTGGTACTGGCATTTTGTCGACACAGTGTGGCTGTTTCTGTTCTTCTGCATTTACGTGTGGGGCGCAGCTTCCGTCACCGAATGGGCCGGATGACGGGCGCCACACCCTCGACTTTCACTTCCGCCCTGTTTGGCCGTTGTCCCCGTTGCGGCGAAGGTCCGCTATTCGCCGGTTATCTCCGCATTGCGCCGCGCTGCACCCGTTGCGGGCTCGATTACGCGGTGTTCGACGTTGGCGACGGCGCGTCGGTTTTTGTTGTTCTCATCGCGGGTTTCATCGTGGTCGGCGCCGCGCTCATCGTCGAAATCGCCTGGTCGCCGCCCTATTGGGTTCACGCCGTACTCTGGCTCCCCGCAATCGCCATTCTGACGCTGGGCGGCCTTCGTCTCGTCAAATCCGCCCTCATGGTCTTGCAATATAAACATCAGGCACATGAGGGCCGGCTGGCGGAGTAGCATGATGCTCCGTTTCCGGCCATTGCCTGGCTTCACGCTGCTATGCGTGCCGATATTCCTGCTGCTTGTCGGGCTGGGTGTCTGGCAGCTCGAACGGCTCCAATGGAAACTCAGGCTGATTGCCGAGATGAAGCGCAACATGGCCGCTGCACCGATCAGCCTCGATGCGGCGATCGCGCTCGGAGACTGCGCGCAATACAGGTCTGTTGCGGTCACCGGATATTTTGAGAATGCCAAGGAATCCTATCTGTTCACAACCGGACCCAACGGAGCACCGGTATATCATGTGCTGACGCCATTTGTTCTTTCCGACGGGGGCAAGGTGCTGATCGACCGCGGGTTTGTGCCGCTCGCTTTGCGAAATCCGGCTGCGCGGCCGGGCAGCGAGCCGCAAGGGCAGGTGCGCGTCGTGGGTATCTGGCGCGTGCCGGACAGGCCCGGGCCGTTTACGCCTGCGCCAGATGTCAAGAAACACATCTGGTTCGCGCGCGACCTTGCGGGCATTGCGCGGGCGGAGAAGCTGAAGCTCGCCGCGCCGGCGATCCTCGAAGCTGCTGCGTCATGGAACACCGGGTCCTGGCCGCGCGGCGGTCAGACCCGTATCGATCTTCCCAACGATCATCTGCAATATGCGCTGACCTGGTTCCTGCTCGCCGGGGCGCTTGTCGTGGTTTATTTTGTGTATCATCGCGCGCAGCGGCGGCTGGATTTCTGCGCGGGCCGGAAGTCGATACGAGCGGGAAACTAACTCAGGATGCGTTATATCAGCACTCGCGGGGGGCCCCCGCCCTTGTCTTTTTCGGACGTGCTGATCGGCGCGCTTGCCTCTGATGGCGGCCTCTACATGCCCCAGTTTTGGCCGGCGCATTCAGGCGCGCTGGTAGACGAACCGTATCCGGCAACAGCTCTCCGCGTGATGCGCAATTTTGCAGGGGATTGTTTTTCCGCAGCCGAACTGGAGTACGAGATAAGATCAGCCTACGCGTCGTTCGACAACCCGGAGATTGCTCCGCTGGTCGAGCTGGAGCCAGAGCTCTACCTGCTCGAACTGTTTCATGGTCCGACACTCGCCTTCAAAGACATTGCGATGCAGCTGTTGGCGCGGCTGATGTCGCGCGAGCTTGAGCGGCGCGCTGCGCGAGCAACGATACTTGTCGCCACCTCCGGCGATACCGGCTCGGCCGCGATTGCGGCATTCGGCGGGCTGCCGCGAATCGAACTCGTCGTGCTCCATCCCAAGGATCGCGTGAGCGAGGTGCAGCGCCGCCAGATGACCACAGCGCCTTATGCCAATGTGCATAACGTTGCGCTCGAAGGCACGTTCGACGACGCGCAGGCCCTGGTAAAAGCGCTGTTCGCCGATCGCGACTTCGCGACGGCGATGTCACTCATCGCGGTCAACTCCATCAATTTCGTCCGCATCGTCGCGCAGAGCGTCTATTACCTTACGACGCTGGCAAAGCTCGGCAGCCCTGCGCGGTTCGTTGTGCCGACGGGGAATTTCGGCGACATCTTTGCCGGCGAGGCGGCGGCGCGGATGGGGGCTGCGGTCGCGGGCTTGGTCGCCGCGACGAACGCCAACGACATCCTTGCCCGCGCTCTGAATGACGGCGTCTATGCCGTGCACACGGCGCAGGCCACGCTCAGCCCTTCAATGGACATCCAGGTTGCCAGCAATTTCGAGCGCGCCTTGTTCGAAGCCTCGAATCGCGATTGCGCGTGGATGGCTTCAGGAATGAAGGATTTCGCCAGCGAACGGCAGCTGGTCATTCCGCCGGCCGTGCTTGCGGCGCTTCGGACGCGCTACCAGGCCGAAGCGGTCTCGGACGACGAGACGCTGCACACCATCCGTGAAGCTCATGAGCGGTATGGGCGGCTGATCGATCCGCACACCGCTGTCGGTCTCGCTGCAGCCAGGCGGCTCGGACCGCAGGACGGAACACCTGTGGTGGTGCTGGCCACGGCCCATCCGGCGAAATTCCCCGAAACGGTCGCAAAGGCGACCGGTATGGTCCCCCCCTTGCCGCCACGCCTGCGACAATCTTATCTGGGCACAGAACGGGCGAGCGTCCTGCCCCCCGACGCTGTGCGCCTTCGCAGCTTTATCGAGACCAGAACAGCTCCCTATGAACGTTGAAATTACCAGACTGCCCAACGGCCTGACGGTCGTTACGGATCCGATGCCGCAACTCGAAAGCGCCAGCCTTGGCGTCTGGGTGAATTGCGGCGCGCGCCACGAAACGCGGCCCATCATGGGCGTGTCCCACATGCTCGAACACATGGCCTTCAAGGGCACCGAGCGGCGCACGGCGCGCGGACTTGCGGAAGAGATCGAAGCCGTTGGCGGCGCGCTGAACGCCTATACCAGCCGCGAGCAGACCGCCTTTCATGCGCGCGTCCTGAAGTCGGATGTACCGCTGGCCGTCGACATTCTCGCCGACATTCTTACCCATCCCGTGTTCGATTCCGGCGAACTCGAGCGCGAGCGCCAGGTCGTGCTGCAGGAAATCGGGCAGGCGCGCGACACGCCCGACGATATCGTCTTCGATCACCTTCAGTCGGCGGTCTATCCCGAACAGCCGATGGGCTGGCCCATTCTCGGAAATGAAGAGACCGTGGGGAATTTCGCGCGCGGCGACCTCGAATCCTATATGCGGGCAAACTATCGCGCAGGGGGAATGACGCTCATCTCCTCGGGCGCCGTCGAGCATGCCGGCATGGTTGAACTTGCGGCGCGTCATTTCGGCGATCTCCGTCCAGGGGACGCACCGGAAGGCGAGCCCGCGCGCTATGACGGTTCGGATATCCGCGTGGAGGAGGATCTCGAACAGGTGCATGTCACCTGGGCCTTTCCAGGCCTTCCGAGCGGCGACGATGCGCTGTTCGCCGCGCAGGTCTATGTCACGGCGCTGGGCGGGGGGATGTCGTCCCGTCTGTTCCAGGAAATCCGCGAGAAGCGCGGGCTTTGTTATTCGATCTACGCCTTTGCGAATTCCTTCGTTGATGGCGGAATGATCGGTATCTACGCCGGCACGGGTGCGAACGAAGCGGCAGGCATATCCGCACTGGTCGCCGGCGAAATGGCGGAACTCGCGCGCACGGCGAGTGCGGAAGAAATCGCACGCGCAAAGGCGCAGCTTCGTGCCTCGTTGCTGATGGGGCTGGAGCGGCCGTCGGCGCGCGCAGAGATGATTGCCGCGCATCTTCTGGCTTATGGCCGCGTCGTTCCGATCGCGGAAATCCGCGAGAAACTCGAAGCGGTCAGCGTGGACGACGTGCGCCGTTTCGGCGAAGTGCTGATGATGACGGGCAGGCCCGCAATGGCTGCGGTTGGTCCGGTGAAAAATCTCGAGCGTCATGAGATATTTGCCGCGCGATTCGGAGGAGCCGAAGCGGCATCGCACCAGAACGGGTGGGCGGTTTCACCGGCGCACGCTGCCGAATGACCACCGGTCGCATGGGTTTCATGCGCGGCCTGATATTCCCCGGCGGCCAGCAGCCGGTGATCATGGGGGAACGGGTCTATCTGCGCTATCCGCGCGTTGCCGATTTCCTGGCCTGGACGCGGTTGCGCGGTGAAAGCCGGTCGTTTCTGGCGCCTTGGGAGCCGTCCTGGAGCACCGATGAGCTGAGCAAGGGTGCGTTTCGCCGCCGGTTGAAGCGCTACCAGCGCGAGGCACGCGAGGATCTCGCCTATGCGTTTTTCGTGTTTCGCGGTGCAGATCATGCGCTTCTCGGCGGCTGTACGCTGTCGAATGTGCGCCGTGGAGTTACGCAGTGCTGCGCGCTGGGCTATTGGGTCGGGGAGCGCTTTGCGCGGCAGGGTCTTATGTTCGATGCGGTACGGGCACTTATTCCTTTCATCTTTCGTACGCTTGGCCTGCACCGGATCGAGGCCGCCTGCCTTCCGACCAATGAGCCGTCGATAAGGCTTCTTGGAAAAACGGGGTTTCAGCAGGAAGGGCTTGCCCGGCGCTATCTTCAGATCAACGGCGAATGGCGCGATCATCTTCTGTTTGCGCTTCTCGCCGAAGACGTCCGGCCGGCGTGAGCGGCGGCACCCGAAACTGTCGCTGGTTCGCGTCGGTTTTCGCCGTCCTTCTCGCAATGTTTGCCTGCGCTGCCGGAGCCGGGACTTCCGGTCTGCAGGGCCCCGACTTCGCGAGCGCCGGCCCGGTGCTTCAGTTGGGTCCGGCGCTTTCCCCCTATCACGCCGCCAACGGAAGCGAGTCGGACGGTTCCGCCTGGTACATGCTGACGGCGGTGAACGAGTCGGTCCGGCCGGTCACGCGCATCCTTCTCGCCGACCAACCTTATGATGCCGCGCTGCGTATCCTGCCGCGCCGCGGCCGGGCGGCAATCCGCCAGGTTGCAACATCCGACGCGGATGTGATCGTCGAGAACGCCCATGCCTATGGGCGCTACGCCTTTCGCGTCACCATGCCGCCGGCGACCACGGCCGAACTCGCGCTCCGTCTCTCCGATGCAGCGACATATCCGCAGGTCAGTGCCTGGCTCGAGCCGGCCCTTGCCGCGCATAACAGGCAGGTGGCCGTATTGTTCGCGGCCGTCGCCGGGCTGATCGCGTGCGCACTCGCCATCATGACCGGTCTGGCGGTGATGACCGGGCATTCCGCGCCGCGCTGGGCCGCATTGGTGCTGCTGGGTGTCCTTCTCGTGCGCCTCGCCGCAGCGGGCGTATTCGACGCCATCGGCATGGGAGGCGTGGGCGGGCCTTATGGAATAACCGCGATGCTCGCCGGCCTCACGCTTGTCGCCGGCTTGCGGTTGACCGACACCATCGCACCGATGGAGCGCCTGCCCGATTGGGCGCCGTTGCGCACGCTGACCATCGGTCTTGTTGCGATCTCCGCCGCGGCCCTGGTCGGCGTTCCGGGCGCCATGCTGCTGACCGATATGGCCGTTGTTATCGGCACTGGCCTGATCGCCGCCCATCTCGTTCGTGAGGGCCTGGCCGGGGCGCAGGCCGCGCGGGTTGCGGCACCCAGCGCAACCGTCTTCGCGCTCGTAGCGACGGCGGCCGCGATCTCGGCGCTTGGCGGCTTCCACTCCAATCCGGCCGCGCCCGGCATTGTGGGCGGGTTCGCGGCCACGGGTGCCGTGCTGCTCGCCCTCGCAGTTGCGGCCGGCGAGGGCATTGCGATTTTGCCCGCCCGGCGCTCGACGGCGGCTCCGCTGTCGAACAGGGGGGCCGCGGGTTCGCTGCGGGACGAGACCGCAGAGGCGGTAGCGGCCTCCTACCAGGGCGTGTTCGAAGTCGATCTCGGGGAGCAGACGGTAAAACTCTCGCCGGAAGCTGCGACACTTCTGGGCTTTTGCAATGGCGCGGAATCGTTCAGCGGCGCGCAATGGCTCGCCCGGCTTCATCCCGAGGATCGCGAAATCTATCGCGACGCGCTGGAACGGTTCCGGGCGGAAAAGGGACAGGCATTCCGCGTCGAGTTTCGTGCCCAGGCGGAGAATGGCGCCTATTGCTGGCTCGAATTGCGCGCCAGCGCGATGGGCGATGGGGATGCGGTCGATCGTTATCTGGGCCTTATCGCCGATGTGACGACGCGCAAGGAAGCCGACGCGCACGCCACCCGCGACCGGGACGCGCTGACAGGTTTGCGCAACCGTCTCGGGCTGGTCGAGGAATTGGACAGGCTTGGTGGCGATTTCGGTTCGGCGATTCTCGCGCTGCTCGATATCGATCGCTTCAAATCGATTCACGCGAGCCTGGGCGATGAGGGCGGCGACAATGTCCTTATCGGCGTCGCCGGCCGGCTGGTGGAGGTGGGCCGGAATCGGGCGCAGGTTTTCCGCACCGGCGGCGATGGTTTTGCGGTGCTGTTTGTGCATGCCGACACCAACGCGCCGGCGATCGGCGAGCGGATCGCGGTGGCGCTGGGCGAACCGCATCGCTGGAATGACCGCAACGCCTTCGCGCCGGCCAGCATCGGACTGGCGCTTGGCCGCGATGCCAAAGATCCGTTCGACCTTATCAGGAATGCGGAGCTCGGCCTCAGAAAAGCCAAGAGCGATGGCGGCGGCTGTGCGCGCCTCTATTCGCCGGACCTCGAAAAACACGCGCCGGCCGACAGGGTGGCGCTGGACGCGGCGCTGCGCGAGGCGCTCGCGCAAGGCGAGATGGATTTGGCCTATCAGCCGATCATGCGCCTCGCCGATGGCCGCGTCGCCGGTTTCGAGGCGCTGCTGCGCTGGAACCGGCCCGGACGCGGGCAGGTCGCGCCCGGCGA
>Ga0335075_10009946_pt1 | contig 14460 bp, 10 predicted proteins | sample Lox_Sample_24_FD_206723 | JGI IMG/M metagenome (GOLD analysis project Ga0335075, IMG submission 206723) | Soil microbial communities from Loxahatchee National Wildlife Refuge, Florida, United States - Lox_Sample_2.4 | ecosystem: Environmental > Terrestrial > Soil > Wetlands | place: USA...
GCCTGAAACGGCTGGCCGCTAGCGCCGTTTTCGCCGTTTTCGCCGCCGTCACCGCCGTCGTCGCGCTGGCCTCGTTGGCCGGAGCGCCGCCAGCCCTCGCCAGCGGGCCGGCCGTGAACGTGACACCGAATCCGTCAACTCCCGGCACCCGGACCATTTTCTCCATCGTCTGCGGCAGTACCGCGACCGCGGCCACGCTGGCCGGAGCCACACTCGGCCTGGCCGACCGGATTCTGATGCAGCCGATTACTCGCACCGGGGAGTTCGCCGTCACGGTGGTCCTGCCGGCGACCACCAGTCCCGGTCTGTACATGCCGCGCATCGCCTGCTCTAACGGGATGTCAGCTACCGCGACACTGAATGTCGGCTCCACGCCGGCTAAGGCACCGCAGACCGGCGACGGCGCCACCGCCACGACGACCAACTCCGCGCTGACGGTGACCGGAGCCAGCCTCCTCGGACTTGCCGCTGGTCTTGGCGGCTTCCTGGCGTACCGGCGGAAGCTGGGGCGCTGGCACTGAACCACGAGCCGGCTGCGGGTGCGGGCAGGCGGCGCGGGCGGCGCTCGCTCTTCCTCATCCTGAACTGCATCCTCGTCGGCCTGACCGGCCTTGGCATCGGGCTGGCGGTGAAGGGCACCCAGCTTCGGTGGTCACCGCCGCCGCGACCGGCGAGGTGGGAGGCGCCGGAGCGCACGGGGCAGGGCTCGCAGCCGCCGGGCCGTCATCCGCTTGCCACAGCGGAGCCGATGAGCCGGTCACTCCCGGAAACGGTCAGCATCCCGGCCATTCACGTCGACGCCCGGATCATCGGCCTCGGGCTGAGCCCGGATGGCAGCATCGCAGTGCCGCCGCTGTCGCGCCCGTTCCTGGCCGGCTGGTATGCCGCGGGACCGACGCCAGGGCAGCCAGGTGCGGCCGTGATCGTCGGGCATGTCGACGCGGCGCCAGTCGGTCCGGCGGTCTTCTATGATCTCGGCCGGCTCCGCCCCGGACAGCACATCCTGGTCACTCTGGCAGACCGGCACACCGCGGCTTTCGTCGTGACTGCCGCCGCGATGTACTCGAAGGCCACGTTCCCCGGGCCCGCCGTCTACGCCCCGACCAGGCTGCCGACGCTGCGGCTCATCACCTGCGGCGGGTCGTTCGACGCGCAGACCGGCCACTACCTGGCCAACGTCGTCGTCTATGCGGACTACACAGGTCAGTCCGCCGCAGGCAACGGACGTCACGCATAGCTTCAGACGCAGCCGTCACTGGCGAACCTGAGGGACTCCCGTATGACGGCTTACCATCCGCTCGATCCGCTTACCAGCAACGGCCGGTCGCGTGAGTTGCCCGTTACCTATCGTTTACGGATCTCGTAGCTTTCCGGGCCGGCGCGTCGGGTACGGAGGGTGACGCTGAGTAACTTACTGGCACGCGTTCGGTGTCCAGCTGAGGCCTGTGTCGACCGGTCGTGCCACAGGACGGGGGTTGGCGTGTTCAAACTGGGGCGGCCCGGCAGTCAGTCAGCTACCAAGACCAGTCCGGCAGACACGAAGGGCGGTCAGCCTGTCAGAACTGGCGGTCTGCCCGCCGGGAACCGCGGCACGGGCAGCGCTGGCAACGGCAGCGCTGGCACCGGCAGCGCTTTCACCGGCGGCCCTGGCAACGGCCGAGGCGGCGACGGCCCGCACGATCCCGGAGTCGCGCGCCAGTCTGGCCGACCGAGGCCAAGCCGGCGCGTGATGGCCATCGGAGCGGCCGCAGTGGTGGTGGTGGCGGGCGGCGTGACCTATGCGGTGACGCAGTCCGGCTCGTCACAGCCGTCGTCGGCGCCGCAGTTGCCGCAGAAGAGCGGGCCGATCCATGTCGATTCCGTTTCCCCGGCCAGCAACGCATCCGGCGTCGACGGTGCCAGCCCGATCGTGATCAACTTCTCCGAGCCGGTTGGCGGCAACACGCCGAAGCCGCAGATCACGCCCCATGTTCCGGGTACCTGGAGCGTGCTGGGCTACGACATGGCGTTCACGCCGGCGGTCGCGTTCGCCCCGTCGACTCACGTCACCGTCCGCATCCCGGCCGGGCGGAGCGGGGTTCGGTCGAACGGGGGGGGACTGCTCAAGTCTGCGGTGACTGACCAGTTCACCACCGGCGGCTACACGCAGCTCGGCCTGTCCGTACTGCTCGCGCAGCAGGGCTACCTGCCCATGAGCTTCTCGTCGTCCTCGGGTGGCGGGGCCGGGGCAGCAAGCGACACCTCGGCCGGCACCTCCGCCAACCTCACTCCGGCAGGCGAGGCGTATGACCCGCCCGCCGGGACCTTCACCATGGCGTCTGGGTACCCGCCCTCACTGGCGAGCCAGTGGAATCCGAGCCAGCCGAACGTGCTGCTTCAGGGCGCGGTCATGGCCTTCAAGTCCGAGCACAACATGACGCCGAACGGCAGCCTCACCCCGCAGTTCTGGAACGCGCTGTTCGCCGCGCAGTCGAGCGGCCAGAAGAACGCGAACGGCTATACCTATGCGGTCGCCAGCAAGGGATCCCCGGAGACGCTGACGATTTATCACAACGGTCACGTCGTGCTGCAGAGCCTGGCGAATACTGGCATCCCTGCCGCGCCGACGGTGGACGGCACATTCCCGGTGTTCGAGAAGTTCGTCTACACGATCATGAGCGGAAACAACCCTGACGGCAGTCACTACGCGGACCCGGTGTGGTGGGTGTCGTACTTCAATGGCGGCGACGCGGTGCACTACTTCCCGCGGGGCGCTTACGGGTTCCAGCAGAGCCTCGGCTGCGTGGAGCTTCCGTACGACCAGGCCAAGGCCTCCTATCCATACCTGACCATGGGCAGCCTGGTCACCGTGCAGGGCTAAGCCAGGTCACGAGCAACTGCCCGGCGCCGCGATGAGGCGGTGCCGGGCAGTTTCATGTCCCGCACCGGCTTCGTCCGGCTCGTAACCTGTATCCGTATCTTTACCTTCTCCCCTCTTGGGTACTGCTCAGGACATCTAAAGTCGAACGCCAGGATGTCCTGATATACAGGCAGTCTGGGTCACCGCCCGACGAGGTTTCTGGGCACGGATGGCGAGCGAGGGAGTTCAGGTTGTCGTCACTGACGCATGCGCGCGGGCGGATTGCGGTCATTGGGGCCGTTATCGTCGTGCTCTTGATCGCTGGCGTATGGGTCACCCTTACGCATGCCTCAGCCAAGCCCTCAGCGAGCGGCGCTGGCGCTGACCCCGCGGCGAAGTCGTCATCTCAGCCGGCCAGCACCGCGCCGCTGCGACTGGTGTCCGAGACCCCCGCCGACGGCTCCACCGGGGTCAGCGGGGCGGCGGACATCAAGCTCCAGTTCTCCGCGCCGGTTGCCGCGAACTCTCCGCTGCCGACGATCAAGCCGAACGTGCCAGGTACCTGGCAGGGCGCCGGGACCAGCACCCTCAAGTTCGTCCCGACGGGCGCCTTCGCCCAGCTGACCAAGGTGACCGTCCGGCTCCCCGGCGGCGCGAGTGGCATCCGCTCGGCGAGCGGTAGCCTGCTCAGCTCGGACGTCAGGTTCAAGTTCAGCACCTCGGCATACCAGACCACCCGGCTGGAGCAGCTACTCGCCCAGCTCGACTACCTCCCGCTCAACTGGAGCGCCGCGCCGGGTGCGACGACGCCGGCCGCCACGGACCGGTCAGCCCAGATCGCGGCCGCCTACGATCCCCCGCAGGGCACCTTCACCTGGCAGGCCGGCTGGCCGAGCAAGCTCAAGACGTTCTGGGACAACGGCGCGCCGGGCAGCCTGATCCTCAAGGGCGCGGTCATGCTCTTCGAGTACGACCACGGGCTGACCATGGACGGCATCCCCGGTCCGCAGGTCTGGTCCACGCTGCTCAAGGCAGTCGCCAGGAACCAGGCGAACACCCAGGGCTACACCTACGCGCTCGCCCGCGAGGCCAATCCGGAGACCCTCACGGTGTGGCACGACGGCAAGGTCATCCTGCACACCCTGGCCAACACCGGGATCCAGGCAGCGCCGACCACGCTTGGCACCGCGCCGGTGTACCTGCGGTACTACTACCAGGTCATGAAGGGGACGAACCCGGACGGCTCGAAGTACGCCGACCCGGTCTACTACGTCTCCTACTTCCGGGCTGGCGAGGCCGTGCACTACTTCCCGCGCGGCTCCTACGGGTTCCCGCAGAGCCTCGGCTGCGTCGAGCTCCCGTGGACAGAGGCCAAGTTCGTCTGGCCGTACATGAACTACGGCACGCTGGTGACCGTGGCGCCCGGCAGCCAGACCCCGCCCGGCAGCCCGACCTCCAACTAGCCGGCGGCCAGCACCCGCCCCGCGGGCGCCCGGCAGGCGACGTCGATAGCATCAGGGCAACGGGAGAGCACCACCCTCCGGGGGAGTACCCGACCCCGCCCATCGCGCGAAGGAGCCAGCCGTGCCTGCCGACAAGCTTCACATCACTCTCGCCGGAAGCGAGCAAGTGGTGGAAGATGGCACGACGGCCGGCCTGGCGCTGGCCGAGCGGGCCCCAGCCAGCACAGCGAGCCCGGCCAGCACAGCGAGCCCGGCCAGCACAGCGAGCCCGGCCAGCACAGTTATCGCGGCCAGGGTGAACGGTGAGCTCCGCGACCTGGCTTTCCGGCTCGCGGATGGCGACCTCGTCGAGCCGGTGACCATCGACTCGCCCGATGGCCTCAACATCCTGCGGCACTCCACCGCGCACGTGATGGCGCAGGCGGTTCAGGACCTCTTTCCGCAGGCCAAGCTGGGTATCGGGCCGCCGATCGAGAACGGCTTCTACTACGACTTCGACGTCCCGGACGCCTTCACCCCGGACGATCTGAAGAAGATCGAGCAGAAGATGCGCCAGATCGTCAAGCAGGGCCAGCGATTCCGGCGGCGGGTGGTTTCCGACGACGAGGCCCGCGGCGAGCTGGCGAGCGAGCCCTACAAGCTTGAGCTGATCGACCTGAAAGGCCCTTCCGTCCCGGCAGAGGCCCCGGACGGCGCGGCCAGCACATCGCCCACCGCGGCGACCGTGGCTGCGGTCGAGGCGGCACTCGGTGACTCCGGCGAATCAGTCGAGGTCGGCGGGGCCGAGCTCACTATCTACGACAACCTCGACCCCGGCACCGGCGAGATCGCGTGGAAGGACCTGTGCCGCGGCCCGCACCTGCCGACCACCAGGGACATCCCGGCATTCCGGCTGATGCGGTCAGGCGGCGCCTACTGGCGCGGCAGCGAGAAGAACCCGCAGCTCCAGCGCATCTACGGCACCGCGTGGCCGTCCCGCGAAGCGCAGGAGGACTACCTGACCCTGCTCGCCGAGGCAGAGAAGCGGGACCACCGCAAGCTCGGCGCCGAGCTCGACTTGTTCTCGTTCCCGACCGAGATCGGCAGCGGGCTCCCGGTCTTCCACCCGAAGGGCGGGATCGTCCGCAAGGCGCTGGAGGACTACTCGCGCCAGCGGCACGAGCAGGCAGGCTACGAGTTCGTCTACACCCCGCACATCACCAAGGCGAATCTGTTCGAGACCTCAGGCCACCTGGGGTGGTACGCGGACGGCATGTTCCCGCCGATGGAGTTCGAGGGCGCGCGGTACTACCTCAAGCCGATGAACTGCCCCGGGCACATCCTCATCTACGCCTCACGCGGCCGGTCCTACCGCGAGCTGCCGGTGCGGCTGTTCGAGTTCGGCACCGTCTACCGGTACGAGAAGTCAGGCGTCGTGCACGGCCTGACCAGGGCCCGCGGCTTCACCCAGGACGACTCGCATATCTTCTGCACGCCGGATCAGCTGCAGGATGAGCTGGCCAGCCTGCTGGACTTCGTGGTCGGCCTGCTGCGTGATTACGGGCTGACCGAGTTCGAGGCCGAGCTGTCCACCCGGCCGGAGAAGTTCGTCGGCGAGATCGCCGAGTGGGACAAGGCCGAGGCCGCGCTCAAGCACGCCCTGGACAAGTCCGGCCTCACGTACGTGATCGCCGAGGGCGAGGGCGCCTTCTACGCGCCGAAGATCGACGTGCACGTGAAGGACGCGATCGGCCGCCGGTGGCAGCTGTCCACCCTGCAGGTCGACTTCCAGGAGCCGGGCCGGTTCGGCATCGAGTACCAGGCACCCGATGGCAGCCGCCAGCGGCCATACATGATCCACCGGGCCTTGTTCGGGTCGATCGAGCGCTTCTTCGGCATCCTGACCGAGCACTATGCCGGCGCGTTCCCGCCCTGGCTGGCGCCGGTCCAGGTGGTGGGGATCCCGATCTCCGACGCCCATGTCGGCTACCTGCAGGAGGTCGCCACCCGGCTGCGCGAGCATGGCATCAGGGTGGAGGTCGACGACAGCGACGACCGGATGCAGAAGAAGATTCGCACCGCACAGCGGCAGAAGGTGCCGTACATGCTGCTCGCGGGCGATGACGACGTGGCCGCCGGGGCGGTGTCGTTCCGGTACCGCAACGGCGAGCAGAAGAACGGCGTTCCCGTCGTCGACGCCATCGCGGAGATCACCGGAGCTGTCGCCAGCCGGATTCAGGTCTGACCCTGTGCCCGATCGCGTGCCAGCACCGGAGGAGCTAGATCCGGCCCAGGGCGTCACGCCGGCCCGGCGGGACGGAGCGGTCGAGGCGGCCGACGAGATAGCGCCCGACGAGGTAACACCGGACGAGATAGCGCCGGACGGGCTGCAGCGGCTGTGGATGCCGCACCGGCTCGCCTACATCAAGGGCGAGAACCGGACCGCGCCCGGCGGTGAGGACCTCTGCCCGTTCGACGAGATCCCGAGGCTCAGCGACGAGGACGGGCTGATCGTGGCCCGGGGCAGCCTGGTCTACGCCGTGCTCAACCTCTACCCGTACAACAGCGGCCACCTCATGGTGGTCCCGTACCGGCACGTCGCTGACTACACCGAGATAACGGCGGAGGAGACCGCTGAGCTGGCGGACTTCACCAAGCGCGCGATGGCCGCCCTCCGGGATGCCTCCCAGGCCCAGGGCTTCAACATCGGCATGAACATGGGCAGCGTGGCCGGCGCGGGCATCGCCGGGCACCTGCACCAGCACGTCGTGCCGCGCTGGGGCGGCGACGCGAACTACATGCCGGTCGTCGCGCGGACGAAGGTCCTGCCTCAGCTCCTCGCCGACACCCGCATCGTCTTGGCCGAGGCTTGGCCGCGCTCTTAAACCCTTTCAAGCGACGGGAACGTGGTGGTCTCGGGACGCGGACAGCGCCAGCGGTCGGCTCGACGCACTTTTCATTCGGCAGGTGGGGAGCAAACTGGGGCACATCGGACGGCGATTGCCCTCTTTCGAATGAAAAGTCGCGCAGAGGGTGCCGAATGGACCGAGACGGGCGGGGTCGCACGGGCCCGAGGCAGCCGTTTCGTGTGGCTGGCTCGGACCCGTGCGGTCCCGGCCCGTCGGCCTCCGTGCGGTGCAGGCCCTGGCTAACCCGTCTTCTCCGCCGCTGCCACCTTGTCCGCCAGGTGACTCGGCAGCGGCTCGTACCGCAGGTAGCTGCGCGTGAATGAGCCGGTGCCGTGCGACATCGAGCGGAGGTCGATGGTGTAGCGGATGATCTCCAGCTCCGGGATCTCCGCCCTGACCAGGGTGCGGCCGCCCGCCACCGGCTCGGTGCCGAGGACGCGGCCGCGCCGCGACGACAGGTCGGACATGACCGCGCCGACATACTCGTCCGCGACCAGGACCGACACCTCGTCGACTGGCTCGAGCAGCAGCACGTGCGCCTTGGTCGCGGCGTCCTTGAGCGCGGCCCGGCCGGCCTTCTGGAAGGCCATGTCCGAGGAGTCGACTGAGTGCGCCTTGCCGTCGAACAGGGTGACCTTGATGTCGACCATCGGGTAGCCGGCCAGCACGCCCTGATCCATCTGGGCCCTGGCACCCTTCTCCACGGACGGGATGAACTGCCGCGGCACGACGCCGCCGACGATCTTGTCGACGAACTCGAAGCCCTGGCCGGAGCTCAGCGGCTCGATCTCCACACTGCAGATGCCGTACTCGCCGTGGCCGCCGGACTGCTTGACGTTGCGGCCGAGGCCCTGCGCCTTGCCGGCAACCGTCTCCCGCAGCGGCACGCGGAGCTCGACTGTCTCCACCGCGACGCCGTACCTGCTGGACAGCCGGTCCAGCGCGAGGTCGGAGTGCGCCTCGCCCATGGTCCACAGCACCAGCTGCCGCGTCTCGGCGTTGTTCTCCAGCCGCAGCGTCGGGTCCTCGGCCACCAGCCTCGCCAGCGCCTGCGACATCTTGTCCTCGTCGGCCTTGGACTTGGCCTGGATGGCCACCGGAAGCAGCGGCTCCGGCATCGTCCAGGACTCCATCAGCAGCGGCTTCTCCTTATCGGAGAGCGTGTCGCCGGTCTCGGCGGTGCCCAGCTTGGCCACGGCGCAGATGTCACCGGCCCGGCAGCTCGAGATGGTCTGCTGCTGCTTCCCGAGCGGCGAGGTCAGCGCGCCGATCCGCTCGTCCTGGTCGTGGTCGGCGTGCCCGCTGGCCGCGCGGCCGTGGCCGGAGACGTGCACGGTCGCGTCCGGCCGCAGCGTCCCGGAGAACACCCGCACCAGGCTCACCCGGCCGACATAAGGATCGGATGTTGTCTTGACCACCTCGGCGAGCAGCGGCCCCTTCGGGTCAGCCGTCAGGCCGTTCACGGGCTTGCCGTCGATCGTCGTCACGGCCGGCATCGGGTGCTCTTCCGGGGCAGGGAACGCCTGCGTGATCACCTCGAGCAGTTCCGCCATGCCGATGTGGTGCGGTGCCGATGTGGCCAGCACCGGGTAGAAGCTGCCGCGTGCGACTGCCTTTTCCAGATCCTCGATCAGGCCCTTGACGTCCAGGTCCGCACCCGACAGGTACGACTCCATCAGTGTCTCGTCTTCGCTCTCCTGGATGATCGCCTCGATCAGCGCTCCGCGCGCCTCCTCGACCCGGTCGGCCTCGCTGGCCGGCAGGTCAGTGTCCTTGCGACTGCCGCCGGAGTAGTCGTAGAAACGCTGGGAGAGCAGGCCGATCAGTCCCTGCACGCCACCCTGGCCGTCGCCGACCGGCAGGTACAGCGGCGCTACCGAGTCGCCGAAGGCAGCGCGGCACGCTGCCAGTGCTTCCTCGAAGTCCCCGCGCTGGTGGTCGATCTTGGTGATGACGACCGCACGGGGCGTCCCGGCGGCCGCGCATTCCTCCCAGAGCATCCGGGTCAGTCCGTCCACGCCGTCCGCGGCGGAGACCGTGAACAGCGCGGCATCGGCTGCCCGCAGGCCGGCCCTCAGATCGCCGGTGAAGTCGGCGTAGCCGGGCGTGTCCAGCAGGTTGACCTTGATGTCCTCGTGCATGAACGGCAGGAGGGTGAGGTTCACCGAGCGCTGCTGCCGGATCTCCACCTCGTCGAAGTCGCTGACCGTGCTGCCGTCCTCGACCCGGCCCTCGCGCTGGATCGTTCCGGTCGCGACCAGGAGGGCCTCGGCCAGAGTTGTTTTTCCTGCTCCCGAGTGGCCGACCAGCACCACATTCCGCACGCTCTCGGGCTGGTCGGCCGCTGATGTCCGGCCGGCGGCTCCCGCTGCGTGAGATTTATCCGCCATCCGCATCGCCTCCTGAGGCACTGTGTTACTACTCGCCGTTACTACCCGCCGCCGCATGTTTCGCTGCTGCACGCCCAGCCTTTACCTGAGAGTCGGGGATCACAAGACCCTCACCGGAATCGCTAGATGTAAGAAGCTGGGCCGTTTCCGGACTAACTTCTTTCCGGATCATGGTCTTGCTGCCAGGCAGGCGACTGGGCCGCGGCAAAACAGGGGACCACGAGGCTGGGACTGCGCGAGACGGGGGGCCTGCATGCCGCGCACGAATCCGGTCGCTGTTGCCATGCCCGGCCGCAGGTGGCTGCCTTTCGGGGCGGCTGCCGCCGCGGTGTCCCTGACCGCGCTCGTCCTGGTCATCTACACCGACCGGGGCAACCTGTGGCAGATGATCGACCTGAAGGTCTACCTCTGGGCTGGTCAGGCGGCACGGACCAGCCCGGACGTTTACCAGGTCAAGTACGACGGCCTGCTCTACTTCACCTACACGCCGATGGCGCTGACGATCTGCCGGGCAGCATCGTCGCTGTCCATCGGCGCGGCCCGCTGGCTTCTCACGATCGCAACGGTCGCCGCCATGGGCGTCTCAGTGTGGCTGGCACTCGGGATCGCCGGCCAGCGGCGCACGGCCGGGCGGCTTGGCCTGGCGCTGCTGCTTGGTGCGCTCGCGCTCTGGCTCGAGCCAGTGCAGCAGACCGAGGCGTTCGGCCAGGTCAACGCGCTGCTGATGGTCGTGGTTCTGGCTGACCTTGCGCTACCGGACCGTTCCTGGCTGAAGGGCATCGGGGTGGGGCTGGCAGCCGGGTTCAAGCTGACCCCGGCGATCTTCATCGCCTATCTGCTGATCACCCGGCAGTGGCGAGCGGCGGCAGTGGCCGCCGCCACGTTCGCGGCAACTGTCGGATACGGCTTCCTGGCCGTGCCGGCCGCGGCGCGCCGGTACTGGCTCGGCGGCCTTTTCGCCAACACCAGCCGGGTCGGAGACGTCAGCTATCTGTCCAACCAGTCGCTTTACGGCGCGCTGAGCCGAGTGCTCGGGCTGACCGGGCCGGCCCTGCGGCCTGTCTGGCTGCCGGTTGCCATCACGGTGGCCGTGGCCGGCCTGACCCTCGCTGCCTGGGCGCACCGCCGCGGACTCCGGCTGCTGGCAGTGGCCGCGACCGCGGTCACCGGCCTCCTGGTCTCTCCGGTGTCCTGGTCGCACCACTGGGTCTGGATCGCGGTGGTCATCGTCGCTCTCGCCGACCTTGCCCTCCGCCACCGGTCGTGGCTGGCGCTCGGCATGGCGGTAGCTGTCGATGCGCTGTTTTTCTCCTATCCGCTGCGGCCGCCGGGGAACCCGTGGGTCCCGATGGGCCTGATCTGGACTTCGCCGTACGCGCTGGGCGCCTGGAAGACCTGGGACGGCCTGCAGTGGGTCACCGGCGACCTCTACGTGCTCGCCGGGCTGGCGCTGCTCACCGCCCTGGCCGGGTACCTGGCACTGCCGTTCCGCGCGCCCGGGCCAGCCGCGGCGCCCGCCGTGGCGCGGCAGCCGCAGGCCTCCCCTGAACCGTTACCGTACGGGGCAGCCGTACGGGGCAACTCCGGGACGGGCGCACCAGTAGGATCAAGCCGCCATGCTGAAAGTCCTGCGGCCAGCTATCGCGCGCGTCCTGACACCGGTTGGCCAGGCTCTGGCCCGCACCCCGGTGACGCCGAACGCGCTGACGATCATCGGCACGATCGGCATGTCGGCGGGCGCGCTGTGGCTGTTCCCGACCGGCCACTTGTTCGCGGGCGTGATGGTGTGCACCGGCTTCGTGCTGACCGACATGCTGGACGGCACGCTCGCCAGGATCAAGGGGACGACCGGCAAGTTCGGCGCCTTCCTCGACTCGACCCTGGACCGGGTGGCCGACGCTGCCGTATTCGCCGGGATCGCGACGTGGTTCGTCCTCGGCGGCCACGACAAGCTGCTGGCCGGCGTCTCTGTCTTCTGCCTGGTGGCGGGGTCGCTAGTGTCGTATGCCAAGGCACGGGCCGAGAGCCTCGGCCTGCGCTGCGACGTCGGCTTTGCTGAGCGAACCGAGCGGCTGCTGATCGGCCTGGTGGCCATCGGGCTGTCCGGTCTCGGTGTCCCGTATGTCCTGCCGATCGGGCTCTGGTTCCTCGCCGCCGCCAGCGCGTTCACGTTCGGCCAGCGGGTGCTAGCAGCCCGCCGCTCGGCAGCAGAGCTGGCGGCCGGATCACCGGAGGCAGCCGAGACGGCTCCAGCCTCAGCCGCGACACCCGACGCCGGCGCCGAGCCGCGGCCCGCCGACGGGACGCCGCCTGCCAACGGCACAGCGGCCGGGTCGCCTGACCGCTCAGACCGGCCGGTGCGCGCCGCGGCGGAGCGAGACTGGCGACCAGGAGAGTAGCGATGCCAGGACTGAGGGAGCGAGCTGAGGCAGCCGGCTACCAGCTCGGCTGGAAGCTGGTCTGCAAGGTGCCTGAGTCCTGGGCCGACGAGGCGTTCCGGTTCTTCGCCGACCTGGCCTGGCGCCGCGAAGGGCCGTCGGTCCGCATGCTCGAGGCCAACCTGGTACGGGTGCTCGGGCCGGACGCGGGCGGCAAGAAACTGCGGGCGCTATCGCGCCAGTCGATGCGGTCGTACGCCCGCTACTGGCTCGAGGTTTTCCGGCTTCCGGTCATGCCGGTGGACCGGCTGGTGGATGGAATGCGATTCGAGGGCCCGTTCGATACCGCGTTCGCGGAGCTCGCCAGCGGGCGTGGGATCGTTTTCGCTCTGCCGCATATGGGAAACTGGGATCAGGCTGGCGCGTGGATCATTGCCAAAGGGGCGGGGTCCGTCACGGCCGTAATGGAACGACTGAAGCCTGAATCGGTCTACGAGAAGTTTCTCACTTTCCGCGAGGGCCTTGGTATGGAAGTCCTGCCAGCTAGCGGCGGCGCGCGGCCATTCGGAGTCCTCGCGCAGCGGCTGCGGGCCGGCAATGTCGTGGTTCTGGTTGCCGACCGCGACGTCACCGGCAGCGGGATCGAGGTTGATTTCTTTGGCGAGAAGTGCATGATGCAGCCCGGCGCTGCCGCCCTTGCCCGGCAGACGGGCGCAGCTCTCAGGCCAGTCGTGCTCTGGTTTGAAGAGGACGGCTGGGGTGTTCGCATCGGGGAGGAGATAACGGTTCCGCCAGTCGGCTCGCGCCGTGAGCAAGTTGCCGCCATGATGCAAGACGTTGCGCGGTTTTTTGAGGACGGGATTCGCGAGCACCCGCAGGACTGGCACATGATGCAGCCCGTCTTTGTGGCCGATCTGGACCTCTACGGGTCCGGTGGGTCATCCGCCCAGAGCGGCAAGGCACGGCGGGCTGCCGCTAGGGACCATGTCCCCGGCAACGGGGAGCTGACAGGTCAGGAAGTGCCATGAGGGTTGGCATCGTCTGTCCGTACGCCTGGGAGGTGCCCGGCGGCGTCCGCGAGCATGTCAGCGGTCTGGCCGAAGCGCTGATCGAGCTTGGCCATGAGGTGTCAGTGATCGCACCGGCTGATGAGGACGCAGACCTGCCGCCGTACGTCGTGCCGGCCGGCCGCGCGGTGCCGGTGCCGTACAACGGGTCAGTGGCCCGGCTCGCCTTCGGCTTCGTGTCCGCCGCGCGCGTGCGCCGCTGGCTCAAGGACGGCGACTTCGACGTCCTGCATGTCCACGAGCCCGCAGCGCCCAGCCTGTCGCTGCTGGCCTGCTGGGCAGCGGAAGGCCCGATCGTGGCCACGATGCATGCTGCGATGCCACGCTCTCGCGTGCTGCACGCTGCGCAGCCGATCCTGGCCTCCGCGCTGGAGAAGATCACCGGCCGGATCGCCGTGGCAGAAGCTGCCCGGAGCACGCTGGTGGAGCACCTCGGCGGCGACGCCGTGCTCATCCCGAACGGCCTGCACGTGCGCCGGTTCGAGAAGGCCGAGCCACTGCCCGGCTTCCCTGGTGACGGCGGCACGCTCGGCTTCCTCGGCCGGATGGATGAGCCGCGAAAGGGACTGGACGTGCTGCTGGCCGCGTTCTCGCAGCTGGCCCCAGAGCGGCCAGGGCTGCGCCTGCTGATCGCCGGGCGCGGCGACGCGGCCGAGGTCATGGCCCAGGTCCCGGCGCCTTACCGCGATCGGGTCGTGCTGCTCGGCCAGGTCAGCGATGCCGACCGGGTCAGGATGCTGCACTCGGTCGACGTGTTCTGCGCGCCCAACACCGGCGGCGAGAGCTTCGGCTACGTGCTGGTCGAGGCGATGGCGGCCGGCGCGCCGATCGTGGCGAGTGACATCGATGCCTTCCGGCGGGTGCTGCGCGGCGGCGCCGCCGGAGAGCTGTTCCGCGTCGGCAGCCCGGCTGACCTCGCCGCCGCGGCCGGCCGGCTGCTCGACGACCCGGCGCATCGGGCGTCGCTTGCGGCGGCCGCTTCCGGCGCGGTCCGCGAGTTCGACTGGTCGGTAGTGGCACGTGACGTCGTGCGGGTCTACGAGGCGGTAGTGCCCGCAGCAGGGCGGGTGGCCGTGGCGTGATGGCACTGCTGATCGCCATCATCATCGTTGTCGTCATGCTGGCGGTCCTCGGCGTCTACACCTCGTGGCGGGCTGGCCGCCTGGACCGGCTGCATGCCCGGGTCGACGGGGCCAGGTTCGCGCTGGACGCCGCGCTGCTGCGGCGAAGTTCCACCGCGCTCGAGCTGGCCGCCTCCGGCCTGCTCGACCCGGCAACCAGCGTGCTGCTGGCCGGGGCGGCGCACGACGCAAGGTCAGCGCAGGACACCCGGGAGCTCGCGGAAAGCGACCTGACCAGGGCTCTTCGCGCTGTCTTCAGCCAGCCGGACTTCCGTGCCCTGCTGGCCGGGAAGGACGGCGCCGAGGAGCTGCTG
>Ga0335075_10009947_pt1 | contig 14459 bp, 9 predicted proteins | sample Lox_Sample_24_FD_206723 | JGI IMG/M metagenome (GOLD analysis project Ga0335075, IMG submission 206723) | Soil microbial communities from Loxahatchee National Wildlife Refuge, Florida, United States - Lox_Sample_2.4 | ecosystem: Environmental > Terrestrial > Soil > Wetlands | place: USA: Florida...
GGCCCGTGACCGAACAGCTGGCAGCTTCCCGTCGAGATCACGCCGATGCTTAGCCAGCCTTCCCGGTAGCCACGCCCGAATCGGTGATCCTGATCGGCCATCGCGACAACGTCACCGACCCGGAGCCCCTCCAGGCCAAGCGACAGGTCAGCGCCATGCCCCGCGTAGGCGCCCATCAGGTCGGTGTTGGCATACTCGGACGCCATTCCCGCGCCAGCGCCGATCGCCTCGGCGGGGATCCGCGCCGCCACGTGGACCTCGAGCCGCCCATCAGACCGGGTACCGCCGGCCAGGGCTGCCAGCAGCCGGGGCGAGCAATTCTTGACCACGACGTCGGGATGGTCGGCCAGCGCAAGTCCCTGGCCCACGGCCCGCACGGTCACCTGATCGCCCGTCGTCACCTGGCGCATCCGCGCCTCCGCCATGTCGACCAGCACATAGGCGTGCTGGCCGATCACGAAGCCCTCCGCGCCGGCTCCCGGTCCTGAGCTCACCATCACTGGGTTGCCGATGCACGACAGGTACTGCAGCGCGTAGTTCGCGGCCGGGTCGCGATGGCGCACCGACAGGCCCGGCTCCACGTGGTCGCCCGCGTAGCCAGTCGCCGGGTCGCCGCAATGCACGCCGAGCGTGACACCGCCCATGCCCGGCAGCAGGAACGCCTGCCCGTCCGGGTCCACCCGGAAGCCGTGCCGGTCCGCCAGCGGCGGCCAGACCTCGCCCGCGAGCACCTGAGTGATCAGCTGGCCCGCATTGGAAGTGACGTTCAAGTGCGTCTAGTCCTTTCCCTGACGGCTGCCGAACCTGAATCCGCGCACCCGGATCGCCGGAGCGGAGCAGCAGCCATTCCACACGTTCGGCACCGGCTGGGAGATGAGCCGGGAGCCGACGCCGTCGGTGCGCGCGAGCGCACCCAGAACGCTCTCGGTGAACCGGCCCGTCTTCAGCCCGGTGGTGAGCCTGCCGTCCTCGATGAGGAAGCAGCCGTCCCGGCTGGTGCCCACGACAGTGCCGGCCTCGGCGTCAACGAGGCGGTTGTACCAGAGCCGCTGGATGTAAAGGCCGCGCTCCACGCCCGCGATGAGCTCGGCCTCGCTCGCCCCGCCGGGCATCATGATCAGGTTGGCCGCCTCCGGTGCGGGCGACGACTCCCTGGCGATGTGCGCATGCCCGGTAGACAACCCGCCGGTCGCGGCCGCCGACGCCCGGTCACTCACCGGGCGGCCGACACGGCCGGCCGAGATCAGCTCCACCCTGTTCTTGGGCGTTCCCTCACAATCGAACGGGAACGGCAGTCCCATCTCGACTGTCGCATCGTCGGCCACGGTGATATCCGGCGGAGCAAGGATCGCGTGCGGGCGCGTGGCCGCCAGGCCGATCCCGGCCGCGACGGCCGGCGCAGTGAAACCGAAGTCCGGCACGAACCCGATCAGTTCGCCGGTCGCCAGCCCGCCGAACACCACGTCGTGGACCCCGTCCGGCACCGCGATGACCTCGCCGGTCGCGGCCGCCTGGCTGATCGCGGCCGCCGCCCGCTCCTGCACGCCGAGCGCACTCGCGTCGCGCCCGAGGTCAGCGACGTACGACGAGGCCTCGCCAGCCCGCGCGGTCAGCGAGAAGCCGGCCTCGGTCGCTTCCGCGTAACAGCGCTGCCCCCCGCTCGTCGCCACGGCCAGCTCGGTGATAGCGGCGGTCAGCACGCCTGCCGAGGTCACCCCCGCCGGGCGGGCGGACTCCATGATCCGGCCCGCCAGTGCCGACCGCTCCCCGGCATCAAAGGCCAGCGTGGCCTCGTGCCACAGCCCGGCCGGCCTGCTGATGCCGGCGTAACTGGCCACGTCGTGCGGCACTAGGTTTCCCGGTATTGGCTTTCCCGGTATTGGGCCGCCAAGCGCTGGAACGCCTGCGCCATCCCTTCGCTTGGCCATCTCCGATGCCGCGACGACGGCGTCCCGCGCGGCGCCCAGGCTGCTGACCGCGACCCGCGCGCTGCCGGTCCCGGCGACGGCGCGGACCATCACCTGGCACTCGATGATCGTCTGCGGCTGATGCACTCGCTCGCCTGCGAATCTCGTGTGCTCTGCGGTCCGGGCCGCGACGAAGATCTCCACCTGGTCGGCCGCCGACGCTGACAGCGCCTCCTCCAGCGCTGCCAGCGCGCGGTCCTGACCGGCCCACGCCTGCATGGTTCCGCCGTGCAGGATGTCACCGTGCGTGAATTCACCGGGCATCAGGCCACCCCGATCCGGACGTCGCGGAACAGTGAGGGCGCGGCTCCGTGGGACAGGAAGCCCCATTCCTTTGGCTCACCCTTGCCGCACGGCATTCCGAACGTGGCGAACTCGGCCGGGCCCGCCGACGCCTCCAGCGATCCCCAGAACTGCGGGGTGATCCCGCCGTAGGAGAAGTCGCGCACGAGCCGCGCGCGCTTGCCGTTCCGGATTTCCCAGGCGACCTCCGTGCCGAACTGGAAATTGAGTCGCTGGCTGTCGATCGACCAGCTCCGGTTGTCGTCGAGGTAGTAACCGTTGCCCATGCGGTCGAGGAGTTCGTCCGTACTGCCCGTTCCCGGCTCTAGGAAGACGTTCGTCGCGAAGCACAATGGCAGGAAACCCCAGCCATCGGATCGCGCGGCTGCTGTCGACTCGCCGCCGACGCGCGCGGCGCTGTCGCGGCTGGACAGGAAGTTCGTGATGATCCCTTCTGTGACCAGCATCGTGCGCCGCGTGCGGGTCCCCTCGTCGTCGAACATGAAGCTGCCGCGCGTGCCGGGGACGGTCGCGTCAGCGACCACGTTGACGGCCGGCGAGCCGTAGCGGAGCTGACCGACCGCGTCCGCCCCGATGAACGAGCGGCCGGCGAAGTTCGCCTCGTCGCCGAGTATGCGGTCGAGCTCGAGCGCGTGCCCGGTCGACTCGTGGATCTGCAGCGCGAGCTGCGCTGGGCCGATGACAATGTCCGCGGTCCCTGAGTCAGCGACGGACGCGGACAGTAGCTGCACCGCCTCCGCGCCGACTCGGGCTGCCTCCTCGGTCAGGCGCAGCCCTTCCACGTACTCCCAGCCGGCCGCCGCGGTATTGCCGTGGAACGAGTTGGGGTAGCTGCGCCGCTGCACGATGTGATCGCCCGCCGCGATCGCGAGCACCATGCCGCCGGACTCGACGAAGTGCTGCTCCTGCCGCGACCCCTCGGTGCTGGCAAAGTAGCGGTGACTGCGCTTGGCGTTCACGCCCGCCTGCGCCCGCACCACGCCGGCGGTTGCGGTCGCGGCGGCCAGCGCGTCGGCCACAACGCGTTCGCGCGCCGCTGCATCGACCGCGAACGGGTCGACGGCCGCGGCTGTCTGGTAGCAGCCGCACTCGGCCGGCCGCGGCGGAAGCGTCACGCGCTCGCGGGAGCCGGCTGCCGCGGCCCGTGCGCTGCGGAGTGCGTCGCTAGCAGCGGCCGCCGCGTCGCTCGCGTCGCGCAGCGGGCGGGACGCGAAGCCCCACACGCCGTCAACGAGCACGCGGACGCCGAGCCCGAGACTGCCTTCGATCCGCTCGTCAGGCGCACGTCCGGAGACCGCGTAAAGCCGCAGCTCCTGGGTCTCCGACAGCCGCACGTCGGCGTAACTCGCGCCGCCCTCGGCTGCCCTGCCGACCGCTGCCTCTAGCAACGGACCGACTGCGGCCAGCCCGCCTGCCAGATCGCCCCACTGATGTGCTGCGCCGGGCTCAGGCACCCTCGACCTCGTCGAACGCTACCCAGCGGCGCTCGCGCGCTGAGCGCTCGAACGCGTTGATGGTGCGCTGCACGATGGCGCCCTGGGCGAAGTCACCCTGGTTCTCGGTGCCGCCGCTGATTATCTCGTCGGCGAAGTTGTGCACCAGGTTGGAGTAAAAAAGGAACGGCCATGCCTCGGTACTGGCGCCGCCCTCCGGGAAGTAGCGTTGCGGGATCTCCTGCTCCACGAACTCAACCGCGTCCTTCGTCGCGGTCTTGATCGTCTGGCAGATCCCGAACTCCTCCACGAGGCGCACGATGAGCGCCCCCTCTGAGCCGTAGATCCGCGCCTCGATGCCGGGGTAGTTGCCCACAGTGACGTAGGACGACTGGATCGAGGCCATCACGTTGGTGTCGAACTCGCAGATCCACATATCCCCGTCGTCGATGTTCATCCGCTGCATGGTGCCGCTGGAGCGCACCATCCGGACCGGGACGAAGTTTCGCCAGGTGCCGACAACGCTGGTGAGCGGCCTGCCGACCCACCAGTGCATGATGTCGATCACTGGGGCGCCGTAGCCCTCGATGGACGACACGGTGACCTCGGCACCGTCCGGCTCGGCACCTTCGGCCTGTCGCAGCGGCGTGGCCGGGTCGATCCACTGGCTGTTCTGCTCGTAGCCGTTGAATACGTAGGGCTCCCCGACGAAGCCCTGGTCGATCAGGTCCTTGGCATACATGACCGCGGGCGCGTACCGGAAGGTGAAGCCCAGCTTGGTCTTGACGCCTTTCGACGCGGCCAGCTCGGCAGCACGCTTGGTCTGCCGGGCATCGCGGTGCACCGGCTTCTCGCACAGCACGTGCTTGCCCGCCTCGAGCGCCGCCCAGGAGATCTCGAAATGCGCCTCGTTGCCGGTGGCCACGTCGATGACGTCGATGGCCGGGTCGTCCAGCAGGGCCCGGTAGTTTGTCTCAACGCGCGCTACGCCGAATTCCTTGGCCGCCCGGCGCGCGACCTCAGGATCGGTGTCCGCGACCGCGACCACCTCCACGCGCGGATCGCGCTGCCATCCAGGTATGTGGGCGCGCTCGGCCCAGCGGCCCGCTCCGACAACGGCGACGCGAAGCTCTTTAGTGCTCATGTTGGCGGGACTCTCCCTCTCCTTGCCCTGAGGCGCGCACGGTATTAGCCGGAACCCACTGTGTTAGCCGGAACCCACTGTGTTAGCCGGAACCACAGTGTTAGCGGAACCACAGTGCTCACCGGAGCGAACTACCGTCGTTAGTCGATTGTCGACAACAATTCTCTATAGTGAATCACCCGCCGTCGTCCGTCAATAACTACCCAGACCGCTAGTACCAACATCACATGCCGGGGACTTGACCCCGGCGACCAGCGCGCGTGATAGTCGTCGTTGACCGTCGACAATCAGCACGAGTAGGACACAATATGTCAGACGCTGTGCGTGTCCTCGTCGCCGCCCCTGCGGATGCATCACGGCAGGCGGTCAGCGTACAGAAAGCAGGTACCAGGCCATCCTTGAGCATGTATCGCTGCCAGAGGCAGTTACCCGCGCGCTGCGACTGCGCATCCTGAACAACGAGCTGGTGGCAGGGTCCAGGCTGGTGGAAGCCAACCTCGCCACAGAGTTCGGGGTCAGCAGGGGAACCATCAGAGACGCGATGCGGAGCCTGCAGGCCGAAGGCCTCATCGAGATAGTCCCCCGCAGGTACAGCGTCGTGACGCGGATGTCCGCTGCGGCCGCAGAGGACGTCTGCTATGCCCGCTACGTGCTCGAGGACGCTAGCGTGCAGGGCGGTTTCCGTCCGCAGCGGAAGGAACTCGCCAAAGCCCTGCGAGTCGCGCTCGAGCACATGTCAGTGGCCGCGCGGCTGAACGACCTGGATGCCCTGGCCGCTAGCGACACGCAGTTCCACGAGGTGCTTATCGACGTCTCCGGGCGGCGCCGGCTGAAGGACCTGTGGAGCATGCTCAACAGCCAGATGGGCGCGGTCATGCGCGCGGAGCTTGAGCGGCAGAACATCCAGATGACCGATACGGTCCAGTTGCACCTGGGCATCGCGGAGGCGGTGGCTGACGGCGACTTGCCGCGGCTGCGCGCTGAGCTGCGCGCCCACTACCTGGCGGGATTCCCGGAGAGTCCAATGCCGGAGGATGCGGGCCCGGACCGTCCTGCCCCGGATCGGGGCTGACGCCAGGACCGGCGCTAATCGCGCTCCCGGCCCGTCACCCAGTCGTACCGCACATCATCATCGATGATCGGCGCCCCGGCGCGGCTGCCTACCCCGGTCCCGCCATCGACATGACAGATGCTGCCGGTGACGTAGCTCGAGCCAGCTGAGCACAGCCAGAGCACGAGACTCGCCACTTCCCCTGGCTCGCCTGGCCTGGCCAGCGGCAATTGCGGGATGCGGCGCCCAAGGCTCTCGGCCATGTGTGGCGGCAGCGGCTTGGGCTGGGTATCGATCAGGCCGGGGCTGACGCAGTTGACCAGGATGTCGTGCGGTGCGAGCTCGATCGCCGCGACCCTGGTGAAGCTCTCGGTGGCCGCGCGGCTGCTGGCGTAGGCGGCGGCGCCCGCGGACCCCCGGCTCGACACCCCGGACGAGAAGTTGATGATCCGGCCGCCGCGGCCCTGGTCGATCATGACCCGGGCGGCCCGCTGAGTCATCAGGAAAGTCCCGCGGCAGTTGACCGCGTAGACCGTGTCCCACACTCGCGCGGTCTCTTCCAGCAGGCTGGCGTGCGGCGCGACGGCGGCGTTGTTGACGCAGAAGCTGACGGAGCCAAACTCGGCGACAGCCGCACCGACAATCGCGTCCGCGCCTTCCTCAGTGCTGACATCGGCAGTCACCGCCCGGACCGCGTCGCCGTGGGATTCGCACGTTTCCAGCACGCCAGCCTTATCGCGGTCGGCAGCGACCACCCGGCATCCGGCAGCGACGAATGCGCCGACCATGGCGCGCCCGACGCCGCGCGCCGCGCCTGTGATGATTGCGACCTCCGCTGAGAAGTCGTAGCTGACGTTCATGCGTCTCCTCTGCTCGGCGCCGCCGAATCCAGCACCGGCGTCGCGTCGGGTGATTGAAGCGGGAAGTGGCAGGCGGCCTGATGCTCACCGCCGAACGCGAGAACAGGCGGTAGCTCCTCCGCGCATACCGGCTGCGCCCGCGGGCACCGGGTGCGGAAGACGCAGCCGGACGGCGGGTCGAGCGCCGAGGGCAGCTCGCCCTTGATCGCGCCGGCCATCCGTGTCTGCCGCGGGCTGGGCACCGGGATCGAGGCCAGCAGGCCGGCCGTGTAGGGATGGGCGGGCCGCTCGTAGACATCAGCGACTGTTCCGATTTCCGCCAGCCGTCCCAGGTACATCACGCCGATGCGGTCCGCCATGTACCGCACTACCGACAGGTCATGTGAAATGATCAGGTACGTCAGCGCGTGGTCAGCCTGGAGGCGCTTCATCAGGTTGAGGATCTGCGAGCGAATCGAGACATCCAGCGCGGACACTGGTTCGTCCGCGACGATGAGCCGCGGGTTCAGCGCAAGCGCCCGCGCCAGCCCGATCCGCTGCCGCTGGCCGCCGGAGAACTCATGCGGGAAGCGGTCAAGCGCGCTCCGGCTGAGGCCTACCTCAGCCAGCAGTTCCTCGGTGCGCTTGTGCTGCTCGCCGCGGGTGCCGATGTCCTGGATCGCCAGCGGCTCCCGCAGGATCGTGCCGACCCGCATTCGCGGGTCGAGGGATGCGTACGGGTCCTGGAAGACCAGCTGAAGGTCGCTACGCAGGGTGCGAATCTGCTTGCTGCTCAGAGCGCCGAGGTCATGGCCGTCGAACACGACGCGGCCCGCGGTCGGGCGCTCCAGCGCCACCATCATCCGGCCGATCGTCGTCTTGCCGCAGCCCGACTCGCCCACCAGGCCGAACGTCTCGCCTGGCCGGATCTCTATGCTGACGTCGGTAACAGCCTTGACCGATCCGGTACGGCGCTGAAGCACCCCCGACGTCACCGGAAACTCCTTGAACACCCCGGAGAGCTGCAGCAGCGGGAGTACGGCTGACCCGGCATCCGGCACCACCGGGTCGCCGGCAGCAACGACCGGGGGCGCCGCGCCGGGAGCCGGGCCCCCGGCTGCAACCTCCGCCCGGCCGAGGTTGTCGGCCGCGGGACGGCTCGGGGGGCTGCCCCCGGAACCGCCGTGGGCGAGCTCCTCAGAACTAGTGGTTGTCGGGTGGAAGCAGGCGAACTCGTGCGCATTATCCGGCCCCGCCAGCACCGGGTCCGATTCCCGGCAGTCGGGTTGCGCGTAGCGGCATCGCGGCGCGAACCGGCAGCCCGTCAGCCTGCCGGTGAGCTCAGGCGGCAGGCCCGGTATCGAGTACAGCGGATGCCTGGCATCCTGATCGACCTTCGGGATCGAGGCCAGCAGCGCTTCGGTATAGGGGTGCCGCATGCTGTCGAACAGCCCGGCGGTGCTGGCGTGCTCAGCGATCCGGCCTGCGTACATGACATAGGTCTTGTCGGCCCGCTCGGCGATGACGCCGAGATCATGGGTGATCAGGATGACCGCCATGCTCAGTCGCTGCCTGAGGCTGTCGATCAAGTCCAGGATCTGGGCCTGGATCGTGACATCGAGCGCGGTCGTCGGCTCATCCGCGATCAGCAGCTTCGGCTCGTTGGCCAGCGCCATCGCAATCATCACCCGCTGGCGCAGGCCGCCGGAGAGCTGGTGCGGATAGTCTCCGATCCGCTCGGCGGGCCGTGGCATGCCCACTAGAGCCAGCACCTCGGCCGCGCGCTCCAGGCCTTCCTTGCGGCTGACGCTCTTGTGCTGCTGGACGCTCTCGGCGATCTGGCGGCCTATCGGCATGGTGGGATCGAGGGAGGTCATCGGGTCCTGGAAGACCATGCCGATCTCGCCGCCGCGTACCTTGCGCATCTCGGCGTTCGACAGCCCGACCAGGTCCCGGCCGCTGAGCAGCACCTGACCGGCCGTGATCTGCCCGCCTGGCGGAAGCAGCCGGATGATCGAGTTGCCGAGCATGCTCTTTCCGCAGCCGGACTCACCGACCAGGCCGAGCGTCTCGCCCTCGGCGACATCAAGACTGACGCCGTCGACCGCGTGCACAGTGGAGCCGCGCAACCGGATCTCGGCGTGCAAATCTTTTATCTCCAGCACGCTCACCTGGGGTGCTCCTCCATCTCAGTCGCGCGGTTCACCGGAGCCTGACATCCAGCAAGTCGCGCAGCGCGTCGCCAAGGAAGTTGAAGGCGATGACGACGATCACGATGAGCACTCCGACCGGGTAGATCTGCCACCAGTACCCGGCGAAGATGTAGCTCGAGCCGTTCGACAGCATGCCGCCCCAGGTCGCGGCCGGCGGTGGAAGCCCGAAACCCAGGTAGCTGAGTACCGCCAGGATCAGGATGGCGTCGGCGACCTGGAACGTGGCGTTGACGACGATCGTCGAGATCGTGTTAGGGATGATGTGCCGGATCACGGCCCTGGTCGACCGGCCGCCCATGACCTGCACGGCCTGCACGAACTCGCGCGTCCGCAACGTCAGGCTCTCGCCGCGTACCAACCGGGACGGCACCTGCCAGGCCAGGAAGGACAGCACGACGATGAGTTCGAGTGTGCTGGGCGCGACGCTGGTGGCCAGGATCAGCAACAGGAACAACGCGGGCACGGCGAGAATCACGTCCACGATGCGCATCATGATCCCGTCGACGATGCCGCCGGCGAACCCGGCGATCGCCCCCCAGACCACGCCCAGGGTGGTAGCGATCACGGCGACCGCGGCGCCGATTTCGAGCGAGCTCTGCCCGCCGATCATGAGCCGGCCGAGAATGTCAAAGCCGTTGTCGTCAGTGCCGAGCGGATGTCCCTTGCCCGGTCGCAGGTTCGATGCGGCAAGGTTGGACCCCACCTGATTGGTGTGGTAGAGCAGCGGCCCGGCAAAGCAGAACAGGCAAGCGGCAACGATGATTGACAAGCCGATGATGCCGAGAACACTGATGCGCCCGCGCTTGCGGGACCGGACGGCGCCGCCATCAGCAGCAGGCTCAGGGACCGCAACGGCCGTAACGCCGACGGCCTCCGGCCGTGAGAACATGCTCATCAGCTGCTCCTAGCTGTACCGGATGCGCGGGTCGAGCACGGCGTAAGCGATATCAGCAAGCAAGTTGCCGACGACGGTGGTCACCGCGATCACGATGGTGATTCCGAGTTCCACCGGGTAGTCCTGGCTCTGCGCTGAGGTGAAGAAGAGCAGCCCGGTGCCGGGGTAGTTGAAGATCTGCTCGATCACCAGCCCCGCGGTGAACAGCCAGGGCAGGGACAGGCCGAGCAGCGTCACGATCGGCAGCAGCGAGTTGCGCAGGACGTGGCTCCACAGCACCTTGTGCTCGGGCAGTCCCTTCGACCGCGCGACCTTGATGTAGTCCTGGGCGAGGCTCTCGATGGCCGACGCCCGCATGTACCGGCTGAACAGCGCGAAGTTGATCAGTACGAGGGTCAGTACCGGCAATATCAGCGCGAGCGGGTCGGTGATCACCTGGCCTAGGGTGGTGCCTTGCGGGGCCTCCGGCGGGAAGACCCGCAGCCGCGCCGACAGGATGTCAATCAGCAGCAGCGCCAGCCAGAACGTGGGCATGGAGTACAGCAGGAACGACACGCCGGTCAGGCCGTGGTCCAGCATCCGGTTGCGCCGGATCGCCTGGGCGATGCCAATCGGCACCGCGATGATCACGGCGATCAGGAACGAGATACCGACCAGGAACAAGGTCTTCGGCAAGTCAAGCGCCAGCAGCGAATCGACGCTGATGTTGAGCTTGTAGGAGTAGCCGAGGTTCCCGTGCAGAAGCTGATCGACATAGTTCAGGTACTGCACCGGCAGCGGGTTGTCCAGCCCGTACTCCCGGTTGAATGCGGCGATGGTGACTGGCGTGGCCTTGGCGCCGAGGATGGCCCGCGCCGGACCGCCGGGCAGGTGGTGGAGCAGCAGGAACACGATGATCGTCACGCCGACAACCACGACCAGCGAGTGCAGCAGGCGGTAGAGCAGGTACCGGGTCACGACGTGCACCCGCTGCGCCGGCGGACGAACTCGGCCAGCACGTTCCTGGTGACAGTCGCGACGTTGTTGTCATAGTCCTTGTAGGGCAGGCTCGCGCTCCAGGCGATCGAGCCGACGCTGAAGACCGACCCGCCAGCGGGCGTTTCCAGGTAGGTCATATCTGCCCGGACGTGCTCGGAGCGCGTGCCGCCCGCAGTCGCGGTCATCTCCTCGACCTCCTCGACTGCGCGCTGGTAAGAGTCGTCATGCTTGCCCCGCGTCGTAGCGACGATCAGCGTCCCCGGCGGCGTGCCCAGCGCGAAGTCAGCACGATCAAGCTCATCCGCGGCCGCGGCCCCGAGCTTGAGCCCGAAATCGCCGATGACCTCGTCCGGCCCGATGCCATCGAAGATGAACTCGGCCCGCGGGTCGGCGCTGTCCGCAGTCCGGTCGTAACCCGCGCCTGGTCCGCCACCCTGCGCGCAGAAGCCGACGCCGACGAGCTTCTGCGGTGCGCGGCCGCGGTCGACCCAGTGACCGCCTGGCTCGCCGCCGGAGTGGTGACCTTCGCCGGGCTCGCCGGTCCAGGTGCGCGACCCGGAGCGGCCGCGACGAACCTCAAGCAGGTGAGGCGCGCCGTCGGTCACGGTAGTGACCCAGTAAAAGCCGTTGCCGCCGAGATAGGCGAGGTTGCCGCCGTCGCCGAGGTAACCGGCAAGCGCGTCGAGCATCTCCTCGCTGGTGTACTCCGGATGGCCGCCGGTGATGACGCCGGCATAGGGCCGCAGCAGTTCAGCGCCCCCGGCATGCAGGTCGTCGTCGGTGATCGTGTCGTACTCGATGCCCTCGTGCTCCAGCCAGTCGATCAGGTACAGGTCGCCGCTAACCTCGCGGCCGGCGTTCCCCCTGGTCACGATGCGGTGCCAGGGCCGTGAGTCGATCATGGGCCGGCGCGAGGAGACGAAGCAGACCCCTGAGCCGTCACGGTGCTTGCAGTACAGCGAGAGCCCGAGCTCGCGATGCTCGCCGAGATAGGCGTTTGCGACCTCGTCGGGCGTTCCGCTGGCCGACGCCCGGGCTGGGTGATGGAAGTTCGAGTAAATGGTGTAGGTGAACGTCGGTACGAGGACAGCCAGCGGGGCGGTTCGCGCGCCCGCGGCCGGCCGTACGTAGAACGGGATCACGTCCTCATGCTCTCCAGCCGTCAGACGCACCGCGTACATGCCGCTGCGGAGGTCGGCCGGCACGTGCCAGGTAAAGGCTGGCGGCCAATCAGCATCGGCAAGATCGTCGTCGTGGTACCAGACGGCGCCGTACTCGCCCGGCCGTACGCGCCAGTCCAGGGCGTGGCCCGTCCAGTTGTGGCCGGTCGCGGGCCGGGCGGGTGAGTTGATGAGCTCCAGAGCGTGCAGCCGGCCCGGCGGGTCGTCCAGGCCAGCCAGGGTTGCCAGGCCATCGACGTCGAGCGCCCACGGGAGGGCGCCTGGTCCGTCGACCTTGCCGTTATAGCTGCCATTGATCACCGAGGTCACGTCCGCGGTCAGCGGGGCCCGCCGCAGCGCCGCGACATAGCCGCGGTCCCCGAGCGGACTGCTGGCCGGTCCAATATCGGCCAGCACGGTACTGGCCAACACGGTGCTGACCTCGGAATGGAAACCGGCCTGGCCGGCCGGCTGATGCAGCAGCACCAGCCGGCCAGTCGCCGGGTCCGCGCTCGCGGCGACGAACTGCCACCGCCGTGCAGCCACCGGGGTGTCTGCGATGAATTCGCCCGCGGGGAGCGAACCGCTGTCCGAGCGCGAACGACCTGAAGTCCGGTAGCGCATGGCCAGCCTGCCGTCGCCGGTCAGGCCAAGCGCCAGCGCGGGCTCGTCGCCGGAGTCCAGCCAGGTAGCGATTGCCTGCCAGCGGCCAGCCGCCGGCAGCGTCGGGTAGATCCAGGCGTAGAGCGATCCGCTGCCTGACGGTGACGGCGCGATTTCACTGGTAGCTCCGAAGGACCCGGACACCGTCTGGCAGACCGCACCCGGATAGGAGCGATTGATATCGGCCGGCACCGACTCGCACCTGAGCGGAGGAACCTCGTCGTCTGGCTGCGGGCCACGCCCGGTGACCCTGACCACTTCCGCCCGGTAGCTGGGCGCGCCCGCGCTGACCATGAACTCGATCGTGCCGCCGGCGCGGACGGCCCAGCTGCTCGCGTAGCCAGTGAGCGTTTCTGGATCTGGGCTTGCCGTCACTTCGTGAAGTACCAGCTTTCCGGGAACACCGACAGCGTCGTGTTAGCGGGGATCGGTCCGGACAGGTTCTTCTTGACAGCGATCACTTCGAAGTCGGCGTTCGGCTGCCAGATCATCGGCAGCTGCTCCGAGACGAATTGCTCCCAGTTGTTGTAGTCGGCCTGGGTTGCGCCACCTGCCGCGGCGGCCGAGTCGAGCTTGTCCTGGGCGGGATCGCAGTAGTTCTCGTGGTTGTTGTTACCGCCGCAGTCGGTGTAGCCGGCCTCCACTGGATAGCCGTTCGGCGGGGTGTAAACGCCGCCGCCCCAGTCGGCTAGCTGCCAGCTGCAGTCCGACTGGCTGGCCGTGCACGCGGGCGCGGCCGCGAACACGTTGACGTTGTTCACCAGCTTGATGTCGATGCCGACGGTGGACGCGACCGTCTTGTAGGAGGTCATCGCGATCTCCTGCTGGAGTGCGCCGCTGTAGATCAGCAGGTTGATGGTGAGCGGGAAACCGGCCTTGATCCCCGCGCCGCATTCGTTGGCGGCGGTTCCCGGGTGCGCGCAAGTCGTGATCCCGCCCGGCTTAACGTCCCAGCCGTGTGCGGTCAGGAGCGCCTTGGCCTTCGCCGGGTTATACGGGTAAGCATCGGGCTCGGCCTGCTCTTCCGATTGCGGACCGTTGACGACCATGCCGTAGTCGGGCTGGGCGTAACCCGAGAAGACCTTCGAGATCTGAAGCTGCTGGTTCAGCAGATACTGCAGCGCCTGGCGGATGTAGAGCTGCCGGAACGCTGGCCCCAGGGTCGGGTTATTGAAGTTGATGAAGATGGAGTTGAAGCCGTACACCTTCCACGGTGCGACGTTGTAGCCCTCCTGCTCGATGGCGGAGACCGTAGAGTAGTCGTTCGGCGGCAGGTAGCCCACGGTCAGGTCGCCGGCTCGCAACGCGTTGTACTCGGCGTCCTGACTGGTGAACGGGACCTCGACAAACTCGGAGATCTTCGGCTTCGCCGGCCCGCTGTAGTTCTTGTTCGGCACGAAGGTCACCTTGCCGCTCAGCGTGTAACCGCTCAGCTTGAAGGGCCCGTCGACGGTCTGCCAGAGCGGGTTAGTGGCGTAGGTCTTGAGGTCCTTGGACTGGCTCTCCAGGTAGCTCAGGACCGCGCGTGCGCCAGCCGTCGTTTCGTCGTAGTTGCCAACCTTGCCGTTCGCGCTGGTCTTGTCCCAGACGTGCTGCGGGATCGGGGTGATCTGAGACAGCTCGTTGCCGGTGAAGAAATTCGGCGCGTACGACTTGTTCAGCTTCATCTGCAGCTCGTACGGGCTAATGACCTTGATGGAGGTCACGTTGTCAGGGAACTGCTTCGGGGTGTAGTCCGCCCACTGCGACTTGTTCGCCTTGAGAATGTTCAGCCAGAACATCAGGTCACGAGTCGTCACCGGGGTGCCGTCCG
>Ga0335075_10009949_pt1 | contig 14459 bp, 14 predicted proteins | sample Lox_Sample_24_FD_206723 | JGI IMG/M metagenome (GOLD analysis project Ga0335075, IMG submission 206723) | Soil microbial communities from Loxahatchee National Wildlife Refuge, Florida, United States - Lox_Sample_2.4 | ecosystem: Environmental > Terrestrial > Soil > Wetlands | place: USA...
AGAAGAATCGCAACGTACTTTGCCAGGGACGGGTGATTCGAGCCAAAGGCAAAGCGGAAAAAGAAAAAGCGGAAAACGATGCGGAAAGCCCCAACATTCAATTGGCGGCTACCATCGTTGACTATAAGTTTATTCACTAGCGCGCAGACACTTGCCCCCGGACTCGTGTGCGTTCGGTTGGCTCAGGATTGTCCCCTCGGACAGTGACTTCAGTACCTTCGTTCTTCGCCGCCAGTCGCCATATAATCCACTCAAGAGCGAAGCCAATTTGCGTTCCTGGGAAGATGTGCGCCTTGGAAGGCGCGCGCCTCCGGTGACCGGCGGCACGAAACGAGCGACAAGGAAACATGGACCCATTCATTGCAGCGGCGATTGGTGCACTGGGGCTGGCCTTCGGCAGCTTTCTGAACGTGTGCATTTACAGGCTGCCGCTGGGGCTCTCGGTGGTGTCTCCGGGTTCGGCGTGCCCCAATTGCAAGAAGCCAATCGCTTTTTATGACAACCTGCCCGTATTGAGTTGGTTGCTGCTGCGCGGACGCTGCCGCAATTGCAAAATCAAGATTTCGCCGCGCTATTTGCTGGTGGAAGTTCTCACCGGAATTCTTTTTGTCGGCTGCTACGCATATTTTGGATTCACGTTGGCCATGCTGAAATTTTGCGTATTCGGTTTTTTGCTGCTGGGATTAATTTTTACCGATGCCGAAACCAAGCTGCTTCCGGACAAGCTGACTTTTCCTGGGCTTGCTCTGGGATTGATTTTCAGCTTAGTAGTTCCGGTGCACGACATGGCGTCGCAGTTTCTGCCGGGAGTGGTGAACCTTCCTTTTAGCACGGCGATTGTTACTGCCATTTTTTCTCTGCTCGATTCCCTGCTAGGCGCGGCTTTGGGCGCTTCGTTCATCTATGGCGCGGGCGCGGTTTACCTGCGCTGGCGGGGAGCCGAGGGCATGGGCTTTGGCGATGTCAAGTTGATGGCGATGGTGGGCGCGTTTCTGGGAATCAAGCTGACGGTCTTTACGATTTTTACCGCGTCACTTGCGGGGTCGCTGTTTGGAATCACGACTGTGCTGGCGGTGTGGATCAAGCGTACGCGCCGCTTTCAGCGGCGGCTGGCAAATCTGGCGCAGGCGCGGCAGCGCGGATGGCAGTCCGCGCAAATGGTGTACCGGCATTATCAAATGCCTTTTGGAGTGTTTCTGGGAAGCATGGCGCTGGTTGCGCTTTTTGTCGGCAACCAGTTTCTAACGTGGTATGGGAGGTTCTGGTGGTAAGGCTGCTGGCCAATCCACTGGTATTGCGGGCTCTCGTCCTGCTGTTTGGGGCGGCGAGCGCGTTTATGGTTGCGATCTGGCTGATGCGCACCTTGCGCAAGAATATTGCCGCGGAAGCCGATCTCGGCTCCGGCGCCGCGCCCACGCTTGAGAATCTGCCGCTTCACCTTTACAACACGGTGATTCAGCAACTGAAGCAGCAGAAGCATGAGTTGCAAGTGCAGACATTGGCGGAGCAGCGGCGGGCGCGAACCACAGAAAATTTCAGTCAGGCGGTGCTTTCGCATCTTTCTTCCGGCGTGCTGGTGTTTGGCGTTAACGGCCTAGTGAAACATGCTAATCCGGCGGCGAAGGACATCCTCGGTTTTCACTCGCCTTCGGGCATGAGCGCTGAAGATATCTTTCGAAACGCCTGTGTCAGTTCGACGGGCGCGGGCTCAAATCATCCGGTATTAACGTCCAACCGGTTGAGCGACGAAGTTCAGGCGGTACTGCGCGAAGGCAGCAAATGCCGTCAAGCGGAAGCCGATTACACCACGCCCGCGGGCCGGACGGTCCGCATCACTCTTACGGTTTCTCCGGTGCCTGCGATTGATGGCAGTTTGCTGGGAGTCGCTTGCCTGATCGGCGACCGGAGCGAGTTTGAAAAGATTCGTCATCAGCAGGAGTTGCATGGCGAGATCTCGGCCGAAATGGCGTTGGAACTGCGCACGTCGCTGGCGATGATCGCGGGCTACGCGCAGCAACTGGCGCGGAGCCGCGATGCGGAAGGATCGGCGCGACTGGCTGCCGATATTGCCAGCGAGGCTTCGCATCTCGACCGGCGCATTGGCGGTTTTCTTGCCGCTAAAAACAATTTCGAGGAGAGTTCGGCGCGCGCCGGCGTGGCGGGTGTAAATAGTTGAGAGCTCGATATCTTGAATTTTCAAGAGGATGACCTTATGAAAAAAACGATAAATATCGGACTGGGGCTGGCATTCGGAGTTTGCACGATCGTGGCGCCGTCTTTCACAAGCGCGCAAACTACGTCGGGCGCAACGCAGGGAACAAGTACGGTGCAGGAGCCTTCGTCGCTTGGCGACTATGCGCGCAAAGTGCACAAGGACACGCAAGAGGCCCCGAAGCCCAAGCCGAAGGTGTTTGACAACGATAATCTTCCCCGGGATGAAAGTATCTCCGTGGTAGGCGCGCCAGCGGCCGCAGACGCCACACAAGCGGGGTCGACTACGCCCGACAGCAAAGATGCGGCGGCAGCCAAACCAGCCGCGCCCGCCGATGATCAGGCGAAAAAGCAAGCGGCATGGAAGCAATGGAAGGACAAGCTTAGCGCACAGAAAGATGCGATCGATTTGGCCAGCCGAGAGTTGGATGTGTTGCAACGCGAATATCAGCTGCGCGCCGCTGAAATGTACGCCGATGTGGGCAACCGCTTGCGCAACTCAACGCAGTGGGACAAGCAGGAGGCGCAGTACAAGCAGCAGATCGCCGATAAGCAGAAGGCAGTGGAAGACGCCAAGCAGAAGCTGACCGACATGCAGGAGGAAGCACGCAAGGCGGGCGTTCCTTCTTCCATGCTCGACTAAGATTTTTAAGCGGGTTGAGCCGGCGCAGTGAATACCGCGTCGCGCAGCTGGAGCAATTGCTTTTCGTGGTGCAGTCCATGCACCAGATGGAATTTTCTCCACTGCTGGCCGGTTAGAGGTCCGAGAACCGGGTGATTGAGCAGTCGGACGCGTTTGCCAAAACGGGCTTCGCAATCGGCGATGACCACGTCCATCTCTGCAATCTTGTTTTCAAATTCGTTCTTTACTTTTTCCAACGGCAAACCTTTGGGCTGCGCCATCGGCGGCGACTTTCTTCCGGTAGGCAGGTAGTGAAAGCCGTTCACCACGAGAATCTGCCAGCGCTGTTTCAAGCTAGGGTGCAGCGTGGGTGGGGCACCCGCTTGGAGAACTTTCTGGAAGCCCTTCGTGGTGCCAGTGTAAGTCAGATAGAGATGCTCCAGAATTTCCGCCGCGCACCATTTTTCCTGGGGATGCCAGAGCAACTGCGCGTTCGACATATCCGCGATCGCCGATTGCAATGCTTGTTTTAATTTATCGAGATGCCTATCCATCGAATAAATCCCTTAAGCGTACTGTTCGAACTACTCCCGTGTTCTTGAGCGATTCGAGTAGAATGTTGCGCTAACATTAAAATACTCTGGTGATGACAGGAATATCTTTATGAAAATGCGGCTTTCGGTGGCTTCTGAGGGGGTTCGGGTTGAGACGGACGTTTCAACTATGCGCGCGCAAAAGGCGCATCAGCAAAAAGTTTACCGGCGAACATTTTTCCACGCCCACCGCAGGCTGCCCCTAAACTTTTTTTCGGTGAGCCTGATGCTGGCGCTGGCGCTGCTTACCGCTTGCGAATCGAATACTCCGAAAGCGCCCGAGGCCAAGCCGGAGCCGAAGCCACCTGAGTTGCTCACGGGCAGGGCCGCCTTTCAGAAAGTTTTCATTGCCGCGCGCAACTATGCCGCCGACGTAAAGCCATTCCGCATCGAGTCTACTCCCTCCGCCGAGAGCAACGGCCACGACGGCAAGTCGGCGATCTGGACCGCAAGCTTTGCCTCTGCGATGCAACATGGCGTGAAGCCGTTTACGTGGTCGGGCAGCAATGCGCCGGATGCGCCTGCGCGTGGAGTTTCGCCGGGCAACGAAGACACTTACAATCCCAACAACGCGTCCACGCAGATTTTCGACGTTGCCTTCCTCAAAATCGACTCCGACCAGGCATTTGCCGAGGCGCAAAAGCACGGCGGCGAGAAGTTGCTGGAAAAAAATCCCGCCACGCCTGTGATTTATGAGTGCGATTGGAACCACAATACCAACCAACTGGTTTGGCACGTCATTTATGGAACTTCGCGCGACGACGCAAAATTGACCGTCTCGATTAATGCCACGACCGGAGAATTTATTCGGGTTGAGAAATAACAGGAAGCCCTCCGGCCAAACCTGAGGAGTATGACTCGGATCGAGGCCCGACTGGATATCCGGAACCGTTGCTATTGCGCGGCTTTCACTCCGGTCTCAGTTTTCAATCGGCTGATGGCTTTTTCTGCTTCGGATGCCTGCGGGCCATGCGGCAATATTCTTAGATAGCTTTCGTATTCGGCGCGGGCATCGTCGAGAATCCCCAACTTCTCCAGGCAAACAGCCAGCCGAATTGTGGCCACTGCGTCATTGTCTTTGTAACGCAAAGCCTCGCGGTAGCGATCTTCGGCGGCACGATAATTCTTCCGCTTGAAATAAAAATCACCGACCTCAACGTCTTTCGCAGCTTTGTGCGGATCCCATGCCTGGAGCTCGCTAACGCCGCCGGGGTTCAATGCTGCCGCTTCGGCGTCGGCGACGGCAGCGGAGCTTTGCGGATGCGTCTTCGCGTCGTCCGACGGAGGACTCAAATCCATTTCGGTGTCTTTGCTGGAACTCTCTCCCGTGGCGGGGCCGAGGTCCTCAACCTGCACACGATCGGAACGAGGCGGAGCCATGCTAGTGTCGCGCGACGCGGCGGAATCCGGGGTCGCGGAATTGGGACTATCGACCGTATTCGCAGGAACCGGCGCTTGCTGGTCGCTATTCGAGGACGAACTCTGGGCTGGAGCCGACGACGGAGATGAAGCCGGCTTCGATGAATTTTGACTTGCGAACGCTAAGGCACACCAAGCCACAAGAGCGCATAGACACATGCAACATCGCATGACTTCTATTTTACAGATGTGCCGCGGCGGCATCAAAACCGGATCGTCTTGCGGCGTCAGGAAATCTCCACGGTGAACAAATTAAAGAGCTCTTGACCGCAAAGGGCGCAAAGAAGAGCCGCGAAGGACGCGAAGAAAAACCAGCAACCTTGGCAAAAAAATACAGGCCGCTCGGGGGAGGTGAGCGGCCTGTTGACGAAGCCCTCGGGGGAGGAAAAGTCGATTTAAAGCAATTCTTAACTTACATGGACGACGGATTATTCTGACCCGTGGTCGCGGGGGTGGTAGTGGTATCGCCGACCGTGTTGGTCATCAATCGAACATCGACGCGGCGGTTGTCGGCGCGCCCTTCTTTGGTTTTGTTGGTCTCCACAGGCTTATCCTTACCCAGGCCGATGACATAAATCTTGTGTGCGGGCACGTTATATTTCGAAGCCAGGTATTGGATTACAGAATCCGCGCGGCGCTGGCTGAGATTGTAGTTGTAATCGGCAGAACCCACAGAATCCGTGCTGCCCTCAAGCGCGATAATGTACCCCTTCGTGGTCGAAATGGTCGCGGCCAGTTGGTCCAGGGCTTCTTTGGCTTTGGGCGTCAGATTGTCGCGGTTGAAGCCGAACTTCACGGAAGTCTCGGCGACGGGGCGATAGTTGTCCAGATTTGCGACGGTGTTGGTGAGAACTCCCACGCGTGTGTTGGCGGCATCTGCCACTTGCTGTGCCGATTGCGCGGATTGCCCGGCGGCCTGCGCCTTCTGATCCACTTCAGCGGTCTTGGCGTTCACGGCCTGGATCCCGGCTTGAGCCCGGGCATCGACATCTTTAATGTCCTTGCTGTTCTTCGCCGTCATGTCGTCAAGTTCATTGGTCTTGTTGATCAGCGGCGTGGTCTGCTGTTTCACGTAATTCTTGCTGGTGCAGCCTACCGCTGCCACCATGCTGACTGCCAGGAGAAGCGTTAACGAAGTGCGGTTCATATTGGAGAGGCTCCTTAAATTCTTATCTTCTTATCTAGGCGCGATCAAGTTTCGCGCTCAAAAAGTGCTGTTCTCAGCGACTCTGGCCGCATGCTGCGCACGCGTACCCTACTTGACTTTTGCACGGGACGTGCCAGTTTCGCGCCCGGACTATACCCGAGATAAGTATATAGGTTTCAAGCAGTTGGCCGTCAAGTGATGAAGAAGGCGCGGCTGGGGCTAAGGGCAAAGAACGAAAAGCCAACATAATTGGTGGAAATTTTATACGGCTGCACTCAGGTTGAAAGCGGCATCGGCCGCGGTCCAAGAATGTGGGCTGGCCTCGCCGTCATTTCCAGATATCCGTGATGGGCTCGGCATCGCGGTCACCTGCGGCCAACGGTTGCAGGCCGAAATTGTCCTCGATGGTGCGCAGAACGTTGTAATGCGTGTAACGGCGAACCAGAACTTTGGGATCCTGCTGGCTCGCGTCTTTCACCATGTCTCCCAGGAACAACGTATAGATTCTATTGTCGGCGTTGTGATCGGATTCGTCGAACGTCACGACGACAAGCGTTCCGTGGCGCAGGTTTTCGGGAAAAGTTTTATCCAGGAACTTGCTCAGCCACGCAGCCGCCACGGCCACTCCCGTGTTGTGACCGTCGTCGTTCATGTTCGGCGAATAAAACGAATAGGCGACGAGACCTGCCTTCGCGTCCTTCACGAAATAATTTTCGCTGTCGCCGCTATCCACTCGAATCACGTGATCACACCATTTTTCCTGGACTTCGCGGAAGCTGAGAAAAGGCACGTGGCGGCGCACGTAATCGCCCTTCTTGCTCTTGGCGACATGCTGATCGTCGATTCGAAAGGGGCAGTTCCCGGAGGGCAATTCTTCGGCGTAGTTCTTGAAATCGAGGCCTGCGGCGATAAGGCGGTCGGCGATAGTTTTGTGGGCATCGTCGTCGGGAAAATTCACTTGCCGGTCGGCGAGAAACCCTCCGTGCCGGTGCACGTTGAAATCGGTTCCGGCGATCATCGCCAGATAGTTCGGATAGGATGGATGAAACAGCGCATGGAAATTAGAAAAGCTTGCGCCTTGTTTAGCCAGTTCGGCCAGATTCTTATCCTTTACGGCGGCTTCGTAATCGCCGTTTTCCAGGACGATGATTACTACCCGGTCGAAGTGATGAGAGCTTACTTTGGTGGATGTTTGCGCATCACTTTTCTCATGAGGCGGAAGTGCTTCAGCGGGCCGCGCATATGCCACCATGCTGGGGTCTGCGAGTGTGTTCCGCAATCCGAAAAGCCCAGCTAAAAAGATGACACCGGCGCCACACAGTTTTCGATAATCGGCCTTCCAGTTTCTTCTGCTTCGCCTGCTAGACATGGGGCTCATTTCACTTCTTGTAACACAATCGCGGTCTGGCTCATCGAATAGAATACAAAGACCTGCCCATGGATTTGCTGCAGAAAATTCGTACCATCCCTACCGAGCCCGGCGTCTATTTGTACAAAAATGCCGAGGGCGAAGTCATTTACGTGGGCAAGGCGAAAAATCTGCGCAGCCGCGTGGCTAGCTACTTTCACGAAGGGCGATGGGAGGATTCGAAGACCGGCACGCTGGTGCGCGAGGCAGTCGACGTCGATTACATCGTGGTCGCCAATAACAAAGAAGCGTTGGCGCTGGAAAATAATTTAATCAAGCAGCGTAAGCCCCGCTTCAACATCCTGCTGCGTGACGACAAAACTTATCCTTATGTGAAACTCACATTGGGCGAACGTTGGCCCCGGGTTTATGTGACCCGCCGTTTGCGAAAGGATGGCAGCGCGTATTACGGACCGTACTTCCCTGCCAACCTGGCGTACCGGATCGTCGATCTGATTCACCGCAATTTTCTGATTCCGTCGTGCAAGGTCGACTTGACGCGATTCCATCCGCGTCCCTGCCTCCAGTACTACATCAAGCGCTGCCTGGGGCCGTGCGTGCAGGAATTGACCACGCCCGAGTCGTATCAGGAAGCGGTGCGCGATGTGAAGCTATTTTTGGAAGGGCGTCCCACAGACTTGAGCAAGTCGCTGCACCAGCGCATGGCCCAGGCGGCCGCAGCGGAAGAATTCGAGCGCGCCGCGCGATATCGCGACTTGATTTCAACCGTCGACCAGTTGCAGGAGCGCCAACGTATTGCCGCCGCCGAAGGCGACGACGCCGACGTGTTCGGTTATCACTATGAAAATGGAATGCTGGCGGTGAATTTGTTTCACATGCGCGGCGGAAGAGTTGTCGATCGCCGCGAATTCTTCTGGGAGGACTTGCCGGAATTTGCTGAGGCCGCTTCCCCGGAATATGCAGGGACAGCCGCCCCCGGCGGTCCGGGCGAGCAAAGCTCGCCTGCTGCCGACAGCGCGACAGAAGCCGACGACGGCAGTCGATCTTCACCCAACACGGACAGCGAGCTGCGCCTGTCCCCACATGAATTTGCTCCCGGCGAATTCTTTTCCGCTTTGCTCAAGCAGCTTTACATCGGCGAGCCTTACGTTCCGCGCAATCTTTATGTGCCTGTCGACTTCGAGGATCGTGAGACTCTTGAGGATTTGCTCTCCGAGCAAGTCGCGGGCGGCGGCGCCCGCGCCGCATTGGTTCATATTCTCGTGCCGCAACGCGGAGACAAGCGCGCCCTCCTCGACTTGGCCGGGACTAACGCGAAGCAATCTTATGATCAGCGCTTTCGCGTGCTCAAACCCAACGCCAAAGCCATTCAGGAAGAGTTGCAGGAAGCGCTCAGCATGCCCGACCTGCCCAAGCGAATTGAGTGCTTCGACATTTCGCACATTCAAGGCGCGGAGACGGTAGCGTCGATGGTGGTATGGGAAGACGGGAAGATGAAGAAATCGGATTACCGCAAATTCATCATTCGCACGGTCGAAGGCGTCGACGATTTCGCTTCCATGCGCGAAGTGGTCACACGCCGGTATAAGCGTCTGCAACAGGAAGAAAAGCCCATGCCCAGCCTGGTTCTGATCGATGGCGGACTCGGCCAGCTACATGCCGCGGCAGCCGCGCTCGAAAGTCTGGAGATTATTAACCAGCCGCTCGCCGCCATCGCCAAGCGCGAAGAGATTCTTTATGTCTATGGACAGGAAAAGGATCCGGTCGTTCTCGACCATCATTCTCCCGTACTGCACCTGATTCAATTGATTCGCGATGAAGCTCACCGCTTCGCGGTCACTTTCCATCGCAAGCGGCGGCAGATGCGCGACCGCTCCACGGAGCTGTTGGAAATTCCTGGAGTCGGCGAGAGCACAACGCGGCGGTTGCTGGAACATTTCGGCAGCTTGCAGGCCGTGAAACAGGCCGACCCTTCGGCTCTGTCCGCCGTAGTAACGCGTGTGCAGGCCGAGGCGATCAGCAGTTATTTCCGGAAGTAAACCACTCTCGCCGGTGCGCCGTCGTTGTCGTGCTCTTTTGCTAGAGGGCGGGGAATCTGACTTCCTAACGATCACACGGAACAAAAGTACTGAAAAGCCGTGACAGACGGGATGCTTCGACTCTCTATACGCGCGGCAACTGCGGCAGCGCGTCAAAATGCGTATCCCGCGCGCACAGCACTAGCGAATGTTGCAGAACCAGCGCCGCGATCCACATGTCGTTGGTCGGGATTGGAGTGCCTTGCTTGCGGAGTTGCCGGTAAACCGTGCCATAATGATGTGTCGTCTGTTCATCGGCGTAGAGGACGCTGACGCCGGGCTTCAGTAGAAAGCGGCGCACCACAGCCTCGTAGCGCGGTCCCTGGCTGCCTACAGCGAATCCGGCGCGCAATTCTCCCAGCACAATGAACGGCAACCAGACTTCATCGGCGAGTTCGACCATCTGGACGACGGACGCATCGCCCCGGCAAAGGTCCGTATAGCGGCTGGTGTCGAGCGCCAGCCTCACCGCCACATCTCTTCGTCGATAGTGTCCTGCGCGGCCAAAGCGCTATTGAAGGCGGGATCGTTGCGCCAGGTGCCGGCGATGTCGCCGAGATTGCGTTGCCGGATGCGCTCCGCAGTAATGCCGGCGCCGCGGGCCAGAGCTTCGATCGCCACTTCATTCAAGCTCTTTCTCCGCTCTCTAGCAGTCTTGCGAAGAGCTTCGTCCAGACTGCGAGGCACATTACGAATTGTGTATTGCATGCATCTATTGTAGGCAGTGCAGGCATGTGATGCAAGCGTTTGAACGTTCTGCGAGCTGGACCGGCTTCTCCGCCCACCAGGCTGGCGCTCCGATCCATATCGTTGGCCGGGATGGGCGTACCTTGGTCTTAATTGACAAGCACTGATACACCCGCAGATACTGCAATCTGCGCATGTAGGATGCAACGGCACGCCGCCGAAGGGCAATGCCCACCTACGATCTCAATCGTGGAGGCCCACATGCCCAATCTAGAGAACCTCAAAAAGCAAGCCAAGCTTATATTGCGGTGGCATCGCGAACGCCATTATCCTGTCGCCGCACAGATCCGCGAGTACTTGCCCCGCTTCCGGAATATGCCCGACTCCGAGATTCTTGGGGCTAGCTTTAAGCTAAGCGATGCACAAGAAATAGTCGCAAGACAACAGGGCTTCGAGAATTGGCAAGCCTTGAAAGCTGGAATTTCGGCCATGTTTATCGAGACGAAATTGCCGCCTGACAAATCAGCGCCATCCAAGGCAACCATTGTCGGAGCAGAGCCGCAACTGTTGGTGACCGATATCGAGAGATCGTGCGAATTTTTCTGCAATAATTTAGGTTTCTCGCTGGTATTCAGCTATGGCAAGCCTCCCTACTACGCACAGGTACGCCGCGACGCCGCGCGTCTCAATTTGAGGTGTGTTGAGCGGGCAATCATCGCGTCACCGGTCCGCGATCGTGAGGAACTACTATCGGCATCAATGACCGTCGCCACGGCGGACGAGATCAAGCTTTTGTTTCTCGAATTTCAATCCGCTGGCGTCGTCTTTCAGCAAGCGCTGAAGAAGCAGCCTTGGGGCGCCAGGAACTTTGTCGTCAAGGATCCGGATGGGAATCTGTTACTGTTTGCCGGACCCGCCAGCTAACGGGCTGCTCGCCAAAGGTGCAGCTCATTCGAGGACATTCGCTATGACAGATTGGTTCGCACGTCCCGTCTTACATGTAAGAGATGTTGATGCCTCGCTTCGCTTTTACAGGAACCAACTCGGCTTCACCAGCCCCTGGCGCTACGACGAGGATGGCAAAGCGCATGTGGCACAAGTCGAACGGCAGGGCTGCGCGCTGATCCTGGCTGACACCTGGCCGGAGAAGGTTGGCAAGGGGCTGATCTTCATTTCCCTGAATGTCGAGCCGGAGACGCGCGACGCCGCAGTCGCGGCGTTGGACGCTTTGCGCGCGGAATTCGAGGCTAAGGGCGTTTCCGTCAAGGAGGGATCCTGGGGCTACCGGCTCCTGGTGATCGATGATCCCGACGGCAATCAACTCTTCTTCAATTACCCCAGCGACGCCGCGGCCGGCAAGATCGCCGAAGATGAAGCGTAATCACCCAGTCAGCCGGCCCAGCCGAGTTTTTGCCTAAGTACACCAACTGCCTGTTTCGACTTTCAGTAAGACGTCGCCGGATTGTAGAAAGTCGTGGGCATGGTGGCCGTGATATTGACCGTGTCCGTGGGATTGATGATGGGGTCTTGCCGTCCCGCATCGCTCGGATCGAATACGACAAAGCCCACGCCGGGCGATCCGTTAGGCAACGAGTAGTTGTCATAGGGATAGACAGGATCGGTGAATCCCGGATTCACGTTAGCAACCCCGGCCAAATCCTCTCCCAGGCCTTGCCATCCGGAGAACGTCTCGAACGTCCAGCTCTTCGACGAGGTGCCGCAAATATTCGGGCTGCTGGCGGCGGGCTGATAGTGGAAAGCATCGGGGTCGGTGTTGAAAGCGCCATCCGTCCGCCAATAAAGATTGCTTTGCCAGTTGTGCAGGTCGGTGAGCGGAAAGCCGCAGGAGTATTCGCAGCCGTTCTGCACGTAAAACTTACTGGTGGAGGTGAGGTCGAAATAAAACAAATTGCTGGAAGTATCGAAAATCGTAATGGGACTGCCGGGGCACGTATTCGTCTGGTAAGGATTTCCGTTAGCGATCATTCCCTGCCGCGCGTACGCAAAAATGTTGTTGGTAATCGTGTTCGCATCGTTGGCAAGCTGCGGTCCGTGAGTGATGTTCACGCCCATGGCCGACACGCGATACACCAGATTGTTTTCGACCGTAACGGAGCCGGTATAACCGTCGAGGTTGATTCCATAACCGCCGTAGCCGTCGCTATCGATGATGGAAGCGTCGCTGGTGTCGTGAATTTTATTGTTCAGGATTTGATTTCCCGTGGGAATAAACGTCGGACCGCCGGTGGCGAAATAAATCGCGCCGCCGTCGTCGGTCACACCTTCGTAGAGATCGAAAACATGATTGTAAGATGCGACGTTGTTAAAGCTGCCTTTGGAATTTGTTCTTCCCGGCGAGCAACTCGGCGCCAGACATACCTCTACCCCGCTGTGGTACCCATCGTAAATATCGTTGTGCGTGTAGGTGTTGTCGTGGCCGCTGCCCTGCACAATGCCGGGGCCGCTCGGAATCACGCGGCTGATGCCTTCGATCAGGTTGTTTTGAATAGTCGTGAACTGAGGCACGTTGGCGTCGGTGTCGCTTGAAGAAGGCAGCACTCCAACTCGAATGCCCAGCCCGCCAATATCGTAGAGAGCTCCGTTTTCAAAAGTATTGTAAGCCGTGGTCCCGGAACTGCTCGTGGTCTTAAATTCCATGCCCGAGCCCGAGGTCTGCGTGATAATGTCGGCGTTGAAGGTGACGTGCTGGCAGTTGTAGCAACTGACAGCGCCGGTCAACGTGGGCTCTTGCTGGACTGACGGATAACCGCCCGCTGGAACTACAAAATCGTCGTGTTCGAACTGCAATCCCTGGAAGGTGACGTATTGCAATCCGGTCGCGGTCATGACTTGCGACGATTGCGGAATGATGATCGTGTCGGTGGGTGGATTCTCGCCGGTGTTGGCGAGATACGTTAAAGTCCACGGCGAAACCGACCGGTCGAGAAACCACTGCCCAGGCTGAGTCAGCAGGTTCTTAACATTTTCAACCATGTACCGATGGTTGGGAATGAAGCCGTGGACGCCGGCGCCCTGCGCCGTCGGTCCCGTCAAATACACAATGTCGTTCGTGCTGTCGATCGACAAGATGCGCATTTTCGGAACGCTCCACAGTTCGAAATCGATCAACTCGATGTCGCCTGTGGGATACGGAGCGTTCAGGTTGGTCCAGGTCGAACTCACATCGCCCGCGTGATATTTGAAGCGATCGAAGCATTCCCAGCCGCTGCCCGTAACGTAAACCGCACAATTCGCATTGGGCGGAGGAGATGGCGGAGGATTCCCGCTGAGATAAATCGGCCCCACATTGCGGAGATAAGTGCCAGTCGGGCTCGTGCTGGAAACGCCATTGCGCGGACGTAGCCGGCGCGCACCGTTATAGAAAAGATTTTCGAAATATACCGTGCTCGTCGGCAGCGTGCTTTGATAAGAATTGCCCTCGGTGTTAGTCCATCCTGTCACCAGAATTCCGCCGCTAAGAATCGGGGTTTGGTTGGGATAATTTTCCCAGATCACAGGCAGCGTGGCGGTGCCGGAATCGGCAGAGGTGAAAGCAAGCGCCTGCTGATAATAAGTTCCGCCCTCAATGTTTACTGTAATGGGGGTGGTGCGGCCGTTGGCATCCGCCAGCAGCGTTTGCACGGCAGTTTGAGTATGCGCGATGGTGGCGAAAGGCCCGTCGGTATTCTTGGAATTCGGCGCCGGCAGCGTGCCTGACCACGTATCTTTCCCATTGGTGGCGACGAAGTAATCAGCGCCTTGCCCGACGTTCATGGGAGCCAGGGGGCTGGTGACGCCAGTGTATGAAGCCGTGATGGACGAAGCGCCCGCCCCAACTCCTGTAACCAGTCCTCCAGCCACAGTGGCCGCGCTCGAATTCGACGTAGCCCATGTAGCGCTCGAAGTAAGATTTTGCGTCGAACCGTCGCTGTAGGCTCCGGTCGCAGTAAGTTGCAAGGTGTTTCCGATCGAGAGCAAGCCCGATCCTGGAGAGAGGCTGATCGAAACCAGGGCAAGTCCCGACTGCCCGGTTCCAGTGAGATTAATTTTTTGCGGGCTATTGGTAGCGCTGTCGGTAATCGTAACCACTCCGGTCTGGGTTCCGGTACCGGTCGGGGTGAAGGTCACGCTGATGGTGCAGCGGGCGCCGGACGCAATCGAACTGCCGCAGGTGTTGGTCTGCGCAAATGGACCGGTCACAGTAATGCTGGTAATGGAAAGCACCGTGGTCTGATTATTGGCAAGAGTAGAAGTCAGGGGGGCGCTGGTGACCCCAATGTTGGTCGCCGGAAAAGTCAGATTGGTCGGCGATACGGTCACGCCAGTTACGCCA
>Ga0335075_10009950_pt1 | contig 14457 bp, 16 predicted proteins | sample Lox_Sample_24_FD_206723 | JGI IMG/M metagenome (GOLD analysis project Ga0335075, IMG submission 206723) | Soil microbial communities from Loxahatchee National Wildlife Refuge, Florida, United States - Lox_Sample_2.4 | ecosystem: Environmental > Terrestrial > Soil > Wetlands | place: USA...
CGTAAGTAGTGCGGCCTAGTTGCCAACGAAAGACGTCGAGACTAACAACATATCAACAGCTCTGGCCGCCGCCGCCGACATTGGCATCTTCACCTGCCGAGATCCAGACCAGATCTAGAAGCTCGGCACGGCCTGCTTCAAAATCATCGCCGTCGGAGCCCCTGCAGAATGGATGATGTTAGCAATGTGGATCGATTACATGTTGAACATGGTCTACTATTTTTACACTTACGATCGGATTGCGGCCGTGGCGAACGCAGCGCACGACACTGGGAGCAGCCTAACAAGCAGCATGAACATCACGGAGTATCAGGGAAGGGGATGGAATCCAAAAGCGGAGGACTTCGACCTTGATAAAGCGCCCTTTCTCAGAGAGGCTGGCTATCCGGCAAAAGTGTGGACTGGACCTTCGGATACTGACGAGCTACACTTCGATTCGATGCCATTGAGTGAGCTCTCATCAGTGCGAGGGTTCGTATAGGATAGATTTTAATTCATGACTTTTGAAATACAAGCGAATCAGAGGCAAACTGAAATATGCCTTCGGGGAGCCGCATTCTGGAGTAAGATTAGATTAGATCGGGATGACGCCATTTGGCACGTCCGCACTCTGTTGTCATCTCCAATAAGATATAGACAAGATCTTTCCCCTGAAACACCCGACCATGGTGGATTGTCCTGCCAACCCGACATGGCTTCACCGTTACGCAGCACTGTCCGCCGGCTGACTACGACTGCCCGTCGCGCGGCGATCGCAGAAGCGACCAATACCTATGGCCGTCACGGTGAAAGCATCAACGCTTATGGCATTGCCGTCTCCAAAGCCCAAGGCGTGGTGGATGGTCTTACTGGAGGTAAGTCCCTGCGGCGGAGCTCGCATACGCCGTGGGCATTCACTTTCATCATGTCACAAGAACTAGACATACTCGAGGACTAACACTTCAAAGCGATCGGTAATACACCCCTTATAAAACTCAACACCCTCTCCAAAGAAACTTCATGCACGGTCCTCGGAAAAGCGGAATTCCAGAACCCCGGCGGCAGTGTCAAAGATCGTGCCGCCCTCTACGTGGTCAAAGACGCCGAAGAGCGTGGCCTCCTCAAACCAGGCGGGACAGTCGTCGAAGGCACAGCTGGCAACACCGGCATTGGCCTCGCGCACGTCTGCCGGAGTCGCGGTTACAAACTTGTCATCTACATGCCCAACACGCAGTCGCAGGGCAAGATCGACCTACTGAGATTACTGGGCGCGGAAGTCTATCCCGTGCCTGCGGTGCCGTGGGAGGACAGCCAGAACTACAATTGGCAGGCGAAAAGACACGCGGAGCGGGTGGCGAAGGAGAGCGAGGCGGGAGCGGTATGGACGAACCAGTTCGACAACGTGGCGAATAGGAGGGCGCATGTTGAAACGACGGGACCCGAGATCTGGGCGCAGACAGGAGGAGCGATTGATGCGTTTACATGCGCGACAGGCACTGGAGGGACGCTGGCTGGCGTGACGAGGTACCTCAAGGACGTCAGTGGTGGGAGAGTCAAGACATATCTCGCAGATCCGCCTGGGTCGGTCCTGTACAGCTACGTGACGAGCGGTGGGAAGCTCAAGGAAAGGACGGGCGGCAGCATCACCGAGGGCATTGGCCAGGGGCGGGTAACGGACAATCTCCAACCAGAAGTTGGCGAGCTGGATGGAGCGGTGTATATCTCGGACGAGAAGAGCATCGAGATGGTGTATCGATGCCTTGACGAAGAAGGTCTCTATCTTGGGGCGAGCAGCGCGTTAAATGTCGTTGCGGCGAAAGAGGTGGCAGAGAAATTAGGACCTGGTCACACAGTCGTGACCGTGCTTTGTGATGGAGCGTACAGATATGCTGACCGGCTGTTCTCAGGCAAGTGGTTGGAGAGCAAGAATCTAAGGGGCGCAATACCGAAGAGATTGGAGAAATACATTGTTTTGCCCTAGGTGAGATTGTTGGTTTGTATCATGTTTTGCACAGAAACGGCAAGATGGCCCCGGAAGTGGCTGTAGATATGCATCAGATGGCGCATCAACACTAAGATTTTTGACCTAGGTTCGAATGAAAAAGTGTCTATGAGCACCTCTAAAGGTCCATAGCAGCCTACTATTCCGGCACGAAGCAAAAGCGCAGCCTCGCTGCTTCGGCCCACAACACTGACTTTCGTGCTCTATCCACGTCTTTCGCAAAGTGCAAATGTCAAAACAGCCGACAAGGTAACGCCCCAGAATCGATGTATCCGTAACTGAAATACATGCTTCCCTCAAGTGCGCCTCAATGCTTCGCAGTAACTTTTTCGCCAGTCAGTTTCTCGACTGCGTCTTTAGCGCTGTAGATGCTGTTAGAGAAAAGGTTCATGATAGATGAGGGGGGGGAGAGGCCATACATATCACCCAAAGCAACCATACAAATCGTTTGCCAAACGCCCAGCCCAATGCGAGGAGTAACGCCACGATACAACCCCTTGATGCCGTTTTGTCCGTAAATGTACTTCAAAGTCTTGCCCACAGTCAGATTCTTTGGGCGGTTCGGATCTTCGGTCTTGCTCTGCATCTCGACTCGAATGACCTCAATCGGCTGATTCCACGCGCTCAAGCCACCACCAAGACCACTTGCGAGGATCTTCTCCATACTGCTAAGCTTCGTTCCATCCTCCTTGCCTGTCAGCCTGCGGATGCCAGTTTCAGCCAACCGGGAAAGACCGAATCTTGATCCCCAGTTTGTAGTTTGTCGGATAGCGACTGCATTGACACCCTTGTTGATTCCTCGAATACCCTCTTTGCGGTAGATGTTCGCAAATGTAGTCCAAGTGCTTGGTGGCTTGACACCTGTAGCAGCGAGCTTTTTTTGAGTGATTTCCACAGTCTTCATGCAGGTGCAGAAGCCCATCGTAGCGTATGCTTGAGCGACACCGCCGGACATGCCACCAGTGATGCCAGCAACAAAGTCGGATGCGCCGAAAGTTTTGGCGTAGTACTCGGCCTCGGAGGCAACGAAGAGAAGCACAGCGCCCTTGGTCGAGGCTTCAATCCAGGCCCAGGGAATAAGACCTTGGTAATCTGTGAAAAGAACGTGTTAGCAGCTTATCAGCACACGCTTGGCGGGAGGGCGTGCTTACAGCCCAAGATGCCTCCACGGCTCCATATCCTTGACATGGCACCGGCAAATGTGTCGGTTCTGTTGGCAGCCATTGTCGTCTTTACAACCTCCAGCGGCTGACCCAGCGTCGTTACCTCAAACATATTCAAGCCAGCACCTAGCAGTAGGTTGCTGAACTTAACCGGCTTTTTCTCCAGTTTCGGGGCTGGGGCATGCACAAGCGTTGCGGACATTGTGTTATCGGTTTGTAGGTAGAACCCCTGACCAAGGGAAGAGTTTGGCTTCGTCGCCGACTGAAGACGTTATGAGAGATCGAGGTTGTGAAAATTTCGGGGCGTTGCTTCTTCGAACTAGGGTAATTGAGCCAGATAATAGGTCGGCGGCGTTGCGCTTGACAAAGTCTAAGAATTGTATCAAGAACACAAGAGAAAGGATGGGCTTAGAAGGAGAACAAAGTTAGGAGGAATCTCAGCTGCCGCCGATAAGGTGAGCAGGAGAGGTGCTTAGACCCTGAAGCGTGTCTTTGGGAAAAAGTTGGGCTTAGGCCTGCTCACGGGGTTCATTAGCGCTCCCGCATACCTTGCTTGGAGTGGACACCATGCCCTCCCAACGGCCTCCGAAAAGTCCTACGGGCTCGCGGATCTCACACGAGGGGCTTGAGCCGCCCAACAACCCACGAGAATTTCCGCTGATCGGATCGGTCCCTTGCAGATGTGGCTTTGCATTCTATGATGTGTTTCCGAGCATTTCGCACCGCACTTGAGGCTTGCTTAACAAACTGCAGGGAGTTCCCCAAGAATACACTCAATTAAAGGACTATCGCTATGACTAAAACCTTCTTAACCCTATTCAGCCTGCTTCGTGCACACTGACAAATTCAGAATCTCCACGAATCTTTCGTGCCCCAGAATGTGTTCTTACAATGTGGCCCCGACCAATTTCGCATATGCTTCGGTGCTGAATGACTTGGGGCGTTCAATAGGTGAACCGTAAGCACGATCGATGATCAACTGTGGCAATACACCGAGGGCTCGGGAAACACCAAACAGTACGGTATAGTAGGTGGCTTCCGTCAAGCCGTAGTATTGGAGAAGAACGCCAGAGTGTGCGTCGACGTTGGGGTAGGGGTTCTTAGTTTTGCCGTGCTCCGTCAGGACACCGGGAGCAATCTTATAGACCTGGCTGACAAGCTTGAACATTGGGTCATCTGGCAACTTGCGAAGGGCGAACTCGCGTTGGGAGACGTATCGAGGATCGGTCTTTCGAAGGACCGCGTGGCCGTAGCCGGGGACAACACGACCGGAGTTCAAGGTGGACCAGAGATAGTCGGTTATCGACTTGTCGCTCAGATCGCTGCCGATGGATTTTTTCATTTCTTGGAGCCAGTTCAACACTTCCTGGTTTGCCCTGGAAAATGGTCAGCAGTTTCAGACAGCTTGGAATGGGTTGCCTACAATCCATGAAGAGGGCCGGCAAGACCATTGAGACCGGCAGCGAGCGACAGCATTGGAGAGCTCAGGGCGCTGCCGACGAGATGAGTGGTATGAGCACTAACGTTGCCACCCTCGTGGTCTGTATGAATTGTAAGGTACAGCCGCATCAGCTCGACGAAGTCGTGATTCTCGCCATAGCCAAGCATGTTGGCAAGGTTGAACGCGTAGTCTTTGTCCTTCTGGATTGGAGCAACCTTGCCGTCTTTGTAGACATTGCGGTATATTCTTGCAGCAATTGCAGGGAGCTTGGCGATCAGATTCATAGAATCTTCAAAGGTGTAACCCCAGTAGTCCTTTTTGTTGATGCCTCTTGCATAGGCCTTTGCAAACTCCGACTCATGCTCCAACGCGACTACTGCCATCGAAAACTGAGCCATAGGGTGGAGGTCGGTGGGACAACGGTCGATAAGCTCTTGGACGAACTTGGGAATATCGGATCGTGCAGCCCAGTCAGCCGAGAGATCATGGACTTGCTGCTCGCTTGGGACCTCTCCTGTCAGGAGCAGCCAGAAAAGACCCTCAGGCAGGGGCTCTTCTCCTCCAGGTGCCTTGGGAAGTTGCTCCTGGCATTCTGGGATTGTCCTTCCGCGGAAGCGGATGCCCTCTTCTGAGTCAAGGACAGATCCCTCCCACACGAGTGACTTGATGCCGCGGGCTCCGCCATAGACCTGGTCGAGGGTGACCTCGCCGATAACTTTGTTTCCGTAGTCTTTTCTCAGCTTCTTGACTTGCTCAACCTTCTCAGGTAGGCTGGCGGCAAAAGTCTCTTTCAGGGTCTAGATACAGATACATTAGTGAGGACGGTTGCTCAAGTTTCTTCACGGTTTGTACCTTTGTACTAGCACAACGGACTCCATTGAACGCAGCGTTCTGCACAGTTGGCCTAGATAGGACACTTGAGGACCGAAGAATCGCGCTCCCTAAACGAAGTGAGGAAGCCATGCTGGTTTTGAGGGGTAACGGAAATGGAAACGAGGGTGGAAGCAGGTATCGGCAGTTTTGTTGATGAAGCTCAATGGAGGTGAGCGGGAGGGAAAGGGAGCTGTCGGAGCTACAGTAATCGCTAGAAAAATCCCAAAATTTGGGGGGACGGCACAATTTTGCACCCAACCAAAAACAGAAAAGCCACTCTACAGAATCTAACTTTTTGTCTGATGCGATAAAACTACTTCCTTCACTGCTGTTCCAGTGTACACATCTTTTTTCCGAGAAACTCTCAAGACAAGACCTTACACTGCGTTCCGAAGGTCCGGCAGCACAAAGGGGGCATTCGGACACCGACGAATCACGTGGTTGATTTGAGATCAGCGGGATCTTTCCTCACTTACCGGCCGCCCAGCGGCGAAAACTTCAAATAGCCACCCGACACCCGCCAAACACCAATCTCTTCTCCACCTCCATCCATCACCAACTTCCACCAAACACCCGTCCTCATCGACGCTTCTAGATTAGTGGCAAGGCTGCTCTCGCAGCATTGTCGGTGAATCACCTCCGTGTAGCTGATCGCTGAGCGAGCCGCCATTTTACGTTGACACGGTCGCGGTTGCGCATCTCTCCCTGCTCTGCCTGTAGTGCCGCTCTTTAGACGAACACCGCACCTAGGCCGCATCTAAGGTTCACTCCCACTTTGCCTAACTTGAAGACTTTAGAGTAGACACCTTTACGTGTACTATCTTCATCCTACTTCTTCCAAAACCTACGTACTTGGCTGTCACACGATCAGGTCAACCAGTAGTGGCGAGGCACTTCCACAACCACCATGTCGTCTGCTGTAGCGGAGCTGGACGCGTACCTGCAGTCCATGCTCAACCTCAAACCGCCTGGAGTCTCGGGATCCAAAATCACAAGCATCACATCTCTCTGCACCGCCAACATTCAGGTATGGCCCAATTCGTCTCTCTCCTGTTCATGCCTATGACTGACCCTCTTGCTCGTTCTTAGTCTGAGTCCGTCCTCATCCAGAAAATCTACACACATTTCAAGAAAGCACCAGGAACACACAAGTTGGGGGTTCTGTATGTCGTAGACTCTGTAACCCGACAGTGGGTAGACCAGGCCCGCAAGATCGGTCAACTGCCTGGTAGTGGTGCTCCTGATGGCACATTTGCTGCCGGTGTGACTAGAGTGACTGAGCTTCTCCCCGTACTGATGAACGATATCATCAACTCTGCTCCCGAAGATCAAAAGGTAAGCTTAGCCACGCAATCCAGACCGCGAACGCCATTCCGCACCTTGGTGGTGATGTCCGCTTCAACGTTTCAGGAAGCCGAGAAGTTGATGTTGTGGAATTGCTACGGAGTTTTTCCTTTCCCTCCTGCATTTTCGTATGATCATCCAACTCACGTATCGTGATATCTCTAGGCCAGAATCAAGAAGCTAGTTGATATCTGGGAGCGCTCAAGTACATTTCCAGCAAAGATGCTGTCCGATGTTAAGGAAAAGCTCGATGCTCCCCAAAGTAAGCGATCCTCGTTCAAAGCCGTGGCAGAGTCCCAGGAGGACCTGGTGCAGAGGCTAGGAGAGTAGTTACTGATGTGGTGTTGCTTCGTCAGATGTTCAATCTACGACGCCCGAAGGATCTCCCTCCCCCGATTTCAATGCGCTAAGCCAGCAGCAACTGCAACCTAATCAATCACAAGCAGCCCCAGCAGATACATCCGCTATTCTTGCAGCTCTCGCCAACATGGCAAAGCAGACCACCGCAGCGCCACCAGCTTCAGGACTTCCAGCTCAGGCTAGTATGAATAATGTGTTAGGTGCCCAAAATGGACTGCCGCAATCGACGCCCTCGTCCGTAGACCAAGGCCCTTCTGCCGCGAATGGGCAGGCTGTAAACCCTCTTGGAGCGCTTTTCGCTGGGATGAGTAATGGTGTGCAGAGTCAGAATCAGAATCAAGCTCAAAACGTTGCTGCGCAGAATCCGCTTGCTTCTCTTCTCCCACGAACTCAAGTTCCTGCCATGCCGCAAGCTGCTCCTCTTGGACAGGATCCTCAGCAGCAATTTCAGTTGATACAGCTCATGGCGGCGCAGGGGATCCCGCCAGATCAATGGGGTACTGCACTGCAATTGCTAGCTCTTCAAGGTGCGAATGGGCAGAGTAATGTCGGAGGTGTCCCAAATTTTGCGCCACCACTGCCAGGCGCGAACGGCTGGGGGGGGCAGTCACGTGATGCCCAAGGTCCTGATTACATGAGATCTCCGCCAAGCCAGTACCGCCGACGCTCTCGCTCGCCTGGGTGGGATAGGCGTCGTGAGATCTCTCCTCCCCGACGACGTGATAGCCCTGTGTATGGTGATTATCGTGGAGACGCTGCAGGTCGTAATCGTGACGATCGAGGTGGTAGACGAGGAAATGAGTATCGTCAGCGAAGTCCGCCTGGTAGACGCCGCCGCACCCCTACTCCGCCACCCAAAGACGTACCACTGCCTCCACCGGGTGTCAAAAATGTCCAGTTTGACCCTAGTATTGGAAAGGGCAACATCAAAGTACTTAGTCGGACCTTGTTTGTTGGTGGTGTCACATCTTCAGAAGCTCATCTCAGATCACTTTTCGCGAACTACGGAGTTGTACAAACATGCATTGTCAATGTCGATAAGCGGCACGCTTTCGTAAAGATGATCGACCGGAAAGACGCCGTCGCAGCTCGTGAGGGAATGGAACAGTACAAATCTGGAGATATGCAACTTCGAGTAAGCATTTCCAGGCTCCACTGGGCAGGGCCTATTACTGACCAACTATAGACACGCTGGGGTGTCGGATTCGGGCCAAGAGATTGCAGCGACTATCAGACCGGTGTCAGCATTATTCCAATTGATCGCCTCACCGATGCTGACCGAAAATGGATGCTTACTGCCGAATATGGAGGCACTGGGGGCCTCCCAATTGAGTCAGGCATGGTTGTTGAGGAACCTGACATCGAGATCGGAGCTGGTGTCTCATCGAAAGGTATGTCCCAATCATCCCAACCTTTTTTTCTTTTCTTTCTTTCTCCGCTTTTGCTTTTCTGTATGCTAGTCGTTCACAATGGTGCATCGTTCTCACTCTCATTCTTCTTCTCTTCACAGCAATAAGCCGGCGCATGGCGACTGACCAGGGTGGCAAACGTGGTCCACAGTCCTCTCGCGGCGGCAACCATGGGTCAAGTCGTCCTAACGACCGTCCACGATTCAACCATGACAACGATAGACCGACTTCGAGTGACAACACCAATACGAATACCGCCACTCCTCCTCAAATTCCAGGCTACAATTTCAACTTTGCGAACTTGCCCGGTAGTATGCAAATGCCTATGTTTCCTCCGGGCTTTATGATGCCCGGTATGCCACCACAGAATGGTTCAGGATCTGGGCCTTGAGGATGTGGGCACAATAAGGACTATGGCGCATTGGGATAGCAAAAAGGACCTCACTGGGAGGGCTCAATGGGGATGGCATGACATCTGCTCTTTATCTACACATTTCTCAGCGGCGTTGCCGAAGCCACAGGCTGGAATTAGGTTCCCACCTTACCTGTGTTACGGCTCTCTCACAAACTGTATAAAAAAAATGGGCCATGGCAGGCACTTGGAACAGGGCGTCTGTACTTTTTCCTACACATTTTACGCATTACTGGGCGTTGCGTCGACCTGTTGGTACAAAGTGCTATGGTTCCGAAGCCTTTCGAGCCTTACTTCTCCAGTATATGGAAACGTAGGCTTGTCTTCTAGCACAACAGCAAATTTAAAGCCTTCATTATACTTCTAAGTGCCCATCGTTACATTTCAGAAATTGATCCACGTCTGAAATGTTGCTAAGGATCTTATGCAATAATGTGGCTGCGTTGTATTTCTCTTACTAATGTTTGATAGGAGCTTTGGGCAAGGTGTGCGCTAAACGAATATGCCGTAGTTCAGGCATCTCCGGTCGGTAAGTAAAGCTGAGCATGCATGGGCGGCGCAGGCTACGGAATTTCATTTCGGGACAGCTTCTCCCCTTTTGCCTTCTTAACAACACCTATCCGCCATGCAACCTCCTCCAGCCATGTTAACGTTAACCAAGTATCAATACAGCGGACGACCTCTCCCTCATCCGTGTCAGGCGTTGGGTTGCAAATGGAGGAGACGCATCTGGCCTCTTCAACAAGAGTTCCAACTTCTTCGCAAGAGGCGCCAAACCTGTCCGACAGGGCATTCGACACCGGCGGCCAATCACCCAACAGACATGCCTGTAAAAAGGTTGGCCCAAGGCTGGCACGAGGACTAGTCGAACGTTGCTCACAATATCACAACTGAGGATAAGAACGAATTGTCGTGCAGCCCGCCCACCCAGTGCACCTGCCGGTAAACCCTCCACTGACATTGCTCTACTAACACATCTAGTGGAACTCGTCTAGACAGTCTTTGGGGTTAACAGGGGTGTCTCGGTCCCTTCAGCATTGAACTTCCATAGCATTTATCATATCTTCTAGCAGTTTATGACAGCGGGCAGAAAAGACTTCCAGAGTGTGCCAGAAATCATCTTTGGTATTTCTTAGCTTTCTCGAGCTTTCTGGGACTATGGAATTGGGCGAGCACAGGAGCACGCCAGTGTTGTGCGATATTATCGCTATTGCAAGTGCGAATTTGGCTATTCAGGATCTGATCTGCGCCGTGCTGGTGGCTGCTTTCTTTGTTTCGCGATCTTGGATGTTGACGAGGCTATCGGTACACACGAAATGAACATGTTGTCTTTTAGAAACGGAAGAGCACTCATGAATTGGTCATAACATTTCGTACATATCCTCGACCGACCAGCTCATCGCTTCATCCGCAATAAAGACACCAGTGACCTAAAAGTGCTGTAGCCCAATCTTGCACATCCGATCCTTGTATCGAACGTTAGCGTCCACGATTCGTTGTTATAGAGCTTAGCTAGCGTAGCTCATTCCCAATGCACAATATCCGATCCCAATGCCATGAGGTCCTTGCCAGCCTCCACCCTTCCCATAGACTGACGACCTCAACTACTTCATCTTCATCGCGGTGCCAGGCTCCGTTCTACACTCAGGGCAATACCAAACCACGCTCTCAGATGGAGGTTGCTTCAACCCAACACATTCGAGGTGGAACCATTCATAAGGGCATTGGTCGTTTTCGCATCCAACCATTTCGCCATATGACAGAGTATGGCAGAAGCAGTATTCCCTGGTGTCTTCGTCCTCGGTGTCGGGTTTGTACTCGCTGCTATCATCATCGTCGTCGTTTGGATGTTTGGTCTTCTTGATCTTGTCCTCGCCAGCTCCCTTTCCGTACTCCCCAGTGTCGTCGTCCTCCTTCACTTTGCCGCTACCAGTGGTCTCCCAATTTGTTTCCTCACGTAACAAGGCTTGAATCTGCTGAGCAGAGACGATGTGAAGACGACGTAGGAGCTGGCTAGCCGAGTCTTGTGTCTGTGGGATCTGTGCAGCGATGTGGTGGAGCAAATTTTTTGATGTTGGGCTGAGACTACATACATTTCAGAGTCAGCCATTGTGTTCTGAACAATGGGAACACTCATCCGGGAGGACGTTGATGTCTCGTCAATGCCAAAGCGCCCTCTCTAGGAACACATCAGGGAGAAAACTTACGGTAGTGTTGCGTTGGTCCAAAGGTCTTGCAAGACGGTGTAGAGCTCGCTCGGGTGTGAAAGAGCAGCCTGGAGGAAGTGCCGCGGGTTACGGAAAGGGTATCGTGAGAGATGGGACATTGTTGGCGACGTGTCGCTCGAGGTGGGCGTAGGATGTCGAATATGTTTACGGCAATGGTTGGCCGCGGGCGAAATGATACTGGCGTTTGTGGACCTAGTTGAAGAGGCGAATCTATGGCCTAGGCATTGCGAAAGTTGCCATTAAGGTTGGACAGGACCAAGCCTGGAAGATGGTGACATCGCTGACGAAAGAATTCGAAAGAACCCTTCCTGTGTTTTCGTTGTTGCCTCTACAGGCGTTCAACGAATCGAGGTGAACCATAGCGCCGTCTAGAAATGCATCCGCTGGACAGCCAAACTCTTCTTCATACAGGCCGCCTCCTGAGTTCCTGCTTCTGGCCATCATCGTCGAAAAGGGCGAAGCCAGGCCCTTTCCCCTACACTCTAGACCCCAGTGCTTGCCTGCTGGCGCCTCGTATCGCCTCAACGCATCAGACATAGAACCCGAATCACTCATACCGATGGCTTTGATTCTCACGCGTCGTATAGTGCGCCATCTAATCGCCACAAAATCTTGTCCTCCTCCGAGGATATTCGTTTCGTTTGCTCACACTCGTTTTCCATGTATGGCGTCCTTCCTGATAGGTGAACGTTCAGTTTGCTCACGCTAACGGCGCCATTTGCTAAGTATACCCGTTCCATTTCCCAAGTTTGTTCTTTGATCCACAACACCCTCCCTAGAGCATATGTGTACTCTTTCTGTGCCTTGTTTCGTGTGCGGGGAGTGAAACCTTTGATCAACGCTCGTTCGGGTTCAGCATTGGTATCAATGAATCCTTGCTAGGAATGAGGTGTATCCTGGGTTGCATCATCGCCGTCTTCTTCCATGTCTTTCGGCAGCCATCTTGCGGCTCTTTCCTCGCCTGCCCCTACCCCCTCGTCCATTACATCGTCTCTATCGACGTCAGCGTTTGGTACTAATACGGCTGGACAGAAAGAAAGTGCCGTTGAAGAAGTGAGACCAGGTTATTACGGCTGCATTTTGGTTAAGCTTTCCTACCTTATTAATCCGGTGGACTTGAACATGGGTCACAGAGAGGAGAGTTCGAAGTCTCATGTGATGCGAGTTTGCTCTCAACTATGACATTTTAATTTGCTAACGTTCGGTTTGTGATTGGCGAAGCAGAGGGATAAACTCTGCTTAAATTCACGAGCTTGCTTCTGGACTTCTTGCCGAGCCTAAACAGTAGGGGGTTGCCCCCCAATGACATTACTTGCGTAAAGGCGGTGAAGTGCGGCTCCCCATGCAAGGGGATGAGACCTTAGGGGGGCCACAAGTAACTAGGGCAAGCCGACATCGGATTTCAGGCCTTGCATCCCTAGGTCGAGCGTTTAATTGGCTTCTGGAGAAATAGGCTTCAAACGATGTCCCCAAGCTCCCATCTCATCGGGCGTTCGCGGCGGCAAGCCGTATCGTGCTGCAAGCGATCAATAGCGTACCTTCTGGAATTCGTTCGAAGATGGGGTATTGGTCAATTGCCATCTGGATGGCGTCGCGAGTCCAAGTAGACGAAACTGCTACACAAGGGATCCGTGGTATTAAGGCGAGGGGAAGCGACTCGTTCCGATTATGTTCTCGATTGCAATGCTAGGACCGAGAATCTCGGCCACTTTGCCCGTCTCAGAAAGAATTTTGGGGTTGGTGGGAGGGGCCTCTGTTCTTTGTGTTGGCGCAACAAAAGGCTCCTCCCAGAATCCCCCCCCGAGTTCTGGATTTTCCACGCCCAGAGAGGCAACAAGCTTAGAGGAGACCCACACAGGACCCATCTAACCGATCGTCATTGTTGTGCGTCTAGACGTAATGAAAGCTGCAAACGCAGTCGAAGTTTTTCATTCCATTGGCCAGAGGAGCTTATCTCTGACCTACCCTGGGCGACTTGACAATCACCCCTGCTTGATTCGTCCGCTGCGCATTACCGCGACGTCCATCTTTTGCTTCTGCCACATGGATGCCCTGGATGAAGTGCTCTGTGCTTTGTCGATTTTGGTGTAAAGTGCCCCGACACGAGTACGGGGAAATCTGTGCCTAGAACGAGCAGAAGGAAAAATGAAAATTACGTACCTTCTATGTGCATCCGGCCCACCGTAGCGCCTGTTCTCGCCCTGTGGTAGCAGTAAACAAAGAGGAGAAAGTCAAGAACTTTCCCGCTAGCAACAGTCATGTCGAGCGGAAGACCCCACCCATCTCAATTTTCTTCTCTGTTGGCGCCGCCCACTTCAAATCAGAACAAATCCTGCCTGAAAAGTGTCACAGTGTCTTCTACCTTACAACTCACTTCGAGCCCTCCCCAAAGTAAAAGGACTGTGGCTTGCTATCCGGCCACTTTTCAGCCTCTCTTCCCAGTGTGCCCCTCCTCGGTAAGCTCCGATTTCACCAGGCATTCGCTCGTTATAAAAGTGGTCAATCGTCGGGCATCGACGGAAGGATGGGCTTGGTGGTTGAGGACAGCTGTGGACAAGAGAAAGTGACCGCCGAACCGCGAGAAGAGTACACTCCCTACCATTCCCAGAAGGGGTATGGCTGGGCGGAGGCCCTGCCTGTGCGGCAAGGTCTCTACGACCCTCAGCTAGAGAAAGATGCATGCGGTGTAGGCTTTGCAGCGTTAGTATCACCTCGTCGCCGTTAGGTACTGTCCACTGACGTGCCCTTGCAGCCATATCAAGGGCAAGGCAAGCCACAAGATCGTCAGCGATGGTAAGCTTGCCTCCCTGTCCCCCCTGGCTCTCGGATTGTGACGGCTGACACCTGGGTTTGCTTAGCCAAAAGCCTACTTTGCAATATGACCCATCGGGGTGCGGTTGGATCGGATGCAAGAGATGGTGATGGTGCAGGTGTCATGACCTCTATACCACACAAGTTCTTTGTCAAGAATTTCGCCCGCGAGACTGGCTTTGATTTGCCACCTCAAGGACAATACGCTGCTGGCAATCTCTTCTTCAAGCCTGATACTGAGATGTTGAAACATGCTACTACCAGCTTCGAAGAGACCGCTACTTCTCTGGGCCTGCGCACACTTGGCTGGCGAGAGGTGCCCCGCGACTCATCTCTCCTGGGACCGGCGGCGCTGTCAAGAGAGCCTATCATTCTTCAGCCTTTCGTCGTTCTAGCATCTGCATATGGCGAAGGCAACAAGCCAGAGCTTACAGA
>Ga0335075_10009951_pt1 | contig 14457 bp, 11 predicted proteins | sample Lox_Sample_24_FD_206723 | JGI IMG/M metagenome (GOLD analysis project Ga0335075, IMG submission 206723) | Soil microbial communities from Loxahatchee National Wildlife Refuge, Florida, United States - Lox_Sample_2.4 | ecosystem: Environmental > Terrestrial > Soil > Wetlands | place: USA...
CGCGGGCGATCGGGACGCGCAACGCACCCACCGCACCGCGCCCTCGCCGGCGAGCTGGGCGTTTCACGTTTTACGCTCGCCGGTGAGCGAAGGACGGTCGAGCGGGGCTGTTTCACGTGAAACCGGGCCGGTGGGTGCGTGGGGCATATTGGTTGCTGATGACGGGTGAATCGACAATCGCTGGGTACGTCGAGCGGTGGGGACTGCCGGTGGGGGCGGAGGAGCGGTTGGTGGAGTTGGCGCAGGTCGTGGCTGCGGATGAGGGGGCGCCGACGACGGTGCGGGAGCCGCGGCGGATCCTGGAGGATCACCTGGCGGACTCGCTGGTGGGGCTCGAGCTCGACCACGTGAACTGGGACGGGCGGATCGCTGATCTGGGGGCCGGCGCCGGGTTTCCTGGGCTGCCGCTCGCGATTGCACGGCCGGGGGCCTCAGTGGCGCTGGTCGAGTCGAACACCCGGAAGTGTGAGTTCCTGCGCGGCGCCGTGCGGCGGCTGGGGTTGGAGAACGCCGAGGTCATCCGGGAGCGCGCGGAGCAGTGGCGCGATGGCATCGACAGCTGCGACGTCGTGGTGGCCCGGGCGCTGGCGGCGCTTCCGGTCGTTGCCGAGTACGCGGCGCCGCTGTTGAAGACGGGCGGGACACTCGTCGCGTGGCGGGGCAAGCGTGACCCAGTCGATGAGACGATGGGCGCGAGCGCCGCGGCGGAGCTCGGGCTCGAGCCACTCGACCCGGTCGCGGTGTCCCCTTACCCGGGCGCCCTGCACCGGCATCTGCATGTGATGGTCAAGGTCTCCCCAACGCCGCCACGCTTCCCTCGCCGCCCCGGGGTCGCTCGCAAGCATCCGCTGGGTCGGGGCGTCTGACCCGAACAGCCTCGGCGACCGCGTCCCCGGATGTAAAACGTGAAACGCTCGCAGCGGGCCTGCTCGGGTCGTCCGCCAAGGAGGACTCTGGGAAGGTCGAGCGGCGCATGGCGGCTCGAAGTGCCCAGAGTGCCCGAATGTTGCCGTGGCCGGCCGGCCGCCGACCGACGACCGACCAACGACCGACGACCAACGACCGACGACACCGACCGACCCCGGCCGGCCTGCGCTTGCGCCGCGACGCGCCCACAGATGTAAAACGTGAAACGCTCGCCCGGCGACCGGCTGCAACCGCGCATACAGCTCAGCCGCCGCGCCGCCTAGCATCATCCTGGTCATGGGCACGGTGTACGCAATCGCCAACCAGAAGGGTGGCGTCGGCAAGACGACGACCGCCGTCAACCTCGCGGCGTGCGTCGCCGAGGCCGGCTACGAGTCGCTGCTCGTCGACATCGATGCCCAGGCGAACGCGACCCTCGGGCTCGGGATCGACAAGCGCACCTCGCCGAACGTGTACGACTCGCTGGTCGGGGACACGCCGCTCGCGGAGGCGATCCACCCGACCGCCATCGAGCACCTGTCGATCGTTCCGGCGGGCCCCGATCTGGCCGGCGCGAACGTGGAGCTGCCGCGGATCGCGGGCTCGGAGAACCGGCTGCGGGAGGCGCTTGAGCCGATCCGCGACCGCTACGCGTTCACGCTTCTCGATTGCCCGCCCTCGCTCGGGCCGTTGACCGTCAATGCGCTGGTAGCGGCCGATCGGGTGATCGTGCCGGTTCAGGCCGAGTACTTCGCGCTCGAGGGGCTGGCCGGCCTGCTCGACACGCTGTCGCTCGTCCAGCGCGAGCTGAACCCGCGGCTGACGATCGCGGGGATGCTGCTCACCATGCACGACGGGCGTACCCGGTTGGCCCAGGAGGTCGAGACCGAGGTCCGCACCCATTTCCCGAAGCTGGTCTTCGACACCGTGATCCCGCGCAACGTGCGCGTCGGTGAGGCGCCGAGCTTCGGCCAGCCGGTGATCCACTTCGATCCCCACTGCGCCGGCGCTGAGGCATATTTCGAGCTCGCCAAGGAGGTCGCCGCCCGTGGCTGAGCGCACGCGCGGGATGGGGCGCGGACTGGCCGCGATCCTGGCCGTCAGCGACGAGGCGGAGGGGGCAGCCACCGAGCTGCGCGAGATCCCGACCGAGTTGATCTCCCCCAATCCGCACCAGCCGCGCCGGGATTTCGACGAGGAGTCGATCGTCGCGCTGTCGGAGTCGATCAAGGTCCAGGGCATCCTGCAGCCGATCCTGGTGCGACCGATCCCGGGCGGCACGTATGAGCTGGTCGCCGGAGAGCGCCGCTGGCGGGCCGCGAAGCTCGCGGAGATGGAGATGGTCCCGGCGCTCGTCCGCCAGCACGATGACGCCGCATCGCTCGAGCTGGCGCTGGTCGAGAACATGGTGCGCGAGGACCTCAACCCCGTCGAGGAGGCCCGGGCGTGCGCGGCGCTCACCGAGGATCTCGGCCTCACGCGCGAACAGGTCGGCCAGCGCATCGGCAAGAGCCGCGTCGCGGTCTCCAACCTCGTCCGGCTGCTCGATCTGCCCGACGAGGCACTCGATCTGATTGCCGGACGCGAGCTGTCGGAGGGCCACGGCCGGGCGCTGCTCACCGCCTCGGGCAACGACGAGCGTCGCCGACTGGCGCGGGATGCCGTCGCCGGCGGCTGGTCGGTCCGTGAGCTCGAGGCCCGTGCCCGGGGCGACCGCCCGGCGGCTCGCAGTGTCCGCCATCGCACGACGACGGCACTGCATCCCGACCAGGAGGACGCGATCGTGCGGATCAACGATTCGCTCGGGACCGCGCTCGGACGGGATGTCGAGGTGACCGCGACCGCGGGTGGTTACCGGGCGCACCTCACGTTCGATTCGCTCGAAGACGCGCTCGAGCTGGCCGAGCAGCTCGGCACGCGCGCGTCGCGCTGAGCGCGGTCTCGGAGCGCTGCGCTCCCGCGATAGACTCCGCGGCCCCGGGCGATTAGCTCAGTCGGTTAGAGCGCTTCTCTGATAAGGAAGAGGTCCCAGGTTCGAGTCCTGGATCGCCCACTTCGACGCTGTCAGGGGCGGCAGCACGGGGGCGACACTGGGAGGAGTGCACGTTGCTCACGGCAGCTTTGCCTTTCCGTGCCGCCGGCGGCTTTTTGGGCCGAAGGGGGACTGCTTGAGCCCGGGACCTCCAGGCTCGACATGCGTGGGACCGCTCAAGTTTTTCTGATTCGGGCCGAGAGCCCTGGTCACCAGGGTCAGGGGCTGACCTCGACCACATCCAAACCTTGTACGACCCGCCGGCGTTGCCGGTGAGGTCGCGATGAAGGAGTGCAGCGGATGGCCGTGACAGCGGCGTCGGCAATTCACCAGTCCGAAGACGAGCGCAACCGACGCGATTCGGCGTTCGACGGGCCGAGCGCCTCGATCAAGCTGGTGCATGGGGTGCTGGTCGCGATCCTGTTCGCGTTCTGCGTCGACCAGGTCATGGGTGGTCCGAACGGGTCGTATCCGAACTGGCTGGCCGGTTGGGGCGTCGACGCATTCGAACTGGTCGCCGGCCTGCTGATCGTCGTGCGCGGGCTCGTGTACCCCCGGGACCGCCGATACGCGCTACTGCTCGGCGGCGCTGCGTGCGCCTGGGCACTCGGCGACTTCGCGATGACGGCCGAGACCCTGAACGGTGCCACGCCGGCCACGGTCAGCCTCGCCAACTACCTGTGGGCCGGCTTCTACCCGCTCGCGTACGTGTCGGTCATGGTGCTCATGCAGCGCGATGTGAGGAAGCTGACCGCCGCCAACTACCTGGACGGGGTCGTGGCCGTGCTGGTCACCTCGGCCGCGCTGGTCGCGTTCGGCTTCCACAGCATCGCCGTCGCCTCCGGGCAGGGCACGGAGGGCGCGGCGGTCAACCTGATCTACCCCGTAGGGGATCTGCTGCTGGGCGGGCTGACCGTGTTCGGCGTGACGATGCTCCCGGCCGGCCGCCGAGGCCGTTGGTGGCTGATCACCTTCGCCGGGGCGATCAACGCAGCGGGCGACATCGCGGCTCTGTTCAACGGGTTGGTGGCGACGGATATCGGCTGGTTCCTCAACGTGATCGCGTGGCCGGCCTCCCTGCTGGTGATCTCGATCGCGGTGTGGCTCGCGCCCGATCCCGGTGTGCCCGTGCGAGAGAACACCGCATCCGGTTTCCGGATCCCGGCGATCGCCTCTGCGCTGGCCATCTGCATCCTGTTCGCGGGTTCCCTGACCCACGAGAGCGCAGTAGCCGTCGGGTTCGCCTCGGCCACACTGCTGGCCGCAGGCGCTCGCTTCGGTCTCGCGCTGCGACGGCTGAACCAACTCACCGAGCAGCGCCATCAGGAGTTGCAGGCCTCTGCGGATGTCGAGCGTCGCTCCAAGCAGGCGCTGCAGATGGCGGTCCGGCACTACGCGGAGTTCGCGGCTCGCGTGGCTGAAGGCGACCTCACCGTGACCGTCGACGGCGAGCAGCAGGATCTGCGGGAATTGTCTGAGAGCCTGAACACGATGGTCAGCGGCCTGGCCGAGATCTCGAGCGAGATCCAGATCGGGGTGCAGGAGATCGGCGCCTCGACCGAGGAGATCCTCGGCGTCGTCAATCGCCACACCGACAGCGCGGGGCAGCAATCGGCGGCGATCGAGCAGACCTCCGCGACCGTGAGCGAGTTGCGCACCGCCGCTGACGTGACCGCGCGGCGCGCGCGTGAGGTCGCCGAACGCGCGGGAGAGTCGGTTCGGGTCTCTGACCAGGGGACCGCGGCGGTAGCGGCGCTCGCGGAAGCGATGGCGGACATCCGCGCGCGGGTCGAGGCAATCGCCCAGGAGATCCTCACCCTCGCGGGACGCGCCCAGCAGATCGGCGTGATCACCGACACCGTCAACGAGCTGGCGGATCGCTCCAACCTGCTCGCCCTCAACGCGACGATCGAGGCCGCCCGCGCCGGCGAGGCCGGCAAGGGGTTCGGCGTGGTCGCCGACCAGGTGCGCGACCTGGCCGATCAGTCCAAGCACGCGACGGCCAAGGTCGAGACGATCCTCAATGAGGTCAAGGACGCGACCGCCGCCGCGGTCGCCGCAAGTAAGGAGGGCGCGAAGGTGGTCGAGCACGGGCTGCAGCTCACGACCGACGCCGACGAAGGGATCCGGAGCCTCACCGCGATCATCCGCTCAGCCTCCGAAGCCGCCGAGGAGATCGCCTCCTCCGCCCAACAGCAGAGCATCGGCATGGATGAGATCGCCTCCGCGATGACCAACATCGAGACGGGCACCACACAGTTCCTCGACGGCGCGCACGCCTCACAGGTCGCGGCGAGCTCGCTCAACGAACTCGCCGCCAAGCTCGCAGCGCTCACCGAGCGCTACCGGGTCGCCTGAGCCCGCTCGCTCAACCGTTCTCGGGAGCGGTGGTCGAGCCGCGCACCACAAGGTGGGTCGGCAGGATGTGCTGAACCGGGCGGCGCGGTCGGCCGCCGAGGCCGTCGAGCAGCCGCTCGGCAGCGATTCGCCCCTTTTCGTGCTCAGGCTGGTAGATCGTGGTCAACCCCTCGGGCTCGCCCGCGCAGCCGTCGAACCCCACGATCGAGAGGTCACGAGGGAGCTCGAGGCCGCGTTCGAGGGCGGCCTGGCGCGCCCCGAGCGCGAGCAGGTCGCTGAACGCGAAGATCGCGGTCGTCGCCGGGGCGCGCTCGAGCAGCTCGTGCGCGCCCACGCGCCCGGCGGCCACAGAGCTTGAGGCGCACTCCTCGACAAGCACCTCGTCCCAGTGGAGCCCGACCTCCGCCATCGCGTCGGCACAGCCGGCGAGACGCTCGCGGGCGACCGCGGCTGTCGCACCACGCCGCTCGGTCTCGTCGACGAGACCGACGTGCCCGTGGCCGGTGAGCCGGAAACTGAGCACCGCGGGCGAGCGGTGCCCGAGCTCGAGCAGGTGCCCCATGGCGACCGCGGCGGCTCCGCGATCGTCGATCCCGACGAAGTCGACCTCGGTGAGACGCGGAGAGTCGATCACGACCGCCGGCAGCGGCCGGGCGATCGCCAGCTTCAGGCGGGTGTCGTCGTCGTGCAGGGAGTGAAGGATGAAGCCGTCGACGGCTGCGCCGCGGATCGAGTTGCTGTGCGCGGGCAGGTCGGCCGAGCCCGGGACGAACATCAGCGCGAACTGCTCATCGGCCGCTCGCTCGGCAAGGCCCTGGAGCATGGTGACGGCGGTCGGGTCGTCGAACGGGTACGGCAACGGCTCGGAGAACACCACCCCCAGCGCGCCGGTGCGGCCCCGGCGGAGGTTACGGGCGATCGGATCGGGGCCGGCGTAGCCGACCGCCTCCGCGGTTTTCAGGATCTGCTCGCGCAGCGCAGGCGACAGCTGATCGGGACGGTTGTACGCGTTCGAGACGGTGCTGGGAGAGACGCCAAGCACCTTGGCGATCGCGACGATCCCGGACCGTCGAGAACGCGACCCCGGTCGTCTGACTCCTTCACTTGACACCCTCCGGCGATTCTACTAGAACCGGACAGTCTGAAACGTTGCAGAACTGCGCGACGCAAGGAGTGAGGTTGTGGAAGAAAGCTCGGCAGTCGAGGTCGAACCGGCTCCCGGGACCGGTCACGAGCGGGCGCATGGCGGCGCGCCATGGTGGCGCGGAGCGTCGATCTACCAGGTCTATCTGCGGAGCTTCGCCGACGGCAACGGCGACGGGGTCGGCGACATCGCCGGGTTGCGGTCGCACCTGGAGTATCTGGCGGCGCTGGGCGTCGACGCGCTGTGGATCAACCCCTGGTACCGCTCGCCGATGGCGGACGGTGGCTACGACGTGGCGGACTACCGGGACATCGATCCGTTGTTCGGGACGCTCGCCGACGCGGAGGATCTGATCGCCGCCTGCCACGAGCACGGCCTGCGGGTGATCGCCGACATCGTCCCCAACCACACCTCCGACCAGCACGAGTGGTTCAAGGCGGCGCTCGCCTCGCCGCCGGGGTCGCGGGAGCGCGCCCGGTTCTGGTTCCGCCCGGGTCGCGGCGCGCACGGCGAGCTGCCGCCCAACGACTGGCGCTCACGGTTCGGCGGCCAGGCGTGGACCCGGGTGAAGGAGGCCGACGGCTCGCCGGGCGAGTGGTACCTGCACCTGTTCACCCCCGAGCAGCCCGACCTCAACTGGGAGAACCCGGAGGTCGTGGCGGAGTTCGACGCGATCCTGCGCTTTTGGCTGGACCGCGGGATCGACGGGTTCCGGATCGACGTCGCCCACGGCCTCGCCAAGGACCCGGCGCTCCCCGATCTGGGCGCGCGCGCCGACGACTCCGAGAAGTTCGGCCGGCCCGACACGCTCGGTCATCCCCATTGGGACCGGGACGCGGTGCACGACATCTTCCAGCACTGGCGGCGCGTGGCCGACGAATACCCCGGGGACCGGATGTTTGTCGCCGAGGCATGGGTCACCGGCCTGGACCGGCTGGCGCTCTACGTCCGGTCGAACGAACTGCAGACCGCGTTCAACTTCGAGTTCCTGATGGCGCCCTGGAGGGCTCCGGAGCTCCGCGGCGTGATCGACGACACGATGCGCACACTCGGCGCGGTCGGCGCACCGGCGACCTGGGTGCTCTCCAACCACGACGTGCCGCGGCATCTGACCCGCTACGCCGCTGCGGACGGCGGCGGCGGTCGATGGCGCGGCGAGCCGCTCACCGGGCCCGAGGACCTCGCGCTCGGCCTGCGCCGCGCCCGGGCCGCGGCGCTGCTCACGCTGGCGCTGCCGGGCGGCGTCTACATCTACCAGGGCGACGAGCTCGGCCTGTGGGAGGTCGAGGACATTCCGGCTGACCGCATGCAGGATCCGACCTTCGCCAACACCGGCCGGACCCGCGATGGCTCGCGGGTGCCGCTGCCGTGGTCGGGCGACGCGCCGCCGTTCGGGTTCAGCCCAGCGGACGCGACCGCCGAGCCGTGGCTTCCCCAGCCCGCCGCGTGGCGTGACATCACCGCGGCGCGGCAGCAGGGTGACCCGACGTCGACCCTCGAGCTCTACCGGATGGCGCTGCGGATCCGGCACGGCAATCCGGCTCTCGGCGACGGGACGCTCGTCTGGGACGACGCGCCCGCGGACGTCCTGTCCTTCACGCGCGAGCCGGGCTTCCGGTGCGTGGTCAACCTCTCGGCGGCCCCGGTCGCGCTGCCGGTGGGGGAGGAGTTGCTGGTGGCGAGCGCCCCGCTGACGGCCGACGGCGAGCTCGAGTCGGACGCCGCCGCCTGGCTGGCAACAAAGTTGCCCGCGCGAGAGTGATTCACGACCGGAATGGGTACTTGCCCAACCGTCCTTGACAAACGAGCGACGGTGATCTAGAACGTTTCAGTCTGAAACGTTCCAGTAGGAGCGGGCCGGAGGAGAGAGAGGAGAGCTATGCAGGACCCAAAGCGCGCGGCGCATGCCGCGTCCATCGCGACGTCAGCGCGGGCACTTCCGCTGCCCGGGCCCAACGTGAAAGTCGAGACACACGTGTCCGCAGACACCGCACCCCCGCGGAACCCTGTTCGCCGTCGATCCGTGCGCCGCGCCGCGGCGCTGCTGGCCACAACCGGACTGGCTGTGGGCGTCGCCGCCTGCGGATCCAGCTCCGGGGGCTCCTCCGGGTCCTCCGGCGGGTCGAGCACCAAAGCGAAGTTGTCATCCACGGGCGCCAAAGCGCCTGGCAACCCCACCTCAGGCACGATCAACTGGTGGGCGAGCCCGATCACGACCAGCGGACCTGATGTCCGCAAGGTCTGGATCGCGGCGTTCGAGAAGGCCTATCCCAACATCCATGTCCACCTGATCAGCGCCCCGACGGACACCGACACCAACCGCGCGACGCTGACCACCCAGATTTCCGGCGGCAGTGGCCCCGACGTGTTCATGGGCGACGTCATCTGGCCCGCACAGTTCGGCGCGCACGGTCTCGCCGTCCCGCTCAGCAAGTACCTGCCCAAGAGCTACTGGTCGCGCTTCGCCAACGGGCTGGTCGCCGGGGCGACCTACAAGGGCCAGGTGTACGGCGCACCGCTGTTCGAGGACCAGGGGTTCCTGTACTACCGCAAGGACCTGCTGGCCAAGGACCACCTCGCCGTGCCGAAGACCTGGGAGCAGCTCGTCTCCGAGTCCAAGGAGATGCAGAGCAAGCATCAGGTCAAGTACGGCTACGTGTTCCAGGGTGCCGACTACGAGGGCGCGACCTGCGACTTCGCGGAGTTCCTCGCCGACGCCGGCGGCACCGTGCTCAACTCCGGAGACACGAAGGCCGTCCTCGGAGCGCCGGCGGTCAAGGCGCTCACCTTCGAGCGTTCGCTGGTCAAGGAGGGCATCAGTCCATCCGGTGAGTCGACGTTCCAGGAGCCGCAGTCACTTGCCGTCTTCACCAACGGTCAGGCTGCGTTCCTGCGCAACTGGGACTACGCGTACGCGTCGTCCAACGCGAAGGGATCCAAGATCATCGGCAAGGTCGGTGTCGCGCCGATGCCGACGTTCAGCGGCCAGTCGACGCCGGGGTACTCCAACATCGGCGGTTGGAACCTGTACATCAACCCGCACAGCAAGAACATCGCGGCCGATCTCACCTTCATCAAGTGGATGACGGGCAAGGAGGCGCAGACGATCCAGGCCACGAAGTTCTCGCAGATCCCGACGATCAACTCGGTCCGGACCGACAAGGCCGTGATCAAGGGCAACGCGAACCTGCTGGTGGTTCCGAAGACGCGCCTGGTCCCGCGGCCGGCCCAGACGCCGGACTACTCGCAGGTGAGTCAGGCGATCTACCAGGGCGTGAGCTCGGCACTCGCCGGACAGACGTCGCCGTCGTCCGCGGTGAGCAAGATGACCTCATCGATCAACACCGCGCTCGGCGGAGGCGGCCTGTAACCAACCACCGTGCCGCCCGCGGGAGTGACTTTCTCCTCTCCACTTCCGCGGGTGGCCGGACCCTCCGAACTTCTTCCAAGGAGCAACTGACGCAATGGCGACCTCCGTCTCAGCCGCGCCGCCCACGCGGGGCGGACCGGCGGGCGCGTCCGAGGTTGTGGGACGCCCCGATGCACACCGCAAGCGAATGGCACGGCTGGGCTGGATGTTCACCTCTCCGGCCCTGCTGTTCATCGGGTTGGTCACGCTGTTCCCGATCGGCTTCTCGGTGCTCCTCAGCTTCGAGAACGTCAACGTCACGGCCAACGGGTTCTCGCTGAATGGGTTGACCACGGCGAACTACTCGCTGGTGCTCGGCAACTCCACGTGGCACTACGCGCTCGGCTTCACAGTGGGCTACACGATCATCACCGTGCTGGCTGAGGTGGTCATCGGCACCCTGATAGCGCTCGTGCTCGAGCGAATGGTCAGGGGACGTGGCTGGATGATGGCGTTGCTTCTGATCCCCTGGTCACTGGTGACCGTGATCTCGGCGGAGCTGTGGAAGTACATCTACGATCCGACATACGGATTCGCCGACGGACTGCTCCACACCCTCGGTCTCGGCAGCCCGGTCATCTTGGGGAGCAACGTCTCAGCGATCATCGCGCTGATGGTCGCCGATGTGTGGAAGACGACTCCGTTCGTCTCGATCATCGTCCTGGCGGGGCTCGTGATGCTACCCGGAGAGATCTACGAGGCCGCGGAGGTCGACGGCGCCACCGGGTGGACGACGTTCTGGAAGATCACCTTCCCCCTGCTGCGGCCGACGATCGCGCTTGCGGTGCTCTTCCGTGTCCTGCAGGCGTTCGGCCTGTTCGACCTCCCGTTCGTGCTCACCCAGGGCGGGCCGGGAACTGCCACCACGTCCCTGGCGGTGCTCGGGTACCAGGCGACGTTCAACGACTACAAGTATGGACCGGGTGCTGCGGTGGCAACGACCACCGCGCTACTCGTGGTGCTGGGATGCTTCGCATTCCTCAAGGTCTTCAGGTCACAGGTCGGAGAGGAGGATGCCGGATGAGAACGCGCAAGCGTCAGGGTTGGCACCGTTACATCAATGGCGTGACAGTCGGCACGACCCTCACCGTGCTCTTCGTCACGCTCCCGCTGCTGTGGATGATCTCGTCGAGCTTCAAGGGGCCGGCCGGGATCGGCTCGGACAGCGTGTTGCCCCACAATGTGTCGACCATCAACTACACCTCGGCGTTCCAGCACAACGGCTTTGGTCACTACATACTCAACTCGGTGATCGTCGCCGTCGTCTCCACCATCCTGGTCCTGACGCTCGGGACCATGGCCGGATACGCGCTCGGGCGCCTGCCGATGCGGGCGAAGCTGCCCGTGATGGTCACTTTGCTGATGATCTCAGTCTTCCCGGCGATCGCCGTCATCGTGCCGCTGTTCCTGATCATGAAGGACCTCGGGTGGCTGAACAGCTACCAGGCACTGATCGTTCCCTACACGGCGTTCAACCTTCCATTCGCGATCTGGATCCTGCGCAACTACATGCTCGGGATCCCCAAGGAGATGGAGGAGACCGCGCGGATCGACGGCGCGGGCCCAATTACGACCCTGTGGAAGATCATCATTCCCCAGGCGCGGCCGGGGCTGTTCACCGCGGGGATCTTCACCTTCACCGCGTGCTGGACGGAGTTCCTCATGGCCATCTCGTTCAACAGTGTCAACGCCTACCGCACGATCCCGGTCGGCATCGCTCTCTTCGGGTCGCAGTTCACGATCCCCTACGGGACGATCTTCGCCGCCAGTGCGGCCGCGGCGGTGCCGATCGCGGTCCTGGTCCTGGTGTTCCGCAAGTCGGTGGTGTCGGGTCTGACCGCCGGAGCGGTGAAGGGATGACGATGACTACACATCACGACGTTCAGGGAGCGGGTGCAATCCGATGACGGCGATCCAGTTGGAGCAGGTCAAGAAGGTGTACCCGAACGGGTTCGAGGCGGTGCACGGGGTCGACCTCTCGATCAGTGAGGGCGAGTTGATGGTGCTCGTCGGACCGTCGGGGTGCGGCAAGACCACGATCCTGCGGATGATCGCCGGGCTGGAGGACATCAGCGCCGGGGAGCTGAAGTTCGGCGACAAGATCGTCAACGACCTGGGGCCCAAGGAACGGGACATCGCGATGGTCTTCCAGAATTACGCGCTCTATCCGCATATGACCGTCGGGGAGAACATTGGGTTCGCACTCACCCAGCGCAAGGTGCCCAAGGACGAGATCGCCAAGAAGGTGGAGGAGGCCGCGCGGATCCTCGGACTCACCGATTGGCTCGACCGCAAGCCCGCGCAGCTGTCGGGTGGTCAGCGACAGCGTGTGGCGATGGGTCGCGCGATCGTCCGCAACCCGTCCGTCTTCCTGATGGACGAGCCGCTGTCGAACCTCGACGCCAAGCTGAGGGTGCAGATGCGTGCCGAGGTCTCGACGATCCAGCGGACGGTCGGCGTGGCGACGGTCTATGTCACCCACGATCAGATCGAAGCGATGACGATGGGCGACCGGGTGGCCGTGCTCCGGACCGGTGATCTGCTGCAGTGCGACACGCCGCAGGTGCTCTACGACCATCCGGACAACCTGTTCGTCGCGGCGTTCATCGGCTCCCCGGCGATGAACCTGTTCGAGGCGACACTCGGTGAGGGCGCTCAGACAGTGAAGCTGGGCTCGCAAACGATCGCGCTGACCGACAAGGTGCGGCAGTCAAATCCCGCGATCGCCGGATTCACCGGCAAGAAGGTCATCGTCGGGATCCGGCCGGAAAGCCTCCCGGCGGCGAACGGAGACGGCGCAGGGGTGACGATGGAGGCGGATGTGACCCTCGTCGAGGCGCTCGGCTCCGAGTTGCAGGTGCACTTCACGATCGATGCACAGCGCGTCGTCCCCGCAGAGTCGGCGACCGATCTGGCGCCCGAGGAGAGCGACCTGCGGCACACCGGCGCCGGCGTCGCCCGTGTCGGGCCCCACGTGCCGGCCAAGGCCGGTGAGCGGATGCGCTTCTCGGTCGACGAGGACTCGATGCACTTCTTCGACCCGGAGACTGGAGACGCGATCTGGAAGTGAGCCCCGAGTCACCCGCTCGGGTCGCGCTGGTCACCGGCGCGAGCCGCCGAGGAGCGATCGGAGCGGCGATCGCGCGGCGGCTCGCTGCCGACGGGCTGCGCGTCCTCGTGCACTCCCATGAGCCCGCCGACGTCGAGATGTACGGCCGCGCCGACGAGGGTGGAGCGCAGGCCCTGGTCGACGACCTGAACGCCGCGGGCGCGACGGCCGCGCATCTGAGCGCTGATCTGGCCGAGCCTGACGCGCCCGCCGCCCTGGTCGCGGCCGCCTGCGAGCAGTTCGGTGCCCTGGACGTGCTCGTGGCCAACCATGCCCGGAGCACCGAGATGGACCTGGCCGACGTGACCGCTGCCGAGCTCGACCTCACCTACGCGGTCAACACGCGCGCGACCCTGCTGCTCGTGCGCGAGCTCGTCGCCGGCCGGCCCGAGGGCCCGGGAGGGCGCGTCGTGCTGTTCACCTCTGGCCAGTACCACGGAGCGATGCCGGGCGAACTGCCCTACATCGCCTCCAAGGGCGCGCTCCAGCAGGTGACGCCGACCCTGGGCGCGCAGCTCGTCGGCCGCGGGATCACGGTCAACTGCATCGATCCGGGGCCCACCGACACGGGGTACGCGGACCCCGAACGCCACCGCGAGGTCGCGGAGGCCGCGCCCGCAGGTCGGTGGGGCGAGCCGGAGGACGCGGCGCGACTGGTCGCCTGGCTGGTGAGCGAGGAGGCATCGTGGATCTCGGGCCAGGTGATCGCCTCCGACGGCGGCTGGTCGGTTCGCCCGCGCTGGGCACCGCCAGAATGAGTCATGAGGGTCACGCTGCATCCGCAGGCGAGCGAGGCGTTCGGTCTGCTCGGCCTGCCGTGGCACGAGCCGCTTGAGCAGTGGACCGACGCCCGCCTCGTCGCGCCGCGCGACGAGGGGCTGCACCGTCACGTGGTTCGCTTCGTGGAGGGCGGCGGGCGGCTGTGGGCGATCAAGGAGCTGCCGGAGCCGCTGGCCGACCGCGAGTACCGGGTGCTGGGCCGGCTCGGCGAGCTCGGGATCTCATGCGTCCCGGTCTACGGGGTTGTCGCCGAGCGTGCGCCCGGGCTCGAGGCGGCGCTGATCACCGGGTTCCTCGACTACTCCTCGACCTACCGCGCGGTGTTCACCGGGCCCCGCGGCCCGCACTCGCGTGACCGTCTGGTCGACGCTCTGGCTCAGTTGCTGGCGCGGCTACATGTCGCCGGCGCCTACTGGGGCGACTGCTCGCTCTCGAACACGCTGTTCCGCCTGGACGCGGGTCAGATCGCCGCCTACTTCCTCGATGCCGAAACCGCTGAGCTGCACAACTCGCTGTCGGACGGCCAGCGCGAGACCGACCTCGACTTGGCCACCGGGAACGTCCTCGGCGAGCTGCTCGATCTCCAGGCCGGCGGGATGCTGGGCGACGATGTGGACCCGTGGGCGGTCGTCGCCGCGCTCGAGGAGGGCTACCGCGTGCTGTGGGAGGAGCTCACGTCCGATTGGCAGTTCCCGGCTGCGGACGCCCAGGAGCGCTTG
>Ga0335075_10009952_pt1 | contig 14457 bp, 11 predicted proteins | sample Lox_Sample_24_FD_206723 | JGI IMG/M metagenome (GOLD analysis project Ga0335075, IMG submission 206723) | Soil microbial communities from Loxahatchee National Wildlife Refuge, Florida, United States - Lox_Sample_2.4 | ecosystem: Environmental > Terrestrial > Soil > Wetlands | place: USA...
AGATCGCTGACGCGGACCTTGACGGGTGGGCCTACCTGCTCGACGGCCTGCAGACCCGCATCCTCACCAAGAGCTTTGCGACCGGGCTCGCGGTCGTTAACGCCATCGGCGCGGCGGCCGAGGAGATGAACCATCATCCCGACCTCACCCTGCGCTACGCCTCGGTCGACATTCGCCTGACCAGCCACGACGAGCGCGGCGTGACCGACCGCGACATCCGGCTGGCCCGCGCCATCTCCGTCATCGCCGCCGACGCCGGGCTGCACCCGGATTCCTCGGACGTCTCCCGGCTCGAACTCGGGCTCGACACCCCCTCCCGCGAGTCGGTCCTGCCGTTCTGGTCCGCGATGCTAGCAATGGAGCACCAGTCCGGGCCCGACTTCGGCGACGATCTGCGCGACCGGGCCGACGCGCTGCCGAATGTCTGGTTCCAGGCGTCTGGCCGTGAGGAACCCCGCCAGCGCTGGCATCTCGACCTGTGGGTGGATCCCGCGCAGGTCAAGCCGCGCATCGACGCGGCCCTTGCCGCCGGCGGCTCGCTGGTCAGCGACGCGGAGGCGCCGAGCTTCTGGGTGCTCGCCGACCCCGAGGGCAACCGGTCCTGCCTGTGCACCTGGCAGGACCGCAGTTAGGCCTTGTCACTGTTCCACCGAGAACTCCACCTGCGCCACGCCGACCTCGTCGCCCACCGCGCCCGCCTGACCAGCCGCCGCATCGTGCTCACCCACATGTCGGCGGACATGCTGGCCAGGGCCGCGGCGGGGCAGGTCGCCTTCGAGACGGCCCGCGACGGCCTCAGCATCCGGGTTCCCGGTCGTTAACGCCATCGGTCGTTAACGCCAGAAGTGCAAGGGATCTGGCCACCGAGGCGTGAATGGGGTGTGGAGAAGGACCGGCGCGAATTCGAAGAGTTCTACGCGGCTGCCCGTGATCACTGCCTGCATGTCGTGCTCCTCAGCGTCGGCGACCGGCACCTGGCCGATGATCTCGTCGCCGAGGCCTTCACTAGGGCCTGGGCGTCGTGGCGGAAGGTGCGCGGGCACCCGGCGCCACGCGCGTGGGTGGTGCGGACCGCCCTCAACACGCATGTGTCCTGGTGGCGGAGGCGGCGGCGGGAGGTGACGCTGGGCAGCCAGGACGACGCGGTCGCCGCCGGTCAGCATCCCGGCCTGGACAGCTCACTGGTTACCGCCTTGCGGCGGCTGCCGGCCAGGCAGCGCGAGGTCATCGTGCTGCGGCTGCTGCTGGACCTGGACACCGCCACGACGGCCAAGACACTGGGCATTCCCAGCGGGACGGTCGCCTCTCACCTGCACCGGGGCCTCGCCGCCTTGCGGCGCGACATCCCCGCCCTCGATTATCAGGAGCGCATCAGATGAACGACACCAAGCTGGCCGATGCGGTCAAGATCGGCCTTACCGAGGCATGCGACTCGCTGAGTACCGTGCACCTGGACATGCCGGCCAGCGAGATTATGGCCAGGGGTGATGAGGCGCGCAGGCGTCGCCGCATGGGTGCGCTGGCCGGGTCGGGAGGGCTAGCCGCCGTGGCCGTGGCCGTCGGCCTTGCGCTGCCCGCTGGCCACCCGGCTGCCAGCCACCCGGCTGCCGGCCACCCGGCTGCCGGTCCTGGTGCCCGGCTCGCGGCCTGGACCGTTACCCGACAGGCCGAGGGCACCATCCAGATCACCATGTTCGGTGACCTGCGCGACCCGGCCGCGCTGCAACGCGCGCTGCGCGCCGACGGCGTCCCGGCCAGCGTCACCTTCATAGGCCAGCAGAACCCGGCCTGCCGGGTCATCCCGGGCCCGGTCTTGAACGGCAAGCCCCAGCGGCCCGCCGCCTTGGACCGCGTGGTACCCGTGCCACCTCATAAGGTTCCGAAGCCGGCCCATGAGAAGGTCACTTCGCAGGATGTCATCGACATGGTCATCCGCCCCTCGGCGCTGCCGTCCGGCGATGGCTTGCAGATCGCCGTGATGCGGGGCATTCCTCAAGGGCCGGCGGGGCCGTGGCCGTATCCGAAGGGATCTGGCGATCCGGTGTCGGAGGTGAGCCTGGTGGCGGCCAGCCCGCAGTGCACCGGCACCGGGTTTACCGGGACCTGAGCAGTCACCGCGCATCGAGCGAAGCGTCCTCCAAGGCGAGGTGTACCGACTTGTTCGGGAGGCAAACCAGCCCGGTTTGGGGCGTTCTGTCGCCCGCGAACTCGGTATATGCACGTTGTGCCTGGCGCGGTGGCATCAGGATTGCTAACGCCAGTGCGCGGCCATCCAGGCCGACAAAATGGGAAATTTCGTTCTTGTCGCCAAGGAAATGCGTTGCTTAAGGAACATTGCCAGGCCTGATAATGATCTTGAATCGTGCTAATATTCGAGTATTAGCTTTTCTTGATCACTTAAATCGAACGAGGTGGTTCGGGTGGGCTGGCAGCCGGGCGAGCAGAGCGGGACGGGCGAAGAGCCCGAACCCGGCGCCGGGCTGCCCGGCCGTTTGCCCCCGGAGTGTTCCGGCCCCGGCCTTTCCGGGTTCGCGAAGGGCGGGGCGTGGAACTCCTGCCCGCCGTCGGCCGACCTGGCCGCCGCGGTGGAGGTCGCGTCGGGCAGGGAATGGCGCTGTGAGGGCGCGTCGCGCGATGAGTTGGTCGGGCTGCTGCGCCAGTGGCAGGCCCTCGAGTCGTGGGCGGCGGCCGGCAAGCTGGGCCTGCTGCGGGCGCTGGTCCGCGAGGAGGATCAACCGCTGCCCGGCGGTGGCTACCACGGCGACCTGCCAACCGGGTGGACCAGGTCGCTGACGCACGAGGTCGCGCTGGCGCTGGCGATGCCCGCGGGCTCGGCGGAGCAGCTGATGTGGCTGGCGTGGGACTTGCGGGCCCGGCTGCCCGGTACTGGGGCGCTGCTCGCCGCCGGGCAGCTCACCTACGCTAAGGCCAAGGCCGTGGACAGCGCGTTTCAGCTGCTCAGCGACGAGGATGTGGCAGCGGCCGAGGCGCTGATCCTGCCCGTGCTGCCCGGCAAGACCTACGGGCAGGTGCAGCGGCTGGCGGACGCGGCCGCGCTGGCGGTGGACCCGGGTTCCGCGACGAAGCGGCGGGAGGAGGCCGAGCGCAACCGCTGCCGGGTGCAACTGTCCCGCGAGGACTCCGGTGCCGTCGCGCTGTCGGGCCGGGACCTGCCCACCGACCAGGCCCTGGCCGCGCACGCCAGCCTCTGCGACCGCGCACAGCAGTACAAGGAGTCCGGCGCCTTCCCTAAAGGGACGCGGATGGACCAGTACCGCGCCGCCGCCTACCTCGACCTGCTGAACGGCATTCCGGCCGAGGCGCGAATCGCCGCCGGGGAGATCGTCACGGTCTTCCCTGGCAACGGGGCCGGTCCGGAGGAGACCGAGCACGGCGACGGCGAGCACGGCCGGCCGTCCGACCCCGGGCCGGACGGCGGCCCCGGTGGCGGAGCACCCCGCGGCGGGTCACCCGTCGCACCGGGAGGCGGGGGTACCGGCTCTGGGCTCTCGCCCCGGCTAACGGACCTGGTGCTGCCGCTGGCCACGCTCCTTGGCCTCGCCGAACGGCCCGGCGAGGGGCACGGCCTCGGCCCGCTCGACCCGAGCCTCTGCCGGGAACTGGCCATCGCCGCCACCGGCAGCCCCTGGACCCGGCTGTGCGTGACCGTGACCGACCCCGACGGCATCGCCGTCGGACACGGCTGCGCCAAGCCGCCAAGAAGCTCCAAGCCGAAGGCCGCGCCGGCCGGCGGCCCGACCGCCGACGGCCCGACGGCCGGCGTTCCCGCCGGCCCGGCGCTGGCTGCCCGCGTGAACCTGACCATCACCGACGGCCGCCTGGCCGAACTCGCCGCGACCGGGCCCCCGGAGGCCGGCGCGGGACCCCGTTCGCCCGATCGCGGTGCCTGGTCGCTGACCCGCGCCGACGGTCCGGGTCCGCCGGGCGGCTACGGCGCCTGGACCCTCACCCTGCCCGGCGGCAGGCAACTCGCCGTGCGCCTGGAGCCGGTGCCCACGCTCGCCTGCGATCACCGCCACGAGACCGGCGCCTACCAGCCCGGCGACACCCTGCGCCACCTGGTCCAGGTGCGCGACTACGAGTGCACGTTCCCGCCGTGCTCGCGCCACGCCCGCGAGTCCGACTTCGAGCACGGGGTGCCGTACCATCGGGGCGGCCGCACGTGCGCGTGCAACGCCGGCGCGCGCAGCAGGGCCTGCCATCGGGTCAAGCAGTCCAAGGGCTGGACCGTCGCCCAGCCCCGGCCCGGCTGGCACCAGTGGGAGACCCCCGCCGGGCGTACCTACACCCAGGGACCCAAGCGATACCCGAATTGATGGCGCGGGGCGTTGCGTGGGCCGGCTACCGCTTGAACGCCAGGGCCTGAGTCAGGTGATAGTCGGCTAGCTCAAGGAACCACGCGCGCTCCGGATGCCCCGAGTCCGCGATCCGCAGCGGCCCGGCGACCAGGTTCAGGTGCTGGGCCAGCCGGTAGAAGCGGAGCCGGTCCTGGTCGAGCCCCGGGCGGGCCAGCCGCGGGTAGCGGTCACCGAACCGCAGGCGCAGGAACACGTGCTCCCACTCCGCGTCGAAGTACAGCAGGCCCTCGATGTCGATGAGCACCGGAGCGCCGTCGCGGTCGAGCAGGATGTGATCCGGTCCCAGCTCGCCGTGCACCAGCCCGGACGTGCCGCGCGGCTGGAGCGGCTCGGCGAGCGCGTGCAGCAGGTCGCTCAGCCGGCCGCCCTCTGCGGCCGCCCGCGCCTCGCGGGCGCAGATCTCGTCGACCGCGCGCAGCGCCTGCTCAAGCACGGCCCGCGCGCAGGACTCGCCGCGCGCGGTCAGCCCGGCGTCCACGACCGCGACCTTGCCGAACCCCGTGGCCCGGCACGCTTCCATGGCGGCCAGCCAGTCGGCGAGCACCCCCAGGGGCCGGCTCGCCGCGGGCGGGTCGCTCTCGAGCACGGCTTCGAGCGTGCGGCCGGGCACGTACTCGACCACGGCGATGTCACCCGGATACAGCTCACGACCGCGCTCGGCCAGCAGCACGCGCGGGCACCGCACCCCGGCCGCGGTGAGCCGGCGGGCCGCGGCCTCGAACAAGTCCAGGCCGGACGCATGGGAGAAGGGATTAAGCGGATCGTCGGCGCCGTCCGGCAGCACCCCATGCCAGAAGTCCTCCTCGGTGTTCCACACGTACACCAGCACCGTCACGTCGTCGTCCGCGACCACGCGGTACGCGCCCTTCTTGCTGCCGCCGGGGAGCCGGGCGACGTCCGTTATCTCGCGGTGCGCGCCGAGGGCCGCGTGCACCACCGGGCGCAGGCTGCCGGCGTCCGCGAACCGCCGCTGCTTCATGGCGACCTCACCTTTCTGCCGGCAAGACGCCTGCCCCTGCCTTTCTACTCCGTGGACCGCCGCTTCTACTCCGTGGACCGCCGCTTCTACTCCGTGGACCGCTTCGGCACCCCCGGAGATCACTCTCCGGCAGCGAGAACTACGCTTGGTTCGTGGCGCGATGGAGTCCTCTGGCGTGGCCGGTGGTGCGGCAGGTACGCTCCGGCGACGTGTTCGGGCGTGGGCCGGCCGTGACCTCGCAGCGCACTCGCGCGCTCGCACCGCGCACGCTGACCGCCGACCGTGTCGTGCAGAGCGTCTGCCCGTACTGCGCCGTCGGCTGCGGCCAGCGGATCTACGTCAAGGACGAGAAGGTCGTCCAGATCGAGGGCGATCCCGATTCCCCGGTCTCGCGTGGCCGGCTGTGCCCGAAGGGGGCGGCCAGCGAGCAGCTCGTGAACTCGCCTGGCCGCCAGACGAAGGTGCTCTACCGCCCGCCTCACGCGACCGACTGGCAGCACCTCGACCGTGACACCGCCATCGACATGATCGCCGACCGGTTCATCGAGTCACGCCGGCGGACCTGGCAGTCGCGCGACGCCGACGGGCGCCTGCTGCGCCGCACGATGGGCATCGCGAGCCTGGGCGGCGCGACCCTGGACAACGAAGAGAACTACCTCATCAAGAAGCTCTTCACCGCCGCGGGCGCCGTCCAGATCGAGAACCAGGCGCGCATTTGACACTCCTCCACGGTTCCCAGTTTGGGAACGTCGTTCGGGCGCGGCGGCGCCACGCAAAGCCTGCAGGACATGGCCAACGCCGACTGCATCATCATCCAGGGATCCAACATGGCCGAGTGCCACCCCGTGGGGTTCCAGTGGGTGGAAGAGGCCAAGTCCCGCGGGGCCACGGTGATCCATGTCGACCCGCGCTTCACCCGCACCTCGGCCATCGCGGACAAGCACATCCCGATCCGCGCGGGTTCCGACGTGGTGCTGCTCGGCGCGCTGATCAACCACGTGCTCGCCAACGACCGGTGGTTCAAGGAGTACGTGGTCGCCTACACCAACGCGGCGACCCTGGTGAGCGACGACTTCCGTGACACCGAGGAACTCGGCGGCCTGTTCTCCGGCTTCGACCCGGTCAGCGGGCATTACGACCTGTCGACGTGGGCCTACGCGCGGGACGCCGGATGGCCGCCGGCCGACGGCCAGGAGCACGGTTCGCATGCGTCCGCTCGCGCGGCCGGGGACGAACTCGGCGGCCGGGGGCCCATGCTCAGGCACGCGCGGGCGCTGCGCGACGAGACCCTGCAGGACCCGCGCACGGTATTCCAGATACTGAAGCGCCACTACGCCCGCTACACACCGGACATGGTCCGCGACGTCTGCGGCATCGGCCCTGACGACTTCGCCTACCTGGCCCGCGCGATCACGGAGAACTCGGGCCGCGAGCGCACCACCTGCTTCGCCTACGCCGTCGGCTGGACGCAGCACACCCTGGGCGCGCAGTTCATCAGGACCGCCGCGATCCTGCAGCTGCTGCTCGGCAACGTGGGCCGCCCAGGCAGCGGCATCATGGCGCTGCGCGGGCACGCGAGCATCCAGGGCTCGACCGACATCCCGACGCTGTTCAACCTGCTGCCCGGCTACCTGGCGATGCCCGTGGCGGGCAGGCAGGACACGCTGGCCGCGTACCTCGAGGCGGTCGCTTCGAAGAAGCAAAAGGGGTACTGGGCGGACGCCGACGCCTACGTCGTCAGCCTGCTCAAGGCGTGGTGGGGCGACGCCGCCCGCGCCGACAACGACTGGGCCTACGACTACCTGCCCCGGCTGACGGGACCGCACGGCACCTACCAGACCGTGACGGCCATGCTCGCCGACCAGGTGGAGGGCTACTTCCTCCTCGGCCAGAACCCGGCGGTCGGTTCGGCCAACGGCCGGCAGCAGCGGCTCGGCCTGTCCCACCTGAAGTGGCTGGTGGTGCGGGACCTCGCGATGATCGAGTCGGCGACCTGGTGGAAGGACGGCCCGGAGATCGCCTCCGGCGAGTTGCGGACCGAGGGCATCGCGACCGAGGTGTTCTTCCTGCCCGCGGCGAGCCACGCAGAGAAGGCCGGGACGTTCACCCAGACGCAGCGGATGCTCCAGTGGCGCCACAAGGCGCTCGACCCGCCCGGCGACTGCCAGAGCGATCTGGACTTCTTCTACCAGCTCGGCAAGCGGATCCGGGACAAGCTCGCCGGTTCCACCGACGAACGGGACCGGCCGCTCCTGGACCTGACCTGGCAGTACCCGGTCAGCGAGCGCGACGAGCCGGATCCCGAGGCGGTGCTCGCGGAGATCAACGGTTACCAGCGGACGGGCCAGGACGCGGGCAAGCCGCTCTCGTCCTACACCCAGCTCCGGGCCGACGGCTCGACGACCTCGGGCTGCTGGATCTACTGCGGCGTGTACGCCGACGGCGTGAACCACGCGGCCAGCCGGGTGCCGCACGGCGGCCCGGGCAGGAGCCAGTCGCAGTGGGGCTGGGCCTGGCCCGCGAACCGGCGGATCCTCTACAACCGCGCCTCGGCCGACCCGGACGGCAAGCCGTGGAGCGAGCGGAAGAAGTACGTCTGGTGGGACGAGGAGCAGGGCCGCTGGGTCGGCGACGACGTGCCCGACTTCGTCGTCGACCGGGCCCCGGGCAGCCGCCCCGACCCGGACCTCGGCGGGCCGGCGGCGCTCGCGGGCGACGACCCGTTCATCATGCAGTCCGACGGCAAGGGCTGGCTGTTCGCGCCCAGGGGCATGCTCGACGGGCCGCTGCCCACCCACTACGAGCCGCAGGAGTCGCCGGTCGCCAACGCGCTGTACCCGCAGCAGCAGAACCCGACGCGCATCACCTTCCCGCGGGCCGACAACCTCAGCGCGCCGAGTGCGGGCGTGCCCGGCTCGGGCGTGTACCCCTACGTGTTCACCACCTACCGGCTGACCGAGCATCACACCGCCGGCGGGATGAGCCGCTGGCTGCCGTACCTGTCCGAGCTGCAACCGGAGATGTTCTGCGAGATCTCGCCGGAACTCGCCGCCGAGCGCGGCCTTGAGCCGTACGGCTGGGCCACCCTCGTCTCGCCGCGCGCCGCGATCGAGGCCCGGGTGCTCGTCACCGACCGGATGACGCCGCTCGTCATCACCGGCCGCACCGTGCACCAGATCGGGCTGCCGTACCACTGGGGCGTGGGCAGCGACGCCGTCGTGACCGGGGACGCGGCCAACGACCTGCTCGGCGTGACCCTGGACCCCAACGTCCTGATCCAGGAGTCCAAGGCCGGATCCTGCGACATCCGCCCCGGCCGGCGGCCGCGCGGAGCGGAACTGCTCCGGCTGGTCGCGGACTACCAGGCCCGCTCGGGCGTCACCGTGGACACCGACAACGCGCGGGTCACCGACCCCGCGCACGAGATCGTCGTCCCCCCGCGCACCCCGGCCGAGCACGAGCAAGCAAAGCACGAGCCAGCCGAGCACGAGCCAGCCGAGCACGAACCCGGAGAGGGGGACGGGAGCTAATGCCCCAGCTGTCCGGGCCGACCGACCCGGCGGCCGACGCCAGGTGGCCGGACGTGAAGCCGCGCAAGGGCTTCTTCACCGATACCTCGATCTGCATCGGCTGCAAGGCGTGCGAGGTCGCCTGCAAGGAGTGGAACCACAACCCGCGCGACGGTGACCTGGAGCTGCTCGGGTCGTCCTACGACAACTCCGGCGCGCTCGGCGCGAGCACCTGGCGGCACGTCGCCTTCATCGAGCAGAAGCGCGACCGCATCGAGGAGGCGCGGGACACCGGCCGCACCCTGATCGATCTCGGCATGCCCCAGGTGGGTCCCCCGGCGTCCACGACCCCGGACGAGTCACCGGTACCGAACGAGTCACCGGTACCGGACACGCCCGAGTTTCGCTGGCTGATGTCGTCCGACGTGTGCAAGCACTGCACGCACGCCGGCTGCCTCGACGTGTGCCCCACCGGCGCGCTGTTCCGCACCGAATTCGGCACCGTGGTGGTGCAGGCGGACGTCTGCAACGGCTGCGGCACCTGCGTGGCCGGCTGCCCGTTCGGCGTCGTCGAGCGGCGCACGGACGGCACGGCCGCGCCGAAGACCGACCGTGGTGAGCGGAAGGGCGAGCAGCCCGACGTCCCGAACCTCGGTGTCGCCCAGAAGTGCACCCTCTGCTACGACCGGCTGCTCGACGACCAGGTCCCGGCCTGCGCGAAGACCTGCCCGACCACGTCGATCAAGTTCGGCGACCGTGAGGAAATGGTGGCGCTGGCCAAGGAACGGGTCGGACTGCTGCACGCCCAGGGCCGGACCGAGGCGCGGCTGTACGGCGCCAACGAACTGGACGGCGTCGGCGGCACCGGCTCGGTCTTCCTGCTCCTCGACGAGCCGGAGGTGTACGGGCTGCCGCCGGATCCGCGGGTGCCCACGGCCGACTTGCCGCGGATGTTCAGGCGGGCCGGGCTCGCCGCGGCCGGGATGGCCGCCGCGGCCCTGCTCTCGTTCATCGGAGGACGCTCGTGACCGAGTTCGACAGCACCCGCCCGCCGGAGCCGCTGGTTCCGCGCCAGCGCCAACGCCAGCGCCAGCGCCAACGGCGCGGGCAGGCGGGCCCCGCGGGGGCAGACGGCTCGCGCGAGATGCCGATGGTCCCCGAGCCCGAGTTCACGTCGTATTACGGCCGCCCGGTGATCAAGCCCGCGCCGTGGGGCCACGAGATCGCCGCTTACCTCTTCCTCGGCGGCCTCGCGGGCGGCTCGGCCGCGCTCGCCGCGGGCGCGCAGCTGACCGGGCGGGAAACGCTGCGCCGCAACTGCCGCCTGGCGGCTCTCGCCTCCGTCGGCCTCGGCACCGTCGCCCTGGTGAATGACCTCGGCCGGCCAGAACGCTTCCTGAACATGCTGCGCGTGTTCAAGCCGACCTCGCCGATGAACCTCGGCTCGTGGATACTCAGCGCCTTCAGCATGGGCGCGGGGGTCGCCGCCGCCGCCGAGGTCGACCGGATGACCGGCGCGCGGCTGCCGCTTGGGCGGCTGCGCCGCGTGCTGCGCGCGGCGGAGGGCCCGGCGGGGCTTCAGGCCGCCGTCTTCGGACCACCGCTGGCGGTGTACACGGCGGTCCTGCTGGCCGACACGTCCACGCCGACATGGAACGAGGCGCGCGACGAACTGCCCTTCGTGTTCGTCAGCTCCGCCAGCCTCGCCGCGGCCGGCCTGGCCATGGTCACCACGCCGACCGCGCAGACGGCACCGGCCCGCAGGCTGGCCGTGATGGGCGTGATCGGCGACCTGGCGGCGACGCGGGTGATGGGCCGGCGCATGGACCCGGTCGCGGCCGAACCGCTGCACCGGGGCCGCTCCGGCACGCTGCTGCGGCTGAGCGAGGCACTCGCGGTCGCGGGCGGCATCGGGACGCTGCTGTCCGGGCGCCGCCGTGGCGTCGCCGTGGCGGCCGGGCTGTCGCTGGTGGCGGCGTCGGCACTCACCCGCTTCGGCGTGTTCGAGGCGGGCATCCACTCGGCCAGGGACCCGCGCTACACGATCGAACCGCAGAAGCGGCGGCTCGCCGCCCGCCGCGCGGCCGGCGTCACCGACGACTCCATCACCACGGCGGGCTGAGCGACCTAGAAGGTGATCACGCCCCGCAGGTTGCGGCCGTTGCGCATGTCGTCGTAGCCGACGTTGACCTCGTCGAGGCGGTAGGTGCGGGTGCGCAGCTCGTCCAGCTTCAGCTTGCCGCTGCGGTACAGCTCCAGCATCCGGGGGATGTCGGCGCGCGGGTTGCACGAGCCGAACAGCGAGCCGCGGACCTGCTTCTCGTAGGTCGTGAGCTCAAGGGCGCTCATCGTCACGGTGGCCTCGCTCGCCGGGTGGATGTTCGTGACCACCACCCGGCCCCGCTTGCCGACGAGGCCGAGGCTGGCGCCGATCTGGTCGCCGTCGCCGACCCCCATGGTGTTCACGCACACCTGGGCCATGCGCCCCCTGGTCAGCTCGGTCACGAGGTCCTTGGCTTCCTCACTCGAGGCGACCGCGTGGCTCGCGCCGAACTCAAGCGCCTTGCTCCGCTTGAACGCCACCGGGTCGACCGCCACCACGTACTCGGCGCCGAGGGCCACCGCGGCCTGGACCGCGTTGATGCCGATCCCGCCGACCCCGACGACCACGACCACGTCGCCGACCCGCGCCTCGCCGGTGTAGGCGACCGAGCCCCAGCCGGTGATCACGCCGCAGCCGAGCAGGCAGGCGACGTCAAGCGGCAGGTCGTCCTCGACCTTGACGCAGCTGGCCTGGTGCACCACGGTGTGCTCGGCGAACGTACCGAGCAGGCACATCAGCCCGAGATCCTGGCCGCGCGCGTGGTGCCGGGCGGTGTGGTCGGAGATCTGCCTGCCCCGGCTCGTGTACCGGCCGATCTCGCAGAGGCTGCCCATGCCGGACGTGCAGGCGCGGCACTGGCCGCAGGAGGGCACGAAGCTGAAGATCACCCGGTCGCCTGGCGCCAGGCCGGTGACACCGGGGCCGACCTCCTGGACGATCCCCGCGCCTTCGTGGCCGCCGATCACCGGCAGCTCCGAGGGCAGGTCACCGGTGACCACGTGCTCGTCGGAATGACACAGGCCGCTACCGCCGAGCGCGACGAGGACCTCCCCCTGCTTCGGACCATCGAGTTCGATTTCCTCGACCGACCAGGCCTTGTTCCTGTCCCACAGCACCGCCGCGCGGGTCTTCATGCATTCCTCCTTCGCGGCGGCGGCCGACTGCCGCCGGCCGCCGCGTTCCGAAGATCATGTTTCGTCCCGGTTCGGGCCGTGTCAATGCCCGGCCGCCCGGCGGGCGGAGCGGCACGCGTGAGAGGAAGCCGTATCCGTTCGGGATCACTCTTATTTTTCTTCTGAACGGATACGGGTGACCACCGCGGCCACATGGCTGGCTCCGGCCGGGCGACGCCGGTGCGTGGCCGGCCAGCGTCGGCTGTATTACCGTGATACCGGAGGGTCGCCATGGGTGTGTTGCCGAGCTTGCGCGCGGGCCGGCCGCGCCCTCGCGCGCTGCCGTGGTCATCTGCCGCCGATCCGGCGCTGAGCTGGCTCGGGGACGAGCGCATCGCGATCAGCGGCGTGCCGTCGGCCGGGACGGTGGCGGTTCTGGCCGCGCAGGGCGTGACGCACGTCGTCAACTGCCGGCCGCGGGCGCTGGTGCGGTGGTCGGGTGACCTGGCCGCCGAGCGGGCGGCCTTCGGCCCGGGGCGGGTGGCGCACGCGCCGATGCGGGACCACGGCCTGCGGCAGCCACCCGCGGCCTGGGCGGCGGCGGTCTGCTTCGCCGCCCGCGTGCTCGAGGAGCAGCCGCAGGCGGGAGTGCTCATCCACTGCACCGCGGGCAGGCGCCGCTCGGTCATGCTGGCCTACGCGGTGCTGCGGCTGCGCGGGCACGACCGCACCAGGGCGGCGGCGCTGGTGCTGCGCTACCGGCCCGCGGCGATGCTGGTCCCGGCCTACGTGCGCAGCGTCGAGGACTGGATAGAAACTCGCCCGGTCAGCGCGGCTTGATCTCGCCCATCGGGCCGAAGCCGTCGTGCGGTGCGTCGATGTAGATGATCTGCGGCTGCGTGGCCACCAGGTCGGGCGTCACGTCGAAGAACCGCTTCACGTGGGGCTGGCTGACGTGCGTGGCTCCCGCGTCGGCATCCTTGAAGCCCTCGATGCAGACAAACTCGTTGTCGTCGGTCAGGCTCCGGGAGAACTGGAAGAACAAGCAGCCGTCCTCGGAGTTGACGTCCCTGGTGTAGGACTCGGCCAGCGCCATCCACTGGTCCATCTTCTCCGGCCGGATCTGCATCTTGATGTTGATCAGGATCACGGGTTCCCCTCCCCTTGGTGGCCGTCGTCATAATCGTGGTGCGGTCGCCGGCGACCGTCAACCGGGCAGGACGGAGAGACATGGTCAGCGACATGGTGAGCGACACGATGAGCGCACCCCGCACGTTCCGTATCGCGGCGATTCCCGGTGACGGCGTCGGCAAGGAGGTGATCGCCGCCGGGCGGCAGGTGCTCGACGCGCTGGCCGCCGGCGGCGCTGGGGCCGCCGGCAGCGGGGGCGGCGGCGCGGCCGGCCCTGGGGGCGCCGGCGGCGGGGCGTTCGCGTTCGACTGGGCGGAGTTCGACTGGGGCTGCGAGCACTACGCGCGCACCGGCCGGATGATGCCCGTCGACGGCCTCGCGGCCCTGCGGGACTTCGACGCCGTTTACTTCGGCGCGGTTGGCTGGCCCGGCGTGCCCGACCACGTCAGCCTGTGGGGCCTGCGGCTGGCCATCTGCCAGAACTTCGATCAGTGGGCGAACGTCCGCCCGGTACGCTTCCTGCCCGGCGTGCCGAGCCCGCTGCGCGGGCTTGCCGGAGGGGTGGCCGACGGCGCCGAGCCCGACTTGGTGGTCGTGCGCGAGAACAGCGAGGGCGAGTACGTCGGTGCGGGCGGCCGCAACTTCGCCGGCCGCGGCCCCGGCGGCGAAGTCGCCGTACAGTCGGCCGTGTTTACCGAGGTCGGCTGCGAACGCATCATGCGCTTCGCCTTCGACCTGGCGGGCACCCGCACCCGGCGCAAGGTCTCCAGCGTCACCAAGAGCAACGCGCAGCAGTACGGCATGGTCTTGTGGGACGACGTCTTCAGCCGCGTCGCCCGCGACTACCCCGACATCGAGACCGAAAGCGTGCTGGTGGACGCCATGGCCGCGAAGTTCGTCCTGCACCCGGAGGACCTGTCCGTGGTCGTCGCCTCCAACCTGCACGCGGACATCCTGTCCGACCTCGGCGGCGCGCGGGCCGGCAGCCGCGGCCTGGCGGCCAGCGCCAACCTGAACCCCGAGCGTCGGTTCCCCAGCATGTTCGAGCCCGTGCACGGCTCGGCCCCCGACATCGCCGGCCGCGGGCTGGCCAACCCGATCGGCGCCGTCGGCAGCGCGGCCCTGATGCTCTCGCACCTGGGCCTGCCGGAACAGGCGGCCCGGCTGGAGGCCGCCATCGAGGCGACCACCGCCGCCGGCGTTCTCACCCCGGACCTAGGCGGCTCCGCTACCACTCGCGACG
>Ga0335075_10009953_pt1 | contig 14454 bp, 14 predicted proteins | sample Lox_Sample_24_FD_206723 | JGI IMG/M metagenome (GOLD analysis project Ga0335075, IMG submission 206723) | Soil microbial communities from Loxahatchee National Wildlife Refuge, Florida, United States - Lox_Sample_2.4 | ecosystem: Environmental > Terrestrial > Soil > Wetlands | place: USA...
ACGTCCTGGCTCAGGGCTCCGGGTGGTACCGGCGGGCGCTGCGCCGCCGGTATCGACGCGAATGGGTTCTTGATGGTCCGGAAGCTGTTGAGATCGCTTCTGGCGACCAGATAGAGCGTCAGCCCGCAGCCGAGCAGGCCCAACCCGAGCACGGCCGCGCTGAGAAGCAGGTACCGTCTGACCCGTCGGCGAGGCGGGCGCGCGCTCGTGTCATCACCCAAACCTGGTACCAGATCGTCCGACGGAACCGGCGCCTCCTGGGGGCCCTCTGCCGTCCCTGCCTCCGAGGCCTGCATCAGACCACCTCCACAGGTCACTCGATTGCCGTGGAGTGGCGATTGATACGCGGCGCCCGTGCGGCTTCGCCAGGCAGGTGTTCTGACGGATCCGGCTTCTCCTGCTTGATGAGACTTGGGATAGTTAGTTATCCAATTCGCACGTCGACATGTTCATCCACGACAGCTTGCATACCGCGACAAATACGCTGTTCGAAATGGAGCAGGCAGCTTCAGTGATGCCGCCCGGCGGAGTCATGCTGGTGGACGACATGGGAGCGCACAACGGCTTCGCAACCTTGGCGCGGCGTCACCGTGATTGCAAGACCATCGTCTGTCCGGCGGAGGACGGGATGGGCCAGTTCGGCATCGCCGTCAGGATGCCCGCCGGCTAGTTACCCGGGCCGCCTCTACGAGAAGGGCCCAGGCGGCGGCTCAACCGGGAGGCTGGCCAGGGCTCGCGAGTCAGTGTCGGGGGCCGGTTGCCTGTTCATCTCGGCCAGGCGTGCGGTCGCAGTCGCCAGCGGCCAGGCCTGCCGGTCTCGCTGTGACATGACCGATACCGGAAGCGGCCACGGGATAGCGAGTTCGGGGTCGTCGAATGCGATGCTGACGTCCTCGGCCGGATCGTGCTCGCGATTGATGCGGTAGGCGACGTCGGCGGGATCGGTAAGGGCCTGGAACCCGTGGGCGCAGCCAGCCGGGATATACAGCGACACCTGCGTCACGCCGTCGAGTTCGAAACTCTCCCAGTTCAGGTACGTTGGCGAGGTGGGCCGCAGGTCCACGATCACGTCGAAGACCGCTCCGTAGGAGCACCGGACCAGCTTGGCCTCACCAGCGCCGCTCCGGGCGTGCAGGCCGCGGATGACCCCCCGGCCGGAGCGGGACACGCTGTCCTGCACGAATTCGTGCGGGTCAACGCCGACGGCACGCACGACGTAACTGTCGAAAGTCCGGCAAAAGAAGCCGCGCTCGTCATTATGGGGCGTCGGCGTGAAGAACAGCGCCCCGGCGATGCGAGGAACTTCGCAGACTTTCATGATCACGCCCTATGCAACAGGATCCCGCGGCGAGTGTAGCCCGCCGTCCGCCGGCATCACTGCGCGACGCCGCAAGTTGCGTTCGCGGTATCACGCTTCGCACCTCGATGCTCTTATGCGCACCGGACTTGAGCCAGATGTGTGATCTGAGGGGGTAGTGCTTTGCCGACTGCAGCTGTCGATTCCGGCAGTCTCCCCGGAACGACGCGAGCGTGGCCGGGGCGTCGGCAAGATACACCCGGCGCTGGCCAGTTCGCCTCGCCGCCCGGCAGAGCCAGCACCGCCAGGAAAGCCGGCATCCTTCTTGATCGGGACGGCACGATCATCGTCGATCACGGGTACGTGGGCTCGGTCGAGCGAGTCGAGTTCATCCCGGGTGCAGCCGAGGCGATAGCGGCATTCAACCAGGCCGGCATCCCCGTCGCCGTGGTGACCAATCAGTCCGGAGTCGCCAGAGGCTACTACGGGATCAGCGACGTTGATGCAGTTCACGACCATATCGCGGGCTGGCTGGCCGGGCACGGCGCGTGGATCGATCTGTACCTGTTCTGTCCGTATCACCCGGACGGAGTGGTCGAGCGGTATGTCCGTCGCAGCGAGGACCGGAAGCCTGGCCTTGGAATGGCCCGGGCGGCCGCTGCTGCGCTAAACCTCGACCTGGGCGCGTCCTGGGTCGTCGGCGACCGGCCCGAGGATATGGAACTGGCGGCCGGCATCGGCGCCTCTGCTGTCTACGTGGGCTCAGGTTCCTATGACCGGCCGGGAGTGTGGTCGTATGCCAGCCTGGCGGCCGCTGCGCCGTTCATCCTTGAGCGGATTACGCAATGAGCACGCTCCGCGATCTTCCGCTGTTCGCCCCGCCGCCCGACGCAGCGCCGCCCGACGCAGCGCCGGTCAGGTTTCCGGAGGCGCCGTACCACAGCTCCGGGTCTTTTTTTGAGGCCTACCTGGCCGAGACCGCTAGGGCCGCCAGCTCGGTCGAGGGCACGGCGCTAGAACAGGCAGCCGCTATCCTGCTTGACGCATATGCGTCTGGCGCGGCGGTCTTCGTCTGCGGCAACGGTGGCTCGGCCGCCATCGCCAATCACCTCCAATGTGACCACCTCAAAGGCGTTCGGACCGCGACGGATCTGTTGCCGCGGGTCATCAGCCTCAGTTCTAACGTCGAGTTGCTAACCGCGATCGCCAACGACATCGCCTATGAAGATGTTTTCGCCTACCAGTTGCAGTCTCAGGCCGGCCGGGGCGATGTTCTCATCGCGATCTCGTCATCGGGCCGGTCCGCGAACATCGTCCGGGCTCTGGAATGGGCACGCGACAACGGCGTGCGCACGATAGCCCTGACTGGATTCCGGGGCGGAGATGCGCGGAAACTGGCAGATGTCGCGATCCACGTTGAGGGCTCCAACTACGGCATCGTCGAAGACCTGCATCAGGCGGCAATGCATGCCCTGGCGCAGTACATCCGTCAGTCGCGGATGACCGCCGAAGCGATCGCGGGGACGGTGTTCTGACTCATGACAGCGTCTACTAACCCCGGCACGGTCAGGCAGCAACGCGGCCCGACCCTCCTGCAGCGGCGCCGCGCGGCGCCGCTGCGCGCAGCTATCAATCTGCTGACTGAGGACCCCGCCAACCCGTCCGGCGCGCACTGGTTCTGGACCCGGGTCATCCCGGAGATGGTCAGCAGGTTGCAGCCCGCTGAGGAACTGCACCTGCTAGTAAGCCCGAAGTCGCGGCACCTCCATCAGGGATACGGGTCTAACGTCCACTACATCACCTATCCGTGGTCGAATGAGCGGCGCATCCCGAGAACGCTCAGCGAGCACCTGTACTCGCCGGTCCGGCTGCCGCTCAGCCGGATCGATGTTTTCAACACCCTCATGGCCCCGGTCGTGAACCCGTCGTGGTCTTTGGTGATCCACATGAAGACCATGCACGCTTACACCGCGCCAGAGGCGATCGGGGTCCTGCCGCGAGTGTACCGACGGCTGAACTATCCGCGCACCGCTCGCGCGGCGGATGCCATCATCATCAACTCTGAGAGCCTGCGTTCGGAGATCGACCGCTACCTGCATGTCGACCCGCGAAAGCTCAAGCTCATTCACGAGGCAGTCGACCACGACACGTTCAAGCCCGGCGATCGCGACGCTGCCCGCGCTCACGTCAAGTCGCGCGGAGTCACTAAGCCGTTCGTCCTCTTCGTCTCGTCGTTGTGGCCGTACAAGAACTGTGACGGATTGCTGCGCGCCTGGGCGCTCGCTCGCGCGGACCTCAACGGCCGCCAACTGGTAGTCGTGGGTCCCGGCCGTGACGAGAGATACCTGGGCAGGCTCCACGCCCTGGAAGCAGAACTCGGCATCACCGGCGACGTGGTCTTCGTCGGAGGCGTCCCGCTCGAGGAGACGGTGGCCTTCTACCGGGCAGCCGATGTGTTCGTCTACCCGTCATTCAACGAGACGTTCGGGTTGCCGATCCTGGAGGCCATGGCATGCGGGTGTCCGGTCGTAACCTCTGACACCAGCGCGATGCCCGAGATCGCGGGCGGTGCCGCGATGCTCGCAGACCCCGCTGAGCCGGCGTCAATCGCGCAGGCGATCACCGAAGCAGCTGGCCCGGCCGGCACCTGGCTACGCGACGCGGGTATACGGCGGGCCGGACAGTTCACCTGGGCAGCGACAGGTGCGGCGACCCTTGACGTCTATCGCGAGGTCGCCGATCAGAGGAGGGCACGCACGAAGTGAAGATCCTTGTTACTGGCGGCGCAGGATTCATCGGGTCACACACCTGCGACCGGCTGCTGGCACTCGGGCACGACGTAGTCGTCCTCGACGCGCTCACCGCTCCGGTGCACCGCGACGGGCCGCCGGCTCACCTGGACCCGGCGGTGGAGTTCTATCAGGGCGACGTCCGTAACCGGGACCTGCTGACAAACCTGCTCCGGCGCGTCGACGCTGTCTACCATCTCGCGGCCTATCAGGACTACCTGCCGGACTTCTCTCGCTTCTCCGACGTGAACGTGGTCTCGACTGCACTGATCTACGAGATCATCGTTGCCGAGCGGCTCGAGCTAGCGCGGGTAGTTGTTGCGTCCTCCCAGGCTGCCATGGGCGAGGGCCTTTATTTGTGCCCGCGCGATGGTGAGCAGGTGACCGACATGCGCCCGGCCAGCTCGGTAGCTGCCGGCCACTGGGACATCCCGTGCCCAGAGTGCGGCGGCGAGTTGCTGATGCAGGCGACGCCAGAGCGGGTCTCGCATCCGCAGAACGCCTACGGGATGTCAAAGCTGGCGCAGGAGATGGTGGCGGTCAATCTCGGGCGCCGGTATGAGATCCCGACTGTGGCCCTGCGATACAGCATCGTCCAGGGGCCTCGGCAATCGGTCTACAACGCCTACTCGGGTGCCTGCCGGATCTTTTGCCTGAGCTACCTGCTGGGCAAGCCGCCGACTCTGTACGAGGACGGCCTGGCGATCCGCGACTACGTGAACATCAATGACGTCGTCGATGCCAACGTGCTGGTGCTGACCGAAGACAGGGCTGTGGGGCGGGTATTCAACGTCGGCGGGGGCGAGGCGGTTACCACGCGTGAATTCGCCGACGTGGTGATGCGTCAGTACGGCTCCGACCAGCCTGGACTGGTGACCGGCGATTACCGGTTTGGCGATACCCGGCACATTTTGTCTGACATAAGCGCGCTGCGCGCGCTCGGCTGGGAACCGTGCCGGACTCCGGCCGACTCGGTTGCCGCTTACGCGAAGTGGCTTGAGGGGATGGACGGGCTCGACCAAGTCCTGGCTGCGGCCGACGCCAGGATGCGGACGCTCGGCGTGATCCGGACGGCTACGCGTTGAAAGCGTTCCTGCTGGCGGCTGGCCTTGGAACCAGGCTGCGGCCGATCACCGACACGATGCCCAAGTGCATGGTGCCCATCGACGACCGGCCGTTGCTGGCGATCTGGCTGGAGGCACTCGACGATGCTGGCGTTGACGAAGTCCTGGTGAACCTGCACTACCTGCCCGATGTCGTCACCGACTACCTCGCCACGCGGGCGGGGACACCACGGGTGCGCACCAGCTACGAACCAGAACTGCTCGGGAGCGCAGGCACGCTCGCGGCGAACCGTGACTGGGTCGCCGGCGAAGAGTTCTTTCTCGCCTGCTACGCCGATAACCTCACGGACTTCGACTTGCGCTTGCTGATCGACGCGCACCGGCAGCACGACGCGATCGCGACACTCACAGCCTTCCACTCCGAGAATCCGTCAGCTGGCGGCGTACTCGAACTGGGCGGCGACGGTCGCGTGGTGGGCTTCGAGGAAAAGCCTGCCCAGCCCGCCTCGGACCTGACGAATGCCGGCATGTACGCGTTCTATCCGAGGCTACTAGACGAGATTCCCGAGACCCCGCCCAGCGACATCGGTTATGACCTGCTACCTGCCCTGGTCGGGCGGGCCTGGGCCGTGCCGGTCGATGGCTACTTCCGAGACGTCGGGACGCTCGACGCGTACCGTCGCGCCAGAGAGGAGTGGCCCGCACGGGCCAGAACATGATCATTACCCAGACGCCGTTGCGCATCGGCCTCCTCGGCGGCGGCACTGACCTGCCGAACTATTACCGCGAGAACGGTGGCCGGGTCCTTAACTGCGCGATCGATAAGTACGTCTACGTGATCGTCAAGCAGCGGTTCGACAATGATATCTACGTCAACTACTCGCGCAAGGAGATCGTTTCTCGAGTCGACGATCTCGAACATGAGCTCGTCCGGGAAGCGATGCGCATAACCGGGATAGCAGACGGCGTCGAGATCACTACCTTGGCGGACATTCCGTCGGCTGGCTCGGGGCTCGGGTCTTCGTCTGCTGTAACGGTCGGACTGCTGCATGCTCTTTTCGCCTATCGCGGGCGTGGGGTTGAGGCAGCCGAGCTGGCCGAGCTGGCTTGCGAGATCGAGATTGAGCGGTGTGGCAAGCCAATTGGCAAGCAGGATCAGTACATCGCGGCGCTTGGCGGCATTCGTGACATCCGATTCGGGCCAGGCGACAGCGTCGTGGCCGAGGAACTCGGCATCTCCGCCGCTGAGCGGCGTGCCTTGCAGCAGCAGATCCTGCTTTTCTACACCGGCATCACAAGGCGAGCGGACTCTATATTGGCTGAGCAGAATGCCAATCTTGAGGCCACCCGCTCTCAGCACGAGCTGCTCCGCGATCTTGCGGGGTTCGCTGCCGACCGGCTGCGGCTCGGGGACGTCGACGCGATCGGGCCCGCCATCCGGGAAAGCTGGGAGGCAAAACGCAAGCTTGCCACGGGCGTGTCGAACGAGCAGATCGACGCGGCCGTAGCGCGGGCGCTGGATGCGGGAGCCAGTGGCGTGAAGCTCACTGGCGCCGGCGGCGGCGGGTTTCTGCTCGTCATCTGTCCGATGGAACGGCAGCGAACGGTGCGTGATGCCCTGCGTGACATGCAGGAACTTCCCGTGAAGCTGGACCGCCTTGGCTCGCGCGTAGTGCTCAACGTCGTTCGCGACATCTGGGGGTAACTGATGAAGATATCCGTGGCCATGCTGGCGAAGGATGCGTCAGCCATCATTGGCGACGCGCTGGAATCTGTGGACTGGGCCGACGAGGTCGTCGTCGGGATAGACAGCCGGACCAGCGACGATACGGCTGAGGTCGTGGGCAAGTTTGGTAATGCACGGATCGTTAGCGCAAGCCTCGCCGAGGGGTTCGGGGTAGCTAAGAACGCGCTGATCGACGAGGCCCGCAACGACTGGGTCCTAGTCATGGACACCGACGAGCGCGTCACGCCAGAACTCAGGCAGGCAATCATTTCGGCTGACTTTGGGGCCCGTCAGGCTTACCGCGTCAACCGGCTGAATTACATGCTCGGCCGCGCTATGCGCCACGGCGGCTGGTGGCCGGACTACCCGGTCCGGCTGATAAACCGGCACCATGCACATTACAGCAGCAAGCCGGTGCATGAAGAAATGCAAGTCGACGGGAACGTCGGCACGATTAGCGAATATTTCATTCATCTGACCCATCCGACCGTGGCCAGCATTATGGAGCGAGTTGAACGCTGCGCGCCGTACGAGGCGGAGCTCATCGTCGCTGAGTTCGCCGAATCGGGAAAGCGTGTCGGGGTAAAAGAACTCCTCTGGCCGGCGACCAAGCGGTTCGTCGGCAAGATGGTAGTCAAGCGGGCTTGGAAGGACGGGATACCCGGCTTGATCGAGCTTGTCTGCATGAGCTTTTATGCCTTCTACAATTACGCCAAGGCATGGGAGCTTCAGCGGCAGAAGGATCTGTGAACGTAGGTTTCGACTCTCTGGAAGAAGACCATGCCCAGCTCTGACGTAGCTAACGCCGCGCCCGCCACCGATGGCGTGACCGTGCATCACCTGACCGGTGACAGCAAGCGAAGCTTGCTGCAGCAGATGAATCGCTCGCTGCACGCAGTGCGCGAGCAGGATGCGCGCACTGTCGCCCTGTTCGCGCTCGGACGTCTGCTCACGTCCGTCGGACGCAGCGCACTTCGGTACGGGCAGCGCCCGGCGTTGTCTGACTTTGACGAACTCGGCGAGGCGACGACAGATCCGGCGACGATGGCACGGCTACTGGGCTGCCCCGACACCGACTTCCACCAGTATCTGGAGGAATTCGCCAAGTGTGAGGCGGTCCGGGTGCGAGGGAGTTCAGCAGCAGTGGCCGCCAGGTACCCGGCGCTATTTGCATCGGAACTCAACACTCAGCGCGTGCTCTATGCGCTTGTCCGCGCGCACCGGCCGGACGTGGTGCTCGAGACCGGTGTCGCTGACGGGTTCTCGAGCTTCGCCATACTCGCTGCGCTCGATGCCAACAGCAACGGGCACCTGCACAGCGTCGACATCCAGGACGACGTTGGCATCGTCGTTCCAGCCGCGCTCCGTAGCCGGTGGACGGTCCACATCAATGACCACGAGATGGACCTTGAACGTGGATTCAAGGACATCGTGGCCGGGCTGCCCGCAGTGGACTTCTACTACCACGACTCCGGTCATACGTACCTGTGGCAGTCGTTCGAGTACAGTGCGGTGGCTGAGCTCATACGGACTGGCGGGACCTTTATGAGCGACGACGTGGACTGGTCCTACGCGTTCATCGACCACTGCAAGGCACGCCGCGTCACGCCCGGCATCATGGTCGAGGGCCGCAAGGTAGTCGGCGGCTACACGGCCTGACGTGCCGCATCGCAAGGTTGCCGACAGGGGAGGACGAACTGGCGCCGGGGCCTTACGCTGGCGTCATCGAAGGCCATCGACCGGTTGGTCGGTGCGCCAGTAGACTGGAACTGGCGATGTCGCAGAGACGTCATCAACGAACTCAAACCGGCCGTCCCAGCCGAGCCGCCGAAAGGTTTTGTTTCGGCGGAGAGCGAGGGCCTGGTAAAGGACGGGAATCCGAGCGCGAGCAACGAACTCACGAGCACGTGCTTGCACCCCGCCTGGCCGGTACTGGTCAATTGTCGTGCGAAATGCCGGGCTATTCATAACAGGCATTGGCGTGATGCAGCGCACACGCTCGATGATGCCGTTCGAGTAAAATATCGCCCATTCATCCGGGTAGTCACGAACCGGCAGACCCGTCTGCAGTCGCCGCTCGCAGGCCTCGCGAGTTATGAGATAACAGCCACCGCTGCTTGGAAAGCATGACTCTGCGATCCGCACTAGAAGCCGTGAGGACGGCAGCTCAACCGAACCCGCCCTGCTTACCTGGCAGGGACCAAGGTCCACATTCAGCAGTGACCCGCCCCTGACTAGCTGGTCGGGGCCGCCGTCGAGCAACAGGATGCTGTGGAAATTAAGCAGCACGACCTCAGCGCCCGTCATGTGCGGTTGCACAGCACTGGCGAGCTCGGCAAGATCTGCTGGCAGAGTTATGTCATCCTCCATTACCAGTGCGTGCTCGGCGCCATCGGCGAGAATTTTCCGGTAAACGTCGAGGTGGCTCAGGGCGGCTCCTACGGTTCCGGGACGCATTCCTTGATCTGTCTGTTCCGCCATCCACTCGGGGTCAAGGAGTTGCGTGTCGCCGAGGTCTACTTCCCTGTAGTCCGTGGCCTTGACGAACTCATAGCTGATCTGGGTCTTTTTCAGCTGCCGCTCCATGTGAGCACGCCGGTCGCGCGATCGGGTCAGGTTGATGACGTAAGCCTTTATCATTCTGTAGGTCCATTCATCAAGCGGCGACAATAAGAAATCTGAGAGATTTTTTGCACCGGCCGGTCGTTCGACCAGCCAATACACGGATACGAACGTCGACGGCGCTCCGGTGATACGTGGCGACCGGCTGATGCTGGCGAAGGCCCAGTTCAGGCAATGGCACGATGTCGCGGGTCCATGGCAGGCGGACGGCGAGCAGTGGCCGGGGGTCTGCGTACTGGCAAGGAGGCCCGGTGTCAGGCTGGCGCTGGGTCTGGAACTGGGCATGCCGCGTCTGCGGGACCTGCTCCGCCTGACGTGTATCACTGGCGCGCTTCTGGTGCTCATATCTACGTGCCGACTGCGTCAAGCATTTAGTTCATGAATCCTACGCGTCAATTTTTGTGAGTATCTTTTAAAGGAATAATGAAATATAAAACCGATGAAAACTTATATCATTAACCTCGCCCGATCGTCCGACCGGCGGGACCACATGGTCCGGCAACTCGCCAAGACCCGGATCGATTATGAATTTGTCCAGGCTACTGACTGGAGGGACACCGATCTCGACGACACCCGGCTCTTCGACTCGGAATGGCTAGCGCGCGAGCAAGCCCGGGGAATGCGCCCCGGACACGCGGCGGCGGCGCTGAGCCATCTTGAAGTGTGCCGGCGGATCCTGGCCGACGGCGGCGAATACGCGATGGTTCTGGAAGATGACGTAGTGATGCCCGCGGATATCTCCAGGCTGGTCGATGCTGTGCACCCGCACATGGCGGGCGCGGAGGTCGTCTTGCTGTTTTTCAGCAGCCTCCGGCCGGACTTTACTAGCGGTCCCTGCACTGTCATGAGGACAGGTTCGATTCAGTTGCCGTCTTCGCGGTCTCTCCTGCAAATCGCGGACGGATGCTTGCCAATGGGCGGCGGCTGCTATCTCATAACGCGCGAGGCTTGCGGGCGCCGAGTTGAAGCCGGCCTGCCCATTCGTGCCTACCCGGATGACTGGTCGGCTTTCTACCGCGACGGCATCATCGACCGCCTGCGCTGCGTCACGCCGATGCAGGTCCGGCTCAGCCCGGATTTCCGGACGACCATCGACCAATATGAGCCGGGCAGCGTGCAGGGGCGTATCCGGGAGCTGGTCGCTCGCACGCGGACTCCTATTCTTCACCAGGTGCTTGCTTTCCGCAGGCTGCGGACGTTTCGTCGGCTCGGCTGGGCCGGGCTGGTCGAGTTTGTCGATGACCTGCCCGGAACACCGCTCCCGTCGGTTTACTGTCGCAGCCCGCAATGGGCTGATGAACTCTCGTGATGGCCGGGCCCTGCGGATTGACGGTCAGCGCTATCCGGACCCGCTAGGCCGGGGCGGCAATCGGCCGCCGCCCCTCGGTATCACGACTCCCGCCCTAGGGCTCTCATGGTCACGAAGATGTCGGCGGCACCAGCTAAGTGGGTGATGCGATGAAGGTGGCAGTAGTCGGCCTTGGCTACGTTGGCACCGTGACAGCGGCCTGCCTGGCTACCAACGGCCACGACGTCTGGGGCGTCGACGTGGACAGTGCCAAGGTCGGCGAGATTAATGCCGGGCGCAGTCCGGTTGCTGAGCCCGGCCTCGGGCCGATCGTCGCGGAGGCGGTGGCTTCCGGCACGTTGCATGCCACGACATCCTGCGTGACGGCGGTGGAACGGGCCGATGTGTCGCTTGTGTGCGTCGGGACGCCGTCGACCGCTCGTGGGGCGACGGACCTGTCCCACATCAGGCGCGCGGTCCACGACATCGCGTCTGGATTGCGATCCGGCCAGCCGCCCGCTTCCGGCCACCACAGCGTGGTGATCCGCAGCACCGTGCCGCCCGGCACTGTCGAGGACGTAGTCGCGCCCAGCCTTGCCACAGACCTGGCAGGCACCGGAATCGAAACCGGAGTGGCCATGTGCCCCGAGTTCCTCCGGGAAGGCTCGGGAGTCAGCGATTTCTTTTCGCCGCCGTTCATTATCGCGGGCAGCGCTGACTCGCGCGTTGCGGATGCGCTTACCGTCCTCTTCGGCTTCCTCAGCGAGCCCGTGCAGATAGTCGACGTTCGCACCGCTGAGGCGCTCAAATATGCCTGCAATGCTTTCCACGCCACCAAGGTTTCGTTCGCGAACGAAGTGTCCCGGCTCTTCCGGCTGCTCGGCGCGGATTCCAGGCAAGTGATGTCGCTGTTCTGCCAGGACGACGTTCTGAACATTTCGCCGAGCTACCTGCGGCCAGGGTTTGCCTTCGGCGGGTCTTGCTTGCCGAAAGACCTCAGGTCGCTACTGCATCTCGCCAGGGTAAACGGCGCCGACGTGCCGCTGCTGGCGGGCACGCTGGCGACCAACGAACTGGTAATCAGCGAGGTCGTTGACCGCGTCGTCGCGAGCGCGGCCCGCAAGGTCGCCATGCTCGGGCTGAGTTTCAAGATGGCCACCGACGACCTGCGCGAGAGCCCGTATGTCGAAGTCGCCGAGCGGCTGATCGGCAAGGGATTCGAGGTGCGCATCTACGATCAGATCGTCAATCCGACCCGGCTGGTCGGCACGAACCTCAGGTACGTCAACTCTAAGCTGCCTCACCTCGGCCGCCTGCTTGCGGACACGCCGACGGAGGCACTTGCCGGCGCGGATATCGCAATTGTCTCGGCGAACGATCCCGCTGCGCTTGCCGCGGTGCTCGCCGGGCCGCCGCCGCGACTGATCGATCTCAGCGGCCGCCTCGGCCCGGAGGTAGAGGCGCTGCCCGGATATGAAGGGCTCGGCTGGTGAGCCGGATTCTCATCATCGTGCAGAACCTGCCGGTGCCCTTCGACCGGCGAGTCTGGCTCGAGTGCCAGGCCCTGGTGTCGGCGGGTCACCAGGTGGCGGTCGTGTGCCCGAAGGGGGACGGCGATCCTCGTTACGAGGTCATCGACACGGTTCAGATCTACAAGTACCGGCCGTATGCTCCCGGCGGCAGCCAACTCGGCTTCGTCAGCGAATACCTGTACTCCTTCCTGGCGACCGCATGGCTAACGCTCCGGGCGAGGCGCTCGGGCCGGTTCGCCATCATGCAGGCTTGCAACCCGCCAGATATCTTCTGGCCGCTTGCCCTTGTGCTGAGGGCGATTGACGGCACGGTATTCGTTTTCGATCATCACGATCTTTGTCCTGAGCTGTACCAGTCGCGTTTCCCCGAAGGCCCGCAGTTGCCGTACCGAGCGCTGCGCGCGCTGGAGCGCCGGACGCACCGGACGGCGCGGCACGTGATCGCGACCAATGACTCCTACCGCGACATTGCCATCGGGCGCAGCGGCAAGTCTCCAGCGGACGTGACCGTCGTCAGGACCGGGCCGGACTCTCAGCGGCTAATTCGCGGCGAGGCGCAGCCCGAGCTCCGCAGGAGCCACCGGTACCTCGCGGTGTACATCGGCGTCATGGGTCCCCAGGACGGTGTTGACATCGTGGTCCGCGCCGCCGACGTGATTGTGCACGAGCTCGGCCGCGAAGACGTCGCATTCACCTTGATCGGCAAGGGTGACTGCTTCGACGAGCTGGTGTCCTTGCGAGATGAGCTCGGCCTGGCGGGACACGTGGAGTTCACCGGACGGGCGCCGGACTCGCAGGTCGCCGCGATCATGTCCAGCGCGGACGCAGGACTGTGTCCCGACCCGAAAAATCCGCTCAATGACGTGTCCACAATGAACAAGACCATGGAGTACATGGCATACGAGCTCCCGGTAGTCGCTTTTGACCTGCGCGAAACGCGCGTATCGGCCGGCGATGCCGCCGTCTACGTAACTCCGAACGACGTGCATGCATACGCCAAGGCCATCGTCGATCTCATCGACGACGAGCCACGGCGGGTCAGTCTCGGCAAGACCGGGAGACTGCGGGTCGAGCAGGAGCTTGACTGGAGCCACCAGCGGCGCACCTACCTTGACGTGTACCAGCGCCTGCTGACGGGCGGCCAGAGTTCTCCGCGGGCCGGAGGCTGACATGTGCGGGATAGCGGGTTGCTACCAGCAGGCCGACGGGCAGAAGCTGGTCGACGTCATGAGCGACCGGATCGCGCACCGTGGTCCGGACGCCAGGGGCAGCTGGAGCCACGAACGCGATGGCGTCAGCGTTCAGCTTGGCTTCCGCCGGCTATCGATCATCGACCTCAGCAGTGCCGCAGATCAGCCGCTGAGCAAGGACGGCTTGACGATCGCCTATAACGGCGAGCTCTACAACTACCGGTCGCTCCGGGCCGAACTGACTGCGCGCGGCACGAAGTTCAGGACTCACTCGGACACCGAGGTTGTCCTCGAGGCCTGGCGTAGCTGGGGACCGGCGGCGCTCGGCCGGTTCCGCGGCATGTTCGCGTTCGCGCTGCTCGACGAGCGGACCGGCGAACTGGTGCTTGCCCGTGACCCGCTCGGCATCAAGCCGCTGTACTACATGCATCGCGGGGACGGCATTGTCTTCGCTTCGGAGCTGAAGGCCCTGGTGGCTGCCGTCGGCACCGAACTGCGGATCAACCCCGGCGCGCTCGTCGCGTCCATGCTCTATTACTGGCTGCCCGAGCAGCGCTGTGCGATCGACGGCATAGCCAAGCTGCCGGCTGGTTCCTGGGCGCAGGTGGGCCCGGACGGCACGATGAAAGTGCGGCACTACTGGAACATCGCCGACGTGGCGGCTCGCGCGTCCGATGGCCCGCCCGCTGACTTGCGGGTAGTCATCGAGGAATCGATCACCGCGCACATGGTCGCCGACGTTCCCATCTCCTCGTTCCTGTCCGGTGGCCTCGACTCCAGCATCGTCACGGTCCTCGCTCATCACGCCGACCGCAACGTCGATGCGTACACAATCACGTTCCGCCCCGAGGACCAGCGCCTGGAGGCGATGCCGGACGACGCTGTCTATGCCCGCAAGGTCGCAGCCCGCTACGGCATCAGCCTCAACGAGATCGAGATCTCGCCC
>Ga0335075_10009954_pt1 | contig 14453 bp, 13 predicted proteins | sample Lox_Sample_24_FD_206723 | JGI IMG/M metagenome (GOLD analysis project Ga0335075, IMG submission 206723) | Soil microbial communities from Loxahatchee National Wildlife Refuge, Florida, United States - Lox_Sample_2.4 | ecosystem: Environmental > Terrestrial > Soil > Wetlands | place: USA...
GCCAGTCCGGAAGGGGTGGCGATGGACGGCTCCAGCCTGCTGATCGCCGACGAAGGCAACTGCCGGGTGCGGATGGTGACCGGCTGACCGGGCGGCCCGGTTCTGGTGAGCCGATGGCTAGAAGCTCGCCCACACAGTAGCCGATCAGGGCACCGCTCAGGACGGTCGGTTCTGGGGCGAGAAGGTCGCCGGAAGATCCGGTGGCGTTGGCGGTCACGGTCACAGCTATCGTCGCGTCCATCGCCGCGATCCACGGCGGCACCGCCACCGCCCACCCCCGCGAGGACGGCGGCCTGTCCGTCACGGTGACCCTCCCCGGTGCCAGGGAAGGCGCACAGCAACTTCACCATGAACAGGCCGGGGTGAACGGCGCCCGGGCGCGGGTGGCTAGCTTCCTCTCGGCGTGGGCGGGGACCACACGCCGAACCACTGCTCGGCGCCCCAGGCTTCGAACCGCTCAACCTCGGTGAATCCCAGCTTCGCCGCGAGGCGCATCGAGCGGGCGTTGGCGGTCTGGGTAAAGAGCACCACCCGCTCGCCCGGAAGCTCGGCGGCAAGCCAGCCGAGTGCCGCCGTGCACGCCTCGGCGGCGTACCCGAATCCCCACGCCTCCGGCAGGAACAGGTAGCCGAGCTCCGCCTTCCCGGTAGCCGCAGAATGGTGCGGGCTTGCCTTTGCTCTCCTGAGGATGACCTGGCCGATCGTGACCCCGTTGCGGTCAACGGCGAACAGGCCGGGGGGCCGCTCGGGTGCCGCGGGTATCTCGCGCTCGAGCTCGTCACGCGGCCGGGGGCCACCGAGGTAGGTGCCCACCTCGGGCGAGGCCAGCAGCTCGATGAACGCCGCACGGTCCCGGGCCTCGGGCTCGCGGAGCACGAGTCTCTCGGTCCTGATCGGGGCGGGCGGCCAGGCGACGGGTCCGAGCTCAGCCATGGCGGGCAATCTACCGCACGCCCGCCGGCCCCAGCCCGGGTTCAGGCCAGGCGCAGAACGCAGGCCGACGGGGCGCGGGGAAGCGCGACGGTGAGCGTGCCGGGGACCGGGTCCCAGCTGACCTCGGCCCCCGCCTCGCGCGGGTACAGCAGCTGGGCGGTGACCTGCGCACCGCGGCAGTGCGGCACCGGGAGCGTTATCTGGCCGGCATCCGCTGCTGGCTCCGGCCAGCGCCGCCAGACGGTCAGGTGGCTGATCCCGGGCCCGCGCAGGCCGAGCGCGACCCACGGGGCGTCCCAGCGTGGCAGGCCGAGCGGCCAGAACGCCGTCGACCCGGCGATCGCCGGCCGGATGGACTCCCGGTACACCTGGACGGCCGCGGCCACGAGTTCCCGCTGGGGGCCGCTCATCCGGTCGAGGTGACCCGACAGGTGCACGCGCCCGAGCATCGCGCTGGCCATCGTGAAGGCGATCTCGTCGTCGCTGAACTGCGGCTGCGGGTAGGCCCAGACCGCGGCCTGCTCCGGGGCGATGGCGGCCGGGGCCGCCGCGGCTATCGGCGGGTAGCGGAGATAGTCCTGCTGATCACTGGTGGACTGCAGCTGCATGCGTGACAGCAGCGCGTAGTCGGTGCGCATGCCGCCTGACGAGCAGTTCTCGATCACGAGACCGGGATGCCGGTCGAGCACGGCGTCGAGCCAGTCGAGCTGCGCGCGGTTGGCCGCGAGCAGGCCAGCGCCCGGGCTCACGCCGTCGGTGTCGGGACCGGGCGCGACGGCGATGTTGTAGTCCAGCTTGAGGTAACCGGCGCCCAGGTCGCCGACCAGGAAGTCCACCACCTGATCCAGGTGCTTCACGGCGGCGGGGTGGCGCAGGTCCAGGTGGTAGCGGCCGTGCTCGACGACGCGCTGCCCGCCGCGCTGGAAGAACGCGTCAGCCGGAAGCTGCCGGGCGACCTCGCTGTTGACCCCCACGACCTCGGGCTCGAGCCAGAGGCCGGGCACCATCCCGGCTTGCCTGATGCGGTCGAGCACCTCGGCTATCCCGCCGGGGAACCTGGTCTGCGACGGCCGCCAGGCGCCGACCGTGTCCCACCAGCCCTCGTCGATTTCCGCGTACCAGCCCGAGTCGATGCAGAAGTACTCGGCTCCGGCCTCGGCGGCCGCCTCGACCAGCGGCAGCAGGCGCGCGGTCGTGGGGTCCCCCATGACCGTGTTCATGTAGTCGTTGAAGATCACCGGCAGGCGCTGGCTGTCATCGTGCCGGCGCCTGATCGCGCGGCGCAGCGCGGTGAGCCCGGCCACGGCCCCGTCGAACCCGCCACGGCTGGCCGCCACGCTGGCCGGCACCGTGGTGAAGGCGTCGCCCGGGCCGAGGGTGACCTGCCATTGGTGCTCGGAGCTGGCCGGGCCGAGCAGCGCGAGGTAAGCGCCGCTGACCGACCCGGGCGGGGCGTGCCGGCCGTGCGGGCCGGGGCCATGCCCGGCGGAACGGTGCGTGCACTCGCCGACCTGCCAGTGCCAGCCGCCGTTGTGCTCGATCTGCCATGCCCACGCGTGCCCGGTGCGCCGGTTCACGATCGCGCCAGTGGGCAGGTACCGTCCCGACGACCAGGTCCCGGCGCTGGTCAGGCCGAAGCAGCCCCGCGGGTCGGCACCGAGCGCCCGGCGGTTGATGTCAGGCAGGGCGTCGCGGAGCGGCCGGATCTGCCAGCGGCCCTCGGCCATCCAGTCGTTCTCCGCCCACATCAGGTCCAGGTCGGCCACGTCGTCGGGGCCCGGCCCGGTGCCCAGGCCGCCACACAGGAACGAGCTGACCGACTCGACCGTAACCGGCCGCGGGCCGCGGTTCTCCAGGCGCACTCTGGAGCGGAGCGCCCCGGCCTGTTGCCCGGGCCCGGCCAGGACCTGGTAACAGATCTCGGCCCGCAGGCCGGTCACCGGGTCGTCCAGGTCCACGCGCAGCTCCCGCCAGGGCCCGTCCGCCGGGGGTTGGCTGTGGCCGGCATAGCGGAAACGGCCCCCTGCCTCGGACTCGCAGTACCGCCCGCCCGACCAGGCGCGGCCCTCACCGGTGACGATGACGTCGAGCAGAGGGAGCGCCGCGTCGCACGACGGCGCTGCGGCACCATCGGCCGCGAGGCGGGTGAGCCTGGCCATGCCGTCGCGGTCGACCTCGATCCGCAGATCCAGGCCCTGGTCCGCCCAGCCGGAGATCAGCAGGGGCGGTTCGGTTCCAGCCAAGCGTGCCTCCTCGTCGCCGCTGCGACCTGGCCTGTGCCATTCACATGGGCCATTCCCGGGTGCCGTTCCGCAGCGTTAAATCGTGATCTCAGCTACTTGACGCGCGATGATGTGAACGTTCACAATCCTGGCATGGCTGTGACCGGTCACACAAGCAGCCCGGATTCACCACCCGGCACCGGCACCGGCGCACGCAGGCACGGCGTGCGCCCGTTCAGCATCCGGGACGTGGCCGCCGCGGCCGGTGTTTCCTACCAGACCGTGTCCCGGGTCATCAACGGCCACCCGAGCGTCCGGCCGTCAACCCGCGAACTGGTCCAGGCCACCATCGAGGATCTCGGGTTCCGCCCGAACCGGGCCGCCCGGGCGCTGGCCGGCGGGCCCGTGCAGTCGGTTACCGTGCTGACGCCGAACACCACCTTGTACGGGTACCAGGCGGGCCTGCAGGGGATCGAGGAGGCGGCGCGGGCCGTGGGCTTCGCCGTCGGGGTCCGCGTCGTGGAGTCGGCCCGGCCCGAGGAGGTGGCCGAAGCGGTACGCCGGGCGGTCGAGCCGGGGGGATCGCTCATCGTCATCGCGTACGACCAGGTGGGGACCATGGCCCTGGAAGCCGTCCCGCCGGGCATCCCGATGGCGGCGATGGTCGAGACGCCCGCCGGCAACCCGGGCCGGGAGCGGCCCTGGGTCTGGCTGGATGACCGGAAGGCAGCCATCCAGGCCACCCGCTACCTGCTCTCGCTGGGCCACCGGACCGTGCACTACCTGGCCATCCCCTCCTCGACCCACACCAGTCAGCGGCACGCGGGATGGCACGAGGCCCTGGCCGAAGCAGGGGCGCCGGTACCGGAGCCGCTGCAGTGTGGCTGGACTCCCCGCTCCGGTTACGAGGCCGGCCGGGCGTTGGCCACCGATCCGGAGGTAACCGCCGTGCTCTGCGGCAACGACGACCTCGCCCTCGGCGTCATGCGAGCGATGCACGCGGCCGGGCGCGCCATCCCGGGAGAGGTCAGCGTGGTCGGATTCGACGACACCCCGGTGTCTGAGTTCCTGACGCCACCGCTCACCACGGTGCGCCTGGACTTCGCCGAACTGGGGCGGGCCTGCTTCGCCATGCTCCTGGCGCTGATGGAGCAGAAGGCTGCGCTGCCCCGCCCACGAAGGCTCGAGCCCGAACTGATCGTCAGGGAGAGCACGGGCCCCCCACCAAAACCGCGCGGGTCCGGTCCGACCCGCGCGGCTGGCACTTGATGCACACCCCTAGGAAAGGAGCATCTCGTGATTCAGAAGATATATGCCCGGAGCCGCGGCTGTCCGCCTGGCCCTGGGCCGACAGCGAGCCGCAGCCGGGCCAGACGCGCCCGGGCGGCCGCACCCGTGGCCGTCGTGGCCTGTGCCGGGCTGGCTCTCGCGGCCTGTTCCGGTCCTGCCGCGTCGACGGCCGGCGGCTCATCGTCCGGCGTGGTGGACATCACCTGGCAGACCATGTGGTCCGGAAACACGCTGACCCTGCTCAGCGAGATGGTCAACAAGTTCAACGCCACTCACCCGGGCATCCACGTCACCGAGTCGAACATCCCGAGCGCCACCGGCGACGCGAAGCTGCTGTCCGAGATCGCGGCCGGCGATCCGCCGGACGTGTTCACCGAGTGGAACCCGGTGCTCGGCGAGTACGCGGCCGACGGGTCGATCCAGTCGTTCGCGCCGTACCTGACCGGGTCCTACGCCGGGCTCAAGAGCTGGCTGTACCCCATCGCGCTGCAGGGCGGCGAATACGGCGGGGCGCTGTACGCGCTGCCGATGTCGATGAACTCCTGGGCGCTCTACTACAACAAGTCGATGCTGAAGGCGGCCGGGATCTCCTCCCCGCCCACCACGCTGGCCCAGCTGTACGCCGACCAGGCCAAGGAGTGGAAGATCTCCGGCGGCAAGCTGGAGCAGATCGGCTTCTACCCGCTGTACGAGTCGGCCGGCTCGGCCTTCGAGTACTTCGGCAGCTTCTTCGGCGCGGTCAACTGCTTCAGCTCGGCCGGCCAGTACGACCTCGCGGGCTGCCCGGCGGCCAAGTCTGAGGCCGACTTCTTCGCCCAGTACGACACGTACCCGTTCTCGCAGGTCGATGCTATGGAGACGGCGTACGGCTCGGTGGCCGGCGGTGACGACGACGCGTTCGTGGCGGGCAAGGAAGGGTTCAACATGGACGGGCCGTGGGAAGGCGCACAGAACATCCCGGTCACCAACCCGTCGATGGCGCACAACTTCGGCGTCGTGCCGTTCCCGAACTCGGTGGGCGGGCCGAGCACGTTCGGCCAGGGCAACTTCAACATCATCCCGAAGGGCGCGGCCCACCCGAAGCAGGCCTTCGAGTTCATCGCCTGGCTGGCCGGCTATGACAACGAGGCGTTCAACTCGCAGATGGACCCCAAGGGCGGCTGGATGCCGGCCTCTCCCTCGGTCGTCTCGCAGCCGGCCTACCAGGCCTGGCTCAAGGCCAACCCCTGGCTTGACGTGTTCGTCGAGCAGATGTCGAGCCCGCGCTCGGTCACGCCGAAGCTGACCAAGACCGAGTCGGAGTTCCTGACCGCCGAGGCCACGGCGGCCGAGGACATCGCCGAGCACAGCATGACAACGCAGCAGGCGCTGGCCTACATCGACCAGCAGGCGAACAGCGCCGCAGGCGGCTGACGGAGCCGCTGACGGACAGGAGGGGCAGAGGTAGGCATGCAGGCAGCAACCCCCGTGACGGCCCGAGGCACCCGCAGGCTGCACTCCTCCCGGGTGCGCCGGCTACGGGCCGGGCTGCTGTTCGTGAGTCCCTGGATCGTCGGGTACTGCGTGTTCTACCTCTATCCCTTCCTGGCCACCTTCTACTACAGCCTGACCAGGTTCACCGGGATCGGGAACCCGGTGTTCACCGGGCTGTCCAACTACTCCGGCCTGCTGCACGACGTGATGTTCCGTACCGCGCTGTTCAATACGCTCTACTACACGATCATCGAGGTCCCGTTCTCCACCGCGCTGGCGCTCGGGCTGGCGCTGCTGCTGAACCTGAAGGTGCGTGGCCAGGCCGTCTACCGCACGCTGTTCTATATCCCGTCGATCGTGCCCGTCGTTGCCTCGTCGCTGATCTTCGTCTGGATCTTCCAGCCGTCGTTCGGCATCGTGAACTCGCTGCTGTCCGACATCCACGTCACGGGCCCGGCCTGGTTCTTCTCGATCGCATGGTCCAAGCCGACGTTCATCCTGCTCGGGCTGTGGGGCGTCGGCCAGCCCATGGTGATCTACCTCGCCGCCCTGCAGGGCGTGCCCAAGGAAATGTACGAGGTGGCCGCGCTGGAAGGAGCCGGGCCCTGGTCACGGCTGCGCCACGTGACGATCCCGATGATCAGCCCGGTCATCTTGTTCAACGTGATCCTGTCCCTGGTGCTGTCGATCCAGTACTTCACCCAGGCCCAGGTGATCGAGAGCCCGCCGGGCAGCCCCGGCACGTCCACGATGTTCTACGTCACCTACTACTACCAGCAGGCCTTCCAGGACCTGCACTTCGGTTACGCGTCGGCGATGGCGTTCCTGCTGTTCATCGGGGTGCTCATCGTCACCGTCGTGCTGCTCAGAACCTCGTCACGCTGGGTGTACTACGAGAACGAGAACAGGTAAGCGGCGATGCAGACCGTTCCCGCGCAGGTAACCCCCGGCCACGCCGAGCAGCAGCCGGGGCGGCCACCCGGCCGCCGCCGGACCCGCCGGGCCTTGGGCGCCAGCGTGAGCAAGCACGCCGTGCTGATCGCGCTGTCGGCCATGTTCGCGCTGCCGCTGGTGTGGATGCTCGGCACGTCGTTCAAGACGGCTCCGCAGGCTCTCGAGCAGCCCGTGGTCTGGTGGCCGCACCCGTTCCTGTGGGCCAACTACCCGGATCTGTTCGCCGCGCTGCCGTACTTCCGGTTCTTCCTCAACACGTTCCTGTACGCCGGCATCACGATCGTGGGGGTCTGCATCTCGAGCAGCCTGGTGGCCTACGGCTTTTCCCGGCTGCGCTGGCCCGGCCGGGACGCGGTCTTCTACGTGATGCTGATGACGCTGATCCTGCCGTTCGTGTGCACGCTGATCCCGCTGTTCGTGATGTACAAGCGGTTCGGCTGGGACGGCACGTACCTGCCGCTGGAAGTGCCCACGTTCTTCGGCAGCTCGGTGTTCAGCACCTTCCTGCTCCGCCAGTTCTTCATGACGATCCCGCAGTCATACTCGGAGGCGGCGCGCATCGACGGCGCCAGCGAGTTCTACATCTACCGGAAGATCATCCTGCCCCTGGCCAAGCCGGCCATGGCGGCCGTCGTCCTGTTCCAGTTCGTGTACTGCTGGAACGACTACCTGGGACCGCTGGTCTACATCAGCAACCAGAACTCCTACCCGCTGTCGCTGGGCCTGGCGCTGATCCTCGGCGACTACACGACGAACTGGGCCTGGGTCATGGCGGGCGCCACCGCGGCGACCGCCCCGATCGTCATTCTGTTCTTCCTCACCCAGCGCACGTTCATCCAGGGGATCGCCCTCACCGGCACGAAGGGATAACACCATGACCAGCGGTATCTTCGGGACCAGGATCATGGCCTGGCTGACCACTCTGTGCAACGCGCTGCTGGTGAACCTGGCCCTGATCGTCGCGTCGCTGCCGCTGATCACCGCGCCGGCCGCGGTCAGCGCGGCGTCGGCCACACTCGACCAGTGGCGCCGCCAAGGCGAGGACCAGGTCGTCCGCCAGTTCCTGAACGAGTTCTGCAGCCGGTGGTCGATGCGGACGACGCTGAGCACCGGGGTCCCCATGGCGGCCGTCGTGCTCGGCCTGGCCGAGATACGCCACTTCGCGCGGGAGGCGACGCTGTCCGGGAGAGCCGGGCTCATCCTGGGCGGCGGCGCGCTGCTCGTCACCCTGGCCGCCCTTGGCTACCTCTTCCAGCTCACCGCGGACCAGCCGGGCCTGTCCCCGGTGGAACTCTGGTCGCTGTCCGCGCGGCTGGCGGTCAGGAACCTGCTCGTCGCCGGGCCCCTGTCGGCCGTGCCGGTCGCGGGAGTAGCCATCCTGGCCGGGCGCGACCCCGCCGTGCTGCTCCTGGGCCTGCCGGTGTTCCTGCTGCACGCGCTGAAGCTGATCGCCTGGCCGGGCCTGCGCCGGGCGGGCCTAGCCGCGGCAGCCCGCGATGAAACCGCCTGACCCCCGGTAACCGCTGGCTCATCGCTGAGCAACGTGCGCGTTCCAGGCGGCGCGCAGTGTGTTCACCTCCCGGGCGGCTTGTGCCATCCCCGCCTCGAGGGCGGGGACCTGGGCCGCTGCCGCGCTCGGGTCGGGTCCGATGGCGGTGAGTGAGGTTTCGTCGGCCAGGATGAGGTGGCTGGCGCAGTCGCCGAGTGCCGCCAGCTCAGTGTCGAGCCTGGCGCGGAGGTGGGGAGCGAGAGGAAACGGGGTGATCACGATGACGACCTCGTGGCCTGCTGCGAGGTCGGCACTGTAGAGCGAGTAGGCCCCGCCGTCGGCGTAGCGCCGGCCGTTGAGCTCGGCCAGCGGGTAGATTCCCGGGAGCGCGCCGCTGGCGTTCACCGCGTCGCGCAGGCTGACACCGGAGCGGGCGTCAAACACCACGCGGTGGCCGCTGGCCGCGTCGACCGCGCTGATCTTGAGCGGTGTGCCGGGCCAGGTATGTACCGGGAGGGAAGCGGCGATCTCCTGCCGGCGCCCGGCGGCGGAGGCAAGTCCCGGGCCGAGCGGCCCGAGGTTCGCGATCTGCCGGGCCGCGTCCAGCTGACTGCTGGCAGCGGCCTGGATGGGCCTGACGGCGGCGACGAAGTCCGGCAGTCCGGCGTAGGTTCTGGCGGCCGGCGGCCGGTGTGCGCGGTAGGCCGTGATGGCCTGGTCCACGGCCCCGGTGGCTAGCTGTGCGCCGGTGCGGGCGCCGCCCGAGGTGCCCACGATGAGGTCGGCGCCGGCGAGGTCGACGCCTGCCTCGCGCAGGCCGGCGGCCAGCCCGAGCATCCAGGCGGCGCCCGCCCGTCCGCCGCCAGAGAACACGACTGCCCTGGTCATAGCTGGACCAGGGTGCGGGCAAGTTGTTCGGGCTGGGACAGGAACGGCGAGTGGCTGGTGGGCAGTTCCCGAACGCCGGTCTGGTTGGACGGGGTGAACGCGTCGGCCTCGCTGATGAACCGGTGCTGGGCGGCGGGCGGCAGAGCCCGGTCGGCGGTGCAGCTGATGTAGGTGCGCGGGATGGCGCCCCACCGGCTGGCGGTCAGGTGCACCGGCTCGGTGAACGCCGCCACGGGGGTGTCGGGGGTGAGCAGGTGGGCGGCAGCGTCCCAGGTGTCGTCGTCCACATCGGCGGCGAACGCGGACTTGGCGCGCTGCCGGTAGGCCGGGTCGGCTGAGCTGAAGTCGATCCGCACCGCACCGATCTCGTCCGGGCTGGCCAGGATGAGCGGGCGGATTTCGGTGGTGGCCATTTCCGGTGCCCGCTGGTAGTCGCCGAACGACTTGTCTGGCCCGGTCATCCAGCCGGACAGGTAAACAAGGCGGCTGAGCAGTTCGGGCACCGCCTCGCCGGCCCAGTTGAGCAGCACGCCAGCCATGCTGTGGCCAACCAGGATGACCTGGCGATCGGGTCGGGCCAACTGGCGCACCACGGCGGACACGGCGGCGGCGAGGTCGGTCAGCGTGAGTTCGGCCGTCGGCGATGGCTCAGCGGCGAACTTGCCTGGTTCCTGGGCGCGTGACCACCAGGACCGGGGGAAGCGGGCGTTGACGCCGTGGCCGGGCAGGTCCGGGCTGACCACCGCGTGCCCTTCCCGGACCAGGTACGGCGCGACCTGCCCAAAGCACCAGCCGGCGTGCCCGCCGCCGTGCACCAAGACGAATACCTTGCTGTTCATTGATCCTCTCCGATTTTCTTCTTAAGGAGCCGTGCGAGCCGTGCTGGCAGCCGCAGGAGGAGCAGGGGCCGGCCGGGCTGGGCGGTTCCGCCGGCCGGGCAGCGCCGCCGCGGTCGCGACGCCCGCCGCGGCCATGGCCGCGCAGGCCACGTAGGCGGCGGCGAACCCGTGGCTGAATGCCCTGCCCGAGGAGTAGCTGCCGCCGACGGCTGCGAAGGCGGCGCCGGCGATGGCGATGCCGAACGCGCCGCCGAGCTGGCGCATGGTGGCGTAGGCACCGGAGGCCCGGCCGATGTCTGCGGGCGGCGTGTTGCTGGTGGCCGCCCTGGTAACCGCCGGGATCGCGATCGCGAAGCCCACACCGGTGACGGTCATCGGCGTGATCAGGGCCCAGTAACCGGTGCCGGGCGAGGCGACGACGGCGATCCAGGCCAGCCCGGCGGCCTGCAGCACCAGGCCCGCGACGGCGAGGAGCCGCTCGCCGATCCGGTCGGCCAGCGCCCCGGCCCGCGGGGCGAGCAGGAGTGGCGGGATTCCCCACGGGAGCAGCCGCAGGCCGGCACTGAGCGGGTGCTGGCCACCCGCCACCTGCTGGAACTGCGGCATCAGGAAGACCGCTGCGCTCAGCGACCCGTTGAGCAGGAAAATCGTGGCGTTGCCGGCGGAGAACGCGCGGAAGGCGAACAGCCGCGGCGGCAGCATCGGTGCGTTGGCGCGCCGCTGCCAGGCGGCGAACCCGATCGCGGCCGCGGTCCCGGCGGCGAGCGTGCCGACGGTCTCGGCGCTGCCCCACCCGGCGTCGTTCCCGCGGACCAGCCCCCAGACCAGGCCCAGGGCCGCGGCGGTGACCAGCGCAAGTCCGCCCAGGTCCACCCGGCTGCCCGGGCCGCGGGCCTCCCGCAGCCGGGTGAGCACCAGCGGGACGGCGGCCAGCGCCACGGGCACGTTGATCCAGAAGACCCACCGCCAGCCCAGCCCCTGGGTCACCGCCCCGCCCAGCACCGGACCAAGCACCGCGGCCAGGCCGGTCACGCTGCCGTAGATGCCGATCGCCCAGCCGCGGCGGCCGGGCGGGAACGCGCCATTCAGCTGGGCCAGGGCCATCGGCATGATGGCCGCCGCGCCCGCCCCCTGCACCGCCCGGGCAGCGATCAGCGCGGCGGCATCCGGCGCCACCGCGCACGCCGCCGACGAGACCGCGAACAAGGCCAGGCCGGCCGCGAAGACCCGGCGGCGGCCAAGCCGGTCACCGGCCGCCGCGGCGGTCATCAGCAGCACCGCGAAACTCAGCGTGTAGGCGTTGACCGTCCATTCCAGGCTGGCCAGGGACGACCCCAGATGGCGCTGGATCGCGGTCAGCGCGGTGACCACCACCAGCATGTCCAGGATCACCAGGAACGACGCCACCGACGCCAGCGCGAGCGCCCAGCGCTGCGCACCTGTCGTCCGCTTGCCGTCCGTCTCCGTTTTGCCCTGCAGCACGCCCTGCCTCCGCGTCATCGGCTCGCTGTCGTTGTCACCGTTAAGACACAACCCCGGGGAAAAACTGGCTGGGCGCGGGGCGGCCAGTTTCCGTCCCCGGCCGTGTCCTTACCTAGAGCGTGTCCTTACCTAGACGGAGGGCCGATCATGACCGAAGAAGTGCTCGCCCGGGCACGGTCGGGTGACCCGGATGCGTTCGCCGAGCTTGTCGAGCCGTTCCGGGCCGAGCTGCAGCTGCACTGCTACCGGATCCTCGGCTCGGCCGCCGACGCCGAGGACGCACTGCAGGAGACGCTGATGGCCGCATGGCGCGGGCTTGGCCAGTTCGAGGGACGCTCGCAGGTCCGCGGCTGGCTGTACCGGATAGCCACCAACCGGAGCCTGAACGTGCTGCGTGGCACCAGGACGCGAGCCATACCCGAAGCGGGGAGCCATCTGCCCGAGCCGACCCGGGTCGGCGAACCGCTGTGGCTTGAGCCGTACCCGGACATGCTGCTCAGCGAGATTCCCGACAACACTCCCGGGCCGGAGGCACGCTACGAGGCCAGGGAAGCCATCTCGCTGGCGTTCGTGGCTGCGGTGCAGCACCTGCCGCCCATGCAGCGGGCCGTTCTCATACTCCGTGACGTGCTGGGCTTCCGCGCCGCGGAGGCGGCCGGAATCCTGGAGTGCAGCGTGGATACGGTCAACGGGCTGCTGAAGCGAGCGCGGGCCACCACAGCCAGAGAACTGCCACCCGGCGAGCGGGAGCGATCGCCGCTGCCCGGCTCGGCAGCCGAGCGCCGCATCGTTGCCCAGTTCACCGACGCCTACGAACGCGGCGACACCAAGGCAATCATCTCGCTGCTCAGTGACGGCGTCACGCTCACCATGCCGCCGCTGCCGCTGGTCTATCAGGGCCGGGACCCGGTGGCGAACTTCCTCACCGCGATCTGCGCCACCCGCCAGTTCCGGCTGATCCCCACCCGGGCCAACGGCCAGCCCGCGTTCGGCTGTTACTTGGCCGACCCAACCGCGCCGGTCGCCCGCGCGCACGGGCTGATCGTGCTAACCCTGTCCGGCGAGCGGATCGCGGATATAACCCGCTTCCTCGACAACAGCATCCTGCCCCGGTTCGGGCTCCCGCGGACACTTCCCGGATAGCCGCCACCAGGGCAGGGCCCGGCGTACATCCAGGTATGCCAGAAGGTGTCTGTGGCCCAGGGCTCAAGTCCCCGGCGCCGGCGGCGGGCCGGACCCGCCGGACGCCGTGGTGCCGGCCGCTCGCTGGCGCAGGCGCTCGGCGCTGGAGTCGTCGGCTGGCAGGAACGCCTCCATCCGGAGCTCGGAGAGCAGGACATCGGTGGCCGTGGCGAAGGTGGTGAGCGTGGTGATCAGCCTGACCGGGCCGTGCGGGCTGGCCAGCTGGAGCGGGACCGCGATGCCGAGGTGGTCGGCCGCCACTGAGCGGCTGGGGATGTAGCGCTCGAGTTCTTCAAGGAGCGCCTCGAGGCGCGGGTCGGGGTTGCGGCGAAGCTCTCGTTGCAGGCTCTGGGTGACGTGCGGTGCCCAGCTATCAAAGTTGAGGATGCGGGGGACGAGGCCGTCGGGGTGGAGGGCCACGCGCAGGGTGTTGACCGGCTCGGCGAGCAGGTGGGGCGGCAGGCCGTCGAAGAACAGTCCGCAGGCCGGATTGGCCAGCAAGAGCTCGCCGGCCCGATTGACGATCATCGCCGGGTAGGGCTCGTGGCCGGCCAGGACGGCCTGCAGCGCCTCGCGGACGGCGTGCAGGTCTTCGTCGCCGAGTGCGCTTTCGGGGTAGGCGGGCGCATACCCGGCGTGCAGCAGGAGCAAGTTCCGCTCTCGCAGCGGCAGACCGAGGGACTCGGCCAGGCGGATCACCATTGCCCGGCCGGGGGCCGACCGGCCGCTCTCGATGAAGCTGAGGTGCCGCTGGCTGGTCCCCGCTCGCAGGGCGAGCTCAAGCTGGCTGACCCGGCGTCGCTCCCGCCAGCGGCGCAGTTCGGCTCCGAAGGATTCCCGCCCGACGGGCCGGACGTCCGCGGTGCTGGTCATCATGCCCAGAGTCATACCGCCGCAGGCCCGTGATCGCTATTCCCTGAAGGGAATTGCTGGCCGCCGCCGGTGCCCGCAGCCTATGGGTGATCATCTCGCCCAGCCCGGAGGTAGCTCCCTTGGCCACGCAGCCCTTGCCGGACCTGATCCGCCGTTACGTGGACGGCTGGAACGATCCCGACCCGGCCCGCCGGCGCGGCGGGCTGGCTGCCGTGTACGCGGGAGACGGGAGGATCGTGACTCGCGGCGGCGTCTTTGCGGGGATCGACGCGGTAGCCCAGCACGTCGGACAGGTGCATGACCAGTTCGCCGCCCCGGGCCGGTACCGGTTCGCCAGCGGCGGGGCAGTCGGCCATCACGACTGCGTCTTGTTCCGCTGGGAAATGCGGGAGGCGGCCAGCGGTCAGCTGGCCGATGCTGGCCTGAACCTGTTCCTGCTGTCAGCCGCGGGGCTCATCGCCGGCGACTACCAGTTCGCCCTGGGCGTGGACTCCTCCATCGGCTCGGCCGGCTCGGCCGACTCATGACCAGCGCCGAGACCGGGCGGGGACAGGCCGGAGGCCCGCAGGCCACACTGGCGACGCCCGCCGGGTCCGGGCTGCCGGTGAGCTGGGCGCCGCTGTGCGTCGTCCTGGCCGGCGTGTTCTTGATCGTCTTGGACTACTTCATCGTGTACGTCGCCCTGCCGTCGATCCAGCGCGGTCTCGGGGCGTCGCCGGCCGAGCTGGAATGGGTGGTCGCCGGGTTCGGGCTGACCTTTGCCGTCCTGCTGATCGCCAGCGGCCGGATCGGAGATCGCATCGGGCGCAGGCGAGCCTTCTGCATCGG
>Ga0335075_10009955_pt1 | contig 14451 bp, 11 predicted proteins | sample Lox_Sample_24_FD_206723 | JGI IMG/M metagenome (GOLD analysis project Ga0335075, IMG submission 206723) | Soil microbial communities from Loxahatchee National Wildlife Refuge, Florida, United States - Lox_Sample_2.4 | ecosystem: Environmental > Terrestrial > Soil > Wetlands | place: USA...
CTAACCCTCTTGCCCTTGCGCTTTTGAGGGTATTGATATTTTATCGGTCTTCAGGCAAACGCTGGTCCTCTTTACGGAAAGATATTAAACAATCTTTCCACTATTCACCACGAATGCCTCCAATGCAGCTGCTATTCGTTAACAACCTCATTTCCCCATATCATAAAAGGTGACAAACTCACAAATTGCTGCCCATAGCCTGTTCTCTGCCTCGGGAAAGACCAAACTTCGCGGGCTGTAGAAGACTTCATCAGCTACTTCTTCCGCGTGCCTGGGTAAGCAGTGCATAAATTTCCAGTCCGGCTTTGCTCCTCCACGTTTGGCCAGATCATTCGTGACCTGATATCCCGCAAATGCCTTTAATCTTTTCGCCGATTCGGCCTCTTGCCCCATGCTGGTCCAGGTATCCGTGACAATAAGGTCTGCGTCCTTAATTGCTTCTTCGGGGACGTTCGTCTCGAAGAGTTTCCCCGGTGAGGAAACGCCGGTGGCCGAAGATCTGATGATTTCCCGCATGTTTGGCGGAATTGTATAGCCTTTGGGCGATGCGACGGAGATATTTACACCCATTTTGATTGCACCCATGGCCATATCGAAGAGTACGTTATTGGAGTCGCCAACCCAGGCGATCTTGAGACCTTCAAGTCCGAGACTTGAAGTCGAAGAAGGGTTGCGGAAGGACGACGCTGAGGAACGTTGTGCTTCGTAGATGGTCAAAAAGTCGGCAATGGTTTGTAATGGGTGGTAGTCATTAGAAAGGGCATTTATGACTGGGACAGAAGAATGCTTTGCCAGGTCAGCAACGTCTGAATGAGGCCCCACTCGAGCGACCATGCAAGATGTCATGGATGAGATGACGACCGAAGTGTCATACAAAGACTCATTGACCTGTGAGAAGTCAATTGCTGTTTTCAAAAGACTTCAATTGGTGTCACTAACGCCCAGCTGAATATCGTCCTTGCCCAGAAACATTGGGTGTCCTCCCATGATAGAAACAGCAGCTTCTGTGGACACTCTAGTCCTAGTGCTTCTCTTGTTGAACATCATAGCAACCGTCTTGCCATTGAGACTTCCTAGGAGGGTTTTGGGCACTAACCCAGATTTGATAGCTTGCTTGTGAGAGTGAGCATTGCGGACGAGAGTAGTAAGCTCCACTGGAGTAAGATCTGCAATTGAGAGTAGATGTCGGGGTGCAAAGGGCGAAGTCTGTGGGGTTGTAGGGCTAGAATATCTCATGCATTGAGTCTTTGACAAGCACCTGAGCGCTGTCTTTGCAGGCCGGAGAGCTGTCGGAGGCATTAGGTATCCAATATTATATCCAAGTCTATCGCACCAAGTAAGAGTTAATTGAGAAGTGATGCAAGGACTGAGATTTAAATGCAATACAAGAGAAATTAGGGTCCGCGGGGGAGAGATGGAACTAGTATAAAAAGCTTTTTAAAAATGTAAATATTGCAGGTCAGCAGTCCCGTTCACGTTCACATTCCGTCACTCTGCCCGCTCTCCTATCTGCTATCTTAAGCGAACAGCGCTAGCTCCCGCTGCAGGGGTTTTCCGCAGCCTTTCCCAGTTTCAACGCTGACGACGACAACAAACCTTCTACATCTACCTTCTTTACATAGTGACCGACAGTCTATATTCACCATCTGCTGGAGGCCCATTTCATTGTCGCGATTAAAATGGCAGACGGTTCTACATCGCCTCTGCTGGGCGCTTCCGGTCCATCAAGTTCTCGACGGACGCCGTCACAGCGATCTCATCGATCCGAAGAGTCCACACCACTGCTCTCAGACACAAACACTACTCCAAGATACGACGGCGAAGAGGAGGACCTTGACGAAATAAGCCCATCACCAGCAGCCGCATCCTTACGATCATTACAAGATGGACGACTCAGTCCCACTCCCTCACCGTCGAAAGGTGGGGTTCGGTGGCCAACTATTTTGGCGGTTTCAGTCCTCGGTGTACTTGTCATCGTGATTTTAGCTGGCGCGTTCTTTGCGCCCGCCATTGCCGAAGAATACGCAAAACAATCATTAGTGATTGAACCAACAAGCTTGTCAATAGAGACCTTTACTCCAATCGGTGTGACAGCTCGAATACAAGCGGATTTTAAGCTTGATGCATCAAGAGTTAAGAGTGATGCAGTAAGAAATCTTGGGCGATTTGGTACATGGATTGCACGTGAAGTAGAGAGCAAGGAATCGAAGGTTGAGGTATACCTACCTGAATATGGCAATCTTCTGGTGGGCACCGCCATAGTCCCACCAGTAGTGGTTAATATTCGAAATGGCCAAATCACGCATGTCGACTTCACTGCCGATCTATTACCAGGCGACATGACTGGCATTAGAGGTGTTGTAAATGACTGGTTAGATGGACGATTAGGACAACTACGGGTGCAAGGGAAAGCGGACATTTCCTTGAAGTCTGGCATCTTTCCACTGGGGACTCAGAGCATCTCAGAATCTCTTGTTTTTGAAGGTCAATATTTCTACAAAACTTTTTCTTCAGTTTATTTCGGCGAGAAGTTCTTTGCGTAGAACCATGTTCTAGCATAGAAATATCTCTCAATCACCTGTGATGAGCGACTTTGGTTCTCCGTTTCTTGCCAGATATATATTTCTGTTAAACAATCAATTGCTGATTCATCACGCCAGGCAACGATATTCCAAGCATGCCACAATACAATATAACTCGACTGAATTTCCGAGAAGTTCAGATCCCGTCAGCCGGTCGCGGCATGGCAGCCGATGTGTCGTTGTCGGTGACTAATGACTACCCTATTAGCTTGGAAATACCTGCTCTTGGTTTCGATATCCTAGTGCCTAATTGCGTTTCAGACGAACCGTATATCCTCCTGGCTGACGCCATAACTGACAGTGTTGTTGTTCATCCTTACTCAGATGTCAAGGTTGATGTTGGTGGAGTTATTCGTCAACTACCGGATACCCTCACCACCACATGTCCTAACTCTGACTCGTCACCATTGGATTTACTATTGGGCGATTATATCCACGGCCAGGATACAACGCTATTTGTGCGGGGTTCTAATGCGCCAGCGGGAGATACACCGGAATGGATCACGAAAATTATGTCCAGTGTCACAGTTCCAGTGCCATTTCCTAGCCATACTTTCGACAATCTGGTCCAGAACTTCTCGCTCACAGATGTACATTTCGGGTTGCCGGATCCATTGGCGGAGCCAGGGACTCCCGAGTCTAATCCTTCGATATCTGGTAATATTGAAGTCTTAGCTGCCCTACCAAAGGAAATGAATTTTGGTATCAATGTTTCCCGTGTACGAGCAAATGCCGACGTGTTTTATAAAGGCAAAAAGCTTGGAGTTCTAGAACTCAAAAAGTGGCAGGCAGCGAATTCTACCGAAACAACTGAGGATGGTATCCCAAGCATCAAAATCATGTCGCAGATTAAAGACGCCCCTCTCAATATCACTGATGAGGATGTTTTTGATGATGTTGTGCAAGCACTCTTTTTCGGTGGGCGGTCCGTAATGCTGAAGGTCAAGGCTCTTGTTGATGTGGAAGTGGGGACCGTCTTGGGAGAATTCATCATTCGAGATGTTCCTGGGTAAGTAATTCCACATTATCGATCATAGCGTCAGTAACTGACAGCATCGACAGAAAAGGCAATGTGCCTGTAAAACGTCCGTCACCGTTTTGATTATCAGCTGGATCACATCGAAAGCTGACTTAGGCAGCACAGCTCTTTCAAAAGGTGGGCTCAGTAATCTGAACCCGCATGTTGCTGATATCAAGATCCTCGATACGACCAAGACATCATTATCACTTCAAGTGAAAGTGAACTTCACAAACCCGACCGAATATACAGCACAAATCCCATACATTAACATACACTTGCTAAACAATGGTTCCATCATTGGTCAAGGCATTGTGACGGACCTTAATGTCACTAAAGGCAACAATACCAATGTACTTGTTAACGCTGTTTGGGATCCCTATACGCTTGGTGGCAAGAAGGCCCAGGCAATTGGTCGAGAACTACTCTCTCAGTATATCTCTGGTTGGAATACAACGCTCACATTTAAGACCCATAGGGGAAGTATTCCTTCTCAACCATCGCTTGGAGAAGCCTTATCAAAGTTCGAGATTGAGATGCCCTTTCCTAAATTATCAACGCCTTCGAATGGGGACAAGGAAGATGACGATGACGATGAAGGAAATACCGCGCCACATTTCATCAGAGATGCTACTTTCCACTTATTTTCGTCGACTGCCACATTTACTCTTGTGTCGCCATTTCGAGAAACTGACATGTATATTGAGAAGCTTAATGCAACTGCTCTCTACAATCACACAGAGCCGGTTGGCAAGATATTGTACGATTTACCGTTCAAGGTCCCCCCTGGAATTTCACAGACTCCCAAGCTACCAGTCGATTGGTCTTTAGACTCTGTTGGTTATGACAGATTACGTGAAGCGCTTGGAGGAAAGCTCAAACTTGACGCTCAAGGCACGATCGGCATAAGACTCGGGAACTGGAGGGAGGAAGTTTGGTATAAAGGAGCAGGCATTGGCGCTAAAGTCACGGTCTGATAGCTGATCGAGCCGGTAATTAGATCCCGTTGTACAAAGAAATAATTAGACATACGGGCCGGCTATGGACTGGTGTTTGGGTTTATCTGGGATGAAGCAAGGTACAAAAGAGCTTTGATAGAAATTTGGTATAGAACACATCTAGTATCCGAATTCTAGATACAAATGACCTGCAACTATGGCCTCCTAGTATTCAGAAGTGACGCCAACACCCTTCCCATTTTTGATAGAGATAATTATCCCGGAGGCAAAGCGCTAGCATCAACCACATCGTCTGCATCCTTGATCATGCTTCCCTCTTCGTTCGGACCGAAAAGCGGCGATCGGGGGAGAGCCATCAATCCCGTCCGAGCTGATTCTAAGATGCCAAAAGGAGAAACGAGCTTCATGAATGAGTCAATTCTAGTCGGTTTCGCGGACCTAAGAATAATTAGTAACGTTATTGAATGGTAGAGAGAGAAAAGGTTAAACTTACACTTCAACGATGCAACTGTTCGTACTTATATCCAAAACTTTTCCTCCGAACTGATGCGTGAAATATGTGATTGACTTTAAGTGTTCATGCTTGTGTCTCAGTGCTTGACTGACAGCTAGCTTGCTTGGATGGAAGTCTTCGCCTTCCGCTGCCTCCCCCAAACCAGGCGATTCGACTTCAGGTTGGCCATCTATACCGTCCGCAGTTGCTGTGATCTCCCTGTGGTGGGCTAACAATTCTTCAAAGTACTCCGGACCTAGAATATTGATTTTTGCAAGCAGAAGCTCGCGTTGCACAAGTGGTGCTTGTGTATAATCCAGTACAGCCCATACGGGAACTAGATCCTCTAATTGTCTCCGTGCTTGCTCCACAACGCCATCTTGACCCGAGAGTACAATTGTCATCCGTGAGAGATCTTCGACTTCAGTATGACAAACAACCAGAGAATCAATGTTGAAGCCTCTAGCAGCCAGGATCCCTGAGACGCGAGATAATACACCAGGCTCATTCTGCACGAGACAATTGAGAATATGCCGTTTTGGTGGGGTGACGGACGGGCCGGGGGTTTCGTAGAGGATGTTCGAAACAGCTGCTTGAGCAGACCATGCCGGTGGATAGTCAGTGGTAGGCAGAGGAGCAATTCGCCGGTGCAGTGCTTTGTAGGCAAGAGCTGAGGTGGACGAAGCTGTGCTCTCACTTCGTTTGGAAAGGAAGTGGGAAGCTGGAGACAGTGAGGGACGTGGAAGGATGGCTCGGGACGGTAGACACAAAAGTGCCTTCCGTGACGCCATTGAGAATTGAGTGGGATTCCTCATTTATTGAGGCTCTACCACTGTTTATTCTCCCTCTCCCCGCTGAAACAATTATGAGAAAGGTAAAGAAGGTCTGACTCAAAGCACCGCCAAGGATAAATTCCAGCCGATGTCGCTAGGAGGTAATGGAGTGGAAGCTAAACTTTTTAGGGTTTCCGGGGAAAGGCACCCATGTTCGCTGCCTGAAGAAATTCGCTTTCAGATTCAAGAACTACAAATAGCTATTAACCACAAACATCGCAAGCGCACGTCGTGCGGAAGCTCTACCAATAGCATACAACACTGAAGATAGGCAAGAGTGAAGATGGACGACTCTGAGCGGAGAAGCGTAAAGCGGTCTCGTTTTGATCAGACTGAACCCGAACCAAAGCGAGCCTCCCGCTTCGACCGGAGGTCACGGTCACCTCCTCCGGCCAGACACTCTGATTCAAGACGCAGTAGAAGTCCTGTTGGCCGAGCTTCTGGCAGTCCAGCTTCAGAATCAGCTAGAAAGACCCCACTAGACCCTGCCGCTGCAGCTGGTGAGATCGCAGAAGATCATACTTTAAGAGCATTGGCTAATTCTTGGAACAGCTGCTGCCGCTGCAAAAATTAATGCACAGATTCAGGCCAAGAAAGGCATACAGCATGTTGATGTTCCACCTATTCGAGCGGTATATAGACCTCCCATGTCTTCCTATGCATCTTGAGAACGGAACCCTGATGTGTTGATAGGTCCAGAGTCCTAGCGCTGGAAAATCAGCATCTCCAGGTCCGAGTAATAGCACAGGAACAGTTAATGGTGAGATGTACATTGCAGATGGCGACTACATCAGGGATATAGAAGTCAATGATTTACGCAACCGCTACACACTGACTAAAGGCTCAACTCAAAAGATGGTAAATACTCCTTTGTGTCAATGTCCACTGATATTTTCAGCTATTCATCAGACGTCTTTCTCAAGACTATTCATTCTTATAGCACTCCTAACCTTCTATGCCTATACCCTCATATTTTTTGTAGGAGTCTTCAAGCTTACTGGAAGCGGGATAGCACTCACTGCATCAAACTCTTTGGCATCTGCTGACTCCCGCTGCGTGACATCTAGATCAAGGAAGAAACCGGCGCTGGTACGCTATACCTACAAATTGCGTTTTAGATGAGTATGATGTTGACTTTTAAAGATGTCACAACGCGTGGAGAATACTACCCGGACAAGAGCATGGCTACGGCAGCTGTGAGTGATTGTTATGTGTATTTATTGTAAGGGATAATTCGCTAAGTGCAAAACAGAATCCGCCACTCTACCTTCATGTCACGAGTACGACCAAAAAAGGCCTTGAAATGGCCGTTGCGAAGATTGAGGAACTCATGAAGCAGGAGTTGCCCAATCTAGTTGATGAGAGAAGGTTTCGAAGAAGAGAGACCGAACAGGTGGAGAGAGATGAGTTTGGTCGAGTAAAGTTTGAACATTGAGGAAGTGGTATTTTGTCACTAACAGCTTGCAGCGAAAATGGCCTGAGGAGAAAATCCCCATTAACTTTGAGCCCCTTCCTGGTTTCAACCTACGTGCTCAAGTTGTGGGTCATGGTGGTGCGTATGTCAAACATATTCAACAGGAGACCAGATGCCGTGTTCAAATAAAAGGACGAGGTTCAGGATTCATGGAACACGGTACAGGACGTGAAAGTGACGAGGATATGTACTTGCATGTCGCGTAAGAGAACAATTTCTGCTTTAAAGGCTTATACTGACGTCTCTCAAGCGGGCCTGACCCTAAGGAAGTTCAACATGCAAAGGAACTTTGCGAAGACTTGCTAGCAAACGTGAGAGAGCAGTATGAGGAGTTTAAGGCTCGACCACAGCAGCGGGGTTATGGCGATAGAGCGCCAAGTACTGGATACGGTGGCCAAGGCGGCTATGGCGATCGACAAGCTCCTGATAGATCCAGCTCATACGGCGGATATGGAGGTTATTCTAACTCCCCCGCTCCTCAAGCTCCCGTCGGCGCAGTTACGAGTCCCACAAGTCAAGGACCCCCGGGCGCTGGTAGTCCAGCACCAGGGGCAGACTATGCAGCCCAATATGCTCAATATTATGGAGGCCAAGATCCTTATGCAGCTTATGGAGGCTATGCAGCGTAGGTCACAACTATAAGCTTTACTATACAAATGCTAACTCCGATAGATATGTTCAATACTATCAATACTACGCTGCAGCTCAAGCCGCGCAGCAACAGGCTCCTCCAGGCGCTCCTGGATCTGCTCCACCACCGCCGCCAAGTGAAGCCCCGCCACCCCCTCCAGGTGCTGGCTCTGCACCGCCACCTCCTTCTGGGGGCCCACCAGGTGCTGGTGGCTACAATGCCGTAAGTCGAGAACCCACAGAACCTCAGTAAGGTTGCTAACTCTGTAGCAGGTTCCACCTCCACCAGGTTTGTGAACGCTAGCAAATCCAGGCAAAAGTCACGCTTGGTATTAAAGATTAATGTTGTTTGGTTTGCTTCGCTGTTTTGCTTCTCACGGAAAACAAAGGTCATCTTCATAACGAAGCGTCTGTGACTCAAGTTTTTATTTTTGTACAACAGTGTGCTTGACCAAAACTGCGCATGCTCTTCATCCTGCTATAGAAAAAATGAAAACGCACTCAAGCAATTTGGATTGCAGACAGCATGTTCTCTTCTTCCAGCCTGTCTTGTAGAATCCTGGCATCAGCATCAACAAATGTGAGCCTATCGCCGTACGAAATACACAATTCTTCCCCGCGCCTAATGTTTCGTAGTGCTGTATAAATGATTAATCTGTTCTCGATGTCCCTTGTCCAGCCGACGTTCTGGTTGAGGGTGGAATGGTTGAACAAGGACCCGAGACCTAGTATAATTGCCTGGGTTTTTATAGGGGTTTCAACCCCCTTTTTATAGGCTTCATTTTGGCTACGAACTCGAGATGGCCAATTGCTAATCATAAGAGAGTTATTTCAGTTCCACTTTGAAACTAAGGAAAGTAGAACCTACTAAGTGTAATGATAAAGCTCTGTCTTGCTTATATGCTCGTCATTCTCATCCTTATCCAAGACCAGGACTGGAGAAACTTCTATGATAGTGTTTGCAGGAATACTGGTAGATGCAAATACGCCACGGCCTGAAAATTCGCCTTCTTGATTAGCGATAATGATTTAATATCAACTAATAAATAGTATATGATAGTACGAGATGAATGGAGTCAGGTAGAGTCACGGGTTTAATGGGTTGAGTTAGCACCTTTTGGCGTATTCATGATTAAAACCAAGCCGGATACACGGGTCAGTGGTAATCCTTCTTCCTTCTCCATCTATCTGGGCTCCTTTGAACCTTCTTGTTCATATTCTTAAAAAGTTATCTCAAGACTGGCCCAAAAAAAAAAAAAATGGAATCATTACACCAGAAGGCGGTGAGGAATGGCAGGATGTGAAGACCAACCATCAAAGCTTCAGTATGACATGCCTAGTTCTTAATGGACTGGAAGTGGAGGTAGGAGATTGCCATGGCGCACCAGCGCACAAATTCAACAGCGGCAGCGGATGCTCTAAAGGAGCCACACTCTGTTTCCTTGAAAGTCCTAAGGTTCCGAGGCCCCAGAACCACTATTTGATCAATACTAATACCAGCCAATGCAGACTTTCCCGGCCTTCCTTCGCAACGCAACATCCTTTGCCTGCCCCATCATCTTCCTCGGCACTCGCACAATCCATAAATCCCGCCGCATCACTTGCCTACCCGTCTAAGTCCTCCACAGTCTCGAACGATGCTTTCGTGCTCTCACCCCTCCTCACCCTTCCTCCAGCCTTCGGGAACGCATATGTCGGTGAGACCTTTGCATGCACGCTCTGCGCAAATAATGAAGTTTTACCTGATGCTGAGCCTGCCCGACGGATCAGCGGGGTGAGGATTGAGGCGGAGATGAAGACGCCGAGCTTGACGGTGCCACTGGATGTTGCATTCTCTTCTACCACTACACCTGCAACTGATGCCTCTGATCCTTTACAAGGTGGTGATGGAACAGAGCAGGTGCTAAGTGACAAAGGACGTGATCTAGCGTCAGGAAAGAGCCTACAAGGGATTGTGGAATTTCATCTCAAGGAGGAGGGCAATCATATCTTAGCCGTTACGGTTTCTTACACAGAGACCGGGGCGACGAGTGGGAGAGTAAGATCGTTCAGAAAACTTTATCAATTCGCGGCGAGAGGTTGTTTGGTTGTAAGGACAAAGATTGGTCCGCTTCCTGAGCTTGTCGCAAACTCTGGCCTTAAAGGAGCAGAAGATGCTATCAAGAGGAAGAGATGGGCATTAGAAGCACAGCTGGAGAACTGCGGAGAGGATATTATTCTGCTTGATATGGTGGCTTTGAATGAGAAGCCTTGGTGTCAAGCTACTAGTTTAAACTGGGACTTGAGAGGAGAAGATGGCGATGTAGGAGAAGTTGAGAATCCCATGTTGGCGCCTGGTGATGTTCAACAAATATGCTTCTTAGTAGAAGAAAAGGGCGTGGATATGCCTCAGGAAGTTGACCCGAGTGGAAGACTAGTGATGGGTACGTTGAGTATCAGCTGGAGGGGCGCTATGGGGAATAGGGGTTCGTTATCAACGGGTTGGTTGGGGACGAGATTAAGATGAAATGGCCCTGAAACAGACCTCTTCACGTGGAAACATGGCCAGCTCTCCCCGAGGCATGAATGGTTTACGGCAAATTATGGAGACGATGCCAAAGAAATAGCTTGCGCCATAGAATATTTCTTATGCGTCAAGAGATATCTCTAGATGGGTTGGGTGGCGTTACACCAAAATTGAGATTTTTTCTCAGAATCGGGCCCCTACTAGGAGATTAAATGTAGCACATAAGCATGAAATTTCAGCGAGGCTGGGAAGATGCAAGTCTTTACGATGCAGCCTTACGCTTCACGTAGCACCGCAGGGGGGGGGTTAGTGCGGACTATTAGGGGCATACGCACGTGTAACCGAAAAGAGTCTTAGAAGAGAAAGCTGCAAAAGAAATTGTTTTTTTTATGATATATAAAAGCAGAGACATAAATTGCAGCATCGACAGGGTCGCGGGCATGCTAGTACTTTTCAATCACGTACTCCCGTATTGCCTTACTCGAACCCTCCCTTCAATATAAAGAGTTTTTGAGCAAGGCGTTATATTGCACGCGACACTCCAGGTACGCAGCAGGTACCCGCTAGCTAGAGCTAAATATATTCATAATCATGCCAAGGCCCAAGGGTCAAGGTCGCATCCAGCGAAGGCAAGCCAGCACAGTGACTGGGGAATCCCAACCCCGATCGGCCGAGTGCTGTGGAGCACGGGGTTGTGGGTCGGGGATAGTACGTACATCTATTAAAAACGGCCAGGCCTCCATGGTTAGCTGGCGTGGCAGTTTAGCGGTACTTGGGCTCGAATTTCTCAAGCCACAATTTGGAGATTCGACACTTCAAAACGCCCACGACGCCTCCCAAAGATAACCCACCTGCAGTCCCCCAGACACTAATACCTACGCTTACGTTCTGAGTTGGGCTTACGTTGCTGGGCAAGAAAGTCCTTCTTCAACTCTCTTCATACACATAATTATTTACTATTCCATCAACACTACTTTTTTTGGGTTGCTGTGGCTGATAAGGGTCTTCTTTAAGGGTTCTGATACCGAGGATCTACCTCTATCGCGCAAACCGCCGTTGCCTTTCGACTATTAGAGATCTCATCTTGGCCAACTCGAGACAATATTGTATACTTTTCCACAGCATCAATTGGCCTATTTATACTTCCTCTAGACGCGCCTTTCTTCTCGGCCGCGGTTTAAGCAAAGTCGAAACATCGTTTCAGAGGCAGCTTCATCGCATTCAAGATATTGGTCACTGCCCCGCGCAGTGGCCTCCGTTCGTCCTACGTACACTGTCTGGGTGATAGGCAGACCTTTGCTCTCCTCTCTGGCGCTGTTAGTCTTGGTATTGGCTTTTTGCCATTCTCCTTTTGGGCTGGTCAGAACGCATTTCACCTGCCTCGAAGGACAACCTCTTATAACCTCAATGCGGCGCTGACACGCTGACAACTTCTATCTCGGCCTCGTGCCATTCTCACTCGTTTACACAATACAGCTTTTGCAAGTACGATAATTGCAATGGACTCCACCTCTGCTCCTCTTGCCGACTACTTCTGGATCGCAGGCATAGATTTCCTGTCATTTGGCGACCCGAAACCAGTTTCGATCTCTAATACAAGAGATAAGTCTCCGAATGGAGTACCTATTTCACCTCCAATCGAGACAACGATAGAAGAAGACAGCGAAATCGAGCTCGCAGATCCAATACTGGGTAGTGCACCACGACCAAGAGCACGTCATTCTCGCAACAACTCCTGGCAACGGCTTTCCCGTCTATCTAATGATGCCCGCAATTCAATACACTCTGTCGACCTGATAGGTAACTCCAATAGCAATCGGAGCAGTTTGACTATCCGCGCTGTCCCTGCGTCTTCTACCAATCTCACCGATAATGGGGACGCTCTCGCTGAGTTCGACTTTGACAAAGCCCTTTCGAAGTTTGCCAACGAGCGTGACAGCTTCCTGGAGGATCTGAACTTCAGCGCAGGCACGGTATTGCAGAGCAGACCACCAATGACCAACAGGGCAGAAAGAGTAAAGCACGACGAGACAGAAGTGAACGGGAGGAAGTCCCCATTTGGGAAAGTTAGTGGTAGTATAAGGAGGAAGATCAGTTTTCGAGATATGAATAGCATGAGGAGGCAGACAACGATATCGAGAGCTAGTGAGTCTATAATTTGTATAATTCTATCCAATATTTCACAAGTTATATATCGAAATGGTCCAAATTGGCTTTACCCCGTTTATCAGGGCTTCCCAAGAGCTTTAACTCACAACTTAAGAAAGATGACTCTCACGGGTCCTTCTTAAAGTATAATTAAGCTCATGAGCTTGTCCCACCCGGCATGTCCTTCCAACAGTATCAATTTTCTTTACGTTAAATCTTTACGTTAAATCTCTTTTCACAGTATGGTACGTTTATGAGAATTTTGAAAATAACCCGTTATTCGTTACACAGCTTCGGTCCGGACTACCAAACGATTGAGTAATTACAATTCTGTGATACCTCAACCGGAACCCCTTAATACTGATCCAGATATGCATCCCCTGAAACGAAGGTTTGAGCCAGTCCTGCTTGATAGGTATCCTCCAAAGCACGCAACGGACGAGCAAAAGCGGAGGGGACGATTTCCAGATTACGTGCCAATGTTTGCATTTCCTAATGACATCAATGTTGTGTCTTCTGATGAACGGCCGCGATCGACATGGCACGGGTTCGCGATGACTTCCGATGACAACTCGAAAATCTACGGGATCACTGTCATAGTATGGATTCCTCTGAATCAAGACACTGCGGCGATAGTGGAGCAAAGATGTGAAGAGTGGCGACAAAGTCATATGACTAATGAGGAAAGAGAGCTCGCAGCGAGTCTTGGCGAGAGACTTGCCATGGAAAGAGCAAATCTTTCACGGCTTCTAGCAAAGCTTCCCACTATGCCTTCAGGATCGACAGCTCGTGATACCCTGGAAGAGCAGATTAGTGCTACCGAAGAGAAGATTGGACTAATGGCAGACATGTTGAGGCCTGTACGACATGGAGCTGCGGCCAAGATTGAAGGCTTAACCGATGGCGAAACGGGACTTTGGATACCAAGAGCTTATGGGATACTGGGTCGTGACAGCAGTCTTACTAGCTTCTGGAAGGAATGGCTACGAGCAGTTATCGTACCAATGACTGATGGTGGCGTTCTACGAGTTCCACCAAGCTCTCCGAAAGTTGGGCGATGGCAACCTCTGGAACGTTATATTGTCAATCTATGCACAGAAGCACTCTCTCCGATAACTTCCAAAACGCAAGTCGAGCTTGCTGTGAGGGAATTGAGATTGTATGCTCGAAAAGAAGCTGTCAACGAGCTGCCGGATTCGAGGAACGCCGATCTCTTTGCCCTTTTCAGAGCCTTGACAATACCTAACATAGTCGCTTTATTCGAGTTTGCCCTTTCAGAATCGAGGATCATTTTCCTCTCTTCCCATACGGCCATGCTGCATCTTGCTAGCAAAGCGTTAGCAAGCCTCTTATATCCACTAAAGTGGGCGAGCATCTTCATACCAGTCCTTCCAGCGCGGCTGGTTTCGGCACTCGAAGCACCTTGCCCATATATTGTCGGCATTGAGCGCAGATATGAGAACGTAGATCTTCCAGAAGATGATTATGTGTTGGTTGATTTGGACCAAGATCTCATAGAGTCTACCTCTGCACCTATTCCTCTGCCGCGGCAGGTGCGACGCAAGTTAGTATCTCTGCTCCAACTAGCTGCACCTCATCATAATAGATGTGGAGTACCTGTTGGCCCGCCTCCTTACGCTATTGAAACATTCCCATATGATGCATTCTCGTCGGAAAACCCATCTCTGTTCACACAGAATGCCCCCGACAGTACACTTGCAAAGTATGTAAGCCTAAATTCAACAAGTTTTGGTGATCCCGAATCATCTACCTTACCGCGACCTTCTGTTTTTAATGCCTTCCTACAG
>Ga0335075_10009956_pt1 | contig 14451 bp, 11 predicted proteins | sample Lox_Sample_24_FD_206723 | JGI IMG/M metagenome (GOLD analysis project Ga0335075, IMG submission 206723) | Soil microbial communities from Loxahatchee National Wildlife Refuge, Florida, United States - Lox_Sample_2.4 | ecosystem: Environmental > Terrestrial > Soil > Wetlands | place: USA...
CCTTGGTGAAGCCCCCAGCGCGGTGGCCGCGGTCAGCCATGCTCTCGAGGTCGCCGGTCTGAACCTCGACGACATCGACTTCTTCGACTTCTATTCATGTTTCCCGATCGCGGTCTCCAACATCACCGACGCGCTGGGACTTTCACCTGAAGACCCGCGCGGGCTGACTTTGACCGGTGGGCTGCCCTATTTCGGCGGCGCGGGCAACAACTACTCGATGCACGCCATCGCCGAGGCGGTGCAGCGGGTCCGGACGATTCCCGGTAGCCGCGCGCTGGTATCGGCCAACGGGGGCGTGCTGTCCAAGACGTCGGTGGGAATCTATGGCGCTACGCCGGCAGCGATGGCCCAGGACCGAAGCACGGATCTTCAGTTGGACATTGACGCGCTCGACGCTCCCGTGCACGTAGCGCATCCCCGCGGCTGGGCCACCATCGAGACCTACACCGTGGTGCACGGCCGCGGTGGCAACAAGACCGGCATCGTGATCGGCCGACTCGATGATGGGGGCGGACGCTTCCTAGCGAAGGTCGCCGACGGCGACAGTGAACTACTGGCGCGTCTGGAGGGCGCCGACCAGCCGATCGGCGAGCACATCTACGCGCATGCCTTCGGCTACGGCAACCGGGTGACCAGCTCGCGCGCCACCGCCGAGACTCTATTCGCCACAACGGCACCTGCGCTGCGAGACGACTACGAGTTCATCAAGGTCCATCGCGATGGGCACCTGCTCGAGGTCACAATCAATCGGCCCGACGCGCGCAACTGCTTGCACCCGCCAGCCCACGAAGAGCTGGACAGCGCTTTCGACGCCTTCTTCACCGACCGGGACCTGTGGGTGGCCATCATTACCGGCGAGGGCACCACGGCGTTCTGTGCAGGCAACGACCTGGTCTACAGCGCCAGCGGCAAGCCAATGTACGCGCCGCTCAACGGGTTTGCCGGCCTGACCAGCAGGCGCAACATGCATAAGCCGGTGATCGCCGCCGTGAACGGCTTTGCCATGGGCGGCGGTCTGGAGATCGCCCTGGCCTGCCACCTTGTGGTCGCTGACGAGTCGGCGAAGTTCGCGTTGAGTGAAGTGAGGGTGGGTCTCATCGCTGGTGCAGGCGGAACTGTCAGGCTGCCACGCTCGATCCCGCCGAAGGTCGCCAACGAGCTCATCCTGACCGGCCGCCGCATCGGGGCGCAGGAAGCCCTACAACTCGGCGTCGTCAACCGCGTGGCACCCGAGGGGCAGGCGCTCAGCGCTGCACGCGAATTGGCCGCCGAGATCCTCAAGGGTTCCCCGACGTCGGTGCGGTTGTCGCTCAAGCTCATGGAACAGACGCAGGGGATCGCCGGCGTCGTCGACGCGGTCACCGCTCCGCAAGACGTCATCGATGAATTGATGACCAGCGCGGACGCGATCGAGGGCATGACCGCGTTCGCACTTAAACGACCGCCGGAGTGGAAGAACCTATGACCCTCGGCGCGGTGCTCGTCGACTTCGACGACGCGGTGGCAGGCATGCTCCAGTCGGTCTGGGGTGACGCCACCGCCGCTGAAACCGCCGATCTGCGAACGCTGTGGGCTCAATCGGCAGAGCAGGGCTGGTTCGAGCTCGGACCCGCCGGCGCACTCGAGCTCGCTATCGCCGCGACCCGGCGGTTGGGCCGGGTGGCATGTCCACTGCCGATCCTGGATGGGTACGCCGCTTCGGAACTGCTCGACACGTTGGCTATAGAGAACGGCGCCGTGCGGCTAGTGCTCATCGCCGACCCGACGGCGCCGATCGACGCCGGCGGTGCCGCCACCCACGTCCTCATCGTGCCTCCCGAGGGCGGTCGAGTTCGGTTGTGCCCCATCGCCGAGCAGCATTCCCTGCCCGGACTCGCAGTCCCCGCCTGGACGCGTGCCCGGCTCGGCGCGCCGACCACGGAGTTCGACGTCGCCCCACACAACGCCGATCGCGCCTTAGTGCTCGCCCGGCTGGGCAAGGCGACGCGGGCACTGGCGGCCGCCGAACGCACTCACGAGATGGCGATCGATCACGCGAAGACCCGCAGGCAGTTCGGCAAGGCGATTGGCAGCTTCGGCGCCGTCCAACAACGCGCCGCCCAATGCCAGATCGAGATCAGGTCCGCGAATTTGATGCTCGCTGAAGCAGTCTCGGCCTTGCAACGGCACGACGTCGGCGCCGTGCTTGCCGCCGAGCTCGCCATCGCCTACATCGCAGCGATCGCGCCAAAGGTGCAGTTTGGGGCGCACCACACTCTGGCCGCCATCGGCTACTTCAACGAACACCCCGCGCCGTGGCTGTTTCGTCGAGTCCACGCCGACATCGCCATGCTCTCGACGATTGAACTCGCGCAGGGATCCGTCGGTGACGTACTCGTAGAGACCGGCGCCCGATTGCCGACCGCTGGGCTCGGCGACGCCGGTGCGACCCTGCGGCGTGAAGTCCTGCAATTTATCGACGCCCTCGGCGCCCAAGACAGGGCACCGACATCGATGACCATCGACCCGGACGTCGTCCAGGGCATGGCCGACCGGGGCTGGCTCGGTTTGGACTGGCCCGCGGAATACGGCGGGCGGTCGGGCTCGCTCGCCGAGCAGGTGGTGCTCAACGAAGAGGCGACTTACCATCGAGTCGGCGCCACCAAAGCCCTCGGATCGGTGATGCTGATCGGGTCGGCGATCCTGCGACACGGCACCGAGCAGCAGAAGCAACAGTTCCTGCCGATCATTCGCTCCGGACAGCTGAATTTCTGCCTGGGCTACTCGGAACCGGACGCGGGTTCGGACCTTGCCTCGCTATGCACCCGTGCGGTGCGGGACGGCGACGATTGGGTGCTCAACGGCCAGAAGCTGTGGACCACTGGCGCGCACGTCTCCGAGTGGGTGTGGCTGGCCGCACGCACGAATGCCGAAGCAACACCACGGCATGCCGGCATCACGGTCTTCCTCTTCCGCCTCGACACCCCGGGCGTCACCATTCAACAGCACACGGCGCTGTCCGGAGAGGTGTCGTGCACGGTGTTCTACGACGACGTCCGCGTCCCTGATTCGGCGCGAGTCGGCGAGGTCGACGGTGGATGGGCAGTCATCGTCGATGCCCTTGCCGGAGAACGCATCACGATGGGCAATATCGCTGCCGCACTGCACCGTCAACTCGACGACTTGCTCGACTTCGTCACCGCCGACCCCGGCCGGTGGGTAGGCGAGCGCGGTTCGGCCAAGCGCGCGATGGTCACCGACCTCGCAGTGCGAGTGCAAGCCACCAGAGCGCTGGTCCGGGCAGCCATCCGCGCAAGCGCTACCGACGTTGGTGCGATGTTCGATGCCGCCATGGCCGGTGTGATGGGCGGGGACCTCGCCGAGGATTTCGGCGAGGCGACGCTCCGGATATTCGGGCCAATCGCCGCGTTGAACGGCGACGGGACGACTGGCGCGATCCCTGGTGGTGGAGCCTTCGAATATGGCCTGCGCCAGTCGATCATGTACGTCGTCGGCGGCGGCACCAACGACGTCCAGCGGGGCCTGATTGCCCGCGGCCTTGGACTACCTCGATAGCCAATTACTACGAAGGGACGGCAACGATGCCAGACACCTCACTTCCCCTTGCTGGCGTGCGCGTCGTCGACTTCACCGACGGCGCAGCCGGTTTCGCCGGCCGTTATCTTGCCGAGCTGGGCGCCGACGTCATCCTGGTCGAACCACCGGAGGGTGCTACCACGCGACGAGAGCAGCCACTACACGAGGGGCGGGGTTTGCGGTTTGTCACTGCGCACGCCAACAAGCGTGGCGTGGTGCTCGACGTCGGCACCGCCGATGGCCGAGAACAACTGCTCGCCCTGACTGACGGTGCCGACCTCTTCTTGGAATCACATCCCGCCGGCCGACTCGGCGAGCTTGGCGTCGGACAGCACGTTATGCGCGAGCGCAACCCCAACCTGGTCGTCGTGTCCGTCACCGACTTCGGCCAAAGCGGTCCCTACCGCGACTACAAAGCCGACGAGGCCGTCTTCGTCGCGCTGTCGTCCCTACTTACCCGATCCGGCGCTCCGGGACGCGAACCACTGCTGCCCCCTGGGCAATTGGCGACCCAATCGGCGGCCGTCAGTGTCGCCTATGCCGCGCTGTTGGCATACTTCAGAGCCCAACGTGGGGGTGGTGGGGACTACGTGGACTGCTCGCTGTTCGAACTCGTCATTCAGGACCTGGACCCAGCCTTCGGCATGGCCGGAACCGCCACTATGGGGCAGCCGCTGTACAACATGCCACCCGGTCGGCCCGACGTGCGGATGATGTATCCGATTGTGCCGTGCGCCGACGGACACGTCCGGATATTCATCGCTTCAGCCAAGCAGTGGCGCGCCCTGTACACCTGGATGGGCGAGCCCGAGGAATTGTCCGACCCGGCCCTGGAGCAGATCCTCGGGCGGTTCATGAACTGGTCGAACATCCGGCCGCTGATAATCGACTTTTTCGCTGACAAGACCCGGGCTGAGATCGTCTCGCGGGGTTCCGAACTCGGAATCGCCGTCGGCCCGCTCAATACGCCAGATGAAATCCTGGCCAGCGACCACGTGCGCGAACGGCAGTCCTTCATCAATGCCGAGGTTGCACCCGGCGTGCGCGCCGCTGTACCCAACGGCTACGTCGAGTTCGACGATCACCGAGCCGGCTTCCGTCACCGCGCACCCGAACTCGGGGAACATAGTGACGAGGTCTTTGCGACGTGGCCCCGATCGGAAGTGGTTCGGGCAGAAGACGTTCCGAGCCGCCCGCTGAGCGGTATCCGCGTCCTGGATCTCGGCGTGATCGTGGTGGGAGCCGAAACCGGGCGCGCACTTGCCGACCAGGGGGCCGAGGTTATCAAGGTAGAGAACCGCGCATTCATCGACGGCGCTCGCCAGACCGACGGACCCGGCAAAGTCGGCTATTCGTTCGCGCTGGGCAACCGGAACAAACGTAGCCTCGGACTGAACCTGCGCAGCGACGCAGGCAAGGATCTGTTCAAACGACTGGTCACGATCTCGGACGTGGTACTGACAAACTTCAAACCGGGCACACTGGAGTCGTTGGGCTTGGATTACGGCACACTGAAGGCCATCAATCCTCGTGTTGTCCTCGTGGAGAGCAGCGCCCTCGGCGGCACCGGCTCCTGGTCCAAGCGGATGGGTTACGGGCCATTGGTGCGGGCCACCGTTGGCCTGACGACCCTATGGCGCCATCCCGATGCGCCCGAGGGTTTCGGCGACGACCAGACTGTATATCCCGACCACGCGGCCGCCCGTGTCGGCGCGGCGGCCGTAATAGCGGCGCTGGTCGAGCGCGAGCGCACCGGCGCCGGTCGCCGAATCGGCTTGGCTCAGATGGAGACTGTGTTCGGTCAACTGTCCACCGAGTACGTCCGTGAATCGCTGCAACCGGGAACGTTGGTCGCTAAGGGTAACGCGGGTGAATTCGACGCTCCCTCAGGGGTATACGCCTGTAGCGGCGAGGATGCCTACTGCGCAGTTTCCGTGAACGGCGACGCTGACTGGGCGAGTCTCGCCACGACGATAGGTCGGCCGGAGCTAGCCGACGACGCCAAATACCTGACTCCTGGCGATCGCGTCGCACACCGCGCCGAACTCGACGCAGTGCTGCAGGAGTGGATCACACCGCTGACGCCACGGGAGGCCCAAGAGCGGCTGCAAGCTGGAGGGGTGGCAGCTGGCGCGGCCATCCACGTCAAAGATCTGTTAACCGACCCCCAGTTGGTTGCTCGTCGCCAGTTGGGCCAACTGACCCAGCACGGCTACGACGACCCTCTCGAAGTACTCACCGGCCCCGGGCAATTCGAGCGAATCCCAGGACCCCTGCTCGAAGCTGCGCCGGAACTGGCGTCCGACACCCGCGAAATATGCCGTCACGTGCTTGGCCTATCGGACACGGATGTCGACGAGCTAGCGGCCGCTGGCGTGCTCGAATTGCCAAGCACTGAAAACTAGGCGCCGGCAAGGGCGAGCGGCGCGCCGAGCCGCTTCGTACTACTACTTATCGGATAGGAGCGACGTGGCGATTCGCACCGCGTTCACGGACTTAATAGGAATCGAGCACCCCCTTGTCGGGTTCAACCGCTCGCCAGCGGTCGTGGCGGAGGTAACCAAAGCAGGCGGGCTGGGAGTACTCGCCGCAACCGCGTATACGCCCGAACAATTGGATGCGCAGCTGACGTGGATCGAGGAGCAGGTCGGGGGTAGGCCATACGGGGTCGACCTGCTGGTGCCAGAGAAGGTTGCGCTCGGTGATCCTCACGACCTCATCGCCAGTCTGCGCGCCCAGATCCCCGACGGACACCGGACATTCGTGGAACGGCTGATGGAGAAATACGACATCCCCGCAATTCCCGAAGGTGCCGCAGCACCCATCAACGACGAGATCGCCGCCGCGCTGAATCCCGAAGGAGCGCGAGCGTTGCTGGACGTGGCCTTCACACATCCCATCGCGCTCGTCGCCAACGCTCTGGGTACGCCACCAGCTTCACTCGTCGAGCAGGCGCGCTCGCTTGGCGTCGTGGTCGCAGCGCTGGTGGGCCAAGCCAAGCACGCGCGGCGACAGGTCGCAGCGGGCGTCGATGTGCTTGTCGCGCAAGGCACGGAAGCGGGTGGTCACACCGGAATCATCGCCACGACCGTGCTGACACCGGAGGTGGTGTCAGAAGCTCAAGGCCGGCCGGTACTTGCCGCCGGCGGCATCGCGTCTGGCGAACAGATGGCTGCCGGGCTGGCCCTGGGTGCCTCCGGTGTGTGGTGTGGATCGGTGTGGCTCAACAGCATTGAAGACATCACCCCTAGCGCGGTGAAGGACAAGTTCCTCGCGGCAAACAGCTCGGACACGCTGCGCTCCCCGTTGCGCACCGGCAAACCCGCCCGTCAGCTTCGCAGCGCCTACCACCAGGAATGGGAAGCCGCAGATAGCCCGGCGCCGTTACCGATGCCCCTTCAACCGATGTTGGTCAACGAGGCATTCAACCGGATCGACGCGGCAGCGGCGTCCGGTCATCCAGGTGCGCTTGAGTTGGAGACCTTCTTCGTCGGCCAGGTGGTGGGATCGTTCAGCGAGCTGCGGCCCACCCGCAGAATCGTCACCACTATGGTGCGCGACTGCGAAGCTCGCCTGCGCACACTTGCCGATGCCCTGGGCTGAGAGGTCTCCGACCGCACTATCTTCGCACGCGTGTACGGCCCGCCCGGATAAGACCCGCGCGAGCTACTCGAGAGTCGACTTCAGTACCAGATCGACCAGCGACTCAGTGTAGTGATCGGCATTCTTAGCCAATCGGTTTCGGCCCGATGGGGGAGTGATCAAGCACCGCATCATCAAACCCCCCATCAGCGCATCCAGGAGGAGGTCCACCGCCGTGTCGATAGGCAGTTCCTCGCGCGCGACAGCGCGACCGACGATCTTGCGCACTGCGCTGACGTGAGCCCTGACGAATCGTTCCCAGCGTGGCTTGAGTTCGGACACCATGCGCGCCTCGGTGGAGAGCCGAAGAATCGTGTCGCCGTTCTCGCCGGTCAATAATTCAAAGATGCTGCGAGCCAACACAAGCAGGTCGCCGCGTACGTTTCCGGTGTCGATATCGAGTGGCAGGTCCACCGCGGACGCCAGCATGTCCAGCAAGAGTGCGGTGGTATCGGGCCAACGAAGGTAAATCGACGACTTGCCAACCCGGGCTTCGCGAGCCACGGTCTCGATGTTGAACCCTGCCCAACCAAGGCGTCCGTAAACTTGGCGTGCAGCGGCATGAACTCGAGCGTCGAGCTGCGGATCCCGAGGTCGGCCCACACTCGTGCTGGGTTCGACCACAGTCACTCTTGATTCCGTTCGACGGGATGGTGGCCGCAGTGCGCGCCGGTTGGTGACGCTGCGACGGAGTCGACTCTACCGCGACTACGGGGAACGGTCGGGCGTCCCAGCGCACGAATGCAATGCGCATTTTTTGAGTTCAAAATCCACTCTGGTTCCGGTGATTTGGTGAGTAACCTTGAGACCCTTTGAGCCGCGTCGACTATGACCACGACGGCGTTGCTCGCCAGCCCGCCGGAGCTGCTAGCGCCCGAATCTGTCTGCGAGAAACTGCGATTCGCTATGCCAACGACAACACTGAAGTGAGCCGCGCTTGCCACTTATGAATTCAGCCGATAACTGAGACCCGGACAGTATTCAGCCACCGACATGGCGAGAAATTGGTTCGCCGCGTTCAGGTCGACGTTGCCGTATCGCATGATGCGCCCCGCCACCCGGTCGGGCGGGTTATTGCGTAGCGGATCCGAACTGAATCGTTCGCCCTCGTAGAGGAAGTAGCAGGCCGAACGGGCCATGCTGATGAGGTTGTCGGCATTGGTAGCGAAGCCCAGGGCCTTGGCGTCGCGGACGAAGCTCGCGTCGTCCGCATGCGCCCCTGGTGCTCCCAGCAGAAGCAATGACATGCTCGCGACGGCGACGCCGATCATGTTGATGTACTTTCGCATTCGGCTCCCTCGGGTGGCTAATTGCGTTCGGTTAGCAGTTCGATGGCGGCGTTCCCTATGGCTAGGTCTCGTGGACAGGCAAACCGGCTTTCGGCGCGCGAGTTAGGTTCACTTTGGGCACAGATAGATGAACGCCAATTGGCTGATGGCGGGCGGCTGTTGTATTGCCGCTTGCCCGACAGAACCAAGGTCGCGCCGGGTGCAAACATATCGTCCACGGTCCAACAGTTCCCCGTCGCTGCGGAAACCGAGCGGGTCGTGGCTGATCGAGAACACCTGGTGAAGCTTGTCGAGATACTGAAGTTCTGCGGGGTTCAACGGAGTCAACGGTTCAGCCTGGGCTGGCTGCGCGCCAGCGCAGACCACGGCGACGGCCAGCCACGACGCCAGTAACCATTTCAGGGTGACCATATCGATCGCCTCCCAGTAGATATCCGTCCCGATCCAGCGCACGATAACCCGATTGGCGCAACCCCGGGTCGGATCGTCCACTTCTCGACGCCGTCGGCCCCCGAGGGTCGCGCCGCGTTCGCTGCCCTCGCGGCAAGGAACCAAAGCGAACGATATGAGTCCCGCTGGCATGCTCACCTCCGTTCAACCGTCGAGGGCTTAATGGGGTTCACGTCGGCCGGAGATCACCGCCATGGCGCCTCTGCGACTGTGGCCGAAACCGGGTTAGGAGCGGGTTGTGGTCGCAATCACACTCTGATTTACTAACCAGGTTAGTGTGTTCTGGACCCGTTGGCTACCGACGGGCGTGACGGCAGGGGAGGGTTGGGGTTGGCCACTCGAGTGGGCGATGGCGCTCCGCCGCGGGTTGGCGATGACGCTCCGCCGCGTGCACAGGCTCCCATATTGGTCACGAATCCTCACACTCCCTTACTGTTCGCGGCAGGCCAGAAGGCATCCCAGGCCGGTGCCATTCCAGTTCGTGCCGCGGGCAGCACCGGACGCGGCATCCAACTCGCCATCTCCGTGCTGCGATATGCAGTCCAGGACACCGTCACTTTGCGGATGCCGTTCCGGGAGTTCGTGTGGCAGACCTGGGTGCTGCTCAAGGTGACGGCGACGCCGGCCTTGTTGATGGCCATTCCGTTCGGGGCCATGGTCACCGTCGTGACTTCGGGTCTGGTCGCCGAAGTCGGAGCGACGGCGCTGCTCGGCGCGGCTAGCGGAGTCGGCGTCGTCCGGCAGGGCGCTCCGATCACAGCGGGTTTGCTGATGGGCGGTGCCGCGGCCTCGGCCATCGCGTCCGACTTCGGGGCGCGCGCCATGCGAGAAGAACTCGACGCCATGCGGGTTCTCGGGGTGGACCCGGTGCGGCGCTTGGTAGTCCCACGATTCCTGGCGCTCGTGCTGATCGCGCCCATTCTCTGCGTGATCATCATCGCGTCCGGCACCGGCGCCGCGTTCCTTCTCTCGGTCACAGTCAACGAAGTTGCGCCCGGCAGCTTCTGGAGTTCATTCGGAACGTTCGCGAAGATGACCGACGTGTGGTTCGCGGTCGCGAAGAGCATCGTGTTTGCCGCGATCGTCGCCATCATCTCCTCCCTGCGCGGAATGGAGGCCAAGGGCGGCCCCCGTGGTGTGGCCGACGCCGTGAATGCGGCAGTCGTCGTCAACGTCGTCCTCATCGTCTTTGCGAACCTCGCGATCACGCAAATCCAGACCATGTTCTTCCCGATGGCGATCGCGTAGTGGCCGCCCCCTCCGTCCTCACACGCACCCGCTTGCTCTCAACGCGGACGATCCGAAAGCCCATAGAGGCGGTCGGCCAGTGGACGCTGTTCATCGGACAGACGTTCTTTCTCTTACCGCTGACGGTTCGCCGATACACCAGACAAACGTTGGCGGCCATCATCAACCTCGGCTGGGGCAAAGGCTCGCTCATCGTCGATGGTGGCACGATCAGCGTCCTGCTCATCCTCGGCATCGCAGTCGGTGCGTCGCTGGCCATCGAAGCGCTCGCGACTTTGAACATCATCGGCTTCGGCCCGCTGTCCGGTCTCATAGGCGGGGTCGGCGCCGTTCGCGTGATCGGACCGTTGGTCGCCGGGATCGCTTTCACCGCACAAGCGGGGACACGCATGACGGCCGAAATCGGGGCCATGCGCATATCGGAGGAGATCGACGCGCTCGAGGTCATGGGTCTGCGACCGATACCGTTCGTGGTGGGCACCCGCTTGATCGGTGGGATGGTGTGCGTGATTCCCGGTTACCTACTGACCCTGGTGGCGACGTTCTACATCCTGGACACCGTGGTGGTCGCGTTCAGCGGCGAGCCCGGAGGCACCTACAACCACTACTTCATCCAGTTCCTGACGCCGACGGACCTGTTCTACTCGCTGATCAAAGCGACCACCTACTGCATCGCGGCCACTCTGATCCATTGCTACTACGGCTATTTCGCCTCGGGTGGGCCGGTCGGCGTCGGTGAAGCGTCGGGTCGGGCGGTTCGCACAAGCCTGGTGACCATCATGATCTTGGACTTCACGACGACGGTGCTGTTGTGGGGCCTCAAACCCGAGTTCGTGTTCAAGGGATAGCCAGCCACCATGCTAAGAGGATCATCCAAATACCAGGAACGGGTGCTGGCCATTATCGGCACCATCGTGCTGCTGTGTGTTGCAGCAGTCACGTTCTTCGTCGTGGCGAATCCGTTCGGCGGCCGAAACGCGGACCAATTCTCCATCAAGATCAACACGCCGTACGTGGGGCAGGGCGTCGAGGCAGGGTCGGCTGTCGTTTTCCATGGCGTCAAGGTCGGACATATCACCAGCGTGACTAACAATGCCGGCGGTGGCGTCCGGTTGGTCACCGACCTGGAGAAGCGGCCCCTAGAGGGCCTCACGAGCACCATGGACATCGATTTCCGGCCGATCAACTACTTCGGCGTGCCTGGTATCAACTTGGTGCCGAACTCCGGCGGCCAGGAACTTCGCGACGGCAGTGAAATCACCCTGGTGCCGAAGGGTAACTTCACCCTTTCCGAGCTCCTGTCGCAGCTCGGGGGCGTGTCCCAGGCCTCCCTGACGCCGCAGCTGATTCAGGTGATCGATCGGGTGACCCGCTACACCGACGGACTGAACCCGCTGTTCGAAACCGCGGTGACCGTGACGAAGGCGGTCGCCGACGTGCAAACCGTTCCGACTAAACGGCTCCTGGCCAACACGTCATCGATTGCCGCGGCCTTTCCCGGTTTCACCGACTCGGCTGTCGAAGCCAGTACTCGAATCACTGACTACAGCTATTACCCAGGCCAGACCTTCCCTCCCGCGTCAACTAGCGCGGCAAAGCTGCACTACCCATACCTAGAGGGCGTGCAACTACCGAATCTGGCCGATGAAACCGAGGACTACTTCCAAAAGACGAATGTCGGGTTCGCGAAGGTTGCCTCGGATGGTCTCTTCGCCGCCGTAGGCAAGCTTCTCTTTACTCACGTCGATGATTTGGTGCCGTCGATCGCCGACGTCAAGGCACTCACTGACATCGCGCCGCCGCTGTTCAGGCCTCAGGACATCGCGCAGAAACTTGCTGAATTGCGCTCACGATTCGAGAAGCTGTATTCCGGCAGTGGCAACCAGCGCGCTATCTCGGTTCGGATTCTTCTGGACAGCTTACCCGGTGTGGCGGCACCTCTGGGAATCGCCGTGGGAGGCTCGCAGTGAAGCCTTTGTCCGGATTGTTGTGGCGGGTCGGTCTGAGCATCGCGGTCGCGGTCGTTCTTTTCATTCTATTGTCGAACACCCTGACGAACCCGGTGGCGGTCAATACGCGGACGTACACCGCAGAGTTCACCGACGCGTCCGGACTTCATCCGGACGGCGACGTGCGGGTGCGTGGAGTACGTGTCGGCAAGGTCAAATCCGTCGACCTTGCGCGTCACAATGGGCAGAACGTCGCCCAGGTCAAGTTCACCCTCGACCGGCAGTACGGCATCGTCGCCATGTCGAGACTCGCCATCAAGTTCCAGGCCCTGACGGGTGTGCGCTACGTGGATGTCGCGAAACCCGCCGAGGGTTACGCCCCGGCAGATCTGGTGACGCAAGTGCCCCCGTCGATGACCCAGCCCTCCTTCGACGTGACTGCGCTCTTCAACGGGCTGCAACCTGTTCTGGTAACCCTGAGCCCAGAAGAGATAAACACCTTCACCGCCAGCGCGGCGTCCTTCCTGACCGGAGACGGGAGTGGGTTGGCGCCGCTGCTGAGCAGCACGCGGAGGCTGACCGAGTTCTTGTCAAACCGCCAAGAGGTGGTGGCGACACTGATGCGCAATCTGTCACAGGTAGCTGACGCGATCGAGAGCAAGTCTAAGCAGTTCATCCACATCATCGATCTGCTCAATCAGCCGGTAGACCAAGCGCTCTCGATCCTGGACGAGTTCCGGAAGGATTTTCTATTCGGCGGGGACTTCTTCGCGCCGGTCGTGCGCCTATTGAACAATGCCGGGCTCAAACCCGGAATCAACGTCGACGAAGCGCTGGATCGCGCGTTCCGCAACCTTGACAACTTCTTCGACGCCGTCAAGTTAGTGCCGGTGATGAACGAGAACATTCAACCGCCGGGAAAGAATAGCGACACGGTCGAGCCGTGCTCACGCGGTCGCTTTCAACTCCCCGAGACGATGGACGTGCTGCTGAACGGTCAGAGAGTAATGCTATGCAATCGGTGAAATCGATTAAGGCTCTGCGCAATCCGATCACCTGGGGTGCCGGCGCGATCGCCTTCGGCCTCGTCGTGGCACTCGTGCTCGCCTACATCTACTACCATCCTCCGGGCCGGAGCAAGGTCGTCTCCTTCTATACCGACGACGCGGCATCGGTCCGTATCGGTGACGAGGTACGGATGGCGGGCATTGCAGTGGGCAAGATCAAGAAGATCGCACTGGAGCCCAAGCAAGTCAAGGTAACCGCGGTCGTCAACGACGACGCGTTCGTCGGCGACCGTTCCCAGATCGACGTCCGGATGCTGACGGTGGTCGGCGGGTACTACGTGAATCTCGAGTCGGTCGGGGACACTCCACTGGGCGCTAACGCCATTCCGCTTACGCGGGTGACGATGCCGTACAGCCTCGTCCGGACCCTCACCGACACCACGAAGATCACTGAGAAGGTGAATACGGCACCAATCAAGGAATCACTCGACCAAATTCAGCAGGGCCTCTCGGGTGTCAACGTTAAAGTCGTCTCCACCGTCATCGACGCCGGCAATGCCATCATGTCGACGGTGGATAGGCAGCGCGGCCAGGTAACCAACATCCTGAACATGTCGGACGAATACATTCAGGCCCTCTCAAAATACCGCGATAAGTTCGATCAGCTGGTCAGAAAAGTGTCGATCATTACCCAGACGCTGGTGCTCTACAACGGAGGATTGTCGAGCATGATCGGCGGTTTAGGCACGGTGCTCGTGCAACTCAAGACCGTTGGCGATTTCTACGACAACCACCGCGTTGAATTCATCGAGAAAGTGCGGGACTACCTATACAGAGGTCGGTTATTCGTGGAACGCAACGGGCTGACCATACGGCTGCTCAAGCGGTTCCAGAACCTGTTCGACCGAATCCTCGACGCGCAGAACGCCAGCCCCGCACTCTTGGCCACCGACATGTGCGTACCCATACCAGGAAGTTCCTGCTGATGGTCCGTCGCCGTTCCTACCAGGCACTGTTAGTGGCATTCCCGGCGCTTGCCATGGCTGTGATCGTGCTCTGTGGCGCATGGTCGCCGTTTGGCACCAAACAACGTGCCGCCCAGTATTGCGCGATCATGCCGGACAGCGTCGGTTTGTACGCCGGCAACCCAGTCACCCAGATGGGCTACGCGATCGGCAAGGTGTCCTCCATCACCCCGTCGGCGCAGTCCGTCCGTGTCGACTTCACCGTCGACGAGCAACGGACTCTGCCCGCCAATGTCAAGGCTGTCATCCGGTCGACGTCGATCCT
>Ga0335075_10009958_pt1 | contig 14448 bp, 12 predicted proteins | sample Lox_Sample_24_FD_206723 | JGI IMG/M metagenome (GOLD analysis project Ga0335075, IMG submission 206723) | Soil microbial communities from Loxahatchee National Wildlife Refuge, Florida, United States - Lox_Sample_2.4 | ecosystem: Environmental > Terrestrial > Soil > Wetlands | place: USA...
CGCGACAGCAGTTGTGCTCACCGCCGCCCCGGACCGGGCGGTCCCAACGTCCGTGACGGGCTTGCGGCATGCGCTGATATGCCATCGTCCCAACGGCAGTGACTTCCGCCGTATACAACAAGCGAATGACATCCCGTGGCAACGCTTGCAACCTGGACGCCTACGGGGAGTGTCGGGACTACAGCGGGCTGCTGGGCAAGACCGACTGGGAGGTGGACCGGCCCGGTGCCCTGTGGAGCCTGTCGTCCGCGCAAGCCGCAAGTCGCGGATACTTTGTCGCGTTTGCCTCGCGTTCAAATGGACTGCCCGGTCACAGTGATCACCGTGTCGTCAGGAGTCAGTCTGTGGGGCTGAGTGCCAACTTTCTACGTCCAGAACGACGGTCAGATGACGGTCAAACGATCTTGAACGCTCCACCAGCTATCACGGAACCATGCTCTGACCTGCGATTCGTGGAGCCCCCTTACGGAATCGAACCGTAGACCTTCTCCTTACCATGGAGACGCTCTGCCGACTGAGCTAAGGGGGCACGGCCACCGGAACCTCCGTCCGGCTTGCACGGTCCCGCCGGACCTGACCGTCGTCGCGAGCATACACGACCCGCGGTACCTGCGGTCACGCTGACCGTCCCCTGTCACCACGCCCACACCCAGCCCGCCCCTACGCGGCCCTGCCCGCCCCGTATGCACCGCAGCCCGCCCCAAGTCCGCTCGCGCCAGCACCTGTCCGCCAGCGCCCCAGGATGCCCAAGCCCGCTCCCCAGGCCGCCCGCGCCAGCATCCCGGCACGCCGGCGCCAGCATCCCGGCACGCCGGCGCCAGCATCTCAGCCCGCCCGCGCCAGCATCTCAGCCCGCCCGCGCTGGCATGCGATCAGCCCCAGCCGCCACACCAGCACCCCAGGTCACCATGCCAACCCGCCGCCCGCGACGCCTCGCCAGCCATTACCGGAAAGAGCGCCAGGAGCACGTTTCGTGTTTGGCCTGGTGGGGATCGGAGCACCAATCTCGTGGGGCTCCTTTCCCCTAAGGCTGTGGCTTCCCGCGCCGGTCGGGGTGTCAAATGGTTCATAAGGAATGGGTCAGCCTGGACATGCCCGGAGTGATCGATCACAGCGCAGAACGGCGCCGCCGCTGGAGCGGCCGCCGAAGCGGAGGCGCGGCAACGGCTATGACATTCGGACGGACGGCGGCGACGCTCGGACGAACCCAGACAGTCACCTTCGGCATCGCGGTCGGATTGCTTGTGGTTTCAGCAGGCAGCGTGGGCGCCACGGCGGCCCACACGTCGGCCGCTTCGAGCGCGAGCTCGGCCAGCGCCAAGAACGTGTGCGCGCACCGGCCATCGACGGCCGGCACGAAAGCGGCTGCTTCGAAGAACACCACGGCCGCGACCGACGCCACGTCGGCCTCGGGCATGACCGCCACAGCGGGGAGTTCGGCCGCATCGTCAGGGGCGAGCCCATCCGCGAGCGCGACAGCGAGCGCAACCCCGTCGGCCAGCGCAACCGCGACACCAAGCGCAACCGCGACACCAACCGCGAGCACGACGCCAAACGCAACCGCGACGCCGAGCCCATCGCCGAGCGACCCCAGCCCCACCGAGGCCACCCCGACCCCGACCCCGACCCCGAGCCCGACGCCGAGCACAACACCAACACCAACGCCAACGCCGACTCCGTCGCCCTCGCCGTCCCCGACGCCGGTGACACCGCAACTTTGCGCTCAGGTCAAGCCGTTCTCAGGCAGCAGCGTCGATCCCGGCCAAAAGGCGACCTTTGAAGTTTTCGTGTGGAGCACGGGCGCCGAAAGCGACGGGGTAACCGTTACGGTCAGTATTGGCTCGGTGGCGCACGTGGCAGCGCCGAAGTTCACCGTGTGCCCGGCGGCGAAGGGCGCCGTCTGCACCGTCGGCGATCTGCCGACCAGCCAGAGTGAAGAACTGGTGGCGGCTGCCGCCGTGCACGACGCGGCGACCTCCGGCGAGAAGATCACGCTGACCGCGACCGCCAAAGCGAGCAAGGCCAAGTCGTTCGACGCCAAGGCCACGATCGACGTCGTCACCCCGAGCTCGTCCACGTCGAGCTCGCCCTCGACGAGCGGGGTCGGCGACTCGCTGCCCGGGGTGTCGCTGTCGACGACCCCGGACGGCGCCTACACCACGCCGACGGACAGCGACCCGTCGAACCTGTTCCCGACCGTTTCCCCCACCGCGTCCAGCGGCAAGAAGGCCAGGAAGGCAAGGGACGCCGACGCGGTGAGCGCATCGTGGACGCTTCCGCTCGACTCGCGTCTCATCGGCGGCCAGCTGCTGGGCCTGGTCGTGCTGGCCGGCGCGGTCGCGGTCGCGGTCGTGCGCCTGTCGCTACGTACCGCACGACCTCGCGGCGGCGGCCCAGCAAAATAAGGATCCTGAACGTTACGCCCGCGGCTACTGCCGGGAACTCGCCCGGTGCTCGATCGCCGGGCGCATCTCGCGCATCTCCGCCGCCAGAGCAACGGAGGACGAGGTCTGCGAGGCAACCACCCCGAACGTGTCGTTGTCCGCCCAGACGCACTCGGCCACCCGGCCGTCCACGCTCGGGACGCAGGCAGCCGCGCCGCCGAGCGGTCCGGCGCTTGTCGTCGCGGCGTCCTGCAGCTTGCCGGTGAAGGCGGAGATGAACGACCCGGCCGACGTCCCGGACAGGTTCCCGCCGATGAACAGGATGATCTGCGGCCCGGAGGAACCGGCAGCGCCCGTGCCGTCCTGGTAGACGGCGTAGACGACGTTGTGCACCTCGCCCGCGCTCTGGTCGATGATCTGCTGCCGCAGCGCCGCCGCGTGCATCTGCTTCGCAAGCTGCGGCTGCTCGGAGAATGCGCCGAGGGTGGCCGGGATCGTGATGACGTGCGTCGCGCCGCCACCGGGCCTGGTCAGCACCACGAACGCGGCGGCTCCCGCGGCGATGGCCGATACGCCGGCGAGCGCGACCACCCGGGTGGTCAGCCGGCCGCGGGTCTTGCGGCCGGCTCGCGGCCGCGACTTCTGCCGGGCAGGCTGCTCTCCCGGGGCGGGCGGGCTCAGCAGGCGCGGCCCGTCCTGGGCGGCGGCCTTCTCCGCGGCCCGGCCACGCGGCTGCTTCTTGACCGCCTGCTTGCCCGGCCGCTTCGCCGGCTTCCTGGCGGTCCGCTGCTTGCCCGGGCTGCGCGTGATGATCGTGTCCGGGTCCGCAAGCGCGGTCTCGTCGTCCCTGACCGGGGCCGGGCCGGCAAGCCCGGTGTCGTCTATGACGGGGGCCCGCGCGGCAAGCCCGGTGTCGTCTATGACGGGGGCCCGCGCGGCAAACCCGGTGTCGTCTATGACCCGGGCTCGCCCGGCGAGCCCGGTGTCGTCGTCCCTGACCGGGGCCCGCGCGGCGCTGAGCGCCCGCTCGCGGGTCTTGACCATGGTGGCGACGCGCGCGGCGGGACCGGTATCGCCCGCCGAGGCGGCGTCGGCGGTACCGGGCCAGTCAGACCCGACGCGGCCCGTCTGACCGGAATCGTCGTCGGCTGGCCAGCCGTAGTCCGGGCCGGCCGACGGCCAGCCAGGGACCGGAGCCTGGTCGCGCTGCGGGTCGGCCGCCGCGGGCCAGCCGTAGCCGGTGTCCCCGGTCGTGGCTGAAGCTTGCCGGTACCCGGCGTCGGCCTGGTGGTACCCGCCGTCGTCCGCCTGCTGGTACCCGCCGTCGGCGGCGGGCCAGCCCGGCACCGGACTCTGGTCAGCCGCTGCCCACGCCGCCGTGGCGGCCTGGCCGTATCCCTGGTCCGCGGCAGCGTCCCAGCCGTTCGCCGGACCCTGGTCCTGGCGCGCATCCCCCGCCGCCGGCCACCCCGCCACGTGACCCTCGTCCTGGCGCGCATCCCCCGCCGCCGGCCACCCCGCGACGTGACCCTCGTCCTGGCGCGCATCCCCCGCCGCCGGCCACCCCGCGACGTAGCCGTGGCCCGGCGCCCGGTCGTCCGCAGCGGGCCAGTCCGCGTGCGACTGGTCGAGCGCCGAATCCGCGGCGGGCCAGCCGACCACCGGGCCCTGGTCAAGGCGCGGGTCCGAAGCGGCGGGCCACCCGGCCGGAGGCGTCTCGTCCTGCCGCCAGTCCGCCGCGGCCCACCCCGGCTCCGGCGCCTGGTCCTGGCGCGCGTCCCCGGCCGCTGGCCACCCCGCGACGTGCGTGTGGTCCGGTGCCCGGTCGGCCGCAGCAGGCCACCCGGCCAGATCGGCCTGGTGCTGACCCGAGTCTCCGGCAGCGCGCCATTCGGCCGCCGGCGTGTGGTCCTGGCGCGGGTCCCCGGCAGCGGGCCAGCTCGCCGCGTCAGCCCGGCCGTACCCAGAGTCCGCGGCTGGCCAGCCCGGCAGCGGACTCTGGTCCGCCGCGGCCGACCACTCTGCCGCCGCCGACCACCCGGGGGCCTCCTGCCACCCGGCCGCGGGCTCCTGCCCGTACCCGGGACCGGCGGGCTCAGCGCGCCCGTGCCGCGAACGCTTCCCGGCCCGGTCACGCCCGGGATCTGCGGCCGCGGCCGGGCCGCCCGCAGGACGGCGAAGCCCGCGATCGGTCGTTACGTTCTCGCTCGGGGTTGCGCTGGGCCCGTACCCGGGATCCGTGGCCGCCGGCCCAGAAGGACCGGTGACGGCCTCGGGCTCCCTTGCCCTGCCGCGGCGTGAGCGGGACTTTTCCGGCCGACCGCCCCGGCGGGCAGAGTCACGGCCCGACCTGCCCGAGCGGCCCTCGTCCGGCTTGGGCTCTGCCGAGCGTCCCCCGCTCAGGTAGCTGAACCACGCGTAGTCGTCGTCGTCGCCGGACCCGCCGCCGCTCTGATCCCACTCACTCTGGAAGGAGTCGGCCGCCTCGTTCCGCGACCGGCCGCCAGCCCGCGGGCGGGCCGGCGCCACGGCCTGGGCGACTGCGGTCCGTCCGGTCTGGCCTTGCCAATCGGATCCCTGCGCCCACTGGCCGGAGTAGGGGTCCTGCGCCCACTGGCCCGAGTGACCGGGCTGGTCCTGAGCCTGCCAGCCGTCGTCCTGCCAGGGCTGCTCGCCACCGCCATCCTGCGGCCAGGCTTCGTCGTACGTTGCATAGGGCGACCGCGGGTCCTGCTCTGTCTGCGGCCATCTGCTGCTCATGAAGTGGGTTACCCCTGACTCTCACGCGACGTGACTGGCCTAGCGAGATCACTACATCATGCGGCAAGATCAGCGCTGTCCGCCACAGCATTGGCCCGGTTGACCGGTTTGCCGTCGGGCGCCGCGGCACCGCGGCACCCGGGAGCGGCGCCAGCGCCGGGACGCACGGCACCGCTCTGCGCGGCGCCAGGGCACTGGCGCACACGCTTGCAGCGGCGCTGCGGTGCCTCTTGCGGGTAAGCCTGGCAGGACGGAGGATCCTGGCACGGCGGGAAATACGGAGGCGGCCGTGGAGAACCGCTACGCGGCGTTGGTGCGGGGTCCTTCTGCGATCTTTCCACGGGGCTATCTGTGGCTGATCCCGCTTTGGTATGCGGTCTTGGTGGGGCTCGCTGAGTTCAAGGACCGGCCCCCCTCGTGGTATGGCCTCATCGCGCTTGGCGCCACGGCGACGGCGGTGCTGATCCTGATCGCGGTGCTGGCGACGCTGCGGAGCAACGCGTTCGTCGCCGACGACAAGGGCATCCTGCTCGGGCTGCGCGGCGCGGCGCAGCGGCGGTTCGGGCGCAGACGGTGGCAGAAGCACCTGAGCTGGTACGAGCTCGGCGAGCTGCGGATCGCGGCCCGCCCGTACGGTGCCCGGCTGGACATCTTCCTGCCCGCGGGCTCGGCCAGCGGCGCCGGCCGCATGGTCTGGCGGGTCGCCGCCGCCGTCGTCACATTAGTGCTGCCGCCGGCGTGCCTGTTCCGCACGCCCGGCCTGCTGCGCCCGCGCTCGGCTCCGCTCAGGTTCCGGATCCCGCTCTACGACGTCACGCCGGAAGAGCTGCAGCTCGCCCTGGCGCCGTTCGCGCCGCCGAACGTGCCGATCGCCGTGCGGCCACGGTGGCACACCCGGGCTCTCAGGCGGCTGCGCCGGCTGCGCCGTTCCCGGCTGACCACCGCGGCCTGACCCGCTGGGCGACCCCGCCTGCACCGGGACGCCGATGCCCCTGCCGCGCTTGGCGCGCCGCGCCCGGGCCTGGCTGAGGCATCCGCACCCAGGAAACGCTTGAACGTCACGCTTGCCGGGCTGGCCCCTCTGCAGCGCACCCTGGCCGCCGTATCATCGCCCCACCAGGGCAACATTGGCGGGCTGACCAGCCGGCTGGCTTCCCGTTCAAAATCATCACGAGAGGACGCTGGGGCATGGCACACGAGGTGACGGGCGTGATCGCCCGCGGCAAGGGAGCCGAGGTCGAAACGGTCCGGGTGCAGGTGCCCGACCCCGGGCCCGGCGAGGCCCTGGTCCGGGTCCAGGCATGCGGTGTGTGCCACACCGACCTGCACTACCGGGAGGGCGGGATCGGCGGCGACTTCCCTTACCTGCTTGGGCACGAGGCATCCGGCGTCGTGGAGGCTGTCGGCCCGGACGTGGCCGGGCTGGCGCCCGGCGACTTCGTGATCCTCAACTGGCGGGCGGTGTGCGGGCAGTGCCGTGCCTGCGCCCGGGGCCGCCCCTGGTACTGCTTCGCCACCCACAACGCGCAGCAGAAGATGACGCTGACCGACGGCACCGTGCTCTCCCCCGCGCTCGGCATCGGCGCGTTCGTGGAGAAGACCCTGGTCGCGGCGGGCCAGTGCACGAAGGTGGACGCCCGCATCAAGCCCGAGGTCGCCGGGCTGCTGGGCTGCGGCGTGATGGCCGGCCTCGGCGCGGCGCTGAACACCGGGCAGGTCGGCCGCGGTGACTCCGTCGCGGTGATCGGCTGCGGCGGGGTCGGCAACGCCGCCGTGGTCGGCGCCTACCTGGCCGGCGCCCGCAAAATCATCGCCGTCGACGTCGACGACCGGAAGCTGGAGTGGGCCCGGCAGCTCGGTGCCACCGACGTCATCAACTCACGGGAGGCCGACCCGGTCGAGCGCATCCGCGAGCTGACCGAGGGCAACGGCGCCGACGTGGTGATCGAGGCGGTCGGGCGGCCGGAGACCTACAAGCAGGCGTTCTACGGCCGCGACCTGGCCGGCACCGTGGTCCTGGTCGGCGTGCCCACCCCGGAGATGGTGCTGGAGCTGCCGCTGCTCGACGTGTTCGGCCGCGGCGGGTCGCTGAAGTCGTCCTGGTACGGCGACTGCCTGCCGTCGCGCGACTTCCCCATGCTCGTCGACCTGCACCTGCAGGGGCGGCTGCCGCTGGAGGCGTTCGTGTCCGAGACCATCGCGCTGGACCAGGTCGAGGCCGCGTTCGCGAAGATGCAGCGCGGGGAGGTGCTGCGGTCCGTGGTGCTGCTGTGACGCTGGCCGATGGCACGGGCGCGACCAGGATCGCGATGTGGTCCGGGCCGCGGACGATCTCCACCGCGCTCATGCGCGCCTGGGAGAACCGCGCGGACACGGTGGTCGTCGACGAGCCGCTGTACGCGTTCTACCTGGCCCGCAGCGGCGTGCCGCACCCGGGGCGCGAGGAGATCCTGGGAAGCATGCCGCAGGAGTGGCCCAAGGTGCTGGACGGTCTCTGCTCGGCGCCGCTGCCGCCGGGCAAGACCGTGTACTACCAGAAGCACATGACCCACCACCTGCTGCCCGAGGTGGACCGCGAGGCGCTGCGCGGGCTCCGGCACGCGTTCCTGATCCGGGACCCGCGGCAGCTGCTGGCCTCGTACGCCCGGGTGCGGTCCGAGCCGGTGCTCGCCGACCTGGGGCTGGAGCAGCAGGTGGAGATCTTCCGCCTGCTCGGCGGCCCGGTGGTGGACGCCGGCGACGTGCTGCGGCAGCCGCGGCCGATGCTGGAGGCGCTGTGCGGCGCGCTGGGTGTGCCGTTCGACCCGGCGATGCTGTCCTGGCGCGCGGGCGAGCGGCCGACCGACGGCGTCTGGGGCAAGTACTGGTACGACGGGGTCTGGCGGTCGACCGGGTTCGCCCCTTACCGTGAGTCCGCCACCGACCTGCCGCCCGCGCTGGACGACCTGGCCCGGGCATGTCGCCCGTTTTATGATGAAATGTATAGCCACCGCCTGGTCCCGTGAAGGCGCTGAACCATGATCGTGGTGGCTGACGAGCATATGTGCTCGATATCTACCACGATCATGAAACTGCGGCCTCTTCGGAGAGGGGTTTTCGATGCTGCAGCGGTTCGATGAGCGGAACCGGGACCTGATCGTGAACGTGAACGGTCATCTCACGCACCGGGACAAGGCCGCGGTCAGCCCGTTCGACTCGGCCGTGCAGGGCGGCGACGCGGTCTGGGAGGGCCTGCGCGTCTACAACGGGAGGATTTTCCGGCTCGGCGAGCACCTGGCCAGGCTCCGGCGGTCCGCGAAGGCGCTGGCGTTCGCCTCGGTGCCGTCCGACGAGGAGATCACCAACGAGATCCGCCGCACGCTGCAGGCCAACGGGATGACCGACGGGGTGCACATCAGGCTCACCCTGACGAGGGGCGTGAAGATCACCAGCGGCATGGACCCGCGGCTGAACGAGTCCGGGCCGACCTTGATCGTGCTGGCCGAGCACAAGCCCCCGGTGTACGACACGTCGGGGATCACGTTGATCACCTCGAGCGTGCGCCGGGCCGCGGCGGACAGCCTCGACCCGAAGATCCACCACAACAACCTGCTGACCTCGATCCTGGCGAAGATCGAAGCCAATGCGGCCGGGGCCGACGACGCGCTGATGCTCGACAACCGGGGGTTCGTGGCCGAGACCAACGCGACGAACGTGTTCCTCGTGGCCGGCGGGGTGCTGGGCACGCCCACGGCGGCCGCGTGCCCCGAGGGCGTCACCCGGGGGGTGGTGCTCGAGCTCGCCGGCGAGGCGGGCATCGAGTGCGCGGTCGGCGACTACTCGCTGACGGAGTTCTACACGGCCGATGAGATGTTCGTTACCGGCACGATGGGCGGGATCGCTCCGGTGATCGCGCTCGACGGGCGCCCGATCGGCGACGGCGCCGCCGGGCCGGTCACGCTCCGGCTGACCGGGATGCTGGCCGACCTCGCCGCCAAGGCCGGCACCCCCGTCGCCTGAACCCGCTCCAGCCACCGCCGCCGCCCCAGACTCCCTCGTCCGCCACCCGGCCACGCCCGTCCGCCACCCGGCCACCCGGCCACCCCGCCGCCCCGTCGGCCACTCGCCGCGCCGCCACACCCGTCGGCCACTCGCCGCGCCGCCACACCCGTCGGCCACCGCGCCGCGCCGGCCACTCGCCGCGCCGCCGCCCCGTCGGCCACCGCGCCGCGCCGCCACACCCGTCCGCCACCCGGCCGCGCCGCCACACCCGTCCGCCACCCGGCCGCGCCGCCGCCCGGCCGGCCACCTCGACGCCTCGACCGTCTCGCCACGCCGGCGCGCCCGCCGGTCACCTATGCCGCGCCAACTTCCCCGTCCTGGCAGACAATGGCGCTATGACTGATGTACGCGAAGTACCTGCGGTCACGCTAGCTCGCGACGTGGCCATGCCCATGGTGGGTTTCGGCACGTGGCCGTTGCGCGGGCATACCGCGTGCGAGGCCGTCAAGCAGGCGCTGCAGGACGGGTACCGCCACATCGACACAGCCCGCATGTACGCGAACGAGGACGAGGTCGGCCACGCAGTGCGGGACAGCGGTCTGCCGCGGCAGGAGGTCTTCCTGACCTCCAAGCTGCGCGCGACCGAGGCGGGTCACGAGCGGTCAGCGCTGACCAGTTCGCTGCGCGCGCTCGGCACGGACTACATCGACCTGTGGCTGGTGCACTGGCCGCCACGCGGCCGCACCAGCGTCGCAGTCTGGCGCGAATTGCTCGCTCTCCGCGACGAAGGCCTGGCCCGGGCGGTCGGGGTCAGCAACTACACGCTGGCCCAGATCGACGAGCTGGTCAAGGCCACCGCTGAGGCCCCGGCGGTCAACCAGATCCACTGGAACCCGCGGCGCTACAGCGCGGGCGTGCTCGAGGGCCTGCACCAGCGTGGCGTGGTCCTCGAGGGATACAGCCCGCTGAAGGACACCAACCTGAACGACCCGGTGCTGACCGAGATCGCCTCGGCGCACGGCGTCACTCCTGCACAGGTCGTGCTGCGCTGGCATCTGGAGCACGGCATCGCGGTGATCGTGAAGTCGGCGCACCCGGAGCGGATCGCGAACAACCTGGACCTGTTCCGGTTCTCGCTGGACTCTGGCGAAGTGGCGAGGATCGACAACCTGGCCGCGGCCCGCTGATACTTCCGGGGCTGACGGTGCGCGGCCAGCGCTGCTTCCTTCCCTCACGAGACGGCTTCGCCTTCCCGAACTCGTGGCCATCCGCCCCAGCGGTCACGGTGCGCACGCCGTTCGGCACCGTCGGCATCGGCAACGCGGCCGCCGGGCTGTGTGGCGGCATGGCGTTCGCGGCGCTCGACTACTGGCATGCCGGGATCGCGCCGCCCACGGCCCAGCCGGAGCCGGGCTCGCCGCTGCTGGACTACGTGGTGCGCCGCCTCATCGCATCGTGGCACCTGCCGTGCGGCGTGGCGAGGTACTACCAGTGGATGAACCTGCCTGACGGCGACGTGCGGATCACGGCGAACGGCCGTGGCCTGATGACCCTGCGCGGCGTCTCCTGGCGGACGATCGCCGTATCGTGGCCGCGGGTCAGGGCCAGCCTGGACGCTGGCGCCCCGGCGGCGCTGGGAATCGTCACCGTCGCATCCCCGGACCCGGCGAAGCTCCGGCACAATCACCAGGCCGTTGCCTTTGGGTACGCGCAGTCAGGGAGCGTGGTGACGCTCCGGGTCTACGACCCGAACTCTGGCCCGGATGATGACGTCTGCATCCGGTTCGACACCGCGTCTCCGCGGCGGGCCACCGCGTTCACGCACAACCTCAGCCTTGGCTGGCCGGTCCGCGGGTTCTTCCTCGTCGGTTACTCCCCTGCTGCTCCGCCCATCTCCCCCCAGCAGGCCCGCCCTGCCGCACCCGAAAGGAAGAGCCGTGGCCGGACACATCGCCAAGGGCGATCTGGTCGATGACTTCGAACTCCCCGACGAGACCGGCACGACGCGCCGGCTCAGCGACCTGCTGTCTGGCGGACCCGTGGTGCTGTTCTTCTACCCGGCGGCCATGACCAAGGGGTGCACCATGGAAAGCTGCCACTTCCGCGATCTGGCGCAAGAGTTCGCCGACGTCGGCGCGGTCCGGGTGGGCATCAGCCGGGACAGCGTGAGCAAGCAGCGGCAGTTCGCCGACAAGCACAGCTTCGGCTACCCGCTGCTCTCCGACGCCGACGGCCGGGTCGCCCGCCAGTTCGGCGTGCGCCGGAGCGTCGCGCTCGGTCCGCTGGCCACCAAGCGCATGACGTTTGTCATCGGCACCGACCGCCGGGTGCTCGACGTGATCCACAGCGAGGTCAGCATGGACGCCCATGCAGACCGTGCGCTCCAGGTGCTCCGCGCGTCCGCCGCTGCCTAACCCCCGCCATCCTGATCACGCTAACGCCGACCACTCTGATCGCGCGCGCCCGCCACCACCCAACGCACGCCCCCTCGACCGCGCCCGCCCACCGCCACCACCCAACGCACGCCCCCTCGACCGCGCCCGCCCACCGCCACCACCCAACGCACGCCCCCTCGACCGCCCGCGCCCGCCGCCACCTAACGCCGACCACCATGATCATTTCGGCTCCGCGCGGATGCCTGCTGTTTCGTCGCCTGATTCCCGCCACGCTCGGTGCCCGGACGGATCCGTACGGCTCCGATCTGCCGCGGCTGCTGTTCCTGTCCGGACGCGGATGGGTAGGCCCCAGGTCCAGGGGGCCGGACCACAGCCCAGACAAGGCGGTACTCGAGGCGCAGCATGACCACCGACAAGGCGCCTCTCGGGGCGCAACCATTCCTGCGCGGGATGGCCGACGATCAGCTGGCCAAGCTGGCGGCACTGTGCACGCATGTCACGATGCCGGCCAGGCAGCGGCTGTTCGAGGAGGGCGCGACCGCCGACCGGTTCTGGCTCATCGACGCTGGCCAGGCGACCATCGACGCGGTCCTGCCTACCCGGGGCCGACTGATCATGGCCGTCCTCGGGCGCGGGGACCTCGTCGGCGTGGAGTGGCTGGCGCCTCCTTACCGATCACAGTTCGGCGCGGTGACCAGCCAGCCGATGCAGGCGTACCAGTTCGACGCCACCGCGGTGCGCGCAGCCTGCGACCAGGATCCGGTGCTGGGCTACGGACTCATCGGGCGGGTGTCGAGGCTGCTGGTGGGCAGGCTGGAGGCGGTCCACAACCGCCTGGTTGAGGTGTCGGCGCAGGCGGCGACGTCGGTCTGAGGCTGGCCGCGGGACGGCGGGTCCGCGGGGCGAAGTCCGTGCCGGTTCGCGAGGGCAGAGTCCGTGCCGGTCAGCGGCCGGCTGCCCAGCGCTGGAGCATCGCGATGCGCGCCCGGATCTGGTCGGCCGTCGCTTCGGGGACCGGCGGCCCGCCGCAGGCGCGTCGCAGCTCCGCGTGGATCATGCCGTGCGGCTGGCCGGTGCGGTGGTGCCAGGCGGTGATCAGGCCGTTCAGCTGCTTGCGCAGGGCCGCGTGCGTCTCCCGGGTGGTCGGGGAAGCGGCGGCGGGCGCCGGGGCCGGCCCAGAGCCAGGGGCCGCCGGAGCAACCGCCCGGGCCGGCGAGCCAGAGCCCGCCGGAGCAGCCGCCCGGGCCGGCAAGCCGGGACCAGCCGGAGCACCAGAGCTGCCCGGCTGTGCGGGCGCGGCGTTGCGCTTGAGCTGGTCCGCCCGGCGCTTGCGGAGCAAGAGCGTCACCTGCTCGGGATCGAGGAGTCCGGGCAGGCCGAGGAACTCCTCCTCCTCGGCAGACGCGCCGAACTCGCCGCCGTCGTACAGCACCCGGTCGAAGTGCGCGGATGCACCGAGCGCCGTGAACGCCGGCTCGCCGAGGTCGTCGCCGGTGTCGCGTTGGCGCTGCGCCTCGGCGAGCTCACGCTCGGGATCGTCGTCGCCCGGCAGGTGCAGCACGTGGTCCCGTTCCGTCTCAAGCTCCGCGGCGTAGCCGAGCAGGACCGGAACCGACGGCAGGAACACCGACGCGGTCTCGCCGCGCCGCCGCGCCCGCACGAACCGCCCCACCGCCTGGGCGAAGAACAGCGCGGTGCTCACGCTGGTGGCGAAGACGCCGACGGCGAGCCGCGGGATGTCCACCCCTTCGGAGACCATGCGGACCGCGACCATCCACCGGTCCTCGGACTCCGCGAACGCGGCGATCTTCCGGCTCGCAGCCGGGTCGTCGGACAGCACCACGACCGGGCGGGCGCCGGTCACCCGGCGCAGCGCCGCGGCGTACGCCCTGGCGTCGTCGTGATCGCTGGCGATCACCAGGCCGGCCGCGTCGGGCATGTCCCTGCGCACCTCGGTGAGCCGGCGGTCCGCCGCGTCCAGCACCCGGGCCACCCACTCCCCTGCCGGGTCGAGCGCGGTCCGCCACGCCTGCGCGAGCTGCTCCGCGGTCATCGGCATGCCCAGGGTCGCCGCGATCTCGTCTCCTGCCCTGGTCCGCCAGTGCATTTCGCCGGAGTAGGCAAGGAAGATCACCGGGCGGACCACACCGTCGGCGAGGGCCGGGCCGTATCCGTACACGTAGTCGGGGGCACTGCGCCAAGCGCCGTCCGGTTCCTGGGTGTAGGTCACGAACGGGATCGGGTTGGCGTCGCTCCGGAACGGAGTGCCGGTCAGCGCCATCCGCCGCCGCGCGGGCTGGAACGCTTCCCTGGCGGCCTCGCCCCAGGACAGCGCGTCGCCGGCGTGATGGATCTCATCGAAGACGACCAGCGTGCGCCGGTTCTCCGTGCGCTGGCGGTGCAGCACCGGGTGCGCGGCCACCTGGGCGTAGGTCACGGCGACGCCGGTGAAGTCGGCGGACACCCGCCCCTGGGCGTTGCGGTAGGCGGAGTCGAGGCGGATGCCGACCCGGTGCGCGGCCCGCGCCCACTGGTGTTTGAGGTGCTCGGTCGGCGTGACCACGGTGACCGCCGCGATCACGCGGCGCGCCAGCAACTCGGCCGCTACCGTCAGCGCGAACGTTGTCTTGCCCGCTCCCGGCGTCGCGACCAGCAGGAAGTCGCGCCGGGGCAGCCGGAAATACTCGTGGTAAGCGCCCCGCTGCCAGCCCCGCAGCGAGAGAAGAAGGTCCTGTCGGCACGCCTCATCGCTCTCTGATAGGGGTTCGCTCACAGGGCCGAAAGGCTATCAGCAGCCGCCGACAGCCAGCCGGACATCCTTCCTGAACGGGGTGTGGGACACGGATGTAGGTGACCGGCGGGTAGCTTCCGCTGACCAGCGTGATCTGAGTGTGGTGCTGGTTCAGATCCGGGGTCATGCTGCCTGG
>Ga0335075_10009959_pt1 | contig 14448 bp, 11 predicted proteins | sample Lox_Sample_24_FD_206723 | JGI IMG/M metagenome (GOLD analysis project Ga0335075, IMG submission 206723) | Soil microbial communities from Loxahatchee National Wildlife Refuge, Florida, United States - Lox_Sample_2.4 | ecosystem: Environmental > Terrestrial > Soil > Wetlands | place: USA...
CTCCGGACCTCCGTACCCAAACAGTCATCGCTGAGCTGCGATATGTAGTGGATCGGCTTAGTGATTTTTATACCCCCGATGAAACGCGGATCTGGCTCCACGCAGCGCATCCAATGTTGGACGGTGAGCGAGCGATTGACCTGATCAATGCCGGACGTACCGAAGAGGTATTGGCCGTTATCGAGACACTGGAAACTGGGGCATATACTTGAATGCCTGAACCTCCGCGGCGCGCGCGCGATCTTCGACTTCTCGACCATATCGACGCCCACCCTCGGCGACCTTATACGGGGACTCTATGGCGCGTTGTTCGATCCGGCCGCGACCCGGTACTGGGAGGGAGGTCCGTTAGTCGTTGGTGTAACGGTAAATTTGATGTACTCTACACTAGCCTGGAGCGGAATGGTGCAGTTGCTGAGATGTATGCCCTCCTTAGTCTGCAACCGGCATTCCCTTCAGCGGTGACGTTCCACGCCCATCGCTTGCAGGCATCGGTCCAACAGGCATTACATCTGGTGGATTTGCCGACTCTGGCACGGTTGGGCGTCGATACAGACCGATATCAGGAGCGTAACTACACAAGGACGCAGGAGATCGCCGACGCCGCTCTGTTCCTCGGTTTCGACGGGCTCGTCGTCCCAAGTGCCCGCTGGAAGTGCACGAACGCAGTGCTTTTCACAGACAGGATCGAACCCGCACAATTGGTACTTGAGGAGAGCGAGCGAACGCCAATCGATTGGCGGGAGTGGCGTCGACAGACCGGCGCGGCCCGACCGCGATCCCGGCATTCTCCGGCATGACCGCCGGTGGGCCGAGGGCCGTCTTCTCGGTCTCTGCGCTCTGCGGCAATATCTACGATACAAAGCCCCCTCATGGCAAAGCCGGATGGTTAACCAGATGACCTCGATCGAGCTGTGGAACCACTGCGAAAACCCCTATCCGTTCGTCCCGGCGGAAGTCCTGGACGCGGCGCCGGCGGTGCGCGCCAGCCTGCCCAACCGCCACTGCGATCCGCGCATCGCGGCGCAGCTCTATGACGAGATCTTCGACGAATACCGCCTGTGCGACGCGCTCGGCCTGCACATCGTCACCAACGAACATCATTCCGGCATCAACAATTTGTGGGCGGCCAGCCCGGTCATCACAGGCATCGTCGCGCGGATCACCCAGAACGTGCGCATCCTGTCGCTCGGCACGCTGATCACGGTGCGGCCCGATCCGGTGCGCGTCGCCACCGAGTACGCCACGATCGACGTGCTCAGCCGCGGCCGCCTGGACATCGGCTTCGTCAAATCGGGCGCCACGGAAATGGTGTCCGGCGACGCCAACCCGATGCGCATCCGCGAGCGCGAATGGGAAGCGATCGACCTGATCGAGAAGACCCTCACCAGCCATGACGGCCCGTTCAGTTGGGAGGGCAAATTCTTCCAGCATGCGCACGTCAATGTCTGGCCGCGCTGCTGGCAGCAGCCACGTCCGGAGTTCTGGGCTGCCACCAGCGATTTTCCCACCTGCGCCGAACTTGGCCGCCGCGGCATCGTCAACACGCTACTGTTCGGCGGCTATACGCGCACCAAGCAGGCGTTCGACACCTACAAGCGCGCGCGTTCCGAAGCGGGATTGCCGCGGCCGGGCGAAGACCGATTTTCCTACATGGCGTTCTGCTACGTCGGAGATACGGACGCGGAAGCCGAGCAGGTCGGGCAGAAAATTCCCTGGTTCCTCACTGTCAGCATGAAAAGCCAGCCGCAGATGTCGAAATTCCAACCGGGGCAGATTCCGCCGGAAATGGCACCCTCGGCGTGGCGCCAGGGCGTGTCCAAGCGGCCAAGCAATCTGGACGCCGCGTCGCTGATCGCGCAAGGCCAGATGTTCGCCGGCAACCCCGATACGGTGGCGCGCCAGATCAAGGAGTTCCGCCGCCGCGTCGGCGGCGTGGGCCGCATTATCATGATGACGCGCCAGGGCCTGGTAACGCACGCGGAAGCCGAGAAGAGCTTCAAACTCGTCGCGCGTGAGGTGATGCCCCAATTGCAGGATTTGCCGCCGATCGAGGCACCGGAACTGGCGGCGGCGGAGGTAGGGGCGTGAGGACGACATGACGACCATGCGCGCCGGCACGCTCGACCTTGACATGTTCTGCCGCGGCGCGGGCCAGCCGATTCTGCTGATCCACGGCGTCAACCCGATCAGCCCGCAGGCGCCGTTCGTCGACATGCTGGCGCGGCAGGGCACCGTGATCGCGCCTTCGCATCCCGGCTTCGGACCGTCATCCCGCCCGCCGGATTTCGATACGATGTACGACCTCGTCAACCTGTATCGGGATGTGCTCGATACGATCGATGCACCTCGGATCAGCGTGATCGGCTTCAGCTTCGGCGGCTGGATCGCCGCGGAACTCGCCGTCGGGGGCGCCGCGAAACTCGATCGCCTGGTGCTGGTCGACGCGGTCGGCATCAAGCTCGGAGGACGCGAGCAACGCGATATCGTGCATTTCTTCAATACCGATCCGGCCGACCTCAACCGCCGCGCCTGGCACGATCCGGCTCGGCAGCCAAACGGGATTCATGGCCTGGGCTGGCAGGCGACCATCGGCGACGCGATGACCGATGACGAGTTGGTATCGCTGGCACGCAACTGGGATTCGCTCTGCCTGTATGGGTGGAAGCCGCATATGTTCAATCCGCAGCTTGCCTTCTGGCTGCGGCGCATTGCCGTGCCGACGCTGGTCTTGTGGGGCGAGTCCGACCGGGTCGTGACGCCGGACTATGGCCGGGCTTATGCGCAACGGATTCCGCAGGCGGTCTTCCAGACGATCGCTGCCGCGGGACATCATCCGGAACTGGAGCAGCCGGCGGCTTTTGTGGAACGGGTGGCCGCCTTTCTGAACAGGGGCGCGTGAGCAATGCCGATGTTCATTGTGCGCAATGATGGCAGTGCGCCCGCCGGCGTGGACGTGAAGCTGCGGCGGCGCACGCCTGCGATCGTGGCGGATAGCGCGGACCAGGTGGACTGGTTCTGCCTTGGCGATCCCGAGACAGCACGGCGCGCCGGGCACACCGCGTTGACGCTGCATGATGGCTGGTACGCCGACGATTCCGGTGGCGGCATTGCCATCTTCGGTCCCTATTGGGAAATCCGCGATACGCCGTTCACGGTGCGAGAAACCGCGCCGGATCCTGTCCCGGAATCCGATCAGCCGCGAGACGGGCAAGAAATCGTCAACGTCCGCAAGGCAATTTTCGGCGCTTGACACGCCGCACCGCCATCCGATGGCCGAGCGGGACCCTCGTCGCGAATTCACCGCCGGCACTGCTCGGGGCGACGCATGCACGACGTGACCTCAAGCTTCACCGATAGTGGTTACCAGCCTGCGATAGCAGCTTATACTGCACCGCATCACGACTCCTTCCGAGACACCCATGCGACGCCTGCCGATTCTCCTGCTCATTGCCGCAACCCTGCTGTCCGCCCCTGCGCCACAGGTGCACGCCCACACGATTCTCGCTGACATCCCGATCAGCCGCATGGACTTGCGCTGGTGGCGCATCCGATTTGATGAAAAGCAGGCGGAGTTGCGTGACCATCACCCCACGCTAGTGTTCTACGGCGATTCGATCACACAGGATTGGGAACGCCATGGCCCGCCGTCCTGGAAAGATTTCGCGCCGGTCTGGCAACGCTTCTACGGCGACCGCAATGCGGTGAACCTGGGCTTCACCGGCGACACCACCGCCAACCTGATCTGGCGTATCGAACATGGCGAAGCGACCGGTATCGACCCAAAGGTTGCCGTGATCCTGATCGGCGCCAACAACCTGGGCTACCTGCACTGGTCGGCGGATGATACAGTACTCGGCATCGATACGATCGTGCGCGAACTGCGCCAGCGTTTGCCCCACACGAAACTGCTGCTGCTCGGCATCCTGCCGTCGGACCGCACCGCCTGGGCCACGGAAACCACCATCGAGGTGAACCGTCGGCTCGCGCAGCAATTCGCGCATGATGAGGACGTGACATTCCTCGACGTGGGCCACGTGTTCATGCGCAACGGCATGCTTGACCGGGACCTGTATTTAGACCCGAAGGAGAACCCGCCCGAAGCGCCGCTGCATCCCACCGCGCAAGGTCAGGCGTTGATGGCCGCGGCGATGGAACCGACGCTTGCCTCGCTGCTGGGCGATCGGGTGCATCGTTAGGAGACGGGTACCTCCGTCATGGCCGGGCCGGACCCGGCCATCCTCGCTCGAGGACCCGGGATGGCATTGTCGAGCCTAACAATTGTCGAGCCCAACAAACTTCAGGATACGGCCGGGCGATCGCCGCCGTATCCTGCGGCGTGTAAGGGCAAGCCCGGCCATGACGGAGCGAATGAGTCACCGTCACCCCGCCAGCAGCGTCCGCATCGCCACAGTGCGCTCGAACAATCGCAGCAGCACGCGCACCGCGCGTCCGCGGTCGCTTTCCAGCTTCGGGTCCTTCTCCAGCAGCAGCGTGGCGTCACGGTCGGCCATGTGCAGCAGGCCCTCATGCTCCACCGGATCAGCGAGACGAAAACCCGGCGCGCCCGCCTGCCGCGTGCCCAGCAGATCGCCGCCGCCGCGCAGCCGAAAATCCTCATCGGCGATGGCGAATCCGTCATCCGTGTCGCGCAGCAGCATCAGGCGGCGGCGAGCGGTTTCGTTCACCCAGTCCTCGTGCACCAGCAGGCAGTAGCTCGCTTCGGCGCCGCGCCCCACCCGGCCGCGCAATTGGTGCAACTGCGCCAGGCCAAACCGTTCCGCATGCTCGATCACCATCACCGAGGCCTGCGGCACATCGACGCCCACTTCCACCACCGTGGTCGCCACCAGCAGCCGCACGCGCCCCTCCGCGAACGACTTCAGCGCCGCCTCGCGCGCTTCCGGCGTCTGGCGGCCGTGTGCCAGGCCAACAAGGTCGCCAAACCGCGCCCCCAAGGCGGCGAACCGTTCCTCGGCAGCGGCCAGGTCCAACGCCTCGCTTTCCGCCACCAGCGGGCACACCCAGTAGACCTGCGCCCCCTCCTCCAGCTTGCGCGCGACGCCGTCCAGCACGTCCGGCAGCGTGCCCAGCGAATGCAGCGTGGTGCGGATCGGCAGCCGGCCCCCGGGTTTTTCAGTCAGGCGGGAGACGTCCATCTCCCCCCATTGCGTCAGCAGCAGCGTGCGAGGAATGGGCGTCGCCGTCATCACCAGCACGTCGGTCGTTTCGCCCTTGCCGCCCAGCAGCAGCCGTTGATCCACGCCGAACCGGTGTTGCTCGTCGATCACCGCCACCGCGAGATCGTGATACGTCACCGCGTCCTGGAACAGCGCGTGGGTGCCGACCACCATCGGGATGGAACCGTCGGCCAGGCCGCGCAGCAGGCGGGTGCGCTCGCGGCCCTTGATCGCGCCGGACAGCAGCGCGACAGGCACCGGCGCCAGGTGCGACAGCGTACGATGGTGCTGGCGGGCGAGCACTTCGGTGGGCGCCATCAGCGCCGCCTGCGCGCCGGATTCCACCGCACGCAGCATCGTCAGCAGTGCCACCAGCGTCTTGCCGGAGCCGACATCGCCTTGCAGCAGCCGCAGCATTCGGCGCGGGGCACCCAGATCGGCGTCGATCTCCCCGAGCGCCGCCGTTTGCGACGGTGTAGGAGCGAAACCGAAACGTTGCAGCGCTTTGGCGCGCAACGAACCGTCGCCGGTCAGCACGCGGCCGGGTCGCGCGCGCACCCGGCCGCGCACCACGCCCAGCGCGACCTGACCGGCCAGCAGTTCGTCGTAGGCGAGACGGATGCGGAAGCGATCGGATGGCGGCTCGGTCGGAGCTTGCAGGGCACGCAAGGCATCGGCGAAGGGCGGCCATTTCTCGCGGCGCAGCAGGGCGGGGTCGTGCCATTCAGGGAAGGTCGGCAGGCGGGGCAGTGCATCCCGCATGGCGGTGGCAATTTGGCGCGGCCACAGGCCGGCGGTGAGGCGCCAGACAGGCTCGATCACGGGCAGTCGGTCGGCGAGCGCCAAGGGCACCACATGCTCCGGATGCGGGATGGTGATGCGGCCGTTGAACGCTTCCAGCTTGCCGGACACCACCAGCTTGCACCCCGGTGGCATCTGCTCCTGGCGTTTGGCCGCGGCTTTTTCATGGGCGACGAAGAACACCAGGTCGGCGAAGCCGGAGGCATCCTTCACCACCACGCGCCAGGGCTGACGCGGCGTCGCGGGAGGCTCGTGGCGCACGACCTCCACGGCCAGCGTGGCAACCATGCCTGGCTGCGCCTGGGCAATCGTGGGGCTTGCGCGGCGGTCCGTGTACGAATCCGGCAAATGGAACAGCAGGTCGATCACGCGGTCGCCGCCGGTGGCCTTGGCGATCAGGGTGGCGACGGCGGGACCAACGCCTCGCAGCGTGGCCAGCGGCGCGAACAATGGGGCGAGCGGGTCGGGCTGCATGCGCGGGGTCCACTGCGTTGTGGTGCAGCGCGGCCCTGCTCCGCAAGGTTCGGCAAGGTTCGGCAGTGAGCCTTCTCGTCATGGCTGGGCTTGACCTGGCCATCCATGTGCCGCCGATCGGGGCGCGCTGTGCGATTTGCGCCAATGGGCGTGGGACGATGATCGGGTCCGAATCTGCCGGAACGCGTTTGCGATCATTGCGAGTCGCCGGGCGCCGAAGCAATCTCGGCCGAGGCAATCTCGATCGTGGGGAGCAATCGTGGCCGGGCTCGCTTCGTCGCCTCGCCCCCCGCGATGACAGGAACCTGGCCAGGATCAGCGCTGCGAGCATGAAAACAACGAGCCGCCGTGCCGCGCCCGCCACGCCGCGGACCCGTGCCTGGGTGCGCCTGCCCTCGGGCCGCCGCCTGGATCTGCTGGATCCCACGCCGTTCGACTGGGCGGATGAGGACCTCGCGCTGGGGCTGGCGCGGACTTATCGCTGGGGCGGGCATTCGTCGTGGCCGCAGCCGTTATCGGTGGCCCAGCATAGCCTGCTGGTGCTGGCGTTACGCCGCAACGGCAGCCCGACCGGCCTGTCGGACGCGACGGCACGGCGTGAGTTGCTGCACGACGCCGATGAAGGGTTGCTCGGGTTCGATCCGATCTCGCCGCTGAAGCCGTTTCTGGGCGCGGGCTATGCCGCGTTGGCCGCGCGGCTACAGGCGGTTATCGCGCAGCGTTATGCGCTGGAGGCGTGGCAGCCGGATGAGCGCCGGGCACACAAGCAGGCCGATCGGATCGCTGCCGCATCGGAAGCGGTGCACGTGGCTGGCTGGAGTTCCGACGAAGTGCGGCGCGTATTGCGCATCACGGAACGACCGGTGGACGCAGATCCGCTCGCTGGCTGGTTCGGCACGCCCCCATGGCAGCCATGGGACGCGACGGCGGCGGCGGAGCGGTTCCTGCGCGTGCTGCAGGCGTTGTCGCGAGGGGGCTGAAGCCGTGATTGGCGTTTACGATCCCGCAATAAGTCGCGACAGGCCACGGCCTGTGCATTTCGTTTCGATTTCTGATTTTGGCACCCGATTTTGGCGCCGCCGCCGGGCGCAAGCAGCGCGAAGCGACGCATGTGCGTCGCGCCGGCATGGTCAACCGAACCGGAAGACATTATCGGCGAAATCGATGGCCTTTGTTATCGGCCAGGGTCACCGCACGTTGATCGCGCTTCCCGGCACCAGGCGGAACGGTGTGGAACCCGGCAGACCCCACGACGTCTTCGGTTGGCGACCGTCTGGGCTTGAAATGCTATCGAACCGAGTTACCGTGATGATAGGGCTGTTCTTGGGCTGCCTGTCTTTCAATGCGCTGGGCGCCGTCCCCCCGCCGGATAGCCAGAGTGCCAGACACGAAGCGGCGAGGCTGAACCACGTCCCCCCCGTTCATCCCCACGGGGTCGCGCACATTGACGACTCGGGCCGTAAGGAAGAAGGCCGCGCCTCGTACTACGCCCGGTACTTCGACGGTCGCAAAATGGCTGACGGCCGCCGGATGAACCCCAATTCCAACATCGCCGCCAGCAAGACCCTGCCGCTGGGTACCGTCGCCGCCGTCACCAACCTGCGGAACGGCAAGACCGCCACGGTCAAGATCGAGGACCGCGGGCCGTTTATCGATGGCCGCCTGGTGGACCTCACCCCGAAAATCGCCAACGAGCTCAACATAAAGCGGGAAGGCGTGGCGCCGGTCGTGGTGAAGCCGATCGCCGTGCCCCTGCCGGACGGCCAGGTGAAGCTCGGTGCCGGCGCCGCCGACGCCTCGCGGCAGGAAATCGCCCGGGCAACCGCGGCCGCCAAGGCGCTGGCCGATGGCAGGCCGACCGAAACCGCCAGCCGCTGACCCCACCGGCTGCACCCGCGGGGTGCTGCAACCACGGGCTTTCCCCTGCGTTTTTTTTGAGTCCGCCAGAAGGGAACCCACAAGATGGAAGCATCGGCGACCCAGATAAATGCGCGGCCTCAGCTCTGGCGCGCCACGATCGCCTCCGTCATCGGCAACGGCCTGGAATGGTACGATTTCATCCTGTACGGCTTTTTCGCCGCCATCATTTCCCAGACCTTCTTTCCATCCTCGAGCCGTTTCCTCTCGCTGATGCTGTCGCTGGCGACCTTTGCCATCGGCTTCCTGGTGCGTCCGCTCGGCGGCATCGTCCTCGGCCTCTATGCCGACCATTTCGGCCGAAAACGGGCGCTGACGCTGCTGATCCTGCTGATGGCCGGCAGTACCGTCGCCGTCGGCATCATCCCCGGCTACGCCACAATCGGCCTCGCCGCTCCGCTGCTGATCGTGCTGGCACGGCTGGTCCAGGGCCTGTCCGTCGGCGGCGAGTTCGCCAGCGCCACGGCCATGCTGGTGGAATACGTCCCGCCCAACCGCAAGATGTTCTACGGCAGCCTGCAGATGGTGTCGCAGTCGGTCGCGGTGACCATCGCCTCGCTCGCCGGGTTCATCACCACCGCTGTCCTGCCCCACCCGGCGCTCATGGCCTGGGGCTGGCGCCTGCCTTTTCTGCTCGGCATCCTGGTCGGCCCCGTCGGGTTCTATATCCGCCGCCGCGTCGAGGAATCGCCGGAGTTTGCCATGCTGGCGGCCCACACCAACGTGGTTCGCACCAGCACGCCGTTCCGCACCGTGCTGCGGGACCACCGGGCCGCAGTGCTGTCCGGTATCGGCCTGATCGTAGTGGGGACCGGCGCGACCTATCTGTGGAATACCTACCTGCCGATCTACGTTACCCGCCAACTGCACATGCCAATGGCCTCTGCCATGATCGGCATCACCATCTGCGGCGCGATCAGCACCTGCATGATCCCGTTCATCGGCAAGCTGTCGGACCGGATCGGGCCGTACCGCATCTACCTGACGGCCGTCGTGGTCTTCGGCCTGATCTCCTGGCCCTTGTTCGCCTACGTCACCGCGCACCCGGATCGCGCGCGGCTGCTGGAGGCTCAGATCGTCGCCAACGTGCTGCTGGCTTTCATGGCGGCGGGCATTCCCGGAATGATCGCCGGCCTGTTTCCCACCGCTGTCCGCTCCACCGGCATGGCCTTGGCCTACAATGTCGCGGTGACCGTGTTTGGCGGCCTGGCGCCGCTGACTGTCACCTGGATGATCCGCCAGTTCGACAGCCAGATGATGCCGGCGGTTTACCTGATGATTGCGGCGGCGCTGTCGCTGGTGCTGGTCGGTGGGACCCGCCGTGTCTGGCTGCGCGGCCTCGCACCCGTCCAGGCCGTGCCGGCGGCAGAATAGGCACGGCCGAGGCGGAACGCCTCAGGCCATCGTTGCCGCAAACACCCGGGCATAGTTGCCGCCCAGCACCTTGCGCACATCGTCGGCGCCGAACCCGACCGCCAGCATCGCGTCGGCCAGATCGGGCAACCGGCGGTAGCTGTCGAACACCGAGGAACCGACCAGGCCCATCATGTCGCTGCCAAGCCCGACATGGTCCACACCCACCACATCGGCCATCCGCGCCATGCCGCTGGCCATCGCGGTCAGGTCCGGGAACACCGATCCCGGCGGCCATACCCCGACCACGCCACCGGTCTGTGCGATCAGTCGCGCGTGGCCGGCGGTGATCAGCCGCGTATATGTGCGCGGCGCACCGGTCAGGGACGTGTGCGACAGGATCAGCGGCTTCGTCGTCACCGATGCGGCCCGCTTCACCAGGTCGAACGTGCCGTGCGCCACGTCCACCACGACACCCAGGCGGTTGCAGCGGCGGATAACCTCGGCGCCCGCGTCGGTCAGGCCGCCATGCTCCGGCATCTCGGTCTGGATATCGCCGAGCTCGTTCACCCGGTAATGCGTAAGTTGCAGGTGGCGAAGCTGCCAACGCGAATATGCCTCATCGACGCGCTCGGGCCGGCCTTCGAGGAAATCGCCGCCTTCGGCCGCTATGATGGCGGACGGCGTCCCGGCGCGCGCCGCCTGCAGGGATGCAGCGCCGGTGATCACCGCCAGCCGCTCCTGCGCGACCAGTGCGTGCAGCCGCTGGAAGCCGCGTTGCGACCATTCGTACAGCTCGCCCGGCATCGGCGACCGGTACGGGCGGATGCGGCCGTTTTCGATGTGATGGGTAGGGGAATCGGAGACGATGGCGAAGCACACCACGGCCATCCCGCCTTCCGCCATCGGGGCCGCGACCTGATAGAGGTTCTGCGCCCCGAGATTCGCGCGGATGATGTTGCCGGCATGGCTGTGCATGTCCACCGTCGCCATGCCATCGATCGCCGCCCGTGCCTGGGCACCGCGCTGCTGCGCCAACGCGCTCTGGCGCGGCGTGGCAACCGCGGCCAGGCACATCAGCGGCGCACCGCGCAGGACGAAGCGCCGTCCGACGGCGGACCATCCGGCCGGCTCCGCCAGGCGCGCCTCGTGCAGTTGATAGCGCCACGGGTTGCCCGCATCGCGGACCCGCCGCCATGTCCCGGTCAGCCGGACCGCACCGCCGGACACCGGCACCGGCGACGCGGCAAACACCTCCACCGCGGCGAGCGGATGCCGCGGCAGGCAGCCGGCGCAGCACGACGGCTCGGCAACCAGCAAGCAGTGGCTGGCGCGCGCGACTGGCAGCGGCGCGGCAAGGAAGCCGCCGAGTTCGACCGTGGCATCCTCCGCGTCATCGGCTCGTGGCGTGCCGAGATCCTCCCAGCGCAGCCGCATCATCGCCTCCTGCCTGTCAATGCACGCGCGTCAGCTTGCGAATGCGATGATTCTCGCTGTCGCCGACGTAGAGCGCGCCATCGGGCCCCACCGCGGCACCGTGCGGCCGTGCGAGCCCCGCTGCCGCCGCCGGGCCGCCATCGCCACCCGGCCCAGCGGTACCGGTGCCGGCGATCGTCGTCACGATCCAGGTGCGCGCATCGATGCGGCGGACGGCATGGTTCTCCGTATCGACGATGAACACGTTGCCATCCGCATCCACGGCCATTTCCTTCGGCGCATCGAACACCGCATCGCGCGCATTGCCGCCGTCGCCGGCATAGCCGCGCGCGCCGGTGCCGGCGGTGGTGTGAATGATGCCCTCAACCACCCGGCGCAGGCTGCTGCCCCCGCGTTCCAGGATATACAGCGCACCATCCGGAGCCAGCGCCACCGCACGCGCACCGAACACGCCGGCACGCGTGGCAGAACCGCCATCGCCGTCGTGCCGCGCCTCGCCGGTGCCCGCGAAGGTGCCGATGATGCCGGTTGCCAGGTCGACCACGCGGACCCGGTGGTCGGCCACGTCGGCAATGAACAATCGTTCTTCCATTGCATCCAGCGCCAGCGCGTTCGGCTCCGCCAGACCTGCCGAGGCCGCCGGCCCGCCATCGCCGCCGAACTTGCCCGAACCGTCGCCGGCCAGGGTGCTGATAATGCCCGGCGGCTCGATGCGCCGCACCCGCTTGTTCAGCCGGTCGGCGAAATAGATTGTGCCGCCCGCATCCACGACCACGCCATACGGCTGATTCAACAAGGCCTGCGTCGCCTCGCCGCCATCGCCCGCAAAGCCGGGCACACCAGTGCCCGCGACCGTGGCGATGATCCCGGTCCGCACGTCCACGCGCCGGATGCAGTGATTGTACGTGTCGGCGAAGATCAGGTTGCCGTCTTTGTCGAAGCAAAGATCGAACGGATTGTTCAGCAGCGCCTCGCGCGCGGGTCCGCCGTCGCCGGCATAACCCTGCGTACCGGTCCCCACTACAGTCGTGATCATCCAAGCTTCCGCCGCCATGACACGATCCCCCTCGTCGCCACGATGGTTGTCGCCTGCGTCCTGTCAAGCGTAGGATCGCTGCAGCACGCACGAGGCCGGAGGAACACGAATGGACATGCAGACGGCAGCCGCAACGGACCGCGCCGAGGCTGGCAGCCTCTACGCCAAACTGGAAGAGCGCATCATCATGCGCGACCAGGTGGGCGCCAGCGAGGTCTATTACGATCTGGTCCGTGCCGGCCGGCCGCTGAACGAGATCGTCGCCGAGGGCATTCGCATCCATGCGCCGTACACGCATGTGCCATACCACGAACGCATTGATGACGGCTACCCGAACTTCGTCAACAACGATCACTGCTTGCTCAGCGCACGCGCCACGCTGAACCTGACGCGCATGCTGCCGTCGCATCTTGCGATGCTGCCGATGGCGCAGACGATCTGGTACATCCCCAGCGGCCTCGATATCTGGAACCAGAAAATCAACAAGGCGCCAGGCCACTACACGCGCATGCGCGGCAATATCGGCAAGCAGGAAGCGCCACCTGCCCCCGTGGTTTACTGGCCGGACCAGGAGCCGCTGCGCGAGGTCGCACCGTTGCGGGAGCGGCTGAACAACTGGATGACGCTGGTGCACCGCGGCCAGGTGATCGACGCCTATCGCATGTTCCTCGGCCTGATGGAGGAAACGTCCAACCGCAAGGAAGTCCTGGCGGAGATGTGCTTCGCCGGCCTGATCGACGTGCAGGACCGGATTCTGCACAACCGTTCCTATACGACCGGCCACAAAGCCTATCGCGCCCGTTCGACCGTGGAGATCGGCAACGCCATCGGCTGGGACAACGCGCATCACGTGATCTATGCCGGTGCGCTCGACATCGCCGTGGGGCCGCGCTGGTACTCGACCTATGAACTCGCCTGCAACCTGGTGAAGATGCACATCGAGGGCGAGGCGCTGCATGCCGTCCCCTATGGCGGCGTCAGCGAGGCGGAAGTCGCGATATTGCAGAACACCGGCGAGGTCACCGCGGAAGACTCGGCCGAGCTGATCCGCGCCGCCATCCGCGACGACGAAATGGTGGCGTTGGATGCGCTGACGCAACTGATCAAGGCGGGGAAGAATCCGCGGCGGCTGCTGGATGCATTGCAGGTCGGCTGTGCGCAGGTGGTGCTGGAGACGCGCGCCGGCGAGTATTTCAACATGCCGCACCACTGCTATGAGTACCTCAACACGCTCGGCTGGTTCTGGGACAATTTCGATCATCCGCGGCGGCTGCGGCTGCTGTATGTCGCGACCTCCTTCCTCAACCGCACCGCCTATTGCCAGCGTGGCCTCGGCGAGGCGCACAGCTTCTCCGCCAAGGCACCCGCCGGCGCGGAACGCATGAGCACGGCGCAATTGCTGCAGCGCGTGGACGCCGCGGTTTGCGCATTGAACGGCCAGGAGAGCGTCGATTGGACCCAGGCCTACCTGGATAGCGGCGCCGACCGCGCACCGCTGGTGCAATGCATCGCGCTGACCGCGACCAAGCTGGGCAACGATCCGCACAACCAGGAAATCGCCCAGTGCATGCTGATGGATTACGGCGTGAACCAGCATCCGGCACACGACAGGCTGCTGCTCTCGGCCGCCTATCACACAGCGATGCACCGCAAATACGGCGACCCGCTGGAACCGGCGCGTCGCTTCGGCCAGGCCATGGGCTTTGCCGAATTGCAGTAACGGGACGATCGCGATGACGTTGACGATCAGGCCGATCGATCCGGTGTCCCGCCCGTTCTTCGCGGGCGAGGTCTCCGGGATCGACATCACACAGACGCTGTCGCACGAGGACGCCGCGGCGATAGCGGCCGGCATGGACGAATTCGGCGTGCTGGTGTTCCGCGACCAGCGCTTCACCGACGAGACCCAACTCGCGTTCAGCCGCAATTTCGGCGCACTGGAACTGGCAACCGGGGACATCAACTTCGGCAAGGCCGATCGCCGCGGCCTGCCGGACGAGGTGAACGACATCTCCAACCTCGACGCAAACAACCACGTGATGGCCCGCGACGACCGCAAGCGATTGTTCTCGTTGGGTAACAGGCTCTGGCATTCGGATTCGTCGTTCAAGCCGGTGCCGGCCAAATATTCGCTGCTGTCGGCGCGGACGATCCCCTCCGCCGGCGGCAATACGGAATTCGCCGACATGCGAGCTGCCTATGATGCGCTGGACGACGCGACCAAGGCGGAATGCGAGACCCTGGTCTGCG
>Ga0335075_10009960_pt1 | contig 14447 bp, 10 predicted proteins | sample Lox_Sample_24_FD_206723 | JGI IMG/M metagenome (GOLD analysis project Ga0335075, IMG submission 206723) | Soil microbial communities from Loxahatchee National Wildlife Refuge, Florida, United States - Lox_Sample_2.4 | ecosystem: Environmental > Terrestrial > Soil > Wetlands | place: USA...
TTTCTGCAACGCGGCCGGCCTGGTGGTACTGGAGAGCCTTGTCGGCGAGGACGAGTTCCCGTCCGAGTCAATCGACGGCACGCAGCTGGTCCGGCGGCTCGCGGTGGCGCATGACGACGGTGACGCTGCCTGGGACGCGGCGTTTCCGACAGGCGAGATCCTGCGCTATCCAGCCGGCACGCCGTACACCAGGTGCATGGACTCCAGGGCCCCCGTCTGCGAGGTCATGGGGCACGAGAGCGCCGAATCGATGGCCGCGGCGTGGATCCGGCGGCCGGTAGCCGAACTCCTGTCCGGCGTGTCGATGCTGCTGCTGCCGCTGATCGCCAGGGACGTGATGCTTGGCTTCTTCGTCTGCGTGCGCCGCGTCGGGTTCCGGCGGTTCGACGCCTACGACATTGAGATAGGGATGGAGTTCGCCGCCCGTGCCGCGATCTTCATGGACAACGCCCAGCGATATAGCCGGGAACGGGCTACCGCGCTGACTCTTCAGCGCAGCATGCTGCCGACGGGGCTGACCTTTCCGTCGTCGGTCGAGGTCAGGCACCGGTACCTGCCCGGTAGCAAGCTGATTGAGGTAGGCGGCGACTGGTATGAGTCGATCGCGCTGCCAGGCGGGCGCGTCGCGCTCGTCGTCGGGGACGTCGCCGGGCACGGCGTGCGTGCCGCGGTCACCATGGGACGGCTGCGTACCGCCATTCATACCCTGGCCATGCTCGAGCTGCCACCCGCTGAGACGCTCCAGCAGCTCAACGAGCTCATGCAGGAACTCGGTGTGCGCGAGCCGCACTTTGCGACGTGCGTATACGCGATCTTCGACGCAGTGGCGGGGACCTGCGAGGTGGCTTCGGCTGGCCACTTGCCCCCGCTGCTGGTGCGGCCGGACGGTACCAACGAGTTGCTCGACGTGCTCCCTGCTCCTCCGCTCGGTGTCGGCACGGGGCTGATCCAGAGCCGCGAGCTCGAGATCTCCGACGGCAGCTTGCTTGTCTTGTATACCGACGGGCTGGTGGAGAGGCGTACCAGGGACATTGACGAGGGCCTTGGCCGGCTACGGGATATCTTCGGCCCCGGTTCGCCCGAGAAGTCGCTTGAGGACCTGTGCTATGCCACACTCGCGGGCGTCTACGCCGACGAGCACCGCGATGACATCGCGCTGCTGGTCGCGCGGCTGCGGCGGATCCCGTCCGACCACGTTGTCACCTGGACACTGCCGTCCGAGCTGACCTCGGCCAGCAAGGCACGGTCGCTCGTACGCCGGCCGCTGCGGCGGTGGGGCCTGGCAGACCTGGTGCCGACTACCGAGCTGCTGGTTTCTGAGCTGGTGACGAATGCAGTCAGGTACGCGCAGGGCAAGATCGGCCTTCGCCTGATCTTGGAAGGCGGCCTGGTCTGCGAGGTACTCGACGAATCAGCGGCGCTGCCGAGATTGCGCCACCCGGATGACTCCGACGAACGCGGACGCGGCCTGCAAGTAGTGAGTCAGCTAGCCCAGCGCTGGGGTGCCAGGCGCGCCGGCGCTGGCAAGGTCGTCTGGTGCGAGCTGCCGATTCCGTACGCCTGACCCGCGCCGCCCCGGCCGCGCAGATCACCCGGCAATAAAGCGCCTGGCTTCCCGCGAATATTCGCGGGGAGCCAGGCGCTGAACTCGGCTAGCTAGACATGGGAGCCTGCGGCATACCGGCGCCCGGCGTGCCAGCGGCTTGCTTTCTCGTGTCCATCCTGATCGACAGCTTGCCGTTCTGCATGATGCCGAGGCGTTGCGCCCGGCGCGCCACGGTGCTGTCGTGCGTGACGAGCACCAGGGTCAGCCGGTTGTCCCGCCAGAGCATCTCGAGCAGGTTGATGATCTCGTCCCTGGTGCCTTCGTCGAGGTTCCCGGTCGGCTCGTCGGCCAGCAGCACCTTCGGCTGCTTGACCAGCGCCCTGGCGATGGCAACCCGCTGCTGCTGGCCGCCTGACAACTCCGACGGCAGGTGCCTGGCCCGGTCAGCGAGCCCGACATCGGCCAGCGCGGCCTCGGCCCGCTGGCGCCGCTCCGCCGCGTGCACGTGCAGCGGCACGAGGGCCGCTTCCACGTTCTCCTGCGCGTTCAGTGTCGGCACGAGGTTGAACGTCTGGAAGACGAATCCGATCGACTCGGCGCGCACCTTGGTGACCTGGCTCTCCCGCAGCTGGGCCAGGTCTTCCCCAGGGTGGTCACCGAACATGACGCTCCCCGACGTCGGTCGGTCAAGTCCGCCCAGCATCTGCAGCAACGTGGATTTGCCGTGCCCGGTCGGGCCCTGAATCGCCAGCCACTCACCGTCATCGATGGTCAGGTCCACGCCGCGTAGCGCTTGCACGACGCCGCGGCCCTTCGGGTAGTCCTTCGTAACTTTGGTCAGCTGGTACATGACGATTCTCCCTGGATGCCCGCATCTGGAGCGGAACTCGGTCGGTCCGTGCCCGATAGCTGCGAGCTCGGTCGGTGCGTTCCCGATCGACGCGACGCAGCCGCCGCGCTCATTCGACTCTCGCCAGCGCTGCCGCGGGCCGCAGCTGGGCCGCGCGCCAGCCGCCGAACGCGCCGGCAATCAGGCCGCCGGCGATCGCGAGCACAACCGCCAGGGCGATCGCGTCGCCGCTGACCGCCGGCGTCAGGTGCACGTGGACGGTCGGGCTTGCGGCGGAGAGCGCCGAGCGGAAGCGATCGAACCCGCCACCACCAGCGCCGCCGCCGCCGCCACCGAAGCCGCCACCGCCACCGCCACCGGGGAATCCCCCGCCACCGGTGAACGTCCGGGCGCCGCCCGGGGTCGCGGTGCCCGTGGTCGGGCCGACGGCCGCGGTCAGCGTGTGCGAGAAGTGGCCGACCAGGGCCGACCCAAGGAAGCCGAGCCCCACGCCCACGGCTCCGCCGATGATGCCGATGGTGATGGACTCGCCGACCACCTGACCGACGACTCGCCGGCTGTTCCAGCCGAGGGCCTTGAGCGTGCCGAACTCGCGTACGCGGCGCGCCACTGCCGACATGGTCAGCAGACTGGCCAGCAGGAACGCCGCGATCAGCACGGCGATGGCGAGCCACTTGCCGAGGTTGTTGGCCAGGCTAGACGCGCTGGCCACCGATCCGGTGAGCTGCTTGGCCAGGTCGTTCTCGTTGGTAACGGTTGAGCCGTGGATGAGAGTGGACAGTTCCTTGGAAACCGTGCTGATGTTCTGGGCGCCGTTGGCGGCGACATAGATCGTGTTGACGTCGCCCTTCAGGCTCTTGCCGGCCGATGTGCCCAGCGCCTGTGCGCGGGCCAGCGGGATGTAGGCATCTGGCGGGTTGCCGCTAGCTGCCTGGCTCACCAGGCCGACGACCTTGAAGCTGGTCTTGGCGATCGTCACGGTGTCGCCGACCGCCAGCTTGTTCGCCTTGGCGTAGTTGGAGTCGAGCAACACCACATCGGCGGTAGCGTCGCTGGCGGCCAAGGTCCGGCCCGATGCCAGCTTGGCCGAGCTCAGCGGGCCGAGTGCGGCCGCGTTCCCGCTCAGGTCAACTCCGTCAACACTCATCGTCGTCGGCGGGTGGAACGTACCAAAGCCACCCCCGCCTCCGCCGCCGAAGCCACCGCCCCCGGAGGTGGAGCTGGAGCTGGGGATGGTGATGCTGTCCTTGGTGTCGGTGAGCGTCAGGCCGCCCGCAGCCGCCGCGACATTCTGCAGCCGGGCGGCCGACGTCACGTCGGTCCCGGTCAACGTGCCAAGGCCGGTGCTGGTTAGGTTGTCGATGGTCACCTTCGTGCCAGCCTTAGGCCGCTTGCCTGAGGTGCCGCCGCCGCCAAAGCGGAACCTAGCGCCGCCGCCGGCGGAGAAGCTGCCCTCCGCCGGGGCCTTGGTCACGGTGATATCGGTGTCCTGGCCATAGAGCGAGTGAAGAACCTCGCCCTGAGCATTTTTCACGCCGCTAGACAACGCGGTCACGGTGATGACCAGGCCGATGCCCAGCGCTAGGCCTACGGCAATGACGCTGGCTTGCCGCGCGCGGCGGCGCAGCTCACGCCCTAGGTAGGTAAAGAACATCAGTACTCCTCGCAGGAACCTGGCTTTCGCCGGACTCGATCACGAATTGCCCGCAAACAACAGCTGCTAAATCACGGTCCGCAGCAAACCATCGGCCTGCGGCGTTAATGATGATGGAGCAGCTATCTGAGCGGATGCTGAACGCGTTCTGTGAGATAGCAGCAGGCAGCCAGCCGACCGCTATCTCTCCACGGCGCGGCTGTGATCACACGCTAGGGGGCGGCAGCGGGACGCCAGGGGTGCCTTGCCCGGCAAGTACCGTTCCTTCCAGCGCCTCGGCGGCACTGAAGCTGATCCCGGCATCAGCGGTGGGAGGCGCACTGGGGCAGGCCGCATACTGGCCGAGCGCCGCGAGCGGCAGCAGGATGCCAGGCAGCAGCGAGCCTCTGCGGCGGGTGGAGTTCCGGCCGGCGGACCTGGCGGCCGCATCGGCGCGGTCGCTCCAGCCGCCGTCGGCTCGTTGCGCGCGCATCAGCCAGTCGGCGCCCGCGTCGACTGCGGCAGCATTGGCCAGGCAGCCGACCGCAAGCAAGGCGGTAACCGCGCGCGCCGTCCCTGCCGCATCCGACTGCGCACCCGGGACAGGGGGCGCAGGCTGTGACCGAGCTTCCCGGTCATCGCCTGCCATTGGCGCCGCGCCCGAAGGCCAGCCGCCGTCCGGGTTCTGCCTGGATAGCAGCCAGTCGACCGCCGACCTGACCACTTGTTTGCCCGGAACCACACCCGCCACCAGCAACGCCGCGAGTACATCTGTTGTTGCCTTCAGCTCTGCGGCACCGTGCCGACCGGGCCAGGAGCCATCGGCAAGCTGCGCCCGGAGCAGCCACACCAGGCCGCGCCGGAGCCCGTGGGCATCGGGCGCGGAGTGCGTCGCGAGCGCCTGCACCACGAGCGCGGTCGTTCCGGCCGAATGTCCCCAGCTGCCATCACGCCCCTGCGTGCGGTTTAGCCATCTGATTGCGGCCGTGATGCCGGGCTCCCCGGTCATCGCGCGTAGTTCGATCCGGCTCAGCGCGATCAGCACCTCAGCGGTGTCAGTCGTGACCGGATAGCCATCCCGGCCGAACGACCAGCCAGAAACAGCTACGCCTGGCAGTGGCCCGGCTCCTTCGGGTGGACCCGTGATCCGCTGCGACAGCAGCCAGTTGCCTGCCGCGATCATGGCCGGGTGACCGGGCGGCAGACCCGCGTCGGCGAGTGCGGCAACCGTCAGCGACGTGTCGCGAACCGGCGGCTGCCGCATCGCGGCGATCCGCCCCTGCCCGGCCGCGCCGCCAATGGCGACGGAACCAGTGCCAGCCGGCGGAATCAAGGCGCCAGCCGACGCGCCCGGAGAGCCAGCCAGTCCGCCCGCAGAGCCAGCCAGTCCACCCGCCAAGCCGGCCGACACACCCGCCTGGCCAGCCAGTCCACCCGCCGGGTCAGCCAGTCCACCCGCCGGGCCAGCCAGCCCGCCCGCCGGGCCAGCATGCCCGCCCAGCGGTCCGGCCGGGTGCCGCGGTCGCGCAGTGACCGAGTCAAGCCAGCTGAGGCCTCCGGACAGAACCGGGTGCCGGACCGGATAGCCGAGCGCACGCAGCGCGACCAGCGACAGCGCGGAGTATGGCCGGTTCCCCATCGGCAACCCGGCCCGCTGCTGCCAGCTGACCAGCCACTGACCGCACCTGCGCAGCGCTGCCCGGCGCGCGGCGCTCACCGGTTCGCTTGGGCGGGCCGCCCGGCTGGCGCAGGCCGTTCCGCCGGGCCGCAGTTCGCTCAAGTCAACCGGCAGTTGCCGGACCGGGCGCAGGTTCCCGATGACCGTTAGCGACACCACTGCCTGACGGCTCAGGCCGGTCCAGTCACCCTCACTAGGCGCGTACCTGGCTGGCAGGTAAAGCAATTCAGGCGCGGGAACGCGCACTCCATCCCACCCGGTTAGCCCGAACACGGCCAGCCAGCCGCGACAGACAGGGCCCACGGCGGCCAGCCCGCCCGCGTCCCTGATCCAGCCTGCGGCAACTGCCAGGTGGTAAGCGTCGGGCGAGTCACCGGCGAGCCGCAACGCCAGGTAGGCGAGCACCGAGGCGGCAAGGTCGCCGGGCCTGCCGGGCTCGGCGCCGCCGATCCAGTTGCCCTCCGGCTGCTGCATCGACCTGATCTGCTGTGCTGCAGCCTTGGTGACCTCCGGCCTGGCAACGCCAAGGAACTCCCGCACCAGCAGGGCTTCGGCGTCCAGTGTCACGTCGCCCACCGACCGCCCAGTCCACCGGCCCGCGCTGTCCTGGCGGGCCAGCAGGATCCGGCTGGCCCGCTGTGTGACGGCGCTCGCCGCGGCCCGCTGAGCGCCGCTCGCCGAGGCCCACTGAGCCGCGCTCAGGTCTGCCGTGGTCCCGGTCATCGGGCTGGGGCCAGGCTCGTGACCGCACGGCTGGTTGCGACACCGCTGGTCGCGACACCGCTGGTCGCGACACCGCTGGTTGCGACACCGCTGGTCGCGACACCGCTGGTGGCAATCGCGGGTTCGGCAATCTCATGGGCAGCACCTGCAACATCGGCGCTGTCTCCAGCCACGTCGTGCAGCACCTTCCAGGCTGCGCCCAGGCCACTGCGGACCGCGCCTTCCATCGAGTCCGGCCATCCGGTGTCGGTCCAGGCGCCGGCCAGCGCCAGGCCCCGTATGCCGGGCTGCCTAGCACGCAACCGCGCCGAGCCCGGCACCTGCCGGATGAAAGCGCGCCGTTCCCTTGTCGTAAAAAGATCATCGACCTCGGCGTCAGCCGCGGCCGGAAGCAGGCGCTCCAACTCAGGCAGTAGCTCAGCCCTGAGCCTGGACGAGGGCAGGTCCACGAACTTGTCAGCGGCCGGCACCGACGCCGCAAGGTACTGCCCGGTGTGCAGCCCGGCCGGGCCGGTCTTGTCGATCACCCAGCGCACGGGCGAGTCAACGACCGCGGCGAATGGCAGCGAGGTGACCTTGCTGGCGTAAAGGACGTGCAGGCTTACCACCGGGGACGGCTGCAGCCTGGCCCAGGCGGCCGCGTCCGCCTCCAGTTCGGCCGGCGCGAGCGTGGCCGCTTCCCACGCCGGAACGGCCAGCACCAGCGCGGCAGCGCGGATGAGGCGTGGCCGGGCGGCGCTGCTGACGGGCGCCGCAGCGCCGCCTGGTGGTGCCGGAGCTACTGCGATCTCGTAGCCGCCGCGGTGGCTCAGCTGACATCCAGCGGCCCTCACGCCCAGCAAGATGCGGCAGCCGAGATGAGTCAGCAACGCTACTGCCGGACTGGCGTGCAGCCTGCTCAGCGGCACCAGGGGAATGCCGATGTCGGCGTTCTCGCGGCCGCCAAGCACTGTCCTCATCGCTACCCCAGCCAGGCCAAGGTCAGCCTCGGCCGATGGCAGGCCGAGCGCCGCGACAGACAGCACGTCCCAGAACGTCCGGCGGGCGTTCTCGTTCTGGCCATGCCGAGCGAGCCAGGCCCCGAAGCTCTCGCGGCCGCCGCGCCCGTGCGGCGTCAGGGGCAGTGCCAGCGCCGCGGCGGCTGCCTTCACGCGCTCGGCCACGGTCAGCTGCCGGTAGCCCGCCAGCGCACTGGCGAGGTGCAGCGGCGACGGGAGGCCTGACCTGCGCAGTGCTAGCTGCGAAGACAGTGCTAGCTGCGAGGGCAGGGCCTGCTCCGAAGCTGCGCCAAGCACTGGGAGGTAAAGCCGGTCCTGGATGGCGACTGAACCGAGGACGCCAAGCTTGGCCAGCAGATCAAGGTACGCTTCGCAGCCGCGAATGAAAGCATGCTGCCCGTTGTCAATCGTCAGGCCCCGCCTGGCGAATGAGCATGTCGCGCCGCCTAGCCACGGCCGCGCCTCGAGGAGGGTGACACGGAGGCCTGCTTCGGCCAGCTCGATCGCCGCGCTGATCCCCGCTAATCCCCCGCCGACCACGACAACATCTGCCCGGTTATCTGCCTGCGCCATGCCCGACCCCCGTTTCTGCCGGCCGATCGGCCCGGTCGGTCGGCTGGCTCGCGCCGTGACGGTTCCGTCCCGCCGCGCCCGCCCTGCCGACTCGCCCACCTGCCGACTCGCCCGACCCGCAGCCCCGTCGCTCGCCCCCGAACGCTGCTGCAGGCACCGCGAATTCTAGCGAAACTTGGCGCGCGGCTCACGGGTCGCGCAACTACTGCGTCCAGCAGAAGCGCGGTAAGGCCTCGGACGTACAAGACATCCTGGTCCACTATGGAAAGCGCATAACGGGCACACTTAGCGTCCCACTGGGCACAATTCGAATTGGTCATCCGGTTTCATATCTGGGCAGCTCAATCGGATGTTACGCTCCGATATCGTCTGCCCGCAGTTTTGCAAGCAGGGGGCCCCAGCCATGGGATTGCGTCACCGGTCCATCCGACTGAGGGTCGGCGTTCTGATCACTGTGCCCGTGCTGTGCCTGCTCGTGCTCTACGGGTTCGTCGTCAGCACCACCCTCGGCAACGCGGTGAGCCAGGAACACGCGACGACGCTCAGAAACGACATTGCCGATCCGGTTGCTGACTTCCAGCAACAAGTCGCTAACGAACGCGGTTTCGCGCTCCTCAGCCTGGCGAATCCGACAGACACTGCGACAGCAACCCGGCTCGGGGTTCAGGAGAACGCGACGCGGCGCGCGCTGGCGGCACTTAAGGCTGCCGTGGACGCTCCCGGGGTAGCAAGCCTCGCCGCCGCGCCCGAGCAAGCGGCGATCAAGCAGTTGCTCAACGCAAGCAGGCAACTGACCTATATCGAGAGCTCCATCGCTGATGACGGCATCAATATGCGGGTGGCACTCGCCGACTACGACGCCGTCATCGACGCTGGCTACCCGGTCATCGACGAGGCTATGGACCAGGTGTCCAGCGTGTCGGTTGCCACGCAGGCGCTGGATGTCACCAACCTCGACCGCGCGTCGCAGGCCACCAGCGCGGAGTGGGATCTGCTGGCGGGAGACTTGGCGCAGCGCAAGTTCCCGAATGCCGACCGGCTGACGTTCGCCGCACTCGCGAGTCAGCGGCAAAGCCTGATCAGTTCTGCGCTACCGGAACTCGCGCCGCAATACCGCGCGATGCTGGCCAGCAAAGTGCCGCAGGCCGCAAACAGCCGCATGGGCACGTTCGAGACGATCGTCATCGATACCCCGTGGCACCGGGGTACACCGCCGCGGCTGCTGGCCAGTTCCAAGATGAACTTCCTCGGCTACTCGGATGCGCTCGCGAGCGAGCTCAGCACGATCAGTGCCAAGCTGCAGAACTCCGACCAGCACAATACGGACACGCTGATCACCGAACTCGTCCTCGCGGCCGGGCTCGGGCTGCTCGCCATCATCGCGTCCATCGCGCTTTCCCTGGTGATCGGGCGCGGGCTGATCAGGCAGCTGCGCGCACTGCGTGAATCAGCGCTCTCACTGGCGCACGAGAAGCTGCCGGACGTCATTTCGAGGCTGCGGGCCGGCGGGCAGGTCGACCTGGCGGAATACGCGCCATCAGAGGCCTCGACCGGCAACGAGGTCGAGCAGGTGCAGAACGCCTTCAGCGTCGTGCAGCAGACTGCTGTCCAGGCAGCCGTCGACGAGGCGCGCCTGCGGCGCGGCATCAGCGACGTCTTCAGGAACCTGGCAGGACGCAGCCAATCGCTTCTGCACCGGCAACTGTCGTTGCTCGACGGCATGGAGCGGCGCGCCACCGAGCCGGAGGAGCTCGAGGATCTTTTCCGTATCGACCACCTCACGACTCGCATGCGCCGCCACGCGGAAGGTCTGATCATCCTCTCGGGCGAGGCGCCGGCCCGTGGCTGGCGGCAGCCCGTCCCGCTCGTCGACGTCCTGCGAGCGGCGGTAGCCGAGGTCGAGGACTACACCAGGATCCGGGTACTGTGCCGGACTAGCGCGGCGGTGGCCGGGCACGCCGTAGCCGACGTCATCCACCTGATCGCCGAACTGGCTGAGAACGCGACCGTGTTCTCGCCGCCGAACACTCCGGTGCGAATCCAGGGCGACGTTGTCGGCCGGGGTTTTGCGGTCGAGGTCGAGGACCGCGGCCTCGGCATTTCGGCGGCCCGGCTGGAGGAGATCAACGCTAACCTCGCCAACCCGCCGCAGTTCGACTTGTCCGGCAGTGACCGGCTGGGCCTGTTCATCGCCGGCCAGCTAGCCCAGCGCCACGACATCAAGATCACTTTGCGTCCGTCCGTCTACGGCGGTACAACAGCGATCGTGCTGATCCCGACCGCGCTGGTGGTGGACGATCAGTCCGCCGAGCGTGATCCGGCCCTGTCAGCTGCCCGCAGCGACGCCGTGCTCGAGGAAGGGTTCGCAGGCCGGCATGCAGCGCTGGCGCAGCCTGCCAGCAGGTCTGGCAATGGCTTCGCGCTCACCGGCGCGTCAGCCGGCGGGCTGCCCGGCAACGGCTTGCTCGGCAACGGCTTGCCCGGCAACGGCTTGCCCGGCAACGGCTTGCCCGGCAACGGCTTGCCCGGCAACGGCTTGCCCGGCAATGGCTTGCCCGGCAGTGAGCTGCGGGCCGACAGCGCGGACGGCGATGAGCCGTCCGAAACCGAACTCGCGGGCAGGGGATTGTCAGGCGCGATCCTGGCGAGCGACGCGGGCAACGTACTCGACTCAGGCAATCCGCCTCATGCCGGTTTCGCGGCTGATACCTCCCCGGCCGGAATGGATGCGCCATGGGGCAATGGCCCCGCAGGCGCGCAAGCCGACGGCTCCGACTACTTCGCGCGCGGTTTCTCCCTCAGCGGCCGCCTGACGCCGACTGCCGACGCCGGCCTCGACGGTAGCTCTGAGCGGCACGTTCTCGCTCCGGTCAGTGACGATGCCGAGCCTGTGATCAGCCAGGCCGAGGACGTAGTCAGCAGGGCTGAGGTTGCCAAGCTGGGCTTGCCTGTCCGCGTCCGGCAAGCAAGCCTCGCCCCTCAGTTGCGCAACTCGCCGCCGACGGCGGAAGCAGGCGGGCCGGGGACTGCGGGGGCAGTCGCTGGCCCGGGCACGCCCGAGACGGGGTCGGTCCCGCCGGGAGCGTCTGGCACTGCCAGTCCCGTGCCGCCCACGCCGGAGGCGGCCTTGAACACCGTGAGCGCGCTGCAGCGCGGCTGGCAGCTCGGCAGGTCCGAGGGGGCAGCGGCCGACCCGTCAGTCTCGGTCCTGAGGCCACGGAAATCACCATCTGGGCAGTGGTTTGACCGGTATGACGCAGAGGCCGGATCCAGCGACGCAGACCCAGCCGACAGCGCTGATGAACACAGCAGCGAATAAGCACGACAATCCGCAACCACGGCAAGGGGAGGGCGACATGAGCCGTACCGGGGCGCTGGACTGGCTGCTCGACGATCTGGTGACCCGCGTCGCGCAGATAAATAAAGCGGTGATCTTGTCAAGAGACGGGCTAGCGATCGGCGCGTCGGCTGGATTGAGCCGTGAGGACGCCGAGCATCTGTCGGCCGTCGCTTCGGGCTTCCAGAGCCTGGCGAAGGGCGTCGGCCAGCATTTCAGCTGCGGGCAGCCCCGCCAGACGATCGTCGAGATGGAGTCAGCATTCCTCTTCGTCACCGCCGCAGGCGAGGGCAGTTGCCTGGCCGTACTGGCTGCGGCGGACGCGGACGCAGCCGGGCAGATCGCTTACGAAATGGCCGTGCTGGTCCGCCGGGTCGGCGAGCACATGTCCGTGAACGCGCGTCCGCCTGCGAGCACTGCCGAAGCGGTGTGACCCACGGTGCGCGACAATCAGTGGCTCGACCGTGACGCGGGCCCTGTCGTCCGGCCGTACGCGCTGACTGGTGGCCGCACCCGTCCAACTGGCGAGAAGTTCGACCTGCTCGCCCTCGTGTCGTCGCACGACACGAACTCACCCGATGACCTTCTGCTCGAACCCGAGTACCTCGCCGTGATGCGGGAATGCCGCCAGCCTAAGCCGGTCGCCGACCTTGCGTCCGACCTCGACCTGCCGCTCGGCGTTGTCCGTATCCTGCTGTCGGACATGCGCGAACGCGGCCTGGTGACCATTCGTCCCCCGGCACAGAACCGGCTGACCGACCCGCAAATTCTCAAGGATGTCGCTGATGCCCTTCGCAGGCTCTGACCTGGAACAGGACACCGTGACCCCGGTGTCGATCAAGATTCTCGTCGCCGGCGGCTTCGGAGCCGGCAAGACCACGCTGGTCAGCTCGGTAAGCGAGATCAAGCCGTTGCGGACCGAGGAGTTGCTGACCGAACCGAGCGTGCTGGTCGACGCGCTCGACGGAGTGGAGCAGAAGACCACCACGACGGTCGCCATGGACTTCGGCAGGATCACGGTTCGCGACGACCTCGTGGTCTACCTGTTTGGTACGCCCGGCCAGCACAGGTTCTGGTTCATGTGGGACGAGCTCGCACTCGGCGCGCTGGGCGCCGTGGTGCTGGCCGACACGCGCCGGCTGGCTGACAGCTTCCCCTCTGTCGACTACTTCGAGCGCCGCGGCCTCCCGTTCGTTGTCGCTGTGAACTGCTTCGAAGGCGCGAAACGCTTTCGGCCCGAGACCGTGCGAACGGCATTGGACCTGAACGCGGGCGTTCCCGTTGTCCTGTGCGATGCGCGGCAACGCTCGTCGAGTCGTGACGTGCTCGTGACGCTCGTCGAGTACGCGATCAGGCTGATCAGCGACAGCGAGATGATGACCCCGGGCTAGCCGGGTCAGGACCGCCAGATCAGTGCCAGCGCGCAATCGTCGGAATTGCGACCGCCACCCTGCATGGTCTGCACCAGCCGGGCCGCGCCGTGACTGAAGCCGCTGGCCACCAGCCGGTCGGCCTCGCCGAGAAGCCGGTCGATACCTGCGTCGATGTCGCGCCCTGGTGCGTCGACCAGGCCGTCGGTGTAGAGCATCAGCGCATCGCCTGGCCGCAGGCTGCCGCTGTCAGGGACGCTTCGCAGATCGGCTACCACGCCGAGAACGATGCCGCGGGCATGCGTCAGCCGCCACCGGCCGTTGCCGACCTCGAAATGCGCGGCCGGGGGATGCCCTGCGGACGAGATCATGTAATCGCCTGTGACGAGGTCGAGAGTCAGGTGAACAGCCGTCACGAACCCTTCGGGCGGGCCGCCGCGCTGCAGGTAGGCATTGCAGGCCGGCAGGTAATCCGCGTGGGGTACCGACCCGAGCAGCCCGCCGAAGGCGCCGGAGAGCATCAGCGCCCTCGTCCCGGCGTCGATGCCCTTGCCTGAAACGTCGACCAGCGCCAGTTCAAGAACCTTGCCGTCGCACGCGGACACCAGGAAGTCACCGCCGAAAGACGAACCGCCACCTGGCCTCAGCACTGAGATCGCGTGCCAGCCGTCCGGCAGCTCCGGCATCCGGCCCTGAGCGCGGATCCGGTCGCGGAGCTCGATCAGCATATGGTCACCGCGCAGGCCCTTTATGCCCAGCTTGGCACGGGTTCGCGACAGCACGGTGGCGAACGCGGCCGTGAGGACGATCGTCGCGAGTATCCCGAGGCCAGGCCTCTTGCCGTTCAGCCAGTCGTAAGAAACCATCACCGCCACGATCCCGAACAGGATCAGCAGCGCACGGGGCCAGAGCAGCAAACCTCCGGCCAGGATGGGCAGGATCAGCACGCCCGCCGACATCCAGTCGCCAGGTACGCGGACGACGCTGATGCCGATCCCGACGACAAGGATTGCCAGGCCGAGCGCCATTCGCCGGTTCCGCGTGATGAGCTGGCGACTGATCATCGCGCGCTGCCGCGCCGCAGCCGACTTCACCGCGGCCCAGAGCTGGCGGCGGACCTTCTCAACCATCTTGCGGGCACACTACCGGCCCGGGGCCTGGCGCGGGAAATGCGCTGGCAGGCCAGCCTGGCTAGAGCGGCCGGAAGGCGATCATGCGATCCGTTCCGGCGGCCCTTGGTTGCCGGCCCCTCGCTAGCCGGCCCCTGCTAGCCGGCCCCCTGCTAGCCGACCCCTCGCTAGCCGGCCCCCTGCTAGCCGGCCCCCTGCTAGCCGACCCCTCGCTAGCCGACCCCTCGCTAGCCGGCACCCTGGCAGCCAGCACCTTGGTAGCCCGCGCAATGGACCCGCACGGTGCTCTGGCCGCAGACTAGGTAGGTCGGTCGGTAACTAGCAATGCGAGGGTGAGTACGCCGGATGGCCGGAATGAAGATCTCGCTGGACTCGGCGATGCGGGCGCGGGATGTGTCGGTGCCCCGCGCGGCGGATGAGGCGGCCGCCGAGCAAGCCGAAGCCGCGATAGTCGCCGGCCGGCCAGGGCACGGTGCGCGGTCGGTCCCGAACGGTCGCAAACCTCGTACCGCAGCTGATCCGGAAAGCTCACGGGCTGCTCAGCCGCACGAAGACGAGCCGGTCAGCACCGACGGCGGCGTCGATCGCCGGGCCGTCAGCCGTGACCGG
>Ga0335075_10009962_pt1 | contig 14445 bp, 15 predicted proteins | sample Lox_Sample_24_FD_206723 | JGI IMG/M metagenome (GOLD analysis project Ga0335075, IMG submission 206723) | Soil microbial communities from Loxahatchee National Wildlife Refuge, Florida, United States - Lox_Sample_2.4 | ecosystem: Environmental > Terrestrial > Soil > Wetlands | place: USA...
TGCGTCCCAGGACAAGGTATGCTGACTCTCCTCCGGCCACATGCCGCTGCTTCCATCTCGCCAATTATGCTCGGGCCCAAAGGCCCAGCGCGCTCTGGGGACAGATAAATCGTCGAGTTTCCAGATCAGTATCTGACTAGTTGTGGCGCTGGCGAGAAATGCGCCATCCGGTGTAAATGCAAGGGCAACTACAGGACCATCTAATATCATGGAAAACTTTGGCTTGCTCTCAGCACGACTGCTCCATATGCTGATTATTCCGTCTTCACCAGAGGACGCTAAGAAGCGTTCGGTATTGCTGTCAAAATCTATATGATTCGGGATAGGTTGCCAGAGTAATGAGGTGATTTGGCCTTGGTGCGCACTTCTAGCATGATATTGGCCTGAGTTATCCCATATCTTGACAGCCATCAGTAATACTGCCGACGAAAGAAGAAAGGAGAAGAACAGAGTACTCACATCAATGATCCCGTTCTCACTGGCTGTTGCGAGGAGCCGGGAATGTCTGTCATATATCGCCTTGGCTAATTGGTGGTCTTCACGAGTCTCAAACTTCCTCATCTGGTTTATTATACCATCAGACCAAGCAAAAGTGACAAGTAAATCACCTCCACAGACCAAAAACTCTTGATCGCCCGTCCATAAGGCATCAAGAGGTATATCTGGGTTATGTTCTGGTAGAGAATGAGTTGCCGTTCGTTGGGTGGTTGGGCAGAATACTGTGATCATGGTAGAATTGCCATCTGGTATGAGGGCTAGAAGTGCTATACTTGAAGGATTCCACTGTAGGCAGTATATAGGAGCTTCGAAGTCAGGATATTCCTTGATGAGCGATCCGTCTGCGCCCCAGATCGTAACCTTGGCTGAATCCCCTCCAGACAGGCCGTATTCGTCATCAGCCTCATAAGCCAATGCAATTGCGGCGCCATCAGATGTCCATGCTAATGCCGTTGTTGTTGGATTGATATCTGGATTTCTTGTAGTGGAGTTGCGATCAACCAGGTCTTGGTATGGAGTTCTGGAGCCATTCACGTGACCGTGCGCTTCGGGAGCAGTTCCACGCGAAATCGTCCAAAGACGGGCTAGCTTATCGGTTCCGGCGCCAGCCAGGATGGTGGGATCTTGTGGATTCCAGACGCAAAGGAGAACTACTGGCTTACTTTCAGGATTCTCGGGGTCTGATAAAGTAAGATATGTCGTCTCAGGCCCGAGCTCGGCCACCTTTTCAATCTGCGTGCTCTTGTCGGGGCCTTCGGTGACGATAATTGGGGTGGGGGCCTGCTCAGCCTCTTTGGGCGAAGGATACGCGTGACCGTTTCCATTTGGGATTTCGTCAATGTCCATGGGCAGTGTGTCAATGCCATTTTCGTGGCCATTACTGAGTTTGATGCGTTTTACTGGCGATCCATTTCGTATTAGAGACTGCCGCGGATCAGCCTCACGCTTTCGGACATTTTCACAGTCCTCTCCGTCCACTCCTGGCGGAGGCGACAGCGGAGGAGCCAGAGGACCGAAAAATCCAGGTAATGGGGTCGCAAAGTTGCGACGAACCTAGAAAACGTGAGCATACCAATTCTGTGTGAATCAGTAGTCGTCAATCGGCTCTCTAGACATACCTCCAAGGATTTGCGCTCAGAATCATGATACAGAAGCCCTCGCTGTAAAACTGCCACTAGTGCATTGTCTCTGACATGGGGCGCGAAATCGAACACCTGTGGATCTTCCACATTCCACTCCTTCTGGAGCTTTAAAGCTGTCTCTCGATAGTCTGGACATCATGCATTAGTACTTGCCAGTCTTTCACTGGCGATTGCGCTGATATACATACCGGACTCTTGCAGGTATCTGTGTGGTCAAATTGGCGTTAGCGAAAAGCGACTGTACCGTACCTGACTGGAAACCAGACCAGCGGAAACACGTAATGGGGTAGGGCAAGGAGAATACATGCCTCCATATAAGGTAGTTGATGCGGTCAGAACTCAGATCCTCCTTGGTCATCGTTGCGCAGAAAGGCAACGCGACGCCGAGTCGTGATGCAGTGCCAGATCGGGTCGGGTTGAGGTTGTGTATGAAGAGGATTAAAGGTGGTCGAAGATTGCAGGCAGATGCGGATGTGCTGAATGAAGGGAGCAAGGTTAGGGACGAAAGAAGATCCACTGGCAGCCACAAGTGCAAGGACGGGTGGCTAGACTTGTGGGTGACGAGCCTGACCCTGGGCCCCACGATCACCGCCCTACCAAATCGAGGTCGTCGCGATCCCTGTCCGAAATGAAAAAGGCCGGGCAAGGTTGTAAGGCCTAGGAAAGGGACTTTATGCAATGGGATCCCTTTGCGCCGCAAAGTTCGGCCTTTTAATTAATTTACTGCGATGGTATTCGTGTCTTCGTCCGACTGATTTGACGTCAAAGTATATCGAAGCATAAGAAGCGAAAATAGAAATATGTGTTAACTGCTATGTGCGCATCGACCACCTGGACAGGAGGATCGTTCGTGGATACATACTTGCCGCCAACGGGTTTGAATTTAAGCTACCGGGGTTTGACGTTTTTCGAGTTCACACCAAACCAACTTCGCCTCCCGCAGCACCTGCCTCGGTTATACATGCCTTATATCCTCAGGCAGGAACAAACTCCTTTGCCGTCGTTTCAACTCCCTTCGAGAATATCTTGAGCTGCTAGAAGAAGCCTAGAATATCCTCACGGTACCAGCAACGACCCTTGGACTCACCATGCCGCCTCGACTGAACATACCTCCAATAACGCGGATACTGCTTATTGTTCTTGTCTCGCAGTCTGCCCTAAGCGCAGCTATAAGGTATAGACAATGGACGAAAGAGTCGGACGTGGTCGTGCCGTACCTGACTTTAGTCCCCCAACTCTCTATCATCTATCCTTGGGTCTTCCTCACCGCGACGCTTGTCGAAAGTAACGTCTTTACGCTAGGAATAACGGGCATCACAATCTATTATGGCGGTAGATATCTAGAGAGAGCATGGGGCTCGACGGAATTCGTCAAATTTCTCCTTATCGTGTCGCTCATCCCCAATATACTGTGCTTCTCTGTTTTGGTTCTTCTGTTTGCTATGACCGGCGAGATGTCGTGGACGTAAGTTTCCGCTACACCTGCGAGTAAGGCCTAACTAACCTGTACTTCGAAATATAGTCTTACCACCATTACCGGCGGCATTTCCCTTCAGATATCCTTCCTTGTCGCATTTTCCCAACTCGTACCCGCGCATACAGTGACTCTTTTCCGGGGCATTGTTTCCATGAAAGTTCCACGATTCCCTATCCTATACGTCCTCCTCGTTACCCTCCTAGCCTTCACACCGCTCCTGACCTCCGCCTCTTTCCTCCTAGCTACGTTTGGCTTCCTTGTCAGCTGGACATATCTCCGCTTTTACAAGACTGCCTTCCCCGACCTCGACACATCGCAACCAACAAGACTCCAAGGCGACGCCAGTGAAACTTTCGCCTTCTCCGAGTTCTTCCCCGAACCACTCCGACCAGCCGTCTCAGCGTTTGGTGATGCGGTCTACAACATACTTGTTGCTGCACACATCTGTACCCCATTTTCAGCAGCGGATGTCTCGGCATCCCGAGGCGAATCTTTCGTGCAGCGCAGCGCGCCAGGAAGTACGAGAGCGGAGACTGAGAGGAGAAGAGCATTGGCACTAAAGGCACTGGATCAGAGGTTGCACGCCGCATCGGCGGGTGCCGGCGCAACGGCCAAGACGCCCCAGCCAGCGTCAACAGTTGCGACAGATGTAACGACGCAGCCGAAACCTAGTACTCAGACAGCGATGACGAGCCAGCCCACGAACATGCTGGGAGAGACAAGTTATATGCCAGATACGGAGAGCGATGGTCATAAGAGCAGCAATTAAATATTGAATTGTATTATGCTATCATACCCTGGATTGGAACCTTGGCAATTTATTGTATGACTGGCTATAAGGCGTTGGCGCAACTTCAAAGCATCAAGTAATATTCTTCCATGTATTGTAATGAGTCTCATGGACAACCCGGTTATATTGGACATCATGATCAGTAATATGCGAGCACGATCTTGAGTTCTACATAACGAGTACTTAACCTCGAATATACCTATAGAAAATTTTACTTTTGTATACGTTTCAAGACTCCACTCCATCCTAAAACAGCTATCATAACCTCCCTGTTCCACCTCATGCTACATGGCTATCTAGCCTCGGAAGGATAAATCTCCACCGCACTTCGATGATCCGCGGCTAACAGCTGCCGGAAAGAATTCTGCTCTCCCCCCGGGAAGAGCCGTCCTGCATGCCCTTCTGATCGCAGGTCTACGCGCATGTAGAGGGACGAACTCGTACATAAAGAGGCGCTGGCCGATCTGAATTCGGTAGGAACGTCTGTCTCAGTAGGAGTTTATATCTGAGCAGGGATTTCTGCCCCACTCAGAGTCCTGTAAATTTTTGAAGAGTTCCATAATGCTGTATATATTGCAACGAGTGCAGATTATCAGAACTCTGAAATGTTCTTCAGGGGATGCATACACTGACACGGAATTCTTTGCAGAAGTATTGCAATAAAAGGTTGCTGGGAGAAGATATGAGCACGTTTTGGTTTCAGTATTCGTCAGCAGAGTGAGATCACTTTATCTCATTCTATCTCTCTATGTGCCAAATATACTCTGGGAACAAGGTAGTATCCATCACGGTGGTGACTGAAGAGTCATGCGGAGGATGAAATTTTGGAACTGTTATAACCTACGTACTATACAACAGTACCGCTCGGTCTCGACAAATGGAAATCAGTGCTCCTCTAAATCATCATCCGTCTAGAGTGCACCACTTATTATCCAAATGATGGTAGCATCACGTGATACTCTCTTTTACGCAGGTGTGCTCGTGCGCTATGTGGCACAGGCTCCATCGGCCCGCCTCGGTAAAATATCCCACAGGACAGACCAACTTGGCTGGGCGCTGAAACATGACCCTCAGAAAAGACACATGGCACCTCGCATCGGGCTAAAACCAAAGTGGGTCCCCACCCAAGGGGCTGCGCTGTGCGTCATCCACCCTTCCATCCAATCCACCCATCAGCCTCAGCTTCTAGACTCGGCCTCACAAAATGGTGCACTCGAAAGGAGTCGCAGCGGAGAAAAAGCCTAGCAGGCGTTGACGGAATGGGGCTTCGCTGGGATTAGAGTCGGTAGGCTGCCTGGAGGCTGCCTGGAGATGGGCGGGATATGTGGGCGATATTAGATCTCATCTGAAGCTGAATGAGTCGTAGTCCAATTAGGGGTCATGAAGATGAATGATCATTTCTGATCTCTCGCTGTCATATCGGCTGATGTGGGATTGGAAACGGAAGAACGTCTTGTCCCGCGTCCACGGAGAAAAAGTCCGTTTAAGATAACGAATCACAAGCATATTCATCCTCTGGCGGTAAAGCTACTCTTATTGGATGCGTCAGCGACTCCTGAGTTTTAGAGTCGTACGATGGAAACACGATCCATCTTATGAGGTGGTAGCGCTTCTGCCCTGGAAAAGGCGGGAGTTGCACAACTGCGGCTTGGTACATGTACATCTGACACAAACTGCAGTGCGCCCAGCAAAGCTTGTTAGGATGGACGATGGGGTGTGACATGGTGGGATCACTAATGTATGAATAGAGAGTGACCGGAAATACTCCTGCGGGGCTTGTGTGGTATGTGTATGTGTGAGACGCCTGCATTTACTTATGCCCGGGCGCTGGAATGCATGCGATGTCGATGCTTTTCTTTTCTCTATTTCATATGTACCGGCTGCAATCGCCAACGCCCCGGCGGAAGCCGGCATACCCTGCGCGTGCCAGTAGCTTGGCTTCAGGGATGTATGGGGCCGCGGCAAGCAAGGGGGGGCGTCGAGCAGCTTCAGCCGATATGCATGTAGGTTCCATTACATACATAACCAGCCACGGCTATAATAAAGTGGGTGAGACTGTTGGTTATTATCATCAGCGTCCCGGAGACGGTGCACAGTGGTGAAATGACAGGTCATGGTCGGGTACTGCGCAGGGTTCCCGGATTGGACGGGGCGGAACAAGCTCTTTTTGCGCCATGTCTTAGCTGGGGCGGGCTACGTGGGCTGTGTGGGCGTCCCAGGATCAGTGATGTGCCTAGTCTGCTCGGTCCGCATATGTGATGCAGCTTTGTCGCATCACCACGCGAGATGTGTTGATAGCCGGCACAATTGCTTGTCACCTGAATCCTTATGAGATGCCGATCCCCTTACTTGTTGGGCTGGTGCGGGACGTGCGCGTGCGGAGGTGCTTCTGAACGCATTTGATCAGAACTCAAAATGGGCCAAAGAAGTGTGATGACATAATTATTCTCAATCTACTGTATTTTACATCTTTTGTGGAATGCGATCGTGGCGTAATGTCTTGTGGATGTGGCCTTGTAAGGCCTGGTGTTATCTGATGTAGATATGTGCTTCTATCTCCATCCCGAGATGACTATCTTACACATGAGAGGGAACCAACTACATTAGGACTAGGGTGCAAGCAGATTTTGTGGCCGATCGGAACGTGGGGAATGGGTGCAAAGAAGGGCAATGCGCCACGCTCCAATTTTTTCTGCGCTGTCAAATTGACTCTGGGATGGAATAGGCTCCGAGAACGAGACTCGCCTATGTATGTAAATAAAAATGGGAATACGTTCTAAAGTCGGACCCGTCGAAAGAACCTTGTCGACGGCTTGAATGCATGGTCCTGGGTTGACATTGGTGACGACGGTCAACGAAGCGCTCCTCGGCCTGACCTAAGGCAGCCCGTCTGGAAGCCTTTTTGGAGCTTGCGTACTCACGACTTCATTCATACGTGCCATGATAACAGTGCTGAGGTGAACTTGGTATCAGCACTAGGTTGCATATGAGCTACTGCCAGGAGAAGACAGAAGAGATGAAGTAATATTGGATATGACAAGTTGAGCGACAGAGGATGAGGGAATGAGGAAATACAAATACCCAGGATGAGTTATCTCGTAGATAAATGTGGACATAAATAAATCCCGGCAGACTAGGGGCCATGCCTCCGTCGAGCCTAGCGTTGCCATGTGGATTTTGTGGAGAGACATTCAGCGCCTTCCTCGTAACCGCACAGACTAGACCAGCATTGGGCTTAGCTGTGACAGGGAGCTTTCTTGGCGGCGCCGCTTACGCCTCTCGCGCCTCAATTAATCGAAGAACACCAGCCGTTTTAGCTCGGCCACTAAGCAAACTCCCCTTACCCACCACCGCATACCGTACCTAACTCATGAACTCCCGCCGTCACTCAAATTTCAGTGGTGGCTCGCCCTTTTTCCCTTTCTCCCCTTCGTCTGCCTCCACCATTGACCTGGTCGAGAAGGAATCACGACCACAACTCCCCTCATCGCTCTCGCGACCGTGCATCTGCGTCGTCGTCCACAGTTCTCCTAGCTGACGAGCCTCGCTCTTGTTCGCTCTTGTAGCGTGCATATATTTTAATATTCCGCTTGAGCAGTGTCGGCTACTTTGCACGTCCGACCAAGTCACGACTCGGTCGCAAATCCCTCGAGTCGCCATCCGCGCATACTATTCTCTATCTTCTGGTTCAAGATATTTATTATTGTAACGGTTCTGATCGACAGAATCGTCAACAGCTAAATTTCGTACGAGTGGTGGTTTCTGTACGGGAAAGAGTCGCCAAATAGGGATCGGGCGCTGTTCACGATTATACACATGATGGCAACCCATCACCCATCGCCGACTGGCATGCACATGCACCATGGCCCTCCTCCCTCTGCACCTGGTATACCCCCAGCGCAACAAGCGGGATGGCCATCAGGGCCGCCATCTCAACAGATCGCTGCTATGAATGAGGCGGTGTGGTTACAAATTGGTAAAATTACTGCCCTGCGATAAATGTAAAGACTTGTGCTGTCTAACACTCTTATAGGAAGCTTCCTCGAAATGATTGGCAACCTTGACGAGGCTTCCGGAGCATATGAACATGCACTTCGGGCCAATCCAAGGTCTATTGCTGCCATGAATGCTATTAGCGCAATCCTTCGGACACAAGAGCACTTTCACAAGGCCGTTGAATATCTTAACAATATCTTGAAACTTGAACCTAATAATGGTGATGTGTGGGGCAGTCTCGGTAAGTGTCGCATATCCTACATTGACAACACACATTGCTCATATGTATAGGCCATTGTTATTTGATGATGGACGATCTCCAGCAAGCCTACTCCGCTTATCAGCAGGCTCTATATCATCTTCGGGATCCTAAGGTTTGTTTTACATTAATACTTATTCTGGGCAAAAGCTAAGGAGAACTTCAGGAACCCAAGCTGTGGTATGGCATCGGTATCCTTTACGACAGGTATGGATCTCTAGAGCATGCCGAGGAAGCCTTTTCCCAGGTCATGCGTATGCAACCCGACTTTGAAAAGTCGAACGAAATCTACTTCCGCTTGGGTATAATTTATAAGCAGCAGCAAAAGTATCAGTCAAGTTTAGAGGTATCTACTTATCTTCTTTCGCCCATCATTATGACTGATTGCTTACTGGTCTGCAGTGCTTCCGATATATTGTGTCTTTTCCACCAACACCTTTGACCGAGGAAGACATCTGGTTCCAAATTGGGCATGTACACGAACAGCAGAAAGATGTAAGCGAAACTATTCGTAATTTGATTTTGGCAGTTCTGACATATCTCAGTATGACAATGCCAAGCTTGCCTATAGGCGTGTTCTCGAGCGTGATCCTAATCATGCTAAAGTCCTCCAGCAGCTGGGCTGGCTGCATCACCAACAAAGCAATAGCTTCAGCAGCCAAGAACAAGCGATCGAATATTTGGAGAAGTCCGTCAGCTCAGGTTAGTTTCATGTAGTGCTCCCAAACGTTACAAGTTTTGACACGTGGCAGATCAATCTGATGCACAAAGTTGGTATTTGCTCGGGCGGTGCTACATGTCACAGCAGAAATACCCCAAAGCGTACGAAGCCTATCAGCAAGCGGTGTACCGCGACGGGCGGAACCCGACATTCTGGTGTTCGATCGGTGTCTTGTATTACCAGATTAACCAGTACCGAGATGCACTAGATGCATATTCCCGCGCGATACGCCTGAATCCGTATATCTCCGAAGTGTGGTATGATCTTGGTACCTTGGTGAGTCTGCTTCATTTTTTGTTTGGACATGGCTTACAATTAGTTTAGTATGAGTCTTGCAACAATCAGATCAATGATGCTTTGGATGCGTATCAAAGAGCTGCTGAACTGGACCCATCTAATGTCCATATCAAGGCTCGTCTTCAATTGTTGCGAAACCAGCAGGCAAATGGCATACCCGTTCATACGAGCGCACCACTCCCGCAAGATGTCCATCCCAATGCATACCAGGCCACTGGCGCTGTTGGGCCACCAGGGCCACAATGGGGCAACTCAGCGCCTCAGGCCGGTCCTCCTGGCCCTCAAGCTGGACCACCAGCAAACGGCTGGCCAAATCGTCTTGCTGAGATCAATCCTCCTCCTCAACCGCCAAATCCGTATGATCAGCGAGAGGTTATCCGTGGGCCTCCGCCGCCACCACGACAGCCAAGTCCGCGGCAGGAGCAGCAGATGAGACCTTATCAAGAACCACCTCGCCATGCTATTCCACATCGTATTGCAACTCCACCACGTGATCATCACGCACCCGGTTCGTACCCCGGCCAGGGTCTCCCTCAGCTTCCACCTCAGGCTTCACAGCAACCAGGACAACCGTCTCAACAGCAGCGCGTCATTAACACTGCAAACTATGCTGTTTCACCCAGCGGTGTTCTTCCCCCTGCGCCAAATGGCATGAACGGACCTGCCCAGGGTCCGATGCCGCCCTACGGCCGCGGCAACAGTCCTCGACCTGAAGTTCGGCCCATTATGGATAATCGCATGCCGTCACCAAAATCAGGCTACCCCCATCAAGGGTACCAACAGCATCATCCAGATAGCTCCAATCCTGGGGGAATCGCCAATGGAGCACCACCTCCAGCTGCTGCTCTAGCTGCTGCTGAGGCTGCTGCGAATGAGCGTGCACACGAGCGACCGGGGTCTGTTGGCCCAAAGCGTATGCGCGAATGGGAGGAGGAAACTTCACCAATCAAAAAAGCTGCATCCGATGAGAATCGCGCTCGGATGGAGGACATGCATCACCGGCGGCCATCGACTCCACCGCGAGACTTCCGACGGAGCTCTTCTGAAGCACGTAAGGCTGAAGACCAGCGTCGCACTAACGAGAACTATCATCCCTCGGAGGCAGCTCATCACCCACATACACACAGTCTCCAATCTCATCTGCCACCGATGCAGCCCGCGGCTGGACCTGCACATGAACAACAACCACTTCAACCAGCATCAAAAGATTACCCGATGGATGAGCGAGAGCGCGAAAGGGATCGGCTAGATTATCAAGCACCCGCGCCTCCGGCTTCCCAGAGCGAGCCTGAACGCGCTGCCCGTAAAATGGACGTCGACGAAGATTATGATGACGAAGGTGAAGACGAAAAGAAAGGGATAGTGAGTGGCTCGGGACCCGGATCCACGGCAGGAGATGGCAAAAACACACCGCCTAGTGCGGGCTCAAACGGGCATACAAATGGGCTTGGTATGAATGGGCAGGTACAGCCAAAGGTTGAAGCATCGGCCTGATTTTTACAGCATCTTGTTAGTGATGGTAGTCTCTTCTAAACCTATGTGATATTTACTTTGTTAAATCTGAAAGATTCGAACCTTTATGAAATATTAGAAGTGATGATGTCGAGGCCCTACAGACTCTACATAGTTGTTGAAGTGCAGAAATCATGATGCTGTGGTCCCCATGATCGCCGCCGTCTTGTTCTCCTGTCATCTTGATTCCTGCTTTCATCCTGATTTCTGTTGTCCTCCGCCCAATGCTCCTCAAATTTCAATCATCGTAAATAAGAGAGATTTGGAATAAAAGACTTGAAGGTACCTCAAGGTAAGAACGGGATCCTCGGCAAAACTTCGGGAGTGGAGGACCGAAAAGTTAGAATATATTTTGTCCATTGCATACACACAGAGAGCTTCATAGGCACAATACAGTCAACCGACGTTCACAGCAAGAAACGAAAGAGGTAGCATGGAAGCGCTGCAGGTATACCAATTTTGCAGCTAAACGGCAGTGCATCTTCAAAGTTAGAGGCGGCGCCGCGGAAGAAAGCTCAGAAAGAGATGAAGCCAGAGCCGGCGATCGAGTCTGAGCCTAAAGAAGATAGTGAGAATATGTTTATGGATGATGAGGCGGCAAGAGCCAATTGGTTCGAAGTCCGAACCTGAGGATGATCAAATCGAGGACGCCGATAACTTTGAGGACTGTAGGCCACTAAATAGCGACAACGCTCTCGTCGAATGAGATGTGCCAGGTGCCACATCACTATCCTTACCATCACCATCTAGTGCCTACCCCAGAAGTTTCCGATTTGAAGTTGTCAGAGAAGACGATGAAGACTATCGAAGACATGATATTCGAGAACATGACAGAGATTCAACAGCGCGGTATACTACCTTTACTAGCGGGCCGTGATATTCTGAAAGCCGTAAAGACAAGATCGGGCAAGACACTGTCATTCTTAATACCTGCCGTTGAAGGTCTGAGCTCTTTGCGATTTAAACCCTGAAATGGCACCGGGGTAATAGTGATATCTCCCACAAGAGAACTAGCCCTCCAAATATTTGGCGTCGCTCGAGAACTCATGGCACGCCATTCACAAACATATGGCATTGTCATTTGAGGAGCAAATCGCCAAGCAGAGGCTGAAAAGCTTGCGAAAGATGTCAATCTTCTCATTGCAACCCCTGGTCAATTGCTAGATCATCTACAAAACATCCAAGGATTCGTCTTCAAGAATTTGAAAGCTCCGATCATTGATGAAGCCGATCTGATACTGGAGATCAAATTCGAAGACGAGATGCGGCAGATCGTCACGATCCTACCTAAAGACGAACGCCAGACCATGCTCTTCTCTGCTACGCAGACTACGAAGGTTGAAGATTTGGCATGAACATCACTACGGCATGGTCCTTTATACATCAATGTTGACCATCAGAAAGAGTACAGTACAGTTGAAGGCATTAAACAAGGCTACATTGTTTGCGACTCTGACAAACTCTTTCTCCTTTTTATTCTCCTTCTTGAAACGGAATTTGAAAAAGATAACCATTGTCTTTTTCTCAAGCTGTGCCTGCGTTAAATATCACGCTGGGCTTCTCAATTACATCGATCTGCCAGTACTTGATCTGCATGGCAAGCAAAAGCAGCAAAAGCGAACCAACACCATCTTCGAGTTCTGTAACGCGAAACAAGGCACTCTAATATGTACGGACGTGGCAGCAAGAGGCTTAGATGTAAATTTATACTTCATTTACTCTAGTTTATATCAGATACTGACTAGATCACAGATCCCCGATGTTAGATTGGGGAGATCGTTCAATACATCCCTCCTGAAGATCCCCGCAATTATATCCATCGCGTCAGACGAACAGCAAGAGGCTTCAACGGCCGCAGCCGCTCCCCCTCACGTTCCTCCAATCCTCCGAAGTCGGTTTCCTTGCACAACTCCAAAAAGCCCGCGTCCCTGTAGTTGAATTCGAATTCCCCGCCAAAGAAGATTGTCAATGTGCAGTCACAGCCTGAAGAAGCTCATTAGCCAAAACTACTATCTGAGCGAGTCCGCCAAGGACGGCTATCACAGCTATCTTCAGGCCTATGCGAGCCATAGTCTGAGAACTATCTTCGATGTGCGTAAGCTAGATCTCGTTAAGGTGGTTGGGAGCTTTGGGTTTGCGACTCCGCCGAGGGTGGATCTTACTTTGGGTGCGAGCATGGGTTGGGATAAGAAGACGCGGGGCAGGAGGGCGTATGGGAGTCAGCCGAAAGCAAGGTGGAAGTTTCAAAAAGAGGGGAAGCTATTGAGCAGGTTGCTTGCTGATGATGTCTACCTTAATGAGGAATCGAAAATGCAGTACCACAAATCGTTCGTAGTAGATTTTAGAAGTTTTTTATATAGTGTATGTTACAATGACTGCCTGATTTACACGGTAGACTGTGTAAGTCTACAACTGAGTTTGCCGAGGAAGTATATGACCTCCCTCAGAATGTTCTATAATACTAACAACCTTATGGGTATCCCTAAGCTCGCCTTGCTAAGCCTGAACTCCTTGATCCACAAAATAAGCGCCAATACTTTTGGTTGCTCATAGGCAGTCCCCTGTCCATCTCCCTGATGGCTGAAGAGCTTATTTGACAAGTCTAACAGATGGTGACCCCTTGCCAACATCATCAAGCATCCCTGAGACGGGTTTGAAATTTGTCTTTGTATTGCCGTTATGGCTCACCAAAGCTTCAATGTGAGGTTTCTTAGCGACCGGCCGAACGGCTGGGATGGATTCGCTGTCAGAGTCAGAAGACGGGCCATCTCCGGCGGCAGAGCCATCGTTACTGAAATTGGACCGCATAGTTGGTAGCGGTTTTGTTGACCTAGCCTCTGAAACGGACGTCGTTGTCTGAGTACTTGCTGGTCTGTGTGTTGGAATAGACTTCGCCGCGACAATTTTGAATGGCTTGCCTTTGAGAGCCTGTCGTTCAGCCATCGACATAACTTGTCCGGATGGTCCTTTGGGTACAGATTTAGTAACACCCGTTGTAAACTTATTCCTTGCAAGGGTACTGCTGGCTGCTTTTGTCGGTGGCGAAACATGTGCCTTTACAGGAGTAACCTTTTTAAACTTTTCTCTGGCAGCTTCCTCTTCTTTGAGTTCTGCTTCAACCATACAAAGTGCTTCCTCTTTTGCTTTTAGACAGTCTTCTGAAAGTGATTTGCTGATGCTGAGCCCTGAAATTTTTCTAATGGTAGCTGCGGTAGTAGACACTGGGTTGGAGACCTCAGCGATCATATTAATATCTCCATCTAGAGTGCTATTCTTTGAAACGGGAGCTGGCTCTTTAGCAGACTTATCCCGAACAGCGATAGCTTCTTTGGAAGTGGTAGATAATTCAGGAAGCTTAACGGGGAGTACTTCTGGATTCGCAGGAATTTCCGAGGACAGAGGTTGGCGACTTTTCTTGATGTTGGCAGAAGACGGCGGCGAGGCTTGCTGACAGTCCTCCACTTTCTTCTGAGCGAACATAGATGATGAACGGTCTCTTTTGGGCTCCTGCGTCGGCGAAGATACCACGGAAGGTACGCAGGATGAGTCCTCGTTATTCAGAGATTCTCTGTCATTTTCTGATAAAAATTCTGGCGAGCAACCACATTTCTTTCTGTTACCATCGGGCTTTTCTGCTGCCGCTTTCGAGACCGACTGCGGTACGGGGAGTTTTTGAATGGCTCGGGTTGCCAGAACGATATTATCTTCATCGTCACTCTCATCCCGGCAGATATTGACGACGACAGTGCCATC
>Ga0335075_10009963_pt1 | contig 14445 bp, 14 predicted proteins | sample Lox_Sample_24_FD_206723 | JGI IMG/M metagenome (GOLD analysis project Ga0335075, IMG submission 206723) | Soil microbial communities from Loxahatchee National Wildlife Refuge, Florida, United States - Lox_Sample_2.4 | ecosystem: Environmental > Terrestrial > Soil > Wetlands | place: USA...
TTTCCCAGCTATTATCATACTCGCCTAACTACCAAATTCAAAAAGCCCCTGACCTCGTGATAACCCTCTCACCACAGAAAATCCAGTCTTCATCCAGCGAAGAAGCAGGCACATCCTACACCCAATTCACAACCATCGACCTCCGGCGGCATCCCCCCCCTTTTCACTGCATCCCAGCACTCTCCATAGGCAGCTTGCAGACCGCCCTCCCCTTCGACGCCGACCTTAGCAAAGACAACACCTTCTCCACCCTCAGCCACTCCCTGCAACGCCCAGCACAACCCCCCCTTCTCTTTCAGCAACAATGATTTCAGCTCCTTGGAGCCGTACATGAGCATCTCGAAGCAGATCCTGCAAAGCGGTGGCGCGGCCCCGCCGAACAGAACGCCCTATTTGTCGAGCATGGGCGTCATGGATGATTTCCTTGCACACCGCTGTAGTTATTGGGAGCTGGGTGATATTTGGGTTAGTAGCACGATGCTGATGGGTGATTTTTCAGATGTATTTGCGGACGTGGAGAGGGAAGATGGTGTTTAGTGCGTGTTATAATGATGCGTTTTATGAGGTGGAATATGCGGATATAGTTTTTGAAGAAGTCGAAAACCGAAATGCTTGATGGTCTGAGGGTTGTTTGAATTGTGAACTATATTTGATAGATATACAAAAAAATCTAGATTATATCTGCATTTTCAGAATTTTGATGAGTTAGATACAATTAGTCTATTGGCAACTTTGTCCGAGCTCGATAGCTGAGCACCCGCGTTTGTATTATAAGCTCCTGCCCAAACCAGAGGTTTGATGCGGTCTTGGCATCTACCAGCCCAGATTCTGTTGAAATGTCGAGGTTGGCTGCACGCCTTGCCAAGTAGAAAGTGAGAAAGGCGCGTTCTGGGTGTGCGTGTGGAGCTTGGGTACCACAGCGAGAACTACCGCCTGTTGCATAATCAACGGCAGGAAGCTCTCACTGACCTCGCCGTAAGAGACGCTGAAATCAGGGATGTTAAAAAGTCAAACAATGATCCCCGGGTATCACATACCGCCGCCAATAAGCTGGCGACCGTCCAGCTGACTGCCGCCGACACCAACCCATTTGTCCCGGGTCGGTTGGAGACACTCAAGAAATCTCAGCTGCCACGCAATATCCTAGAACCAACGGATGATGAGAGAATGCCTAATTAGTTTGACACTAATCCCTTCCAGGAGTTAAAATTTGGAACTGCCCTAGCAACCCCCTCATGACATACAGAACGCTGCATAATATCGAATTCGGTGGCTTCCATGCTCGTCGTCATTGTATTAAACATTATGTACTTTGCAAGTATGTATTGAGAAGCGAACGTAAAGCAAGTTTCTGCGCTGTCGTCACTCGTCCCAGCAGTATTTCCCTATGCTCTCCAATGCAATGGGAACTAACGACCTCCAAACAAGCGAGTGACTATCATCGCGCTTCAAAATAAAATAACTATTTCGCCCTGATCCCCTAAGCGAGTTGCATGGGTCGTTGATGCATCCGCCTTTAACGAGCCTCTGTACGATAGCTCTGACTTATCGGAAGATAAGTCCAAGGCAGGGCGAGAGGAAGTGCTATTAATTCCAGTCCTGTATACTGACATTCGGTATCGTACACGTAGTCCCCCCAAATATAAGTTACAAGCGAATGATATGGATCTGAGATATACTCGATCTTTAGAAAATGGTCAGTACCAAAAGACTCAAGAAAAAGAGCCTCTACAGAGCGTTTTTCCTGCTCGTAGGTGGTACGGCGGTTCCATTACCGGTGGCCTTGATCACGCCGTTCGCACTACCATTGGCGAATCCGTTGCCGTTCAACAAAGGCAGTGCCTCGACCTTCTTCGCCAACGTGTTGACTGTCTCCTTCTTGCGTTCCATCTCCTCAAGCCCCGACTCCTCGGCCTCAGATCTGTCGTCTTTTGCAATCCTATACACAACGAACCGGTACGCACTACGCAGAAGGCAGAATAACCAAAAGAGGTTGAGAGCCTGGAGCGCAGCCAATAGCCCGAAAACGATAACATTCGAGATCCAGCATTTATACTGCTGTGTTTCCCAGTTAAGTTCGTAGGGACCAACAGTTTTGAACTCGTTGAAGAGTGAGAAAATAATGCGTAGATTTTGGTAGTGGCGCAGGTAAGTCCACACGCATATACAGATGCCGAAGTACGGTCCTTGTATAGGACTTTCGACATAGTTGAGTGATTTAGACGTCTACAAAACCAGCTTCACGTTAGTGCCTTTCCGGACATTCTCCGCGAAACGCAAAAGGGATACAAGAACTTCATTCAACTTACGGCAAGGAAGAAATCACTGATATCATGGGTCAAGTAGACGGCAATACCCATGTACGTGAAGTGGAACCGGTAGCTCAGGGAAATGAGGGCCAAAGTGACGATATGGTGTGCCACAAGCTCCTTGAAGTCCTTGCGCGGCTTCTCCATGCCCAGCACCAAGACAATAGCCTGCTGCGCCCAGTATGCAGCCTGGAACAAGTAGTAGAACTTGAAGACGGCCTCGTGGGTCTTGTGCGGGAAGGACTCGTACATGCCTCGCGTGTTGAAATACCATACTGGCGTTCGGCTCATGACATAGATGCCCGCCGGTCCCATGAGTGCAAAATAGAGGGCTGTGTACATCTGCTCCATAAAGCGTGCCTGCTTGCCACGCGAATTGATGCCGCAGCGACGGGCCAAGGGTCGCAATAGTTCTTGCATGACGAATTCGCGCGTGAAGGACAAGACAATCGTATAGAAGGATACGAAGGCGATATCCCAGAGGCCCTTGCCGTATTGCGGAGGCTTGCTCGGGTCAGCACCAGCTTCGAGAGATAGAGGTAGTTTGTAGGAGAGGAAGATGAAACGGTGGATGATGTTGGACTCGGTTGGATTGATGGCATATAGGGAGAGGAAGGCGAGCAGGAGAACTAGAGGAAGCGTCCAGGTGTGCTTGATGGCGAATTGTTTGCAGCGACGCAGGAGGGAACGGGACTTTCTGCGCTTGGAGAACTTCTTCTGCTCGCTCGGCTGGCGCGCATGGCCGTTGGACGGCATCGTTAACGTTGACGAGGGCGGGGGTGCAGCCATTGTCGCAGGTTAAAAGTGGTGGTACTATGGCAAGTTGAGGTTGAGGTTGAGGTTGTCGAGGAGTGAGGTCTCGGAATGTCGGAGTGCAATGACTTCAGACGAGGCGCGATGATTCCAATTAGGTACATGAACGCGTGCGATACAATAAGAGCGACGAGACTCAGATTGTTTCAATTTCTCTTTTCAAGTTCCAAAGATGCTAAAGGAGCAAAGACGAAGAAAAAGCCTGATTCTTTAGAGAGATGAGGAAAGATGGAGGATTAAAATATTTCTAGGTTCAAGGCTTAACTAACCCGTCTCACTTCAGTATCCGAAAGAAATAGCCGAACCCCCAAACTTTCCCTTCCATCCCCCTTTAATTTTCCGCCATTCCCATTCCTACTCTATTTTGCATACATTTGAGAATTGCCTATAATGCCCAAACGAAAGCGTTCAGGAGATGTTACGCCCGAGCCTACACTTCCTTCATTTGAGCCACAGTTTCCTGGAACAGAGTACGATAGTCCACATCGGGCTAGAGCGCAAGCTATTTAGGCCTAGGAGGAATACAACGGTCGGAAGCTTAACAATAACAAAATATCTCGATTTTTAAATATTTAAAAGATGCAGGGATATCAGATTCTTCAATCTGATACTGCTCAGAGCTTAGCTAGGCAGCCTGGAGACAATCCTCGGCATCAACCTCGAAAAGTATTGTCTGGAAAAAGCCGCTGAGATTGTACATCTTCTTGCAACAGAAGACGATGCGCAACATCTTACGTGGCAACAGCTAGGTCACGAGATTGGCGTTGAAGCTTCTGAACAAACTATTCATAGAGCTATGGCTAAAAGGGAATTGTCACAGCAATTGCAAAAACGTCGACCAGGAATCCCAGTATCTGTCGCGGAAAAGAGAATCGGACAACTTTGAGGCCCGCTTATAAAGCCATCTAACTGCGGATAATTGGAAGAACGTTCTGTTCTTGGACGAGGTTCATTTTGGATAAAGCGATCAAAGACGACTTTATATTAAACAGCCGATTAGAACTCGAGATCAACTACGGCATAATCAACATCCAAGAGAACCCTGTAATAAGGACCAAAAAAGATTTCATTGTTAGGCAGCTGTTGGATAGAACTTTAAATCTGATATATATTTTTACGAGGCAAAATAACAAAAGGTATATACTAAACAAATCTTAAAACCTGTTGTTAAACTGTTATGTTACAAAGATTTTAAACGAGTAAATCTCATTTCAGATCTTCAATATAAGTGACTCTTATATTGTTGTAGTGAAATTATATGTCGCCAGATATTTAGCGATTGGGTGCAGGTTAGCCAACTTAGTGCCACACTAAGCACACCGCCTTCCTATTTAAGGAGTATAGTACTTTGGAGACAGTTGTCTACATAAAATGCGTGCCTGTTTCTCAAAAGTATGATTCTTTTATGAGAACAATATTCTTAATAAATTGCATAAAGCTCTAGGATAAATAATTTCTGAAGACTGCGTTTTAATTTCAAACTTTTAATGTTTGTGTAGACAGATTGCTCTAAAGCCTGTGAAAAGTTAGCGATTACTGCCCTAGAATCTCACTGAAACCTAGCGAAGCTTTAGATACTCATCCGCTAATTTTGTAAGCAATGTTCGCTAAAGCTCTGAAGCACTGATCACAATTGCAAGTAATACATTAATTTGCAATTGAAAAATCTGCACCTTACGCGTTCTGTCCAAACTTACTACAAGACTCTTGTTTTACTTAAATGCATAGGCCCTTGTATACTTGTAAATTTAATGGTAGTCTCTGACAAGAGACTTTTGCTATAAAGGCATAGCGCGACACTAAATGGCTACACCTGGTGTCGCCGTAGCTACACCCAAAGATTAAACATTGGCTATATGTTTCGCTCGAGATACACGCCTTACTTTAGGAAGTCTATTTAACTCGGTACCGGATCATGTTCCAGCGCGTGCGTACTGCGGGTAGAGTTCGAGTTGGGAACTTCTGGAAGATCTATTTCCAAGGCTTGCCCTGTTTCCTTGTATGCCAGCGAGCGCTGCTCATATAACTCATCCGATGTGATATTCTTCCTCGTGCTTGAACAGTCCTGCTCATCCTCTGTTGGAATCACGAGTTTATAATAAGTGATTGAGTGCGCAGCATTGAAGCTTACTCCTAAATAATAGAGTAGAATGCTCATATAGACTAGGACTTCATGCTAATAAGCCCTGATTTCCCCCTCGTTTGCAAGCCTTAATATGGTTTGCTCGCCCTGTGCAGGCTGTATAGTATTGCTAGAATCACTGGCTCATGGCTACGACAGCTGTAATTCCAACATCCTCACTGGAACATCCGTCATCGTCGCTGCTGGGACCAAGATCGCTGTCGCTCAGATCACTGTTATCGCTGGAGGCACCCGTAATCTCTCGCGGTACTACAGCTTTGCGAGCTCTGCCATGTTGGAGTTGGGCTCGCGTCGCATCGTCGTGGATAGGATGTGCTTCAGCAGCAGTCTACAGAGTCGTCCCACTGGACGAGAGGCGGGGTGAGGCACTCCGGCTAAAGCCTGTTACGAGGAACGACTGTTGCTGTAGTGGCTTGATCGTGAAATCGTCGATCTTCCCAACATGGCCGATGCTCTCGATAAGTCGGGCAAGCCGGCTGAAAGAAACTCATCGCCCGTCTCGAACGTTTTGGACCACCGCTGTGAAGGAGCAGATGTGTGAGGACTTGCGGAAGGAGGGTAATCTCAGTCAATGTCAGCAGAATATCTCTGAATGATCCGCCAATCTCGCTGCAGTCAGATGAGGTCTCTGTGTCTATGGCTTGGAATATAGAAGAGGTCGACGAGGGCAGCCTCCTTGAAATAGACCAATCTTTCCTTCAGTATCCCAGATCATATAGGTTCGTTCAAGCTGGAGTCTGACATTCACTTGCCCAAGGCTAAGTTCCCTCACGTGTTTAAGGTCCTTTGTGTTGTAAGTCCTAGGTTTGAATCCTTTCTAGTGTGGTGGGGTTCCGTGGTCCCCTATAAAAATCACATGGTTTAGGCGATAGTTGTTTTAAGGATATTAGTGTATTTAGCTTGTAGACTCTCCTTTCAAGGAAGTATCCACGACGGGATCAGAGATTTGGAATAGACGGTTTTTACAGATGTGCACAGAGCAAGTGATTGTTACAGGAATTAGTTACGGACGAGATTAGAGGTTTTACGGACAGAGAGAGAATTTACGGGCGATATACGGGTTTTTGGACAGCGCTTTCTTTACGGACACGGAATACAGGCGTTTCTTTTTTGGGTTTTGCTTCGAGCTTGTATGCTGCCCTACCTGTTGCCCTGACGATCGTGCACTTCGACGGCACACCCATTCATTCCCTCCACACTAGTAGATCCAAGTCACGATTTGCGACCTGCTCAGTTCTTTGAAAATTTCACGATCTGTAATACGCCAAACGTCGAAGTTGAGAACCCAAGAGACAGAGCATCCTCCATGAAACAGGCCAATTTTGCCCTTTTTATCCCAGATCGCCAAGGCTCGCAGCCGTGCATCCCTTTTCATAGCGCCAGCTTGAAATCCTTGACCGCGTATCCAGGCCTGTAGCACTTTTCTTGATGATTTCCCGAGCTGCTCGCGTGTTTGGGTAATGAGCGGTACCCGGTGAGCTTGAGCCCCGTTCTCATCTGTTTGGATAGTTAGCAAATCGCGGTGAACCTGAAGCAATTTCTCGAGCTGCTTACCCAACTGAACAGTTAACAAATTGAGGCGAGTTTGAGGTAATTCAAAGCCCTCTCCTGGGTGGACAGGCGGCAGCTCGCAATGAGATTGAGCCGGCTTCTCGCCCTCCCTTTTGGACTTTTGGCGTCTTTGGATACCAGCGTTGATGATTAGGGGTCTTTTCCGCAGAGAATTGATGAGATTCCACAATTCACGCTTGTCGTTTTCGCCTTGTGGTCCCTCGAAATGGCCAAACATGGCTTCAGCCTGTCTGATGACCCTCGCTTTAGCAAGTTCGGCCTTCGAGCCTTTGATGTCATTCGACAGAATTCCCCTTGCCGAGAACGAAATAGTGGCGATTTTCAGTTCATGCCTAGCTCTCTCATTTTGTGGTCCTTCAAGATAGTCGAAAAGAGCTTCGGTAATCGGTAGTAATATCGATTTGGATTTCAACGACCACCAGTAGGAGGCAGATCCCTGCCCCTTCAACTCAAGCCGTACCGAAAGTTCGCGGCAGGACTGATGGTTCAGCTCTTCCCGAAGTGAGATGCCAGACAGGTTCTGTCTTGCGTGAAGGAGTGCATATTTGTGTGAGATATTAGAGAAGTGCTTCCACTTCGTCTTCCTGTCGCGCGGGACAAAAATAACTATTGAGGAACTGTCGCAGTAAGTGCATACCGCGACAACCCGAGCCACGTACAAGCCAGTAGTAATGTTATATCGTGGGTCGTGGTCGGTATAATGAGAGTGCGGGTTAAAACAATGACTGCAGACCAAGTCTACGCGAGGTTTGTCTCCCTTAGACGTATCTGCATGCCTCCACAGAGAACCCTCACCTTTTGCCTTGCGTATGTCAAAAGGCCGCCAATGAGGTTTGGATCTTCTGTTAGATTGTCCGAGGTGGTTCAATGGTTGTCTCGTCAGGTCGAAGGCATTTAAGCCCTCCCATGGGTAAAGCCCTATGTTCGCATTCTTCGGCAAGTTTAACCGCAGCAGTGTTCGAGGCAATGATTGCAAGATGAGTGCTGCGTACATTTCCAAGATGTTTAGAAACAATCCTAGTTGCTCTAGTCCATCTCTCGTAGTCGGTCGATCAAATTGTCCAAAGACCAGCCAGAAATCGTGGATGCCACCCTGGTGCCAGAACTTGATATGACGAGTTTGATTCTTTGGTTTCCCCTTCCGACGACGCGGCTTTCTCAGGTTCTTAACAACATCTAGATCTTTCTCATGCTCTGAGATCCTCGCGCCGATCTTCATGGCCTGCCCAATATAGATTCCTACGATGGTAGGATCTTTAGGGTGATACATCACACGGTTATATACCCCAGGTCAGCCAGAGTGCTTTGGACTTAATCCATTGCATGCTCTGGGTGACTGTAAGTCAAGCCGGCCTGTCTCGACTAACGGCCGCAAACTCCCGTTCAAGCTCCATATAATTGTCGTTTCGATGCCACCTGCCCCATTTGACTTAGCTAACTTGGCGTAATGCTTGTGCCAGTTGCGAAGGAAAGGTGACTCTTCCATATGTTGGACAAGACACCGAAGGACCGACAAGTGGTGGTTGTGACCCAGAGTGCCGTCTTCCGGCGAGAAGTTACCGTCCTCGTCGGACTTGGGCCTTTCGAGTTCCTTGATTCTTTCACCTCTAGCGTTTGCTAGGGGCTTTGACTCATGCGAGAGCATCTCGTTACTGAGACGTCTTCGTTCGGCAGCTCGCTCTTGAAATGGATTACAGTATCATCGTGGGATTCTTCTCCCGTCGCGACTCTATCACTAGTCTTGCGCCGCTTCACCTTCGCTGGAATGTTTCCAGTCTTGCCCTGAAGTGAATGTTCCATTTTCGTGAGATAGGATGGAAGAATGACGGTAGTTCCTCGGCTTGGGGGACCTATAGCCAAATGTGGACGATAAAGAGGACTTTGAGATGGCTTAAGGGCTGCGTTGGGTAAGGTCTAGCTCTAAACATTGGCTGTAGGGCTTTAAACTTACCATTGACATAGGGAATTTTTGGCAGCCAACTATCATTATATGGTAGCCAATCAGGGTGGACCTTAAGTCATACTACTAGGTAGAGGTAGTGAAGAAAGGTTGTGGGTGGAGGAAAGTTGGAGGGCAAAGAAATGACGTCATCTTGGGGCTGGCTTCGTTAAAAGCACGGGCCAACATGAGTACATAAACTTTTCCTCACCTCTTCACGTCAATGTCAACTCCCGAAAATCCTCTGGCCACACCCGCCATGGCCGAAGCATGTCGCATTTTGGTAATGGCCAGCGGTAACGGCTCGAACTTCCAGGCCCTTTGCGATGCCGTTGCCGGCGGCCAGATACCCAATTCCAGCATTATCCGCCTCATTGTGAACCGGCGGAAGGCGCATGCTACTAAACGAGCAGAGCAGAATGGCATACCGTGGGACTACTTTAACCTGATATCACACGGCTTTCAGTCGAAAAGCGAGAATGACCCGGAAAGGCTGCAGAAAGCAAGAGATGAATACGATGCGGCCTTGGCGGGAAAAGTTCTCAACAGTGATCCTAGGCCCCATCTCATCGTATTAGCCGGCTGGATGCACATTTTTGGAGAGCACTTCTTAAGTCCCCTCGAGGCAGAAGGGATAAAGATTATCAATTTGCACCCAGCGTTACCAGGTTGGTTCCAACAATTTAAAGATATTACCTATGAAACTATTAACGGCTTATTTAGGAAAATATAGTGGTGCTTGTGCTATCGAACGAGCCTTTGACGATTTTCAAACTGGCAATCTCGAAAACAATAAAACAGGCATCATGGTACATCACGTCATCAAGCAGGTCGATCAGGGAGAGGTGATTATGACGAGAGAGGTTGAGTGTCACAAAGGCGAAGACTTGCAACAACTAAGGGAGAGGATGCAGTCTCACGAACATAAGTTGATTGTAGAGGCAACCGCACATGTTGTAAGGGAGACACTTGCTAATAGGCAATGAGGAAAGAATATACACATCAAACCGGTTTGGCAACACTAAAGTGCATTCACTGCTCGCTGCGTGGTGTCCATATAGGCTACATGATACGAGCCACGCTTGACATCCAAGGTTCCTTTGTTGCAATAACCGTACCCAGGAACATACGAGACGATGATCTAAGCCTATAACATCCCTCTTCATATATCCAAGATCATAAACTGGGATTCAGAAGACTTTGACGTGGAGAAATTCTAGCCGGAGGCCCAAAACAAGGCCTTGTCCAAAATTAGGGCACTTGCAAGAGCCTGCGATCCCAAAAGTAGGCCCTTCCAGGCAGCTCAGCCCTAGCTCCCCTGTTACGACACGTGAGTGGCAGTCCTTTGTTGAGTTTTGCTTTAACGTATTGAACTAGGCCATAGGCTGCTGCAAAACCTACAAGGTTATAAAGTCGGTTACCAACATAAATGGTGTCGCAATAGATTAGAAAGTCTGTTTCCATACAGAAGCACTCCTAGACCCGGGGACTATTAATTTTTGGACAAATTTGGCACTTTAAGAGTTCTGAAATCTCCTTCGAGAATTTAGCAGGTTCGAGTAGAGAATCGAGTATTTCCACAATACTAGATTGCGATATACTTTCTAAGTTGGCGGCGTATAAGAACAAATCTAAGAGATTCCTAAGAGATTCCTCAAATAAATTTCTACCCTACCATTAGCATCTTAGTAGCTATATAGGCACAGTATCGTGGTAGGTATGTAGGAAGTTCTTGAGTATAATATGATTTGGATCCTGATGTAGAATTCTAATGCATATTCTGGCCTGCGCCGGTCAATGACTCGCTGATATAGGGCATGAAGTTCTTCTAAGATCAAGGACAAGATTTCCTTGAGCTGAGCTACTGTATTTTCGTTCTCGACCCGAGCTTGACCCAGATAAAGACGCCTCTTGCTTTTTGAGTAATATCCTTGGAAATTTTCTTGGAGTTTCTGCTCTGTCTGGTCAGTCTGTCAAGTCAAACTAGATTCTATCCGACTAAACGCGAACTTATGGACATCTTTCTCCGTGTGGTCGTGAATAGCAAAACCCGGACATGACCTAAAATGATGTTGAAAGATTGGCTCCGGGCGGCTCAAGAGACACAGTATAGTCTTGACCACTCCCTTGTTCAATGCATTTTGTTAAGAGTAGCTGCTGTAATTCCAGGTTTGAACTGGCTGGAACTCTTGAGCATCTGATCCAGCTTATTGCGCGGTAATGCTGCCTAGCTCTGAGAGCTTACTGCGTGAACAGATCAGCGATCACCATGTGATGATACAGTCTGCTTCTTTGAGTGGAAAGGGGGATTCAAAGGAGGGTAGTAAACCTAGACGAAATTCATATCAACATTAGCCATCACAGGAGAATTCAATAGCAAGCAAAGAGAAAACACGTCGAGAGCGCTGGTTTTGGGGAGCTGTGGGAGACAGATATATATAGGAGCCAAATCAATTCCGCTCCTTGGCTGCTCATAACAGCCGCACCGTCACTGCAATGTCCAGGGCCGTAATTGGAATGGCACAGTGCACAAAATCCTCAGCTTTCCATCCCTTTCCAAGCACTTGTAAGGTCCGCATCTACCAAGGTTGGCAAGTCCATAGACGATGCATTATCAGCACTAAGAGATATCACTTCAAACGCAACCCCTTTGCCAGCATTCACGACCTAGTTATTTGGCTCAACGACGTGCCCTTAATAAAAATCCAAACATCTCCTGCCATGCGCCAGCCCTCCTCGGCTTTACTAACGATCAAGAAATAACGCTATGACCAACTTATTCACGTCCATTTCCTCTATCACATAACACTTGTAGCAATCTCTGTAAAGCTTAGCTTATTTAAAACCTAAGGTCGTGTAGCGCGGATATTCTCGTATCTAGTCTGCTATGCGTGCGATGTGAATCTGCCACCTTTAAGCGTTACAGGCATCCTTCCAATATACATAGGGCTACAGATATAAACCCATTTTAAGGTTATACGATATGCCTACCTATAATCACCTACATCTCCCTACCTACTTATTACTTAGGCATTACTACTAATTGAGGATCGCCTAGATGCTGCTGTCAATAGCGCTTAAAGCAAGGCAAATCGCAAGATAGCCTCGTGGACAGACCGTCCTGCTAATAGTAGCGTACTATGCCTAAAGATCCCTGTACAGCCCTTAATTGTTAGACCTATCCTTCTAATATGCTATTAATAGCCCTTAGAGAGAGCTCCTTCCTAGGTCACACGATCTGTCTACCTATAATCGCCCACGTCTCCCTGCCTACTTGTACCTAGTTTTCTTACCAGCAGCGTTTCATATTTGGTCCTACAGGATTCTCAACAGTTCCGACGATTCAATCTGTCGCAGCCACGTAGGCAGATATCAGCCCTTCTTATTGTAGATCAGCCTAGACTAAGGGGAGCGACTCTTACCAGAGCCTAATTACGTAGGGAAGCTAACTAGAAAGCCGCCGACACGTAACTCATCCGCGGCGTAGCCAGGTAGAAGTCAGTCACGTCGCTGTAAGGTATTTCTACGGTTGGCTAGGTGCGCAAGGCGTAGAGGCACTGCCTAAAGCTGATCGGCATAGTTGTAACCGACAAGGCATTGTCGTAAGGGTTGTAATAGTGCGACAGCGAGGAGAGGAAAAGGAAGCAAAACCAGTGTTTGTGCTTAGATCTCAGCTAATCCAACAAACTTAAGAGGGATGATCGTCGTCGCAGGCACTTAAGAGCATTGGATTTATAGTAGGAGATCGAGAATTCTGGCTTCAAGCCAGCTGTGCTGTCAAGGTCCTCAGCTACGAAGGCAGGCGGCATTGAAATCCGGACACTTTCAGAACACTAAAACTATAGTTTAGAGAACATACATATAACAATCCAAGGCCAGTTAAATTTCCACAGAGAATTTTGTGCTAACTAATTAGATTCTTCTCTAAAATTTTATAGTTGAAAAGTTTAGTTGAAAACCAATATTCGAGTATTGCGCAAGTAGTAGAGTTTTGGGTATTCTGAAAGTGTCCGGATTTCAATGCCGCCTGCCTTCGTACGGCGAGGCCGACGACGTAGGGGGACGTTCTAAGTAGGTTTTGTTGGAATTACAGCTTCGCGGACCGTAAACCCTGTCCAGCTGGGAAGCGTGGCAATTACGGACAATCAAAGCTGGGTGTTCAGCAGACATTGTACGGGCGGCAAAGTCGTCTTACAGATGGCAAACAAGCTTACGGGCGGTGGCAATGGAAGGGTAGATAAATACGGACCGTAGCAGGCCCGTAAAATATAGCCAACTTAAGCAATTTTAATCTATTCTATGCTGCGCATATATTACTACTCTACGTGTGATTTCAACAGGTTTGTAGTAGGTTTAAGTAGAGCTAGGGGGGGCCGACTGCGCATAACAAGACCGCACCGCGCGACCAAGCGAAAGAGGGGATGTTGGGAAAGGATTGAAGAAGCTGATGGTCGGGAGAGCGCGACTTTTATAAACGTAGAAAGCGGCGCTAGCCTGTGCACGCACCTTGCCCGATCTAAGAGGTCGCTAAACCTAGTGGGGCAAGCCGGAGAACTGAGATAATAAGTATAAATAAAAAGGCTAAGTACTTTATATTATCATAGCTCTGTGGTTTCCCCCCTCCAAGTTTAGCGGCCTCTGCATCGAGCAAGGCCAGCTGCCGCTTTCGAGCTATATAAAAAGACCGCGCTTCTCCCCACTGCTCGGCCATCCTCTTCTTCAATCCTTTTCCAACACTCCCTCGCTCGGTCCGCGTAGTCTCATCATACGCCGTCTGCCCCTCTCTACCTAGACCCGCCCCCTTCGTCGGCCTCGCCGTAGCTGATGACCTTATAGATCAAGCTAAGGAAGGAAGAAGTCAGGGGCTTTAGCAGTTGTAATTGACACGCAGCTATAGGCAGTAGAGTCCTACCGTATTAATTGGCATATAAGACCCACCTTGAATACAAGACACACCCACTTATAAGACTAGGTCCAAATTGGTCTCTGTGGAAGCATAATTTTTATAAGACTAGATCTTATAAGAATATAATTAAATAAATGACGGTATTACAATAGATTACAATAGATATATTCTTTTAGTTATATTCCCTTTAGGCTGCGATGACTCTCACCTCCTCGTGGTGCAAGCTGGAAACCTAGGGACTTCGTACACCCCTAGGGCTAAGAAGAGTCTCTAGTGAGCAGCGGCGTGGTGCACCGCTGCCCTGGACGTGGCTATTACCTCCCACGATAATCTCATGGTACGTCCCGTACGATGCGAAAGTTCAACGACGTGGCCTTGCCACCCACAATAACATTATAGCACGCCCCGTACGATGCGATAGTTTGACACTGGAGGACAGAGCTTGCCAGCCCTTACGAATAAGCAGCTTGGGTGGGCTTATTACTCATGTGATTGATGGAATAGCAGTTGTAGCAGTAGTTTTGCTGTGGCGGGCATAACATCAACGTGCGACTACAAACCACAATCACCATTAAAGGACTCATTGGAGCTAAGACCTTTCCCCCGGACTACGAATTACCTGTCACATACAAGCTAGCATACAGAAAGAAGGTGTGGTGGAGTCGGCTGGGTGGCTAGGATCTAGCGCCGAGCGTCTACAGCATCAACATGACAACTTAACTACGAGGGGGACACTGATCCATTAAATTATTACATGACCGGA
>Ga0335075_10009964_pt1 | contig 14445 bp, 10 predicted proteins | sample Lox_Sample_24_FD_206723 | JGI IMG/M metagenome (GOLD analysis project Ga0335075, IMG submission 206723) | Soil microbial communities from Loxahatchee National Wildlife Refuge, Florida, United States - Lox_Sample_2.4 | ecosystem: Environmental > Terrestrial > Soil > Wetlands | place: USA...
TGGTGTAACCGAGCCCCGACCCGGCGTCCTCGTACAGGTCGAACGATCCGCTTGTACCGGAGAAGACCCGGAGGACGAGTGACGTGGGGGAGGTCGAGGCGCTCGCGGTGCTCGCCTGCTCGGGGATGATCCCGCCGGCGCGCACGAAGACAGGCATCCGGTCGAGCGGCACCGACATCGTGACGGTCGCCGGTCCGCTGAAAGTGGCTCCCGTGAAGTAGTCCACCCATCGGCCGGGAGGGAACCACACCGTCGTGGACGCGACAGCTCCGGGAGCTACGACCGGAGCGACCAGCATGTCAGAGCCGTAGAGGTACTCGTCGGGGTGCGTGTAGGCGTCCGGTTGACCGGGATAGTCGAGGTACAGGGGCCGGGTGATGGGCATCCCGTCGTCGTTCGCCTGGGACGCAAGGGTGTAGGTGTAGGGGATCAGCTCCTGGCGCAGGCGGAGGAAGTCCTCGGTGATGCCGCGGACGGGCTGCGGGTACTCCCAGGGCAGGCGGCTCTCGTCGTCGGAATGAAGCCGCAGGATCGGTTGGAAGGTGCCGAACTGCACCCAGCGGTCGTAGAGATCCGGCGGGTCCTGGGTGACCTGAGGCGGAGGCCCCAGATAGCTGCCTATGTCGTCGCTCACGTAGGGCTCTCCGATGGTGGCTTCGTCGGGGGTGAGAGCGACCTCGGCTGCCAGGGTCGTCCACGTCCCCCAGGCGTCCCCGGTGAACGCAATTGCGGAGGTGTGGTCGGACCACGGCCCGGCCGGGTAGACCTGCTCGGTGTAGGCGTTGGACGAGCCGATCCGGGCGAGGACGAATCCCCGCTCGCCCTGGTTCACCATCTGCTGTGCGTACAGATGGTCTATCCACGAGTCGGGGGTGACGCCGGGCATCGAGACGGTCGAGTCGTCGCAGCACCAGTCCAGCCACCAGAACGAGACCCCTTGGTCCAAGAAGCTCTGCTGAAGCGCGAAGTTGGACTCCGCCTGGGACTGCGAGCTCCAGTCCCACACCTTGCACGGCCCGTCGTCGGTGCAGTCCGACGACGAGAGCGTCTCGTGGGCGATGCGCTCGGCTTCGGGGAGATTCGGATCATCGTCGGCGATGCTCGAGTGGACGTTCAACGTCACGCGTATGCCGTGCGCCCGGGCCCATTCGAGGAACGAAGAGGGGTCGGGGAAGAGCTTGGTGTTCCACTCCCATCCGTCCCACGAGTTGGGGGCCTTCCAGTCCGTGTCGAGGGACAGAGTGTCGAGCGGGACATCGTTGGATTCGAACTCGGGGTACAGCGTGTCTTCGATGTATGCGCTCGAGTACGGCGTGTAGTCCGAGTACCAGACGCCGAACAGGCTGCGGTCCAAAAGTGGGGCGGGCCCGGTCAATTGCGCGAAGGTGCGCAACGCCCCGGCGTAGTCGTGCCCGTAGACGAACAGGTAGCCGTCCTCGAGGTCTCCGCCGGGACTGCGCTGCGTCAACCATCCCTGCTTGGTCCACACGGCGCTCTGCGTGTCGTCGAGCAGTCTCCAGCCGGCCCGGTCGAGCAGGCCGTCAGTGTGGAGGGGCTCGATCGAATTCACGCACGTCGATCCCTGAGTCCCCGACGCGCAGGTCTGTCCCGGTTGGTAGGTGAAGGTGTCGAAGCCCCGGATCCAGCCTCCCAGCGCGCCGGTGTCCGGCCAACTCGCAGCGGGGGCATCCGCCGGCCCGACCGACAGCGTGTCCAGGTCGAGGTCGCAGCTGTCGTGCGCCGCGCACAGGACCTCGACCGAGTCCGTACCGGCGCTCAGGCGCACCGTGGTGGTGATCGTCGACCACGGCGACGTGTCGTCGGTCGCTGGTGCGACGAGCGTGGAGGCCGGACGTCCGTTCACGACCAGCTCGATCGTGTGCGCGCCGGCGGACGCGAAGACGTTCGGCACGTTCGAGTAACGCAGGGCGAGGACGGCGCGTCCAGCGGGTGCAGCGAGGACCTTCCAGGTCGCGGCCGCCCCCTTGTACAAGAGGTCACCCACGTAGCCGGCGCTGCTCAGATAGCCGCCCTGGGTCTGGCCGATCTGGGCTCCTCCCGAGACTGTGGCCGCCCCCGCCTGGCACGCCTGGTCGAAGGGGCACTCCCAGTCCCATGTCGGGTGGACGGTCGTCTGTTGCGCGCCGTCGGAGAACTTCACGGAGGTGTTCTGCGCGGTGAACGGCCCCGAGCCCACCTTGTAGCGCAGCGTCGCGGCGCTCGTCGTGATCGCGAGCCACCCTCCGGACACCCGCTCGGTGTACTTCGGCACCGGCATCCTGCGGTCGACGACGTTGACCGTCGGAGCGTTCTCGAAGTTGCCCCGGGGCGAGTACTCGAGGCGCATGAGCGTCGGGGACAGGACCTCGATGCGGGCGTCGCCGACACGGACGACAGACGAAGGGTTCGCGACTCCGTTCGCCATGTCGACAGGGGTGGACAGGTCGACCAGCGATCCTGTGCCCGGCGGTCGGGAGCTCGGGTGGCGCTGCGATGGGCCCGGTGCACTGCCGCCAGAGGTGGCGACCAGCGTTCCCAGCCCGGCGGCCACGACAAGGGCCACCGAAACGGTGACGAGGACACGCCGCCTCCGCCGCACGGCTATGGCCTAGCTGGTCCGGGCGCCATCGGTGTCGGCGACAAGCGTCATGTTCTCCATAGCGACGCTATCCAAAAGTCACGGGTACCACCTGCGAAGACCCGGCCGACGGGCCCGCCACGAGTGCAGCCTGAGGCCCGACCACGACCGCGACCGCGGCCACGAGCCCGGCCAGCACGAAAACAGGTACAGGTTCTCGTTTTGGGCACCGGCCCATTACGTTGGGGGGATGCTTCGGTGCACCGGTGAGGGACTTGAGCACCCCTGATCGCGTCGGAGCAGAGACTCCCAAGCGGCTCGCCACGAACGGTGCTGCGGCGGTACTGGAGGACCGCAAGGGTCCGGCCCGCCCTCTCACCCGCTCTCAACAGGCTCGCCTCCAGCGCGTGATCGACGCGGCCATGGAGCTGGGCTTGGAGGGTGGCTACGAGGCGGTCCAGATGCGCGACGTCGCCTCGAGGGCACACGTCGCGATGGGCACGGTGTACCGCTACTTCACCTCGAAGGACCACTTGCTGGCAGCCGCGCTGGTCCACTGGGTGGAGCAGCTCGACGCCCGCCTCGCCCAGGTGCCGCCGAGAGGCGAAAAGCCGGCGGACAGGGTCATCGACGTGCTGGACAGGGCGCTTCGCGCTATGGGGCGTCAACCTCGTCTGGTCGAGGCGGTGTTCCCGTCGCTCGCATCTGCGGACCCCTCGACCATCGATTGCCAGAATCAGATCGCGAGGCTCATGGACGGCATCATCAGCCGGGCGATGGGCGAGCCTCAGGCCGACGACTTCGCGGATCGCTCGCGGCTCGTCGGCCACGTCTGGTACTCGTCGATGGTCGGCTGGGTGAACGGTCGTACCGATCTCGCATGGGTCCACGGCGAGATGGCTGTCGCCGCGCGGCTTCTGCTCGGGGAGGAAGCGATCGCGAAGCACGTGCAGTAGGGCCGGTTGCAGGCTCCGCTCGTCGCATGGTCGAATGCGGCGAGCGACTCGAGACAGGGGGTTTCGATGCGGGGAGCGGTCTTTCACGAGGTTGGCAAGGAAGAGATCACCTATCACGAGGACGTCGAGGTCTCCGATCCCGGACCGGGCGAGGTCCGTGTGCGGATCCATGCGGCCGGAGTGTGCCATTCAGACCTGTCCGCGATGAACGGCACCCTTCCCCAGCCCGCGCCTGCGGTCCTCGGGCACGAGGGCGCGGGAGAGATCGTCGCGGTCGGCGCGGGAACGTCGGGCGTGAAGGTGGGCGACCACGTGATCATCGCCTGGACGCCTCCGTGCGGCGTCTGCAACCCGTGCCTGAGGGGCGAGGCAAACCTCTGCACGAGCATCTTCTTCGAGATAGCCGCGTCGCAACGTTTCAAGGTCGGCGGGGAGCCGGCCTTCGGCTTCGCCGGTACCGGCACCTTCGTCGAGGAGATGGTCGTGCCGGTCCAGGGGGTCGTGAAGATCCCCGACGACGTCCCGTACGAGATCGGAGCGCTGATCGGGTGTGGCGTCACGACCGGAGTCGGAGCCGCGCTCAACACCGCCAAGGTGAAGCCGGGATCGACCGTGGCGGTGTTCGGCGCGGGTGGGGTCGGCATAGCGGCCATCCAGGGAGCCAGGGTCGCGGGGGCGGCCGAGATAGTGGCGGTGGACACGGTGCCGGCCAAGGTCGAGACGGCCAAGCGCTTCGGGGCGACCCACGGGACGGACCCTGGCGGCCTCGACGCGCTCAACATGCAGATCAACTCCGGCGAGGGATTCGACTACGCCATCGAGTGCATCGGGATACCCCAGACGATCCGCGCCTCTTACGACGCGGTCCGCCGGGGCGGCACCGCGGTGATCGTCGGAGCCGGGCGATCCGACGCCACCGTGGAGTTCAACGCCTTCGAGCTGTTCTTCATGGAGAAGAAGCTTCTCGGCAGCTACTACGGGTCCGCTGACGTTCGCACCGACTTCCTCCGATTGATCCGGCTGTGGCGCGCCGGTCGGCTGGACCTCGAGGGGATGATCTCGAGGCGGCTCGACATCTCCGAGGCGCAGGACGCTTTCGACGCCTTGAAGCGTGGAGAGGTCATTCGCCAGGTCCTCACCTTCTCTGGCAAGTAGGGCTCGCACGAACAGGTTTCGGGGAAGCGGATCTCGGAGAAGCCGCTCATCCAGTAGGTCTCGCCAGACCGGAGTGGGAGGACATCCCCCCGCAGTCTCCACCTCGTAGTGTCCGGGGGTGGCCGGCCCCAGTGATGACGTGACCCCCGAGGCGCCTTCCGGCGCGGCGTCTCAGGCGCCCTCGGGCACGGCGCCTCAGGTGCCCTCCGGCGCGGCGCCCGAGGGTCGCTTCGCGGCGGCATGGCAGCTGCTAGTGGGCCAACCGCTCAGAAGGTCGCAAGCCGCGACCGAGCAGATCACCCCCCTAGAGGGTCTGGCAGCGCTCTCCCTCGACGCGCTCACCTCGGTCGCGTACGGGCCGGAGGCCATCATCGTCGTCCTGGCGGTCGCAGGGGCCGGGGCGCTGCATCTGATCTTCCCGATCACGATCGTCATCCTGGTGCTGCTAGCGATCCTGGTCACCTCGTACCGGCAGGTGATCGACGCTTATCCCCGGGGCGGCGGCGCCTACGCGGTCTCGCGCGCGAACCTCGGAGCTCGGGCGAGCCTGGTTGCCGCCGGGTCGCTCGTGGTGGACTACACGCTGACCGTCGCTGTCTCGGTGAGCGCAGGCGTCGGTGCCCTCACGAGCGCCTTTCCTCGGCTCGACGGGGCGACGGTCCCGTTGTGCCTCGCGATCCTGGCAGTGATCGCTTTGCTCAATCTGAGAGGGGTCGGCAACGCAGCGCGGGCCTTCTTGTTGCCCACCCTCTTATTCATCGTGGGACTGCTCGCGATAATCGCAGTCGGGCTCATCCACCCGCTGGCGGTGCACGCTCCTCAGCCCGGAGTGCCCCTCACGGCGACCACGGACCTGCAGGCGGTGACGGTCCTGCTCATGCTGAAGGCGTTCTCCGCCGGCTGCAGCGCGCTCACCGGCGTAGAAGCGATCGCCAACGGTGTACCGCTTTTCAAACCGCCTCGACAAAAGCGGGCGAAGCGCACCGAGATGCTGCTCGGAACCATTTTGGGCGTGATGCTGCTCGGCCTGTCGGTGCTCGCGTCGCATTGGCACATCGGCCCACGCAGCGGGCAGACGGTCCTCAGCCAGATCATGGCCGACGCGGTGGGTAGGCACTGGGCCTACTACGTAGTGTCGATCTCCATAACCGTGGTTCTCGCCCTTGCGGCGAACACGTCGTTCGGGGGCCTTCCGATCCTCGGCTCCCTGCTCGCGCGTGACAATTACCTTCCTCACCTGTTCGCTCTGCGAGGCGAGCGTCAGGTCTTCGACTTCGGGATCTTGACGTTGACCGTGTTCTCGGCGGGTCTTCTGATCGCGGTCGGAGGGAACACCGACAGGCTCATCCCACTCTTCGCGATCGGCGTCTTCACCGGTTTCACGCTCTCCCAGAGCGGGATGGTGGTCCACTGGTGGAGGAGACGTCCGCGCGGCTGGCGCAGACGCGCGGCCATCAACGGGCTCGGGGCCGCAGTGACGGCGGTGGCGACGGTCGTCTTCGTCCTCACGAAGTTCGTAGAGGGCGGATGGGTCGTTGTCGTTGCGGTGCCCACCTTCATTTTGCTCTTCGTCAGGATCCACCGGTACTACCAGCGCGTCGCGCGGCTCTTGAGCTTCAACAGGCTTCCTCCGAAGCCCGAAGGCAGGCGTACCCGGGTGATCGTCCCATTCACGAACATCTCACGGGTGCTCGAACGTGCGCTGTCCGAGGCCCTCTCGATCGGCGAGGAGGCAGTGGCGGTAACCGTGGTCGGAGACGACGAGGACGGCAACCGAGAGGCCGACAAGATCCAACGTCACTGGGAACGGTGGAATCCCGGCGTGGAACTGCAGGTCCTGAGGACCGACTACGCCTCTTTGGTCCAACCCGTCGTGTCGTTGATCGACGAGCTGAGGAGCGGCACCGAGGATCAGATCGTGGTTCTCATCCCCGTGATAGTCCCCGACGCTCTCCGCCACCGGCTTCTTCACAATCACGTCGACTTCGTGCTGAGGAGAGCACTGCGCTCGCGCACCGACATCGTCGTGGCGAGAGTCCCCATGGGGCTCGACGAGGCACGGAGATCGAGCAGGTCGCGCTTCAGCCGGCCAAGAAGTCGATCAGCAGCCCGTTGATCTCCTCGGGCGCCTCCAGCTGCAGCCAGTGCCCCGGCCCGTCGATTCGCTCGTAGCGCCAGGGGCCCTTCACGTAGGCCGAAGAGCCCGTCATCTGGACCTCGGTCAGCGCGACGTCACCGGAGCTCCATACGCCCATGGTCGGTGCCTCGATGTCGGGGATCTCGATCTGGGGTTGCAAGAGGGCGTCGGGCGGCACGTTGGCGCGGTAGTAGTTGAGAGCCGGGGTGAGCGAGCCGGATCGCTCCATGTCGGAGACGACCTGCTGCGCGTCCGGATGATGCGCCCATTCACGGAACTTCGCCCAGCCGTCCTGCGAGAGCCATCTCTCGGCAGTTCCCACGAACTGGAACAGGAGCATGTACCACGATTTCTCGAGCTGCGCGTAGCCGGCCCGGAAGAACGATGACGGGTGGCCGACCGAAAGAGCAACCAGCCGCTCTGTGCGGTCCGGCAGAAGGGATCCGATGGTCCATGCCACTGCGGCTCCCCAGTCGTGCCCCACGACGTTCGCTCTTTCGATCCCCAGGTGGTCCAGGATCGCCATCACGTCGGTTGCAAGGAGCGGGATCGAGTACGACTCGACTCCCTCGGGCTTGTCGGACCGTCCGTAGCCTCGCAGGTCCGGGGTGATCACCGAGAAGCCGTTCTCGACGAGCGCCGGCACCTGATGGCGCCACAGCCTCCGGGTGTCGGGAAAGCCGTGGAGCAGGATCACCGGAAAGCCATCCCCCGTCCGGTCGAAGTCGATTTCCACACCTGCGTTGTCCACTCGCATCTCTGACCTCCTGATCGGGATCGGGTGGCGTCTCGAACAGCACCCGGTGTCGCTGACCGCTCCCACATGTTGCTGTCGCGTGGCCGCTCCCACATGTTGCTAGGGTCGACGCCTTGCCGCCGAAGCGCGTTGGCCGGGCTCTTCCGAGGTAGTCGAGCTAGTCGAGCATGCCGAGCACGCCGAGCATCGAGGTGACCTCGCTCACCAAGCGCTTCGGCCCGGTGGTGGCGGTCGACGACCTCACGTTCACGGTAGGCCCGGGTCACGTGACAGGGTTCCTCGGACCGAACGGCGCCGGTAAGACGACCACGCTCAGGGCAATCCTCGGGTTGGTGAAGCCGACGTCGGGAAGAGCGCTCGTGAACGGGGTGGACTACCGGAACCTGTCTGCCCCGGCCCAGGCGGTCGGGGCCGTGCTCGAGTCCTCCGGTTTCCATCCCGGACGCACCGCTCACGATCACCTGTGCATCGTGGCCACCGAAGCGGGAATACAGCGCAAGCGGGTTCCCGAGGTGCTCGACCTCGTCGGGCTCGGCAACGACGCAGGACGGCGCGTCGGTGGCTTCTCGATGGGTATGCGGCAGAGGCTCGAGCTGGCCCGGGCGATGCTCGGCGAGCCCGAGGTGCTCGTGCTGGACGAGCCTGCGAACGGGCTCGATCCGCAGGGGATCGCATGGTTACGCGGGTTCCTCCGGCGGTACGCGTCCGAAGGCCGCGTCGTGCTCGTGTCGTCGCACCTTCTGGCGGAGGCGGCCCAGACGGTCGAGGACGTCGTGATCCTCTCCAGAGGGAGGCTCGCGGCTCAAGGCAGGCTGGAGGAGCTGCTGCGACGTGTCTCCACCTCGGTGAGGGTTCGCGCGCAGGAACCACCGAAGCTCGTCGAGGCGCTCTCCGCCGCAGGCATCGCTTCACACCTCGAGGGACCGGACATGGTCGTGGCCGAATCGACGACGGCTCTCGCGGTGGGGCAGGTCGCGGCCGACAACCGGATCGTCGTCTTCGAGATGTCCTCTTCGGGCGAGTCGCTCGAGGAGCTCTTCTTCTCCCTCACCGACCGCGACGCCAGCGAGGCTCCACCTCAGCCACCGGGGCCGCCTGTAACCGGACAGCCTGTCACCGGACAGCCTGTCACCGGACAGCCTGTCACCGGACAGCCTGTCACCGGACAGCCTGTCACCGGACAGCCGGAGCCCACAGGCGTCCCGCCGTCGGGGAATCTTCCGCCGGGGAGCTTCTCCCGATGACAGCCCTCACGAGATCGGTCAAGGCCGAGATCGACAAGTTGCGGACCGTACGTTCGACGTTCGTGCTGGTGTCGATCGGGTTCTTCCTGACGATCGCCTTCGGCGCCCTGGTCGCGTTCGGGCCGCGGGGCCGGCGCGGTGCCATGGCCGGATCACTTGCGCCTCCGCACGGCTCGCATCGCTGGTTCCTAGACGCGATGTCGATCTATGGCTCGATCGCGTTGCCCTTCGCGTTGGTGCTCGGAGTGCTGATCATCACCGGGGAGTACAGGCACAAGACGGTGACTTCGACCTTCTTGGCGGAGCCGCGCAGGACTCTCGTGGTCGGGTCGAAGCTGGTGGTGAGCGTGCTGGCCGGGCTCTGCGTCGGCGTCCTCGCGGCTGCGGGAGCTCTGATCCTCGGGTTCATCATGGTGGCGGGCAGCCATGGGACGTCCTCGGAGATGCTCGGGCAGTACGAGAACGTGCTCGGCTTCCTGGCGGGAGCCGCCCTGTACGCGGTCTACGGCACAGGGCTGGGGGCCCTGTTCAAGAACCAGGTCGCGGCGTTGATCGTCGGCCTGGGAGTGGACCTTGTCGCGCTTCCGATTATCTCGGGCACTGTCCCGGGCGTGGCGAGGTGGTTGCCCGGAGAAGCCGCTCAGGCCCTCGCCCACGCGGTCCAGCGCACCGGGTTCGTGAACACGAGCGTGCACCTGTTGCCTTGGTGGGGAGGGGTCGGGATGCTCATCGCGTACGGGGTGGTGCTCGCCGGGCTCGGGGCTGCGACGGCCATCCGAGCCGACGTCACCTGATCGGAGTGGACAGCTTTGTGCTGTGCGCACGGATCGGGGACGCGCTTCGCCCAGAGCAGTGGCAAGTTCGGCCGTAGCCTCCGGGCGTGCCAGGCGCTAGCGAAAAACTGAAATCTGTTCTACTTTCCTTCGCAGGTCGGGCCGTCGGGCCCCCACACGGGTACGGAGAACATGACTGACATCGACGACGAGGTTCTGCGAGCCCAGCACGTGCTCGAATTCCCCTACAAGCGTTCGCTGGGTCCGGTGATCGGTGCGTTCTCGACCGGCCTGCGAGACGGCCACCTTCTCGGAGCCAGGACTCGGGCCGGTCGGGTGGTGTTCCCCCCGACCGAGTACGACCCCGACACGGGAGAGGACACCGATGGTGATCTGGTGGAGGTTGGCCCGTCGGGCGTGGTGAGGAGCTGGGCGTGGACCGACCGTCCGAGGCCGGACCAGCCGCTCGACCGACCCTTCGCGTGGGCGCTCGTTCAGCCCGACGGTGCCGATACCTCGATGCTCCATGTCCTGGACGCCGGTTCCCCCGACAGCTGCTACTCGGGCATGCGGGTGACGGCCCGGTTCCGACCTTTTGCAGAGCGCGTCGGGAGCGTGCGGGACATCGAGGCGTTCGTACCGGAGGACGCAACGTGACCACGGACGACGAGATGGTCGCTTCGTGACCACGGACGACGAGATGGTCGCTTCGTGACCACGGACGACGAGGTGGTCGCTTCGTGACCACGGACGACGAGGTGATCATGCTCGATACCCCCATCCGGCTCGACTACGACTTCTCGGCCGGTGAGGCGCAGTCCCGGTTCTTGCGCGGCCTGACCACAGGGAAGTTCCTGGGACAGCGATGCCCGGTCTGCTCAAAGGTCTACGTGCCTCCGCGGGGGTCCTGCCCCACCGACGGGGTCGCCCTGGCCGAGGACGTGGAGCTCGGAAACTCGGGCACGGTCACTACGTACTGCGTCGTGAACGTCCCGTTCCAGGGCCAGTCGATCGAGATCCCGTACATCTGCGCTCAGATCCTTCTAGACGGGGCGAACCTGAGCTTCATGGGGTTGATCCAGGAGATCCCGGCCGACCAGGTCCGTATGGGGCTCCGCGTGGAAGCTGTCTGGAAGGATCCTTCGGAGTGGGGCCCGACGATGGCCTCGGTCAAGTATTTCAAGCCCAACGGTGAGCCCGACGCCGACTACGACTCCTACAAGGAGTACCTGTGACGGCCAGGGCCGACGTGCGCAGCGGCGAGCAGCGCCCCGTGGCGGTCGTCTCATTCGCCCAGGCCGACAACTCGAGGCGCGAGGTCCGCCGCAACGAGGTGGAGATGCTGCTTCCCGTGGTGTCCGAGGTCCTGGGGCGCGTCGGGTGCACGAAGGACGACATGGGATTCGTTTGCTCCGGCAGCTCCGACTACCTGGTCGGCGCCCCGTTCAGCTTTGTGGCCGCGCTGGACTCGGTCGGCGCGTGGCCCCCGATGCGTGAATCGCATGTCGAGATGGACGGAGCCTTCGCTCTCTACGAGGCGTGGACGGTTCTCCGCGCGGGTGACTGCGACACCGCTCTCGTCTACTCGTTCGGCCGGTCGTCGCCCTCCCAGCTCGATCGAGTGCTCGCGCTTCAGCTGGATCCCTACTACATGGCGCCCCTGTGGCCCGATCCCATCGCGCTGGCGGCTCTCCAGGCGCGTGCGCTCATCGACTCCGGGAAGGCGACCGAAGGCGATTTCGCTGCGGTCGCGTCCCGGAACCGAGCAGCCGCCCGAGACAACCCGAAGGTGAAGACCGAGCTGCCCGACTACACAGCGGTCTCCCGCATGCTCGAAGAGGAGTTCTTGGTGGCACCGCTTCGACCTCACACGGTGCCGCCCATCACCGACGGGGCGGCGGCCGTCGTTCTCGCCGCCGGCGATCGCGCCCGCGAGATGTGCTCCAGTCCGGCTTGGATCGTCGGGCTGGACCATCGGATAGAGACCCATGCGCTCGGCGCGAGGGATCTCAGCGCGTCACCGTCCACGCGCCTTGCGGCCGAGGGGGCCGGGCTCGGGTCCGGACGAGCGGCCGAGGTCGATGTGGCCGAGCTGCACGCGCCCTTCGCGCATCAGGAGCTCATCTTGTGTGAGGCGCTGGGGATCGACCCGGCTTCGGGGCGGGTCGACCTCAACCCTTCGGGTGGCGCACTCTGCGCGAACGCGCTGATGGTCGCAGGTCTCGTTCGGATAGGCGAGGCGGCCGAGCGCGTGATCAACGGATCCGCCCAGCGCGCGCTCGCCCACGCCACTTCCGGGCCTTGCCTTCAACAGAACCTCGTCTGTGCTCTGGCGGACGATCCGGGCGATGGGGAAGGTTCCTGATGGCCGAGCGCTGCGCAGTCGTGGGGACAGGCCAGACGAAGTGCACTGCCGGGAGGACGGACGTTTCCATCGCGGGCCTGGTCCGTGAGGCCGCCAAGCGCGCTCTCGACGATGCGTCGATGGACTGGTCCGACATCGATGCCGTGGTCATCGGCAAGGCGCCCGACATGTTCGAGGGCGTAATGATGCCCGAGCTCTACCTTGCGCCGGCACTGGGGGCAGTCGGAAAGCCGATGCTACGGGTCCACACCGCCGGGTCCGTAGGCGGCTCGACCGCCATCGTCGCGGCACATCTGGTGACCTCGGGCGTGCACAGGAAGGTTCTCACCGTCGCCTTCGAGAAGCAGTCCGACTCCAATGCCATGTGGGCGCTTTCGGTCCCACAGCCTTTCTCCGCGCCGCTCCTGGCAGGCGCCGGGGGATACTTCGCTCCGATCATCCGGGCATACATCCGTCGTTCCAACTCGCCCGACCACATTGGGATCAAGGTCGCCGTCAAGGACCGATTGCACGCCCTGCGCAACCCCTATGCCCATCTGCACATAGAGGACATCTCGTTCGAGATGGTGCGCGACTCGGTGATGCTGTGGGACCCGCTGCGCTTCTTGGAGGTCTGCCCGTCCTCTGACGGGGCTGCCGCCATGGTGCTCGCGTCGGAGGACGTGGCGGACGCATCGGACAACCCGGCGTGGGTACACGGCATGGCGATGCGCTCGGAGCCGACCATGTTCGCAGGACGCGATCAGGTGAATCCGCAGGCGTCACGCGATTGCGCAGCGGACGTCTACAGGCAGGCCGGCATCTCGGACCCGAGAAGGCAATTCCAGGTCGCCGAGGTGTACGTCCCGTTCAGTTGGTACGAGCCGATGTGGCTAGAGAGCCTGGGGTTCGCACAGGACGGTGAAGGCTGGAAGCTGACCGACGAAGGAGCGACGTCGCTCGATGGAGGGGACATTCCCTGGAACCCGTCGGGAGGCGTTCTGTCATCCAACCCCATCGGTGCTTCGGGGATGCTGCGCTTCTTGGAGGCCGCTCGCCAGGCCAGAGGCACCGCTGAGGCGCACCAGGTCGACGGGGTGCGGAGGGCTCTGGGGCACGCCTACGGCGGTGGATCGCAGTACTTCGCCATGTGGGTTCTGGGGGCGGACAAGCCCTGAGGCCGATTGCCGGACGGCGCTGCGAGTGCCCGACGCAGACCGCCGGAGGACCCCAGGCCGCCAGGCGTCAGAGCACCCGCGAGGCGTCAGAGCACCGTGACGTCGTTTATCAGCCACCTACCTCCAGACTTCACGAGGTCGATCTCGACCTGGGTCCTGGTAGTCGTGGGCGACTTCTGCGTGGTGTTGGTGACCTTCTGGTCCAAGAAGACCAACACGTCGGCGCTCGTCGCGCTGGAGGACGACAGTCCTGCTGCGACCACGGTCGCCTTAGCGGTCGCCTTGTACTTCTCGAGCGTCGACTTGAGCGCTCCGCTCGCTTGGCTGTAGCTCCTCTTGTAGGAGGGTGTGCTGTTCGCGAGCACCTTCCCGAAGTCCTTGTCGAGATTGCTGTAGTTGTAGCTCCCGATCTCCGTCGCGTAGGTCTTCGCGGCCGCAAGCGCGCTCGTCCGGGCACTGTCCTGTGAATTCTTGTTCCCCAACGCGAATGTCGTGAGCACCAGGGCAACCACCAGTCCGACTACGACCACCCCGAGGAGGACGGCCCAGAAGTTGTCCGCCACGAAGTCCTTCGTTCTCGCAGTCCACTTGCGTCCGCTCGAGGCGATGTCTTCCTCGGTCAGCTCCGTGGCGGAATCGTCGTCCGGGATGAATGTGACGGGCGCGCGCCTCCGGCCCGATTCCACAGGCTCGTGGCCGGACTCGTCGGCCAGGTCCGTCTCGTCGGTCAGGTCCGTCTCGTCGGTCAGGTCGGTCTCGTCCGGCTCGAACTGTTCGGAGGTGTCGGCCCAGTCGTCTTCCGGCTCCGCAGCTTCGGTGAGACCGGCGGGGTCTGTGGGACCGGCGGCGCTGTCGTCCTCCGGCTCGAAGAGCTCCTCCGGATCTTCTACGGCCGAGTCGCCGGAGTTCGCGCCCGTGGCTGATTTCGGTTTGACCGCCTTCACCTTGGAACGCTTCACCTTCGATGGCTTCGCCGATTTCGCGCCCTGGGCCTTGGGTGCACCCGCTCTGGCGCCCCCGGCCTTTGTGCCGTTCGCCTTGGCACCACCGGCCTTGGAGCCACCGGTCTTGGCGCCACCCGCCTTGGTGTCATTCGAAGATTTGCCGTTTCGCGACTCTCTTACGAGTTCGCTCTCGCTCGGCTCAGGGCCGGTCTCGGAGGTGCCCCCGGAGGGGGCCGAGACTGAACCGTCCTCCACCGTTCTGTCTGACATGCGTAGTTCCCTCTCGCCCGCCAAGGTGGTGGGCTGGCTTTCTTGGGTATAAGTCTGCCAGGCTTGAGAGCTTGCACCAACGCGTGGTGTACCCATCGGGGGGGCGGTG
>Ga0335075_10009965_pt1 | contig 14444 bp, 13 predicted proteins | sample Lox_Sample_24_FD_206723 | JGI IMG/M metagenome (GOLD analysis project Ga0335075, IMG submission 206723) | Soil microbial communities from Loxahatchee National Wildlife Refuge, Florida, United States - Lox_Sample_2.4 | ecosystem: Environmental > Terrestrial > Soil > Wetlands | place: USA...
ACGAACTTCGACCAGGAAGTCCAGACGATGATCCAGAACAAGCAGAACCCGGACATCACCGAGGGCGACTACTTCTCCAACTACGCCTCCGACGGCCTGCTCTACCCGGCCTCTGACGTGCTGTCGGACCCGGGCAACCTGCTCCAGACGTTCACGGCGGCGGACAGCGTCAACGGCGTACAGTACGGCATGCCGTTCACCACCTCGAGCCGCACCCTCTTCTACAACAAGAAGCTGTTCGCGCAGGCGGGCATCACGTCCGCCCCGCAGACCTGGGCCGAGATCGAGACCGACGCCGCGAAGATCACCAAGCTGGGCGACGTCGGCTTCGGCCTCCCGCTCGGCGCGGAAGAGGCTCAGGCCGAGTCGCTGCTGTGGATGCTCGGCGACGGCGGCGGCTACCAGACCGACGGCAAGTACACCATCAACAGCGCGGCTAACGTCACCGCCTTCACCTTCCTCAAGGGCCTGGTCGCCGCGGGCGACACCGAGCCCAACCCGGGCACGGTCAACCGCACCGACCTGTGGCAGGAATTCGCGCAGGGCAAGGTCGGCATGATCAACGGCTCGCCGGCGCTCATCCCGATCATCCAGGCCGGTGGCGTCCTCCAGTCGTCCGACTGGACCTCGGTGCCGATCGCGGGCAAGAACGGCCCGCTGACCGACACCCTCGGCGTCTGCGACAACGTCTCGGCGTTCAAGCCGAACGGGCACGAGGCGCAGATCAAGGAGTTCCTCGACTTCGCCTACCAGGACAAGTACCAGATCGCCTTCGACAAGGAGTACGACCTGCTCCCGGCGACCACCACGGCGGCGAAGGCGCTGTCCTCCGACCCGGTCTTCGGCCCGTTCCTCACCGCGCTGCCCAACTCGGTGCAGTACCCGAGCGACACCGCCTGGGCGAACGTGAAGGCCAAGATCCAGCAGACGATCGGCCTCGCGGTCACCGGCAGCCCGTCGACTGAACTGACCCAGCTGCAGCAGATCGCCACCACGTCGGCCAGCTGAGATAGTCAGCTGACCGATGCCGCGCGGGACTCCGGCCCCCCTCCGCCGGGTCCCGCGCGGCCCTACCCCTAGAGGATGATTCGATGCTCACCCTCCGCCGCTTCGCGCCGCTGCTGTGGCTCAGCCCGGCCATCGCGCTGGTCGGCGTGGTCGTGCTCTGGCCGGTCGTGGTCATGGTGCAGTCGTCGTTCCAGCAGATCGGCGGCGAAGGCTTCGTCGCCGGCTACAACGGCACCACCAACTACACCAACCTCTTCCACGAGCCCGACTTCGTCTCCGTCCTGTTCCGCACCCTGATCTGGGTCGTGGCCATCGTCGGCGTGACCATGCTGATCTCGCTCGGCCTGGCCCAGCTCTTCCACCAGCGGTTTCCCGGCCGCCGGGTGACCAGGTGGGCGCTCATCATCCCCTGGGCCGCCTCGGTCATGATGACCGCGCTGATCTTCAAGTGGGCGCTCGACCCCAACGTGGGCGTCATCAACGTGATCCTGCACCACATCGGCGTGGTCAAGCAGCTCGGCTCCAACCAGGCGGACTGGCTCGGCAACCCGACGAGCGCGCTGATCTGGATGATGGCGGTCGCCGTCTTCGTCTCGCTGCCGTTCACCACCTACGCCCTGCTGTCCGGCCTGCAGGGGATACCCGGCGACGTGTACGAGGCGGCCTCGATCGACGGCGCGACCTCCTGGCGGTCCTACCTCGGGGTCACCCTGCCGCTGCTGCGGCCGGCGATCCTGGTCGCCACGCTGATCAACGTCATCAACGTCTTCAACTCGTTCCCGATCATCTGGGAGATGACCCGCGGCGGGCCCGGCTACGAGACGTCCACCTCCACGATCTACATGATCGACCTCAAGGAGGGCGACGTCGGCCAGGCCGCGGCCATGTCGGTATTCAACTTCCTGCTGGTCATCGTCATCGTGCTGGTCTACCTCAGCACCACCCGCTGGAAGGAGCAGGTCGACCGATGATCACCACGACCAAGCCCGCACCGCGGCTGCGCGCCCTGCGCCGCACCACGGGCGGGGCGGCGCCGCGGGTCCGGCGGCCGCTGCGCACCTGGGCCATCGCCATCGCGGCCTACGTCATCGCCGTCATCTTCCTGCTGCCGTACCTCGAGATGCTCATCATGGCCCTGCGGCCGAACGACGAGCTCGGCCTGCCCACCATCTTCCCGAAGCACTGGACGTTCTCGAACTTCACCACCCTGTGGTCGAGCGGCCTCGGCGGGAGCATCGGCACCAGCCTGGAGATCGCGGCCGGGGCCACCGTCATCGTGCTGCTCGTCTCCCTGCCCGCCGCCTACTGCACCGCCCGCCGCCGGTTCCGCGGCCGCACCGCCTTCCTGCTGCTGGTGCTCGCGACCCAGATGTTCCAGCCGGCCGCCATGCTGGTCGGCATCCAGCGCGAGTTCGTCAACTTCGGCCTGCCGCCGACGATGTCGCTGATCATCGTCAACGCCGGCTTCAACCTCGCGTTCGCGGTCTGGATACTCAACGCCTTCTTCTCCTCGATCCCGGCCGAACTCGAGGAGGCGGCCATGGTCGACGGCCTCGGCCGGGTCGGCGCCCTGACCAGGATCACGCTGCCGCTCGCCGCGCCCGGCATCGTGACCGCGCTGATCTTCACCTTCATCGCCGCGTGGAACGAGTTCCTCGTCGCCCTCACGCTCAGCCTGGGGGAGGGGACCTCGCAGCAGCCGCTGACGGTGGCCATCAACAACTACATCGGGGAGTACTCTGTCGACTGGGGCCACCTCTTCGCGGCGGGCCTGGTCGCCACCGTCCCGGTCATCATCTTGTTCGCCTTCATCGAGCGGCGCGTCGTGAGCGGTCTGACAGCGGGAGCGGTTAAGTGAGCGCAGGCGGAGTCCGTCCCCGCCCGCTGCGCCCCATCGGCAAGCTGCTCGCGGAGGACACCCGGCGCCACCACCGTTCACTGATCCTTCAGCACCTGTTCGCGGAAGGCCCCGCCTCCCGCGCCGACCTGGCCAGGGCCACCGGGCTCACCCGGGTGACGGTCTCCGACCTGGTCGGCGGGCTCATCACCGACGGCCTGCTCGGCGAACTCGGCTCGCCGGCGGAGACCAAGGTCGGCAAGCCGCCGACCCTGGTCGGCCTGCTGCCCGACGCCGCCCACATCGTGTCGCTCGACCTCTCGTCCCTCGACCGGATGGCCGGGGCCGTGGTCAACCTGACCGGCCAGGTCAAGGCCCGCGCCGAGGTGTTCCTCGACGGCGCCTGCGGGCAGCAGGCGGTCGACCTCGCCGTCGGCCTGGCCGAGCAACTGCGCCGCACGATCGACCGGCCGGTGCTCGGCGTCGGCGTCGGCACGCCCGGCGTGGTCGACGGGCAGGGCGTGGTGCTCGTCGCGGACAACCTCCACTGGGCCGGGGTCGACCTGACCGGCGCCATCCGCGGTCGGCTCGACCTGCCCGTCTACGTCGCCAACGACGCCAACACCGCGGTACTCGCCGAGTACACGTTCGGCGGCACGACCGCGGCGGACCTGATGCTGCTGCGCATCGAGACCGGCGTCGGCGCCGGCCTCGTCGTCGGCGGCGCGCTCGTCCAGGGGCACGCCTGGGCCGCGGGCGAGATCGGTCACGTCGTCGTCCAGCCGGGGGGCGCGCCCTGCGCCTGCGGCCGGACCGGCTGCCTGGAGACCATACTCGCCGCGACGCAGTTGCGCCGCGGCGAGCGTCCGCTGGCGTCCGTCGGCACCCTCCTCGGCGAGGTGCTTTCGCCGGTGGTCGCGGCACTGAACCTGCACGAGGTGGTGCTCGCCGGACCGCTCGACCTGCTCGACGGTGAGCTGCGCGAGGCGCTCGACGCGACGATTCGGCAGCGGGTGATGGCCGACTCGGCGGCCGACCTGGTCGTGCGCATGTCGCCGCTCGGCGACGACGTGGTGCTGGTCGGCGCGGCGGTGCTGGTGCTCTCCGGTGAGCTGGGCGTTTCGTGAGCGGAGACATGCGCGTCAGTGACATGCGGGTAGGGCTCGACATCGGGGCGACCAAGATCCTGGGCGCGGTCATCGACGCCGACGGCACCGTCGTCGCGCAGTCGCGGCAGGACACCCTGCCGGGACCCGACGGGATACTCAACACCGCGACGACCGTGCTCGACCTGCTCGCCGGCGCGCTCGACGGCGCCCTGCCGCTGGACATCGGCATCGGGATTCCCGGAATCGTCGACCGCCGCCGCGGCACCGTGAGCCACGCGGTCAACCTCGGCCTTGGCGGCGACTGGTTCCCGCTCGCCGACCGGCTGGCCGACCGCACCGGCGCCACCGTCATCGTCGAGAACGACCTCAACGCGGCCACCTGGGGCGCCCACGTGCTCAGCGGGGCCGACGACCTGGCCTACCTCAGCCTCGGCACCGGCCTCGCGGCCGGCTTCGTGCTGTCGGGAACGCTGCGGCGCGGCTTCCACGGCGCGGCGGGCGAGATCGGGCACGTGCCGGTCGACCCGGGCGGGCCGCTCTGCTCCTGCGGGCAGCACGGCTGCCTGGAGCTGCGCGCGTCCGGCTCCGCGCTGTCCGCCGCCTGGCCGGCCCAGGGGGAGGTGCCGCCGGCCGGCGCCCTGTTCGCCGCGGCCGCGGCGGGCGAGCCGGCCGCGGTGGCGGCCCGTGACCGCTTCGCCGCCGGGGTCGCCGACGCGATTAGAATGCTTGGTCTGGCGGTCGACCCGGCCGCGATCATCATCGGTGGCGGCGTCGCGCACGTGGGCGAGCCGCTGCTCGCCGCGGTGGCCGCGGCGCTGCGGTCACAGGCGGCCGCGTCGCCGTTCCTCGCCGCCCTCGGCCTGGCCGACCGGCTGAGCCTGCTGCCAGGCGAGTTGCCCGTCGGCGCCATCGGTGCGGCCTTGATCAGGAACGCCGGGTGAGCGCCGGGCAGTACAGCGGGCTCACGCGATGAGCCGCACGACGAAGGGAAGCGACTGATGGAGGTCGTGCCGCTCGAATCGGCCGACGAGATCGCCGTGCTGGCGGCGGACACCGTGGAGGCGCTGGTCCGGCGCAAGCCCGCCGCCGTGCTCGGGCTGGCCACGGGGTCGACGCCGCTGCCGACGTACCGCGAGCTGCGCCGCCGCCACGCCGCCGCCCGCAGCCCCAGCTACGCGGGGGTGACCTGCTTCAACCTGGATGAGTACGTCGGCCTGCCCGCGGGCCATGAGCAGAGCTACCTGGCCACGATCGCCCGCGAGCTGACCGACGGCCTTGGCATCGGCCCTGGCCAGGTCAACGGCCCCGACCCCAGCCTGGACGAGCTGCCGACGGCGGGGGAGCGGTACGAGGCCCTGATCACCGCCGCCGGCGGCGTCGACCTGCAGTTCCTCGGCATCGGCTCCGACGGCCACCTGGCATTCAACGAGCCCGGGTCCTCGCTGGCCAGCCGCACCAGGATCAAGACCCTCACGGCGCAGACGCGCAAGGACAACGCCCGGTTCTTCGGCTCGCCCGACGAGGTGCCCGCCCACGTGCTGACCCAGGGCATCGGGACCATCCTCCAGGCTCGTCACCTGCTGCTGATCGTCACCGGGGAAAGCAAGGCGGCCGCCGCCGCGGCGGCCGTGGAGGGGCCGGTCTCCGCGTCGTGCCCGGCATCGGCGCTGCAACTGCACCCGCACGTCACCGTGCTGGTCGACCGGGCCGCCGCCGCGCGCCTTGACCGCCTGGCCTACTACCGCGAGGTGTACGCGGCGAAGCCCGCCTGGCAGGGCCTGTGAGCGTAACCAGGCCGGCCGGTCCAGGTCACGCCGGATGGTAGCCTCCCTACTCGCTTGCGTAAGCGTGAGAAACTGAACCAGTAACATCTCCGACCGAGGAGGCCGAGCCAGCCACGTGACTGCCACCCCAAGGGCCATCGAGCTCACCGAGATCGCCGCGCTCGCCGCGGCCGAGAAGCTGGCCAGTGACATCGTCGCCTACGACGTCAGCGACCAGCTCGCGATCACCGACGCGTTCCTGCTTTGCTCGGGGGCCAACGACCGGCAGGTGCGCTCGATCATCGACGAGGTAGAGCTCAGGCTCAAGCAGGCAGGCGCCACCCTGGTGCGACGCGAGGGCGAGAACGAGGGCCGCTGGGTGCTGCTTGACTACAACGACATCGTGGTCCACGTCCAGAACAAGGAGGAGCGCGTCTTCTACGCGCTCGAGCGCATCTGGAAGGACTGCCCGGTCATCCCGCTGCCCGAGGCGGCAACCGTTGGCAACTCGTCCGTGGTTGGCAACACCGTGAGCGGAGAGGCACGCTGAGCGCAGGCAAGCGGCTCGTGCTGTGGCGGCACGGCCAGACGACCTGGAACGTCGAGCACCGGTTCCAGGGCCAGACCGACATCCCCCTCGATGAGACCGGCGTCGTGCAGGCCGAGCAGGCGGCGCGCCGCCTCGCGACGCTGCGGCCCGACGTGATCTTCTCCTCCGACCTGACCCGCGCGCAGCAGACCGCCGCGCCCCTGGCCCGGCTGACCGGCCTGCCGGTCACGCTGGACAAGGACCTGCGCGAGCGGCACGGCGGCGACTGGGAGGGCCTGGCCGACGCCGAGATCCGCGAGCGCTACCCGGCCCAGCTGGCCACCTGGAACCCGCCGAACGGTGAGCCGACGCTCGCCGTCGCCGACCGCGTCGCGGGCGTGCTCGAGCGCGTCGCCGAGTCCCTCGACGACGGCCAGCTCGCGGTCCTGGTCAGCCACGGCGCGGCGCTGCGCATCGGCATGGAGCGCTTCCTCGGCATCTTCCTCGAGGACACACCGATCCTCGGCTCGCTGACGAACTGCTGCTGGTCCGTCATCGAACTCCGCGGCGGCCGCCGCCGACTGAACGAGTACAACGCCGGCTCCCTCCCCGACCCGGTGGTCATCGGCGACGACCAGTAGGCCGGCCGGTCACAACAAAGGTCAAAGTCAACACCGGCATTAGCCCGAACGAGTGCGGGTCTCCGCCCGGCACCCCCCACCGCCTCGAGGAGGCGGGTGAGCGCGACCGGCGAAACACGCACTCGTTCGGACAAAAATGGCTTTTCTCCCGCCCCGGCCACGAACTAGTCTGGCGAACCGTGGCCCTAGCCCGGGCCGGCGCGCTGGTCGCCGGCGGCAACAGGATCAGCGGGCGGCAGTCGTGGCGCCTGCTGTGGGCGTCGAGCAAGCCGCTCAGCCTTGGCGTTCTCGCGTGGGCGGCGCTTGACGTCTTCGACGGGCCGTTCGTCGTCGCGGCCTTCGGCTTCGTGGTCGGCGCGATCCCCGGCGCCATCAGGGACGGCATGACCTCGGCGGCCGGCGACCGGCTGATCGCGGCCCTGGTCATCGCCGCGCTGCTGTACGCGGGGTCGCTGATTCTCGACCCGATCGGCGGCGCGCTCGGCACGGCCGCGAGCCAGCGGATCGGCGGCAGGCTCCAGGCCCGGCTGCTGACCGCCGTCACCGCGCCGGTGACGGTCGCGCACCTCGAAGACCAGGAGACGCTGGACCGGCTCGCCTCCGCCGAAGGGTCGCTCACCGGCTTCTTCCCCGGCAACGCCCCGGTGACCTGGGTGGGCTCGGTCGCGGGCCGCCTGTCCGGCGTCTTCGGCTGCGCCCTGATCGCGGCGTACTTCTGGTGGCTGGGCCTGCTGCTGCTCGTCATGTGGCTCGCGGTGCGCCGGGTGATCTTGAAGTCCGTGCTCAAGCAGGCGATCGACATGCGCGGCCAGACCACCGAGATGCGCCGGGCCTGGTACTACACCGGCGTGGGCTCGAAGGCGCGTGACGCCAAGGAGATCCGGGTCTTCGGCCTCGCGCAGTTCTTCGGCGGCCGGTTCGCACGGCACTTCACCGAGTCGCTCCGGGCGGGCCACGCCGGGCTGCGCGGGCTGCACAAGCGCGCCGTCGGCTGCTTCGTGGTCGTCACCGGCGGCTACGCCCTCGCGATCTGGACGATCACCGACGCGGCGCGCACTCACGAGATCGGCACCAGGTCGCTGGCGATCATGCTTCCGATGCTGGCGGTCACCGCCGCCGCGGGCAACGTCTCGATGGATGACATCACGCTCGCCTGGACCCTGTTCGGCCTGCCGGACGCCGACCGGCTCGAGCGCGACCTGCGGCCACCGTCCGAGCTTGACGGGTCGGCGGACCCCGGCGACGCCCCGCGCGACGCCGTCAGGTTCGAGTCGGTGAGGTTCCGCTACCCGACGGGCAACGCTGACGTGCTCGCCGCGGTGGACCTCGAGTTGCGGGCGGGGGTGTCCACCGCGCTCGTCGGTGTCAACGGCGCGGGCAAGTCGACGCTGGTGAGCCTGCTCGCCCGGCTCCGCGACCCCACCGGCGGCCGGATCACGATCGACGGCGTGGACGTGCGCACGCTCGACCCTGGCCAGTGGCAGCGCATGATCGCGCTGATGCCGCAGGATCCGGTCCGGTACCCGCTGAGCGCGTACGACAACGTCGCGTTCGGCGCGCTTGAGCACGCCGATGACCGCAAGGGCGTGGAGCGCGCCGCGACGCTGTCCGGCTTCTCGTCGGTCGTCGACGACCTGCCGCGCGGCTGGGACACCGTGCTGTCGCGGGAACTGCCGGGCGGCGCCGAGCTTTCCGGCGGCCAGTGGCAGCGCCTCGCGCTCGCCCGCGCGTTGTTCGCGACGTTCCACGGCGCGCGCATCCTCGTGCTCGACGAGCCGACCGCCGCGCTCGACGTGCGCGCCGAGGCCCGCTTCTACGAGCGCTTCCACGAGATCACCGCGGGCCTGACGACGCTGGTGATCTCGCACCGGTTCGCCACGGTCCGCCGCGCGCAGCACATCTACGTCCTCGACGGCGGCGTCGTCACCGAGCAGGGCGGCCACGACGACCTGGTCCGGGCGGGCGGCGCGTACGCCGAGATGTACCGGCTCCAGGCCGCGAGGTTCGCCCCGTGAGGTCTGCACCGTGACCGCCCTCGCCGACCAGGAAGCCCAGGCCGACCCGTCCGGCGCGCTCGCGGAAGGCGGTAAGCGCCCGTCGCCGCGCCGGCTGGCGCGGCTCGCCACGATCCTGTTCTTCGACGGCTTCCGCGCCGCCCCGGGCTGGATGGGCTTGGTCACCGCCATGCTCGTGCTCGGCTCGGTCGCCGCCACGTGTTACCCGCTCGGCTACAAGCTGCTGGCGGACGGCGCGCTTGACGGCAACGTGGGCGAGACCGTCGAGGGCGTCGCGGTCGTGGCGATCCTGCTCGGCCTCGCCTGGGTGCTCGTCGGCATCGGCACCACCGAGGCGATGGCGCTGTCGGACCGGATCGCCATCTACCGCACCAGGCGGATGATCGAGCTGATCAGCGGGGTGCCGACGCTGGAGCACCTGGAGCGTTCCGACTACCTCGCGCAGGTCGAACTGCTCAACTCGGGCCGTCGCCAGCTCGCTTCCGCGCCACGGCAGATCGTCAGCAACGTCTCGATGGTCGCCCGCATCGTCGTCCTGCTCATCCTGCTCGGCTCGGTCTCCCCGTGGCTGCTGCTGCTCCCGGTGACGGCCGTGCCGCCGCTCATCGCGGACCGGGTGGCGAAGAAGATCACGAAGAAGTCCGAGGACGACATGGCCGCCGACCGGCGCCTGGCCGGGATGGTCTTCGACATCTCCGCGGCGCCGTGGGCCTCCGGCGAGCTCCGCTCCTACGGCCTCGCCCCTCGCCTGAAGGCGCTGCACGCGTCCCTCATCGGCACGCTCAACCGGCGCGCCGCCCGCGAGGCCCGCCGGGTGCTCGCCGTCCAGTCGGCCGGCTGGCTGCTGTACGCCGCGGGCCTGATGGCCGCGATCGCGTTCGTCGCCATCCGCGCCTCCGACGGTTTGATCTCCCTGGGCACGGTGCTCATGTCGGTCTCGCTGATCCGCAGGTCCCGCGCGCAGCTGGCCTCGACCGCCTCGGTCTCGGCCAGCATGATCGCCACGCTGGCGACCGCCGACCGCCTGCTGTGGCTGGAGGACCACCACGCGGCCGCCGTGGCGGCCGCGGGCACCGCCGCGGCCCCGGACCGGCTGACGTCGGGGATCGTGCTGCGCGACCTGTCGTTCACGTACCCGGGCACGGAGCGGTCCGTGCTCAACGGGCTTTCGCTCACGCTTCCGGCCGGGGCGACGGTCGCGGTGGTGGGTGAGAACGGCTCAGGCAAGACGACGCTGGTCAAGCTGCTGCTCGGGATGTACCAGCCGACGTCGGGGTCGATCGAGGTCGACGGGGTGCCGCTGACCGCGATAGCGCACGACGGCTGGCGGTCCCGTTGCACCGCCGCGTTCCAGGACTTCGCCCGCTTTAGCCTGCCCGCGGTCGAGTCCGTGGGCGTGGCGGACCTGCCGTCGATTGACTCAGAACCGCTGGCGCTCGCCGCGCTCGACCGGGCCGGCGCGGCCGGGCTTTCCGCCCAGTTGCCCGAGGGCCTGTCGACGTACGTCGGCGGCCCGTACACCGGCGGCCACAACCTGTCCGGCGGCCAGTGGCAGAAGCTGGCGCTCGGCCGCGCCATGCGCTCACCCGATCCGCTCCTGGTGGTCCTCGACGAGCCGACGGCCTCCCTGGACGCCCACGCGGAGCACGCGCTCTTCGACCGCTACGCGGCGGCCGCCGCGCAGTACGCGGCCTCCGCGGGCACGATCACCCTGCTCGTCTCCCACCGCTTCTCCACGGTAAGAATGGCCGACCTGATCATCTACCTAGAAGAGGGCCACGCGACCGAAGCGGGCACCCACGACGAGCTCCTCGCCACCGCCGGCCGCTACGCGGAACTATTCACCCTCCAGGCCCAGTCCTACCGCTAACCCCGGTGCCCCGCCCGAGGGGCGCGTTGGTTCAGGAGACGCCCGCCAGGCGCAGCAGCGCCGTGACGCCGGCGGCGGCGAGCACCACGACGGGGAACGGCGCGCGGCGCGCGGCGAGCACCCCCGAGACGAGCACCCCGCACGTCTTCAACGCCCTGGAGCCAGACACCCTGGGCGTGATCATCATGGAGCACATATAACGCGGGCTAGACCGCCCCGTTCTCCCTGAGCTCCTCGATCTGGCCGGACTGGTAGCCGAGCGCGGTGAGCACCTCCTCGGTGTGCTCGCCGAGCAGCGGCGACCGCACGACGTCGACCGGCGAGTCGGACAGCCGCAGCGGGCAGCCGACGGTCTTGAACCGGCCGCGCTCCGGATGGTCGACCTCGACGACGCTGCCGAGCTCGGCGAGCGTCTCGTCCTCGATCAGCTCCTTCGTCGACAAGATCGGCCCGCAGGGGATGTCGCGGGCGTTGAGCAGGTCGAGCACTTCCCACTTGCTGAGGCCGGAGGTCCACTCCTCGATCAGCCCGAACATCTTGTCGAGCTTGGGCAGCCGCGCCTCCGGGGTCGCCCAGGCCGGGTCGTCGGCCAGTTCCGGGCGGCCGATCAGCTCGGTGATCGGCTTCCAGCCGATCGGCTGCATGATGATGTAGATGTAGTCGTTGGGGCCGCCCGGCGCGCACTTGACCGCCCAGCCCGGCTGCCCGCCGCCCGACGCGTTGCCCGAGCGCGGTACCTCGGTGCCGAACGTCGCGTTGGGGTACTCGCTCAGCGGCCCGGCGGCCAGCCGCTGCTGGTCGCGGAGCTTGACCCGGCACAGGTTGAGCACGGCGTCCTGCATGGCCACCTCGACGCGCTGGCCGCGGCCGGTCACGGTGCGCTGGTAGAGCGCCGCGAGGATGCCGGCCACGAGGTGGATGCCGCTCCCCGAGTCGCCAATCTGGGCGCCGGTCGCGGTGGGCGGCCCGTCCTCGAACCCGGTGGTGCTCATCGCGCCGCCCATGGCCTGCGCGACGACTTCGTACGCCTTGAAGTCCGCGTACCGGCCGGGGCCGAAGCCCTTGATGGAGGCGTAGATCAGCCGCTCGTTCAGCTCGCGCAGCCGCTGCCAGGTGTAGCCCATGCGGTCAAGCGCGCCGGGACCGAAGTTTTCCACCAGGACGTCGGCGTCCTTGATCAGCCGGACGAACACCTCCTGGCCGCCCGGCGACTTCGTGTTCAGCGTGATGCTGCGCTTGTTGCAGTTCAGCATGGTGAAGTACAGGCTGTCGACGCCCGGCACGTCGCGCAACTGCCCCCGCGTCACGTCACCGCGGCCGGGAACCTCGACCTTGATCACGTCCGCGCCGAGCCAGGCGAGTATCTGCGTGGACGTGGGACCCGACTGGACGTGCGTCATGTCGACGACGCGCACTCCCTCTAGAGCCTTGGTCATCCGCTCCTCCGGTTTTCTTGCTGAGGTTGGGCAGGGTGAGCGGCGCGTTCAGCGGGAGCGCGCCAGCAGGTCGGTAGCGGCGTGCACGACGCGCAGCGTCGGGGCGGGCGCGCCGGTCATGTCGGCCAGTTCCACGACCGCCGTGACGAGCGCGTCCAGTTCGAGCGGCTTGCCCGCCTCCAGGTCTTGCAGCATGGAGGTCTTGTGGTGGCCGACGTTGCCCGCGCCGCGCAACCGCCGCTCCACGGTCATCTCCGGCTTGCTGCCGACCCGGGCGGCGATGTCGAGTATCTCCTCCATCATCTGCGCCACGACCTGGCGCGTGGGCCGGTGCTCGTAGATCTCCGCCATCGTCGCGCCGGTCAGCGCGCTGATCGGGTTGAACGAGGCGTTGCCCATCACCTTGATCCAGATGTCGTCGCGCAGGTCGGCCTCGACCGGGGACTTCAGGCCGCCGGCGATCATGGCCTGGCTCAGCGCCGTGCAGCGGGCCGAGATCTCGCCCGAGGGCTCGCCGATGGAGAACCTGGTCCCCTCGATGTGCCTGATGACCCCCGGTGACTCGATCACGCTGGCCGGGTAGACCACGCAGCCGATGGCCCGCTCGGGCGGCAGCACCGCGCTGGTGGCGCCGCCGGGGTCGACCGCCTCGATGCGGCGGCCCTCGTACGGGCCCGCCAGCCGGTGGAAGTACCACCAGGGGATGCCGTTCTGCCCCGCGACCACGGCCGTGTCCGGGCCGAGCAGCGGCTCGACGAGGGGGCCGCAGCGCGGGTAGGAGTACGCCTTGAGGCCGAGGAAGACGTAGTCGACCGGGCCGATCTCGCGCGGGTCATCGGTCACGTGCGGGTGCGCCGTGAAGTCGCCGCGCGGGCTCAGCACCCGCACGCCGTTTTCCCGCATCGCCGCCATGTGCGGCCCCCTGGCGATCAGGTGCACCTCGGCGCCGCCCCGGTCAAGCGCCGCCCCCCAGTAGGCCCCGATGGCACCCGCGCCAACGACCGCGATCTTCATTCCATACAGTATTCTCCGGCAAGGCCGACGGGGCAACAGCCGTCAATGCACATTGCATACAAAGTGCGGTGTGGTAAGAACAAGGGGGAACGGTCTCAGGTATCGGGCCGTCGCGGGAGAGCCGCCGAGGAAGAGATGAGCACGAGCATGCCTGAGCCACTCACAGCGGGCACGCGCCGCGTGGCCCGTCCGGCGCCGCTGCGCCAGGCCGTTTACGACACGCTGGCCGAGATGATCGCGAGCGGCTCGCTCAAGCCGGGGCAGCACCTGGTCGAATCCGAGCTCGCCGAGCAGCTGGGCGTCAGCCGCCAGCCCATCCGCGAGGCGCTGCAGCGGCTCGCGGTCGACGGCTGGGTTGAGCTGCGCCCCGCTTACGGCGCGTACGTGCACGTTCCCACCGCGGAAGAGGTCGCGCAGCTCCTCGGCGTCCGCTCCGCGCTTGAGGCGTACTCGGCCCGCGAGGCCGCGCAGCACGCGACCGAGGAGCGCGCCGCCCGGCTGCGCGAGCTGTACGACGCGGGCATGGCCGCGCTCGCCGCCGACGACGAGACCGGGCTCGTCGCGGCGAACGCCGACCTGCACGCGTACATCGTCGACATGTCAGGCAACAAGGTGCTCGCCGAGCTCATCGCCCAGGTAGAGCGGCGTGTCCGCTGGTACTACACCCCGATCGCCCGGCCCCGCGGCAAGGACGCCTGGCACGAGCACGAGGTCCTGATCAAGGCCGTCGCGGCGGGCGACGCCGGCCTGGCCGAGCAGCTAATGCGCGCCCATACCGAGCGGACCACGGAGTTCTACCGCAGGGAGTTCATCCCGGCGAACCAGGTGCCCTAGCGCACCGCGGACCAGGCCGCGACGGCCAGCCGCGTTTCCTCCTCGACCAGGTCGGCGTTGATCATCGCCCCCGCGAGCGCGCCCGCCGCGGCCGCGGCGCCCACCTGCGCCGTCATATCGGTGACGTTCCCCGCCGCCCAGACACCGGGCACCTCGGTGCGCCCGGCCGGGTCGGCAGGAATGTGCGTGCCCATGCCGCTCGGGTGCTCGCCGGGCTTAAGCCCGAGGTCGGCGAGGAAGCCGGCCCGCGCCGTCACCCGCGCACCCACGGCGAGCGCCTGCCGGGGGACCACGCGGCCGTCCGCCAGCCGGACCCCGGCGAGGCGATCGTCTTCGACCAGCACGGCGCGGACCTCGCCGTCGACGACGCGGACGCCCCGCGCGGCCA